>FWPV01011479.1_pt1 | contig 14092 bp, 10 predicted proteins | sample 2228371 | NCBI WGS metagenome assembly FWPV01 (sample SAMEA103939776, study PRJEB20133) | metagenome
CGCCGGCCGGCCCGGGACGCCGTGCTCAGGGTGCGCAGCGCCCCGGCGATCATGCAGCGCTACCGGTTCGAGCTCGCGGAGGCCAGGCGCCTGCTGTCCGAGCTCGGGGCTCGGCCCTCGGCGCTGGTGGCGACCGTGATCCCCACCTACCGGCGCCCGGAGCTGCTCGCCCGGGCCGTCCGTTCCGCGCTCGACCAGACCGTCGAGGACAATGTGGTCGTCGTGGTCAGCGACGGCGCCGAGGTGGAGGTGCCGTTCACCGATCCGCGCCTGCACGTGTTGCGCCTGTCGCAGAACACGCGGCTCCCGGCCGTGGTGCGCAACGTCGGCATGCGGATCACCGACAGCCGGTACTGCGCCCTGCTCGACGACGACAACGAGTGGTTCCCGAACCACCTCGAGGTCTCGCTGGCGACGCTCGGCGGAGGCGCGGACGTGTCGTACTCGGGGATCCAACGGGTGCTCCCCGACGGCCGGGTCTACGACGAACTGGCCGTCCCCTTCGACCGCTCGCTGCTGCGCAACGACAACTTCGTCGACGCCAACACGCTGGTGTGGCGCCGCGACCGCCGGCTGTACCAGTCGCGGGCGAGCCGGACGAAGGGGCGCCTGCCGTTCGAGGACTGGGAGTTGGCCTGGCGCGCCTCGCGGAAGGGCGCGCTCGCCTTCACCGGCCAGGTGACCGCCCGCTACCTCGTGAATCCCGACAGCTTCTACTGGCAGGAGTGGGCCGCGCAGATCCGCGCCGAGGTCGACGCCCGCGAGACCGCAGGACCCACCGATCCCGGGCGGCCCAACGGCGGCTGAGCACCCCTCGAACCGGCCGGCGACGCCGGCTCACGTCGACCCGGCGTCGTCCAACGACACCACTGCCGTCGTCCCGGACGCCCGCCTGCGGTCCAGGCGGGCAGCGAGCCGCGCCAGGGCCGGGACCCGGGTCCCTCCGAGGGCGAGCACCTCGGTGACCACCGGACGCCCGACCACCAGCAGCGTGACGGCGTAGGCCAGCGCACCGATGGGCACGCACAGGGCCAACGCCATCAGCGACCCGTCGGGGAGGGGCAGCACGGGCCGGACGACGAGCAGCACGCCCACCATGACCACGACCGCGCTGAACGGTTCCACGTACCGGCGCAGGTAGGCCCGTACCGGGAACGCGAGGATGCGGCGGAGCAGGGCGATGCCCACGGGCCAGAACGCGAGGGCCACGACGAGCCGTCCGGTGGCCACCCCGACGAGCCCCCAGATGGTGCCGATGGCGAAGGCGACGGCGAGAGCGGCCACCTCGGCGAGGGAGCGGAGCAGCTCCATGGTGGCCCGGCCGGCGGCCAGCGTGATCTCCCGCACGAAGAAGGTGACCGACACCACCATGGCCACACCGCACAGGATCCTCAGGACCGGCACGCTGGTGACCCACTGAGGTCCGAACACGGCCACGAGGACGTCCGGGGCGAGCACGCCGAGACCGGCGAAGGCGGGGAAGGCGATCAGCGCCGCCCACTGGGTAAGCCGGAACATGGCCGAACGGCTGCGTTCCGGGTCGTCCTGCAAGCGGGCGAACACCGGGAACATCACCGCGCTGGTGGAGTTGGTGATGACCTCGAGGAGGATGGCGTAGGTGCGGTAGGCCACGACGTAGTAGCCGAGCGCCGTGGGGCCCAGGACGGCACCGATGAGCAGGTCGTCCATCCTGGTCTGCGCGAACCAGGTGAGGTCGATGACCAGCGCCTTGACCCCGTAGCCGAGGAGTTCCCGCAGGTGGGCGACCGACACCCGCAGCCGTGGGCGCCAGGCCGCCGCCCGCCACAGGATCACGGTGCTGACCGCCATCGACACCAGGGTCTGCGCGACCAGGGCCCACGGTCCGGCCCCGGCGACGGCCAGGGCGATGGCGGCGAGGCCGGCCACGGCGGTGGCCACCAGCTGGCGCACGGCGAAGGTCCGGAACGCCATCCGCCGGTGGAGGATCGCCTGGGGGACCACCCCCACCCCGATGATCACGAAGCCGAACGACAGCGCCTGCAGCAGCGGTGCGAATCCGGGCTCGCCCAGGGCGCTGCTCAGCGGGGGTGCGACGGCGAACACCGCGACGGCGAGCCCGACGCCGAGCGCGCTGCTCGCCCAGAACGACGCGTCGAGATGGTCGGCGGTCAGATCCTTCCGCTGGACGATGGCCCGGTGGAATCCGCTCTGGGTGAGGAACACGCCGAGATCGACGAACACCGTGGCCAGGGCCACCAGCCCGAAGTCGTCCGGGGCGAGGGTGCGGGCCAGCACCACGAACACCGCCGTGGAGATGACCCGACCACCCCAGGACTGCAGCAAGGACCACCCGACACCGCCGATGACCCGACGACTGAGGTCGTCGCCCCGTCGCGCGGGGCCCGGGGCGTCGTCCGTCCTAGCCGAGCCGGAGGCGGCGATACTGCACGCTCCCCTGGAGCTGCCCGACCAGGTGGCCGAGGTGGTAGGCGAGCTGGCCGCGGGCCTGGCGGGACGCCGTCGCCCGCACCGCGAGCTTGCCGAGCCATCCCAGGTAGCGCGGCAGGCCCGGTGCGATGCGGGGGATGCCCAGGTCACGGTGGGTCGCCGCCAGGCGGGCGTTCCCCCGGCCGTACCCCACCGCCTGCTTCCACACCCCCCTGATGGTGGTGCGGAAGCGGTACTGGACGACGGCGTCGGGCACGTAGCCGACCTCGTAGCCCTTCAGCTGGGCCCGCCAGAAGAAGTCGATCTCCTCACCGCCGAACCCCCAGTCGTCGACGAACCCGCCGAGCGCCTCGAACACGTCGCGGCGGGCGCCGCAGTTGCATCCGATGGGCGCCGGGTACAGGTCGAAGGGACGGGGTAACCCCTCACCGGTCATGCGGGCAGGGCGCCAGCCCCGGACCTCGGGTTGGTTCAGCGAGCTCTCGTCGACCTCACCGCCGACGGCGGGGTACCTGGTGGCCGCGGCGGCCATGGCCGCGACCCACCCGGGCTGGATGATGTCGTCGGCATCGATCCAGAAGAAGTACCCGCCGGTGGCGGCCCGGGCGCCGATGTTGCGCACCTGGGAGACGTTGGTGGCCTGTGGTGCGCTCACGAGGCGCAGGCTCGGCAGGCGCGCCATCCACGACCGCACCACCTCGGCGGTGCCGTCGGTGGACCCGTTGTCGACCACCACCACCTCAATGGAGGCGTCGTGCTGCTGGGCGGCGAGCGCGCCGAGCTGCTGGCCGATGTCCGCGGCGCCGTTGCGCACGGGGATGATGATGCTGAGCAGCGGGGGCGCAGTGGGGGTGGCGGTGGGCTGCGAGGCCGCGTCCTCGGTGGTGGTCACGTGAGCTCCGGGGGGTTCGCAGGGGGCGCCGAGTCGAGCTGAGGGGCCGGTTGCGTGGCCGGCGGCCATCCGGGGGTGGACCGGCGCAGCAGCGTCGTGCCCAGGTGGAACAGTTCCTCGAAGTAACGCTTGGCCTGCGACGCGAGCAGACCCAGGCTGATCAGCTGCACAGCGAGCAGCAGGCTCACCCCCCCGACGATGAAGCTCTGCGGCCGCTGGTCGAAGGTGAGCGCCACCGCCTCGGTGAACCGGGCGTTCAGGCTCCCGGCCGAGACGTCGTCGAGGTTCTTGAAGGTGTTGATCACCACCGAGCCGATCGTCCAGCACGACAGCAGGAACAGCAGGACGCCGGGCACGAAGAAGAACACGATCGGCCGGAAGATGAACCCCGAGAACAGATAGAGCTTGGTGGTGGTGTTGATCCGCAGTGAGCCCCGGCGGGCCTTCACCCGCTCCTTCTGCCCCGACCAGTCCAGATGGGCTGGCACCTCGACCACCCGCGCCCGCAGGACCTGGGCCTTGTAGAGGATCTCGGTGTTGATCTCCGGACCCATCGCCTTGAGGTTCAGGCTGCGCAGGAACGGCGCGTCGTAGGCCCGCACCATGCCGGTGAGGGTGGACAGGTCGTTCTGGGCGGTGGCCGACAGGATGCGGTTCACCGTGCGGCTCATCACCCGCCGGGTGAACGGGATGGCCGACGTTCGCCCACCTTTCATGTACGGGGAAGCGACGGCGACCTTTGCGTGGTGCTCCCGGAGCGCGTCGAGGAGCAGCCCGATGTGGTCGGGCGCGTAGCTGAGGTCGCAGTCGATGGTGACGACGTAGTCACCCCTGGCCTGCCCGAACCCGTACCGGAGGGCCTGCCCGAGCCGGAAGTTCACGTTGTGGCGCAGCACGCGGACCCCGGGGTGACGCTGCGCGACCACCTCGGCGATGTCGGCGGTGCCGTCCGTGGAGCCGTCGTCGACGACGAGCAGCTCCCACCGGTAGCGGTCCTCGAGGGTCTGGAGGTACGCGGTGAGCTGCTCGAGGCTGTGGACGATGATCCGAGCCTCGTTGTAGGCCGGCACGACCACCGACACCAGCGGGAGGACACCGGAGGCCGACCCAGGTTCGGCCGGTGCCGCCCGCTCCGCCGTGAGCGTGGCCCCCATCTCGTCGTGCTGCATGGTCACCACCCCGTCTCGGTCTGTCCCCCATCGGCAACCGACTGCCCAGGTGGAGGTTCGCGGCGTGGCCGCCGGTGAGTTCCCGTCCGTGGTGACCCCGTGGACCGCCTCAACCGAAGGGTAGCCAACGCCGACCATCGGTACACTGCGCGCCACCGACGCGCCCAGGCGGAACCGCATCGGATCGAGGGCGCCCGGCGGGCGCCGGGAGGGCCGAACGACGTGGCCATCGTGGCTGGCGACGAACCGACCGACGCTCGTGCGCCGGCCGGTGCCGGTCCCACCCAGCCCCTAGGGGAAAGCCACGACAGCCTGATCCGCAAGGCGCAGTCCAGCCTGAGCTGGGGTGTCGCCAGCCAGTTCCTCTTCAGGGCTGCCAACTTCGCATCGGGGCTCGTGCTCGCCCGGCTCCTCGTCCCCGACGAGTTCGGCACGTTCGTGGTGGCCCTCACGGTCCTGCAGATCGTGCTGATGTTCAACGACCTCGGACTGATGTCGGCCATCGTCCGGGCCGGCGACGACGTCGTGGCCATCGCCCGGACCACGTTGACCATCGCGCTCACCATCTCGACCGTCACGTATGCGGTCTGCCTGGTGTTCGCCGAGCAGTTCGCCCGTGCCCTGGGCAGTGCCGATGCGGCGAACATCGTGCGCGTCCTGTGCAGCCTGATCGTGATCGACACCATCGCCGGGGTGCACGGCGCGCTGCTCACCCGGGAACTCCAGGAGAAGCGGCGGGTCAAGGCCGACGGGGCCGGTCTGCTGGTCAGCCTGCCGGTGACCATCGCCTGCGCCGCAGCGGGCCTCGGTCCGTGGTCGCTGGCCGTCGGGCGCCTGGCGGGGTCGGTGGTCACCACCATCGGGATCTGGCTCCTCGCCCCGTTCAAGGTGAGGCCCGGCTGGCACCGTGACGTCGTGCCCGGGCTGGTGGCCTTCGGGTTGCCGATGGTCGGCGTCGGCGTCATCGGCTACTTCATCATCAACATCGACTACGTGTTCATCGGGCGCATGCTCGGCACCGCGACCCTCGGTGCCTACGTCTACGCGTTCAATGTCGCCAAATGGCCCGAGGGCGTCATCTCGGTGGCCCTCAACCGCACCGCGGTCCCGGCGTTCGCCCGGCTGGCCCACGACCCCCCCACCCTGCAGCGGGCCTTCAACGCCAGCACGCTCATCGTGGCCACCGCCGTGCTCCCGGTCAGCGCCCTGCTCGGCATCCTCGCCGAGGACCTCGTGCTCGCCCTCTACGGGCCCACCTGGGCCGAGGCTTCGGTGGCGCTGCAGTTCCTGGCCGTGCTCGGGTTCTTCAGCATCCTCACCGGCCTGGGTGGGGATCTCCTGCTCGCGCTCGGCCGCAGCCGGGCGCTGCTGTGGATCCAGATCGCCTGGCTGGCGGCGCTGATCCCCGCCCTGCTCGCCGGCATCCACCTCCACGACCTCGCCGGGGTCGGCCTGGCGCACGGCCTGGTCGTGCTGGTGGTCGCCGTCCCCGCCTACGTGCTCACCCTGCGGGCCGAGGGCATCAGCGTCCGACCGCTGGCCCGCCTGGCGATGCGACCGCTGGTCGGCGCCGCCACCCTGGTGGCCGCAGTGATCGCCGCACGTTCACCGTTCGGGAACCACTGGGCCCGACTGCTGGCCGGCGGGCTCGCGGGCATGGCGGCGTACGCCGTGGTGGCCCTGCCGGGCTCGCCAGCGTTGCGCGCCGTACGGGTTCTTCGGAACGCGGATGGTGCCACCGGTAGCCTCGGAGGCCGGGGATGACCGCAGTCGTCGAACCCGGTGGAGGAGCGATGCCAGCGCATGACGGGGGCGGCCCGCCGATCGGGGGACTGCCCACGGGCCACGCCGACCTGATCGATGCGCTCAGCCGCCGGCTCCTCACCGACCTCGCCCCCGTCCTCCCCCCAGGGACGCGCGTCGCCCTGCTCGGCCACCCGGCGCACGCCAACGTCGGCGACACCGCCATCTGGCTCGGGCAGCTCGAGCTGGTCCGGCGGCTGGGCCTGGAGCTCGTCTGGGTCAGCGACGAGCACCACGTGGACGCCGCACGGCTGCGCCACCTGCTCGGCCGGGATGGGGTCGTGCTGATCACCGGTGGCGGCAACTTCGGCGACCTCTGGCCCACCATGGAGGCCGTCCGCAACGAGGTGCTGGCCTCGTGCCGGGGGATGAAGGTCGTCCAGCTCCCCCAGTCGATCTGCTTCGTCGACGAACGCAGGGCCAACGCCACCAGGGAGCTGCTGCACGGGCACGGCGACGTCACCGTGTTCCTGCGCGACCCGATCAGCGTCGCCTACGCCCGCGAGGTGCTCCAGATCGAACCGCACCTCACCACCGACGTGGCCGTCGTCCTCGGTGCGCTCCCTCGCCCGTGCGCGCCGTCGCTGGATGTGGTCTACCTGCGCCGCAGCGACAAGGAGTCGATCCACTGGACGGTGCCCGACCTCGGCCACCGGGTCCACGTCGGCGACTGGCCGGCCGCCGAGACCGAGTGGCCCGGCCGCCTGCGCGCCCTGGCGAGGATCATCGACGGGGGCCGCCGGTTCGGCAAGCTCCCCGGCATCGGGGTGGCCCTCGAACGTCAGCGGGCCAGGGCATTCCGGCCACTGGCCGACGGGGTACTGGCCCTCGGTGTCGAGCACCTGTCCCGGGGCCGGGTGCTGGTGACCGACCGGCTCCACGCCCACCTGCTGGCCACGATGCTGGGCCTGCCGAACGTGGTCATCGACACCAACAACGCCAAGGTGTCCGGCTTCGTGACCACCTGGACCGGCGGCTGCTCGATCGTGACGATGCTCGACGATCCCGACGAGCTGCCCAAGACTGTCGAAGAGGTCGTGCAGCGCGCACACTGACGGTCAGCGCCGCCGCAGGGGGCGGACGGCGCGCCTGGCCAGCTCGTCGGCCCTGCTGAGCGCCAGGTGCACCCCGACCGCCGCGGCCAACCTCCGGTCGCCGCGACGCTCGGCCTCCTCGAGCCGCCGTTCGGCGAACGCCCGGATCGTGGGCTCCCGCTCCACCCGGAGCGCCTGGCGGAGCAGGGACGGCGCGGCCGGCAGCGACGGACAGGCGCCGGCTGCCCCCACCGCCCGCAGGTCGAGCGCCGTCCGCAGGCACTTCTCGCACCGCCCGCAGTTGTAGGCGGTGCGATCGACCTGCCAGCAGACCTGGAGCCACCGCATCACCTCGGGGTGCCGGGCCAGCGCCGCGAGCTTCTCGAGACGGGCGGTGTCCTCGCCGACGTGCACGAACTCGACCTCATCACTCGACCACCACGGGTCGAGCAGCGGGTGGGAACCCCACGGGAGCATGTCGTTGGGTTGTTGCGAGCTGCCGATACGCACCTCGCGGAACGCCCCCGCCAGTGCCTGGGCCACAGCGGCGAGGGCGATGCCGTGGGCCTCGACCCACCCGCAGAACGGTTGCAGGAACTGCCGGGCGTTGGTGAACACCTCGACCAGCGGCAGCCCGATCCCCCGGGCACCGGCCCGGATGCCGTCGCGGAACTCCCGCCCGGCCCGGACCCACCCCCGTTCGGCGAAGAAGGCGTGGACGGTCACCAGCGCATCGAGCTCGTCCCGATGGGTGACCGCCAGGTACGACGAGTCCACCCCGCCGGTGTAGAAGCTCGCGACCTTCCGCCCACCGGCCGGCGGGCCCGGCGCCCGGGCGTCGGCCTCCACCGGCACCACCCGGAACAGCTCGGGGAACCAGCCGGCGAGGATCTCCTGCCCCCGGCCCATGCCCTCGAGCAGCCGGGCCGACACCGGTGCCTCCACCACCAGCGGCTGGCCGGTGCGCATCGCCGGCACCAGCCCGAGCAGCGCGAACGGGTCGACCTCGCCCACCGGTGGGACCCCGGGGACGGTGAGGTGGACGACGTCGCGGGTGTCGTCGGTGACGATCAGCGCCGCCACGGTGTCACCCCAGACCTCGGGGGCCTGCACGATCACTGCCACCTTCCACCACCTCTGCGACCGGGATCCCCTGGGTACCGGGGGCCGGCGCGTCCGTCAAGCGCGGCCGCCCTACGCTGCACCCATGCGCGCAGCGGTGATGAAGGACTGGCAGCTGTCGGTCGAGGACCTGCCCGACCCGGTGCCCGGCCCCGGCCAGGTGCTCACCCGGGTGCTCGCCTGCGGGATCTGCGGCAGCGACCTGCACATGCTCCAGCACGGCGCCCGCCAGCTGGCGCTCGCCGCCGAGTTCGCCGAGTGGGCGGCCCCCGACGAGGTGCGGACCGTCCCGCTCGAGCCGTCGAAGCCCACCGTGATGGGCCACGAGTTCTGCTGCGAGGTGGTGGAGCTGGGCCCGGGGTGCAGCAACGTCGCCGTCGGTGACCTCGTGGTCAGCATGCCCGTGGCCTTCGATGCCGCCGGCCTGCACGGGATCGGGTTCTCGAACCACTACCCCGGCGGGTACGCCGAGTTGATGGTCCTCAACGACGCCATGGCGCTCAAGGTCCCCAACGGTCTCCCGGTCCGCCTCGCCGCGCTCACCGAGCCCTTCGCGGTCGGGGTGCACGCCGTGAACCGCAGCGGCATCGCAGCGGGGGACGCGGCGATCGTGCTCGGCTGCGGCCCGGTCGGCCTCGCCGTCATCGCCGACCTGGCCCGACGGGGCATCGGCCCCATCGTGGCCTCCGACTTCTCGCCCCGGCGGCGGCACCTGGCCGCCACCCTGGGCGCCCACGAGGTGGTCGATCCCCGTGAGACCCGCCCCGTGGACGCCTGGCGCCGCCTCGACGGCCGCCGGCCGCTCGTGGTGTTCGAGGCGGTCGGGGTACCCGGGATGATCGACCAGGCCATGCTCATGGCCCCGAAGGGCAGCCGGGTGCTGGTGGTCGGGGTGTGCATGGAGGACGACCGCATCCGGCCGATGGCCGGCATCCGGGGTGAGCTCACCATCCAGTTCGCGCTCGGCTACCAGCCCGAGGAGTTCGCCGGCGCCCTCCACGCCATCGCCGAAGGTGCCGTCGACCTGGCCCCGCTGCTCACCGGCACCGTCGGCATCGACGGGGTCCCGCTGGCCTTCGCCGAGCTGGGCAATCCCGAGGCCCACGCCAAGATCCTCGTGGAAGCGGGCGCCCCGGGTGACGAGGTCGTCCCCCTGGCCGGCACCACCTGACATGGCACCGACCACCGACGACACCTTCCCCCGCCAGTACGCCCGCACCCAGCGGCTCACGCTCGGCGAACCCCGCTCGATCACCGTGTCCCCCGACGGGGCGCGGGTGGTCTTCGCCCGTTCGGGCCACGGCAGTGACCCGGTCAACCTGCTGTGGGTGCTGGACACGACCACCGGAACCGAGCGGCTCATCGCTGACCCTCGCCGGTTGCTCGGCGGTGACGAGGGTGACCTCCCGCCCGAGGAGCGGGCCCGGCGGGAGCGCGCCCGCGAGGCGGCCGGCGGCGTGGTCTCCTACGCCACCGACCCCGAGGTGCGGGTGGTCGCCTTCCCGCTGGGCGGCCGGCTGTTCATCGGCGGGCTGCTGTCGGGGCAGGTGCGCGAGCTCCCGGTGGCCGGGCCGGTGGTCGACCCCCGCCCCGACCCGACGGCCCGGCGGCTGGCGTACGTGAGCGGCCCGCGCCTGTGCATCGGCGAGCTCGACGGGACCAGCCAAGTGCTGTGCGCCGAGGACGATCCGAACGTCACCTGGGGCTCGGCCGAGCACATCGCCGCCGAGGAGATGGGGCGCAGCCGGGGCTACTGGTGGGCGCCCGACGGGGACCGGCTGGGCGTCGCCCGGGTCGACCTCCGGGCGGTCGTTCGGTGGTGGATCTCCGATCCGGCCCGGCCCGAGCGGCCACCGGTCGAGTGGCCGTACCCGGCCGCCGGCACCGCCAACGCCGAGGTCACGCTCCACGTCGTCGGCCTCGACGGCCGGCGGGTCGAGGTGTCGTGGGACCGCAGTGCGCTCCCCTACCTCACCGACGTGTCCTGGACCACCGAGGGCGGGCTGGTCCTGGCGGTCCAGTCCCGCGACCAGCGACGCCTGGTGGTGCTGCGCGCTGACCCGGACACCGGGGCCACCAGCGAGATCGGCGCCGACACCGACGACGCCTGGGTCGAGCTCGTCCCCGGTACCCCGGCGTTCCTCCCCGACGGTCGGCTGGTCACCTGCGCCGACCGGGGCGGCGCCCGTCGGCTGTGCATCGACGGGCGGCCCGTCAGCCCCGACGTGCTGCAGGTCCGCTCGGTGGTGGGCGTCGACGGCGGCACGGTCGTGGTGGCGGCCAACGACCTCGATGACCCCACGCAGCTGCACCTGTGGCGCTGGCGGGAGGGCGTCGGGCTCGAACCCCTCACCCGGGAGCCCGGGGTGCACAGCGGCTGGGTCGGAGGCGGCACCCTGGTGGTCCGCGCCGCCGGCATGGACCATGACGGGGGCCGGTTCACGGTGCACCGCAGGGACGGAGGCCAGCTGGAGATCCCCTCGCTGGCCGAGACGCCGCTGGTGCGGCCCTCGGTACGGTTCCTGCGCCTGGGCCAGCGCCGGGTGGCCACGGCGCTGTTCCTGCCGGCCGACGTCACCGACGACCGTCGCCTGCCGGTGCTGCTCGACCCCTACGGCGGCCCGCATGCCCAGCGGGTGGTCCGGAGCCGCAACGCCCACCTGACGTCGCAGTGGTTCGCCGACCAGGGGTTCGCCGTGCTGGTCGTCGACGGCCGGGGCACCCCGGGCCGGGGGAGCGAGTGGGAACGGGCGGTGCGCGGCGACCTGGCCGGTCCGGTGCTCGACGACCAGGTCGACGCGTTGCTAGCGGCGGCCGAGCAGGAACCGCGCCTTGACCTCGACCGGGTGGCCATCCGGGGCTGGTCGTTCGGTGGCTACCTGGCCGCGCTGGCCGTGCTTCGTCGCCCCGACGTGTTCCACGCCGCCATCGCCGGGGCGCCGGTCACCGAGTGGCGGCTGTACGACACCCACTACACCGAGCGCTATCTCGGCGACCCGGGCACCGATCCCGGCCCCTACGACCGGTCGTCGCTGCTGGCCGACGCCCACCGGCTGTCGCGGCCCCTGCTGCTCATCCACGGGATGGCCGACGACAACGTGGTGGCCGCCCACACCCTGCAGCTGTCGGCTGCCCTGCTGGCCGCCGGTCGCCCCCACCAGGTGCTCCCCCTGTCGGGGGTCACCCACATGACCCCGCAGGAGCAGGTGGCCGAGAACCTGCTGCTGCTGCAGCTCGCCTTCCTGCGTTCCGCCCTCGGCCTGCCCTCCTGAGGACCGCCGGGCCGGCGGCATCACCGGCGGCGGGCGACGAGCATCCGGTCGAGTCCGGCGAGGTCGGGGCGGATCTCGACGTCGACCAGGCCCGCCTGCCGGGCGAGACGGCCGACGGCGTCCCCCTGGGCGGCGCCGATCTCGACCACGAGCACCCCGCCGGGCCGCAGCCAGGTGGCGGCACCGGCGACGACCTGTTCGATGGCCTCCAACCCGGTCGGCCCGCTCACCAGCGCGCCTGCCGGCTCCCAGTCGCGGACCTCGGGTGGCAGGTGCTCGTCGGCGGCCACGTACGGGGGGTTCGCCACCACCAGCCCGACGGCACCCCGCAACTCGTCGGGAAGGGCGGCGTACCACGACCCCTCGGCCAGGCGCACCCGGGCTGCGGCCATGCCCGGGCAGCCCGCCAGGTTGGCGCGGGCCACGTCGAGCGCGTCAGGCGAGGCGTCGGTGCACCACACCACGACCTCGCCCCGCAGTTCGACGGCCAGCGACAGGCCGATGGCACCCGAGCCGGTGCCCAGATCGACGGCCACCAGCGGCCGGGGCAGGCCGGCGGCCAGGTCGAGCGCGACCCCGACGACGTGCTCGGTCTCGGGGCGGGGGATCAGCACCCGACGGTCGACGAACAGCTCGAGGCGCCGGAACGGCCACGAGCCGAGCACGTACTGCAACGGCTCACCGGCCAGCCGTCGGGCGACCATCGCGTCGAGGCGGGCCACCGCCCGCACTGTGGCCGGTTCGTCCAGCCCGAGTGCCCACTCCGCCCCGAACAGGCCGGAGGCCTCCTGGCACAGCCAACGGCCCTCCTGGGCGGAACCGACCCGCTCGCTGGTCTCCACCCACAGTGCCCGCCAAGCGAGCGTGCCCTCGTCGCTCACGGCTCGCCACGCTCGAGCTGACGGGCCCGCTCGTCGGCCAGCAGGGCGTCGACCACCTCGTCGAGCTGCCCGGCCAGCACGTCCTGCAGCCGGTAGATGGTGAGCCCGATGCGGTGGTCGGTGACCCGGTTCTCCTTGAAGTTGTAGGTACGGATCTTCTCCGACCGCCCGCCGCCGCCCACCTGGGCCCGGCGGGCCCCGGACTGCTCGGCGGCCACCCGGTCCTGTTCCAGCTTGAGCAGCCGGGACCGCAGCACCTGCATGGCCTTGGCCCGGTTCTGCAGCTGGCTGCGCTCGTCCTGCATGGTCACCACCAGCCCGGTGGGCTTGTGGGTGATGCGCACCGCCGAGTCGGTGGTGTTGACGCTCTGGCCGCCCGGTCCACCCGAGCGGTAGACGTCGATCTCGAGGTCGTTGGGGTCGATCTGGACATCGACCTCCTCGGCCTCGGGGAGCACCGTCACCGTGGCCGACGATGTGTGGATCCGCCCCTGGCTCTCGGTGACCGGCACCCGTTGCACCCGGTGCGGCCCACCCTCGAACTTCATCCGGGTCCAGGCGGTGTCGCCCCGGAGCATGAACACGATCTCGTTGTACCCGCCCATCTCGGAGGGATCCGACGACAGCACCTCGAGCTTCCAGCCGTTGCGGTCGGCGAAGGCCCGGTACATCTCGAACAGGTCCCGGGCGAACAGGTTGGCCTCCTCCCCACCCTCGGCGCCGCGGATCTCCACGATCACGTTCCGCCCGTCGTTGGGATCCTTGGGGAGCAGGGCGAGCTTGAGTTCCTCTTCGAGGCGGACCAGATCGGCCTCGGCGCTGAGCATCTCGGCTCGCATGGCCTCACGGTCGTCGCCGGTGGCCTCGGCGAATAGCTGCTTGGCGGTGTCGAGGTCGGCCTGGCGGGCCCGGTACCGGCGGGAGAGCTCGACCAGCGGCGCCAGTTCCTTGTGGCGGCGGGAGGCCTCCCGGAGGCGGGCCGGGTCGGCGAGCACGTCCGGGTCGGACAGGCGCGCCTCGACGGCGGCGAGCTCGTCTTCGATCCCGGCCAGGCGTTCGAACATGCCCCGTGAGGCTACCGAGCCCGCGCGAGCATGCCCCGGTGCCCGGACGGACCTCGTTTCTGCTGCGCGAGGTGCTCGCCGGGGCCGCAGCCGGGGAGTGGGGTCCCGGGCCCGACCCGTCGGTGGCGGCCGACCTGCGCCGATGGTTCGATCGCGAGCTGACCGACCTGGTCGACGCGCTGCCGGCCGGCGCGCTGCCGCTGCTCGCCCCCAAGCAGCGGCTGGCCGACGTGCTCGCCTGCGAGCGCTTCGTGCTCGCCAACCTCACCACCGCCCCGACGATCGACCGGGTGGCACCGGGGCAGGTCGTGGACCGGCTCGTCCACGGCCACGTGCTCGGTTTCGCTCCTGGGGAGACCGACCCGCTCGGCTTCGCTCTCGACGCCTTGCGGGCCGAATGCGCCGACGACACCGTGGCGTGGGTG
>FWPV01011480.1_pt1 | contig 14092 bp, 12 predicted proteins | sample 2228371 | NCBI WGS metagenome assembly FWPV01 (sample SAMEA103939776, study PRJEB20133) | metagenome
ATCTCCGCTTAATTTGACATCAATGGAGTAATGCCCACATTTCTATTATCCTTTTAAAAACTTATGGGTAATGATAAGCCCCGTTTACGGGGAGAGCTAAAGAGGGGTAACAATCTTATTCTCATTATTCGTATAATTCGTGAAATTCCTGATTCAAAGTGATCTGGAGTTTTTAGGTTACTTGAACTTATTTGCCCTTTTTTAATTGAGTAAGACGTTCACGGGCAATATTGGTATAGCTTTCCTTTGGGGCAACCTTCACAGCTTTCTCATAAGCTTCTATCGCCTTTTCAGTATTTCCTTCCGCTTCGTAAGCTAATCCCAACGTAGTATATGCACGAGGGTGATTTTCGTTTAGTGTAATTGCCATTTCGAGAGATTTTATGGACTCTGGATATTGCTTTAAGTTATAATATGCCTCACCTATATTTGACCAGGCATCATCATAGTTTTCATATATTTGAATTGCTTTCTTAAGGTAATCTAGAGCATCATTATATTGTTTTATGGCAATTAGACTTATACCTAAATCATTATAAGCAAAAACATATCCAGGGTCTATTGATATAGCCTTCTTATATTCCTCAATTGCTTGATTATACTTACCCTGAGCATAATAAACCTTACCAATGCCATGATAAGGTTTTGCAATATTCTTTCTAAGAGTTATAGCTTGATTATATTCAGATAAAGCTTCATTATAGTTTCCTTTTTGACGGAAAGCCTCGCCTTTATCATAATGATCATAAGCTTTTTGAGCCTCAATAAGATCGCTAATTTTTGATTTATATTCAGATTGATTTTGAATACCTTTTCCCTGTTCTGGAGGAAGTTTTACTATTAATTCGTTGACAGATTTGATGCGTTCTGAAGTGCGTGGATGCGACATGAAGAATTCCTCAACTGCTGTTGGTTCACGATCGCTAAGGCTCTTAAGTAGCTCAAGTAGTTGGACCATTCCATTAGGATCAAATCCAGCTTTACTGGCATATTTAGTGCCAAGCTCATCTGCCTGAAATTCATCTTTACGTCCATAACCTAATGAAACAGTTGCAAAAGCCACCTGGCTTCCGGTTTTAAGCATACCTCTCCATTTCTGATAGTTTTCGCTCCCACCAGCAACCTGGTCTAAAAATAACATACCTAAGTTAAATCCAAGGATACTTTGAAGCCTTTTCATGCTATGTCTGGCATTTACATGTCCTATCTCATGACCAAGAACCGCTGCAAGTTGAGCTTCATTATCCATCCTCACAAGTAATCCCCTTGTTATGTAAATATACCCACCGGGAAGAGCAAAAGCGTTAACCACCGAGCTATCAACAATTGTAAAATAATATGGAAGTTTCGGTCTATCAGATGCTTTTGCAACACGCTGACCTATATTATCAACGTAAGATTCTAACTGATCATCGTTATAAACACCACCAAACTGCCATCTAATATCTGGATCCGCATTCTTTCCGAAGCTTATTTCTTGAGATTCACTGAAGACCATAACCTCTCTTTTGCCAGTTACAGGGTTAACTGCGCATCCACAAAAACTAATGAGCAAAAGTATAATAGCAGAAAATGATACCATTCTCATATATTACTCCGTTTCTAAATTCATATACCATTTCCAAAATTTTTAATGTGCAAAGTTGATAAATATACTAAACATTGAATCTACAAAATCATTCTACAAAAAACGAATTAGAAAGTCAATATAATGGATGCTTCGGAAAGGACAATTGACAAAGGGTGATTTTTGCTCTAAAATATCTCTGTAAATTAAAAAATCTTTTTAAGGGAAAGTTCATGAAGAAAAACAAATTTGCTCTGTTATGTGATTTTGATGGCACAATAACAAAAAAAGACGTTGGCTTCCATATATATACCCATTTTGGCGATGAAAGATGGGAAGAGATAAATAAAAGCTGGAGGAGAGGTGAAATTTCTTCAAAAGATTGCTTGATTGGTGAATATAGCCTTATGGATGCCAGCGAAGATGAGGTTCGCGAATATACCCTGGAGATGGAAATAGACCAGGGATTTATCGAGATAGTAAATACATGCAAAAGAAATTCCATACCATTAGCTATTGTAAGTGACGGATTCGATTTTTATATCAATATCATACTAGAAAAATATGGTTTATTTGATATAGAAGTTTTTTGCAATAAGCTTAAATTCAATGGAAGGAAAGTAGAGCTTTCATTTCCATATTACGAACAAGGATGCGGTATATGCGGTAACTGTAAAAAATTGCATGTAATAAATTTCAGAGATAAATACGATAAAGTTATATATATCGGAGATGGTTTATCAGATAAATTCGCTGCACAATTTTCAGATATAGTTTTTGCCAAAGGTGAACTTGCAGAATTTCTTATCGATAATGGAATAAAATTCAAAAAATTTCAGCTTCTTGGTGAAGTGAATGAATGGTTAATAGATATATTAAGTAATGGTATCGATTACTTTAATGAACCACTTGATCCTTGTAGGGAGGTTAAATTGGTGAAGAAAGATAACTTAGATAAAGAAGAAACAGATCAAGATGAGAAAGAGCCAATAAAAAAGCTTGAGATGAAAAAGAAGGTCTGTGATATGGGTGATGGTCGCTATATAATATATTATGAGTGGTCATAGTTAATTAATGGAGGAATAAATTCTATGTCAGAATTACGCTGGAATCCAATTCTTGAGGAATGGGTCATAACTGCAACCCATCGTCAAGAAAGACCTGTAGTGTTATCTGATCCTGGCAAATGCCCTTTATGTCCGGGCGTCCTTGAGATACCTCATGATTATCAGATAGTATCTTTTGAAAATAGATTTCCATCTTTGCATCGGAATCCGCCAAAACCAATAGTTGAAGATGACGAGTTATATAAAGTTCGTGAAGCAAAAGGAATATGTGAAGTCGTAGTATATTGCTCAAAGCATGAAGGTAGCCTTGCAGAGCAAAGCCTTCAAGATATATATAATCTTGTTAGAGTCTGGAAGGATCGCTATGAGGAATTAGGGTCCCATGATTTTATAGATTATGTATTTATTTTTGAAAATAAGGGTGAAGTTATAGGCGTTACAATGTCACATCCACACGGTCAGATATATGCATTTCCTTATATTCCACCTAAAATTCAAAAAGAATTGGATTCCAGTAAAAAATATAAAGAAGAAAAAGGTGAGTGTCTTTTCTGCAGGATATTGAAAAAGGAACTTGATGATGGAAGAAGGGTAGTAACAGAAAACGATAGCTTTGTTGCCTTTGTTCCGTTTTTTGCACGTTATCCTTACGAGATACATATTTATCCACGAGAACATTTATTATCATTAGCTGAATTTAATGATAAGCATCAAAAAGACTTTGCTACTATTTTGAAGATTGTTCTAATGAAATATGATAATCTATTTGGATTCTCTTTTCCTTACATGATGATAATGCATCAAGAGCCAACTGATGGAAAAGATCACAGCTATTATCATTTTCATCTGGAATTCTATCCGCCACATCGGAGCGAGAAAAAAATTAAATTTCTTGCAGGTTGCGAATCTGGCGCAGGCAGTTTTATCAATGATACATCAGCAGAAGAAAAGGCAAAGGAACTAAGAGAAAAACCACCATTTAATCTGTGATAAGGAGGATTAATTTGTCTGAAGAAAGAATAAAGAAACTTAAAGACAGTTTCAAAAAATGTTTTGGTAGCGAACATGAAATAATAGTCCGAGCTCCTGGACGTGTTAATCTAATTGGTGAACATACTGATTACAATGATGGGTTTGTTTTTCCTGTGGCAATAGATAGGGATATAATGGTTGCAGCAAAGCGAAGAAGTGATGAAACTGTTCGCATTTACTCATTGGACTTGTCTTCCATGGTAGAATTTCATTTACATGATATTCAATATGATAATGAAAATAAATGGAGCAATTATCCAAGAGGAGTAGCACGCCTTCTTCAGGAGAATGAATATAATGTCTGTGGTCTGGATGCAGTAATAACTGGTAATATTCCACAAGGTGCCGGTTTAAGCTCTTCTGCTGCTTTTGAGATAGCTATGGCAATGACTTATGAAAAACTTGGTGGAGTTGCTATAGACCCTGTGCAGATGGCACTTATCTGCCAAAAGGCAGAAAATCAGTTCGTTGGTGTGAATTGCGGTATAATGGATCAATTCATCTCAAGGATGGGGAAAAAAGATCATGCGCTTTTAATTGATTGCCGAAGCCTAGACTATGATCTGGTTCCACTTTATCTGGACACTATAAGCATAATAGTGAGTGATACAGGAGTTAAAAGAGGGTTAGTAGATTCAGAATATAATGCTAGAAGACGTGAATGTGAACGCGGAGTCAGGATATTAGAAAGATTCCTCCCAGGAATTAAAGCTCTTCGTGACGTTGATATTGAAGATTTTTGTAAATATAGCAGTCATATACCGGAAATTACAGAAAAAAGATGTATATACGTTATTAAAGAGAATCAGCGAGTGCTTGATAGTGTAAGAGCATTATCAGAAAAGGATTTACTTAAATTCGGAGAGCTTATGAATGAGTCACATATCGGTTTGAGGGATGAATATGAGGTGAGTTGTCCTGAACTTGATGCAATGGTAGAGATTGCATGGTCAGTGGACGGAGTAATAGGCTCAAGAATGACGGGTGCTGGATTTGGTGGATGCACGGTCACTCTGGTAGTGAATGATTCCATCGATGAATTGGTAAGTAAAATAAAGAAAGAATATCCCAGGCGAACTGGATTACAGCCGACAATACATGTATGCACAGCTGAAGATGGTGCAAGTGTAATTGAGTAATCCAGGTTAAAAAGTTGAAAGGAGTATATAATATGTTAAATTATAGACCTATAATTATCTTTGTATCAGTCATGATGATAGTTCCTATGCTTATTATTGCATGTCAGAAGGAGAAAACAACATCAACTGCACAAACATCACAACAATCGTCTCAGGTCTCGCCAGCCCCTGCAGCAAAAACACCTGAGCCTGCTCCAGCAGCAACAGAAAAACCTAAAACATTAGAACCTGAACCAAAACCAGAAAAAAAGATAACCAGAGATAACGCAGCAGCTATTATTGAGTTAGCCAAGGGAGGAAGAATTGTTATAGAGTTCTATCCAGATGATGCTCCTAATACAGTTGATAATTTCATAAAATTAGCACAAAAAGGGTTTTATAATGGTTTGAAATTTCATCGAGTTGTTCCGGGATTTGTCGTTCAAGGAGGAGACCCATTAGGTGATGGAACCGGAGGACCGGGTTATACAATTAAGGCTGAATTTAATTCAAGAAAGCACCTAACAGGAACAGTTGCTATGGCAAGGGCTATGGATCCAGACTCTGCTGGAAGCCAGTTTTATATATGTCTGGAACCGCAACCAGGACTGGACGGTCAATATACCGTTTTTGGGCAGGTTATTGAGGGAATGGACCTGGTTAAGGGTATAAAAGTTGGTGATGTAATGAAAAAAGTCACCATTGTTGATAAATCTACATTAAAAAAATAATTCAGGAGATTATTATGACATCAGCAGAACGATACCGTTTGACATTAAACCATAAGGAACCAGACCGTATACCAATGAGGGATGATTTCTGGGAGGCGACTATAAATTCTTGGAAATCTGCCGGCTACCCACCTGATGGAAAAGGCATCTGGGAATACTTTGGTTTCGATGGATGGGCAGGGATCGGCGCTCATTTGTGGTTTCGTGATAATGAGAAAGAATATGATATACAGATCCATAGCCGAAAGGATTGGGAGGAATATAAAAGTCTCTACAAATATTGTGACGCACGTATAGACTTTGAAAGTGCTCTCAAAACATATAAAAACTGTAAAGATAAAGACATATATTTGGTATATGGCGGTGGTGCTTTAGGATTCGATCTCTGGCAAAACAGGGTTGGAATCGTGCACTTTTTAATGTCTATGATAGATGATCCAGAATGGATAAAAGAGCTTTTCATGGCAAATGTAGATTTGAATATAGCAGTAGTGGAAGAACTGACCGGACGTGGTATACAATTCGATGCTGCTATGTTTTATGATGATCTAGGATATAAGACCGGTCCTTTCTTTTCTGCTCAGATGTATCGTGAGCAGCTTTTTCCAGCACATAAAAAACTATGTGACTTTCTTCATAGTAAGAACATGAAGGTTATACTTCATAGCTGTGGTGGTATACGACCATTTATGCCAATGCTCATCGAAGCTGGATTTGACTGCTTTGAGCCTCTTGAGGTGAAGGCTGGAATGGATTTGATCGAGCTGAAAAAAAGCTTTGGTGATGTTGTGAGCTTCATGGGAGGAATCGATGTCCGTGCAATGGCACATCCTGATCCAAAAGTCATAGAGGAAGAAATAAAAACAAAGATACCAATAGCTATGAAGGGCGGAGGATACATCTTTCACTCAGATCACTCAGTGCCTCACAATGTCAGTTTCCAGCAATACGAGCATACAATCGAGCTGGTTAAGAAATATGGCACTTATAAGTAAGGAGAGAAATATGCGTATCTTTGATGAAAAAGAAATCGGTTATGTTCGAGAAGTTTTACAATCAGGAAGTCTCGGCTGGAATCGCGGAGGGATGACTGGCAGATTTGAGGATGCCTTCGCAAAATTTGTCGGTTCGAAACACGCGATAACCCGTAATTCTGCTATGACAGCACTCGCACAGGCTGTAAGTTGTTCAAAAGCAGGTTGGGATACAGAAGTTATATGTGACCCGGTCGTCCATTTTGGTGGTATATCCGCATTATATGAAAATGCTACTCCAGTTTTTGCCGATATTGAGGCTGATACTCTGCTTATGGATATTGAATCTGTAAAACAAAAAATAACTGAAAAAACAAAAGCCCTTATAGTTACCAATCTATGGGGATTATGTGCAAGATTGGATGAATTAAGAAAAATATGCGATGAAAATGATATTTTCATGATAGAGGACTGCGCCCACAATATGTGTAGTTACTGGAAGGGCAAACATGCAGGAACCTGGGGACATATAGGCGTATTTAGTTTCCAGCAAGGCAAACATCTACCAACAGGTGATGGCGGAATGATGGTTACAGACGATGATGAATTAGATCACAAACTCTACAATGAATGGGCATTTGGTGGTGAGTCTCCAGCTTTCTTCACGCTTAATTTTCGCATGAATGAAGTAACCGCGGCTATCGGTTTGGCTCAACTTGAAAGAGTTAAAGGGTATATCGAAACATATAACGCTTGCCTAAGACATTTAAACTCGGCTATTGAAGGATGCGAATGGCTCTTACCCAGGCGGGTTGATAAAGATGCTGTTCAATCAGGATATATTTGGTGTTGTTTTTGGCAAGGAGATAAATTCGGATTAGATCATAATCGCTTCAAACAAATCTCAAGGGAAGTTGGTGCACCTCTGGGATTTGGATTTACCCAGAAACCTGCTTATAATTTTGATGTCTTTCAATCGGCTACTGACCATAACCATCCTGCTAGAAAGCAATTTAAAAGACATGCACCATACCCAGGGAAAAAATATACCCCGGATGATTGTCCTGTGGCAGAAGATACGATCTGGCGAATCGTCAGTAGCTGGTCGATGTATCCAACCGAAGAGGAAGGAATTAAAGCTGCTGAAAAGATACGCATGGCTATTGATTTAATGAATAAAGGTTAAGAACATCCTTTGGTTAAGCTTTGTTTTATTTATTGCATCATTTTAAGTGGTTTAGTTCCAATAGGAACGTTATACTTATAGAAAAATGAAAGAGTAAAACTTTTAGCCCAAGCATAAATTTTACGTCCACGAACTCTAAACAACAACTCATACAGAACATAATAAAGGCAAAACACGGAGGCACAGAGACACGGAGATATTTAATTATATTTTTAATCACGAATGTCACGAATAAGACGAAAGACACGAATGATGTTAATATTCTTTTCATATTCGTGTTATTCGTTTTATTAGTGCCCTTCGTGATTATTTTATTCGTGTTCTTCGTGATTAATTTTTCTCCGTGCCTCTGTGTCTCCAATTTGTTTATTTACTAGAAAATCGTCCAACAATAAAACAACTTACTTTACAAGAAAACCGTTGCAGAACATAACCGATAAAAAATTTACTAAAAAGATGCGGATAAAAAGTTTATGCCTGGCAAAAGCGGGATGTGAAAGATCTTCATGGGAAGAATAATAATATTAGGTAGAAAAGGTGATCAGCTTAACCAGCTTAAGGTTAATGTCGAAAGATTGGGGCATAGCATAATAACTTTCGATTTTGATAATGCGGGAGAAGCTTTGCATACAAAGAAGCCCGATCTTACCCTGGTTGATCTTACCGTATTTAAGAATATAATAGACGCATGGCATCAGATAAGAAGTGATATTGAAGATAGCCATACGCCAGCAATTGTGATTGTTCCTAATGAAAGAATAAGGGATATCGAGTTGCTAAAGGGAATTCGGGATTTTATAATCTACCCTTATGATTTGAGAGAACTTGATATAAGAATCAGGCTAATTTTAGCCAAACAGGAAAGCACAAGCGGACAAAAAGTTATAAAGATAGGCAATATTACAATAGATACGACAAAGTATGAAGTTACCGTTGATGGATGGCCTATCATGTTAACTTTGAAGGAATATGAATTACTGAGGTATCTGGCAACACATAAGGGACGTGTCCTTACAAGGGAAATACTCCTTGACCAGATATGGGGTTATGATTATTACGGAGGCACCAGAACCGTTGATGTTCATATAGGTCGCCTCCGAACAAAAATAGAAACCGGAAATTACTCTTTTATAAGGACAGTCAGAGGAGTGGGTTACATATTCGATGAATACACGGAAGATTGATGTTCACCTTTTTATGAAGAACCACAAATTACGCTCAATAAATTGAGCTACTACAAACGAAATAGCTTATACGATGTTAATATTGCATCAGGTTCGTAGTAGCCCGATTCATCGGGCGTTAATTAATAACACTCAATAAATTAAGCGGGTTGAAATAATCCTTATACAGAGAAATTTCTTAATGCTTCAATAAGCCTGTCTATTTCCTTAAAAGTATTAAAATAACTAGTAGATATTCGAGTAGCATTTATTTCAGGGACTGACCTTATCATCATCTGCCAGTTCTTTGTTAAATATTCAGATACTTTTTCATAACTACATCCTTCAAAAGAAAAGGACGTATTTCCAGAGCTATTTTCCCATTCCAATGGTGTATGTAAGATACATTTTGGAATGTCAATAAGCTTTTCCTTTAAATAGGCAGAGAGTTCCTTTATCCTGCTATCCTTTTGTTCCCATTTCCATTTATCGTAAAGGTTGAGAACAATCAAAAGCCCGTATAATAACATCCTATCTCTTGTGCCATACTCGAACCTTGCTGCATTTCTTCTTGTTATGGGATCATCGCTAAATGAACCGCGGGCGATAAATGTTGATGAAGTTTCTATCTTTGATTCAGGATTGATATATAAAAAAGATGTCCCTTTAGGTCCGCATAACCATTTATGACCATTTCCAACATAGAAATCACAATCATAATCCTTTACATTTACAGATATATTACCTATTGATTGAGCTCCATCGACAAGGATATAAGCTCCGGCTTCTCTGCCGGCTTTGCATATCTCTTTTACTGGAAGACGAATTCCAGTTTGGCAGCTTACATGACTGAAAGCGAGTATCTTTGTCTTCTCATTCAGTAAGTCTTTGACAGATTGAAGAGTTTCTTCAGGCTCTTTTGAGATTTTGAACATCCTTAGCCTGGCTCTGCCTTTTTGGTCGATAAAATTTAATCTATCCATCAAGGCACCATGTTCTTGATCCGATGTTAATATCTCATCATCAGGTTCAATATCAATGCTTGATAATCCTATTATTATTCCTTCTGTTGCATTACGTGTGAAACATATATCGGAAGGATTTTCCGCTGAGATCAGAGAAGCCAGTTTTTCCCTTAGTGTATTAAGTGATGAATCAATCTCATGATATTTATGTATATCTACAGTCTCATATCTTAACATTGCATCAGCAAGTGCCTTAACTGCACTCTTAGGCATTATACCCACTATACCGGTGCAAAACCAAATTGCCTGTTTGTTTGATGGAAACTCTTCATCGATCAGTTCATCTGTAATCAAGCACTGTGAAATCAAAATTAACTCCTTGTTGTAATGCAAGCTTATAATCTTGCAAACCTCTGTTAACACATCATAATCAAAAACATTTCATATCCGATTATTTATTATGGCTAAGTTACAATAAATCTATAAGATAGTATTATATCGTAACTTTTTTCTCAGATAATTGTTTTTTCATATCTTCAGCCATATCAACAACTCTAAGAGCAATATCTTTTGAATAATCTGTTAATATAGACCTGGCTGGAGATTTATCATCTGAAATTAGTTTAATGACTTTATTTTCAAAATTTTCCTGATCCGCAAAAAGTTTTGCTTCAAAATCATCCCAAAGGTTTCGCACTTTTTCTATATTGGTCTGGTAATCAATATTTACTATATCCTGTAAGCTTTTGAAAGTCCACCAGGCATGATTGGGATCATATTCAAAGGTTCCTTCTGGAGGATTAAAGTGATATTCCAATGTAAGTTGCCTTGCAATATCAATGGGTTTATGATATATTTCTGGAATTTCCGTAATTCCTAAATACCATGGAATAAGCACACTGGTGCAAGGTTCAGCAGATGTTCGCCAATAAACACATCCAACCTCTGGTGGTAGCCAGTTTCGTAACTGGAATACAGCACCTTCAAGTGTTTCAGGCGCGCATAAAGAACCTTTTTGACCATGATACCTTAATATTCTTATTACATCGTTCACATTGAGCTTGTGATCAGGCTTAACTGAAAATGGCAGTTGCTCTGTTTCAGGTAATTTCTCAATTTCTTTTGTTACAAGTGATTGACCACGCCATTGACGCGGGTCCCAAAATTCATTGGTCGGATTGTTATACGCATCTCTAAAACTGAAAGGTTTACCATCGTTTGGATTATACCATCCTCTTTTTATTGCATATTCGATAATATCGGGCGCACCTGAAAAGTTTTCTGTATCGTTTAAATTAACTTCAGATATTATATGAACATTAGGTAATATCACAACCTCGTCATCCGGAACTCTTTGTGCTACCCAGTGTTTACCTCTAACAATAGATAAAAGCCATGCTTCGTTCGGATCAGCTAAAACGAGAGTTCGCCCAGAATCACTATATCCGAAATGCCCAAGTAATTCTGAAGCGATTTGCAAGCCTTCTCTTGCATTCCTGGCTCTTTGTATTATAAGCCTTCTGAGCATGTATCCTATTCCACCGTCCACTATTTCACCACGAGATACCAGTTCTTCAAAGGAATCTTCCCTTGTTCCACAACCATCGCTAGCTACAGCTAATCCCCATTCATTAATATAAGTATCACTGAATGCCAGTCCTGGATTTTCTGACCATATAAAAGAATAGGTTTCAGATACTTCCGGGAGTTTTCCTCCGTTTTCAAATTCAACAAAATCTCCTGGTTTATGTTTTATCCTTGGTATAAGTCGAAAGTTTAGCATCCTTTTACCGCCATCCTGCTCGTTATGTCCAAATATTACGGAACCATCAGTAGATGCCTTTCTTCCTACAACTACAGCAAAACATCCCAGGGCAGAAGATGCCGGAACTATTGTTATTAGTAGACACAAGAATATCAGTAATAAGATAATGCTCATATTAAAAATCTCCTAATTTGTTAAAAAATTCAAATAATACCGTTTCCATAACCATAACTTATGGAATTTTCAAGAAAACTTTTTGTTACCATTCTCTAATTCTTCCCGTAAATGCCAGGAAATATAGATTTTTTACAAATTTATTCGGAAACTCAAATTGTGCTATCGTAAGGTGTGAACGGACATTTGTCTCTATGATTGCTCAACTACTTACAAAAGCTTATAAAACTTGATTTTCCATATTTTTACATGAAAATTTGATAAGTTCGCGTTTTTAGCACGAAAGGTCCCAATATTGCCCATATTGATCCACCGGTATAATCTCCTAAGATCAAACCCAGGAAAAATGGGGAAGCCTTTCTCAAGATTGCTACACCACCGCGTTTAAGTATTAACGACTTTATCACCCAACTTATCATGAATGCAAACCAAAAATAATCCATTGCATAACTAACTGCCAGTGCATAACCACCATATGATTATCATTTATTATAAAATCCCTCTAAATCTCCCTTTGGAAAAGGGAGACTTTCCTGATTTTGCCTTCTTCAAAGGGTTTAGGGGATTATATAAACAATTTTTTAAAACGATATTAGTCTGCACCTACAATTCCATCAGGAAATCGCCTTAAAAGTTCAGGATCGTGTGAAGGGATCACAATATCTGCAATATCTCGAATTAGTTGCATGGAATTACGACATTCATTGGCATCTGCCCAACCGATAGGTATATCTTCTTCAATATTACGATATTTGTAAACAACATCTCCTGTAAAGACAGCAGTTCCACACTTTGTTCTTACTGCTATTCCCTGACTACATATAGAATGACAGCCAAGCCAGAATGTCCTGATTCCGGGCATGATCTCTTCGTCCTCAGCAAGACGAAGACTTTCTGGCCAACGCCTTGCTAATGCTTGCATAACATTACTTTTTATAGCTAATAAAGATTCCAGAAAACCTTTCTTATTTACCACCATCCGAGCATTCGGAAATAAATCAAAGTATTCATAGTGGTCTCCATGTAAATGAGTTATGAAGACATGACTTACATCTTTTGGATCAATCCTTGCATTTTTGAGTAATTCTGGTGTGCGTTCATGAGGTTGTTGTCGGATACCGCCGGGTATATACTTTGCCACACCTTTGTTGAAAGCTTCAACATCCTTTGGTCCAGTATCCACAAGCATTGGTTTTTCAGCACCCCAGATAACAAATATATACATATAAAACAGACTTGTTTCTTCTCCACCATTTGTATAGGTTATATAATCTCTGACATTACATTCCCCATTCTTGAGTATTTGTATGGTATAATTCATCCAATAACACCTTCTGGAAAACGTTGCAATACATTTGGGTCATGGCTGGGAATGATAATGGCATTTCGTTGTGCTAATTTTTTCATTGCTATCTGGCATTCATCTAAATTATGATAGACACCAACAGGAATCTGTTTATCAAAGTTACGCAAAAGGGAAACAGTATCACCTGTAAGTATTACTTCTCCTAAAGCTGTTTGAACACAAATCCCTTGACTACATGGTGTATGCCCGCCAAGCCATATAACACTTATACCTGGAAGAACTTCGCTATCATCAACCGTGATCGTGCGATCTTTCCATGTATCTGTAAGTCCCTTAAGCGTTTTACCTGGAGCCCAGCTACCAACCCAACCAGGATTTGCAGTTGCCAGAGCTAATCCTTTTGCAGATACAACGATTTTTGCATTTGTATATATATCAAGCTGATCTACGTGATCGAAGTGTAAGTGTGTAACGAAAACGTATCCAATATCTTCTGGCTTATAACCATGCATTGAAAGTTGTGCAATAGTTGCTTCATCTTCAGACTGAGTGATCGGCTCTGCTAATACATGAGCGGCACCTTGATTCATCTCTTCAACATTGTATAATCCACTATCAACTAATATTGGTTTTTCGTATCCTTCAATAAGCCAAAGAAAGAGCATATAATCATACCATTCATCAGAATTTCCCTTATAAAAGGCATGATTTCCAGCGATCACACATCTACCATTACGTAATGGTTTAATTACATAGTTCATTTTAAGCTCCGTTGTATTGTATAAATAAAATGTATTTGGGTATCCTTGTAGTAATACCATTTTCGATTATCATTTATTATAAAATCTCTCTAAATCTCCCTTTGGAAAAGTTACTACATGATTTTTATCCGCATTTTTTAGAAAAAAAACACAGAGACACGGAGAAAAAATTAATCACGAAAAACACGAATAAAATATCACGAATTACACGAATAGGACGAATAGCACGAATATAATAAAAAATATTATCATCTTTTTGCCTCCCTTATCCCTCCTTAAACGG
>FWPV01002990.1_pt1 | contig 14091 bp, 10 predicted proteins | sample 2228371 | NCBI WGS metagenome assembly FWPV01 (sample SAMEA103939776, study PRJEB20133) | metagenome
CCTGACACCTTGCCCTTGTATCCTGATCCAATTATCCCACTATTCTTCGGAACTTTTATAACATAGTTATTATCAAAACACTCTAAATATCTCATCAACTTCTCATCTGCAAAACCTTTGTGATTATTGGAGTTACAAAAAAATGAGCGCGAATCAGCAAAAATTTTGACGTAACAAATGTTTCAAAATGGCGTATCGCCATGTATCCACATTAGAATCTAAAATTTTTATCAATTTTATCATCCTACGCTAAATTGATATGTCGGAACATTCCAGATTATGCTAACCCAGTTCCAAAAGCTTCCAACTAAATATTCACCCAATATTAATCCTAAAAAGAAAGGAATCGATCTTCGATATGTCTTTAAACCGCCATATCGCAGGACTATAGCCTTAATTATCCAGCTGATCAGAAATGAACTCCATACATGTATGCCCCAACTGCTAGAAATGGCATAGCCCAGTGGGTGAAATGGCCACCATAAAAACCTAAACCTTAACATAGCCATTAACAATGAACATAAGAAGCCAACACCGATAAATCCAATGGCTGGAATATTTGCATCGCCTGGATATGAAAGCCAGGACTCAAGCCACCAAAAGGTTTCACGTCCAAATCCACCAGAACCCCACCACGTATAAAAACCTGATGAAGAACCATGACGGTAAAAGCTATCAAGTATTAAATGAAAAGTTGCAAAAACACTCAAGAACACAGAAAAAGTTAACGCAAACACAATATATTTATTGAGCTTTTTACTGTTAACATGCAGTATTTCTGACATTTTGAATCCTTCAAGCTGATGTGGCATCGGATGGCTTGCATAAGTTCTGTTAAACCAATGATAAAGTGCAAGCATCGTTAGGTTGTTCGGACCCAATCGCCGTGTGCCAAAGCTTACAATAGCAACATGATCAGGACCTAACGGATAATGAGCATCATGGATCGGGAAACCAAGCTCTGCTCTCATCCTTGTTATTGCTGTAGAAAGTAAATAATATATCACAAAAAATCCGATAGACAGCCAAATTGTCATGCCTCCACGCACAGAAAAAATACATAAAAAGCCTATACCTATAATTATCCCTATAAATGCGGTGCGATAACTCATACCTTCATTGGAGTCTATATGCTTTCTGCTAAAAAGGTCTTTAATAACACTACAAAATTGCTTCCTGCCTAACCAAAGCACAGTAAGAATAATAGCCATGTATGCACCAAATGATTGCTCCTTTTCATAGGGAAACCCCGGAAACATACGAAAACCAATTGCGCTTCTTAGTATATATTGTGACTTAAGCATCCAGTAAAAAAACCATGATGAAAATAATAGGTCAAGTGGTATAAGAAACCCAAGCCCAACAAGATGTAAATGTAAAGTAATGGGAGTCCAACCTATAGCATTCCATGGACGCTCAGTGAAATAAGTTTGTAGATCAAGCAGACGCTTCATCGGAATGTAAGGAACGACAGGAAAAAGCGAGTTAAAGCCATTTATTAGAGTTATTCCTCCTGTCAAACTAAATCCTATCCACATACCTTTATTACGGAACAATTTGTGATCCCTTTCAATAATAGCAACCGGAAGTTGAATGATCGGGTAAGTCAGTTTTTCGCGCTCCGTCCATTGGCGTCTTATTATAATGTTAATGCATAACATTACCCAGAGAAGAGCCATTGTAAAAGCCAGCCACCATAGAAATGGTGTTATCCATGGTCGGATATGTTCCAGTATGTAAAGAGATGTTCCTCCTTCATAGTAACCTCTTAAAGCTTTCTGGTCTGATACAGTGAGCCATCTCGGAAGATATGGTAAGATCAATTCATTCCATTCATTTTCTGGAGTAGCAAACCAAAAAGCATGTCCCATAGAAGTAACAATTATCTGCATCATGTTGTGTGAACAAATAGATGATGCAATACACATCATCAAATACATGATCAGTAATTCGCTTGTTTGAAAAGACCAATTAACATTTATCTTTTTCAAAGCAAATGAGATCAAGGTAAGTATTGACAGACAAAATATTACATTATAGTAAGGGACAAGGTATGTTGGAAAAGACCAGCGATTAAATTCAAATTGAAGTATCCAGAAACAATTAAATGGTATTAAAAGTGATCCAATTAGAATACTACGAAAAAAATACCAATTTTGTTTAAGATGAGCATTTTGTGAGAAAGCTTTATTAGATGTAATGTCATCTTTATTCATTAAATTTATATTTCTATCAAACATTTAGCTTAACCATCTTCATTATTCAGTTTGAAGGACTAATCCAGTAATATATTATAGAAAATTGATGTTAAGTGAGCAATACCGAAATATCGTTTTTTAAAGAATGTGGGACAAAATTACTATAAAGAAAAGAGAAGTAAGTAAGGGTGAGCATTACCCCATAGCCATCAAGTTAAGCGGAGATAGGAGCGACATATTTGTAGAAAATATGTAAGAACAATATAAAGCTCCGTTAGGAGCGATATGTTTGTAGATTAACATTTCGCTCCTATTCCGCTTTTTATTTTACCATCTACCCATCTGGCACCGACAATAGTTCCATTATTATTTTTACCTGATAAATCATTAGCTACAGCATCTGTTCCTTCATCGAATGGTAGATATAATACTAGCGTCTCAGTTCCTGCTGCAATATGGGCAATTAAAATCACAGATACAAATATAAAAAAACATAATTCAAGTTTTTCATTGTGAATGCCTCCTTACGGAAATGAATTAATCCAGATAATGCCCATGTTTTTCTAATAATTAACAAACTCATTCTATAGAATTTCTACAACAAATATATTAGACGCTAATTTTAATCTTATCGTTTAGGTTGAATGAAAAAATAACAATGATATATAGGCTCGATGCTATTTTTGAGTAAAACATGCTGTCTAGCTTGTTCTCTATATCCAATACAAGATGATTAAATTTTATATGCTTCGCAAATACATAAGAGTTAAAAGCTGATATTTTTTGAAAATTCCAAAATTCTAATAAATTCTTGATATGTAAGATCATAAATGTTATACTTATCTGGACATGATTTTTAATATAAACTAATTAAAGAAAACAATGAATAAAGTTTGGAAAATCCGGGAAACTGATATAAAAACAAGTAAAAAGCTTGCTATGGAGCTTAAATTGCCCTTAATTATAGCACAGCTTCTGGTAAATCGCGGCATAACTTCTGCAGAATCAGCTTATGACTTTTTATATCCAGATATTAGCAAACTACACAGCCCGACATTGATGAAAGGTATACCACAAGCTGTTGATCGTATCAGAAAAGCAATCAATAATAAAGAAAATATCTGGATATATGGTGATTATGATGTTGATGGGATAACATCGGTTTCTTTGCTTACAACATGCTTAAGTCGGCTTTCCGCTAAAGTAGATTATTATATTCCTCATCGGATTGATGAAGGCTACGGGCTTAACAATGATGGGCTTTTAGAATTAAAAAATAAAGGATGTAATCTGATAATAACGACTGATTGTGGTATAAGTTCGTATGATGAAGTAAAATATGCAAATGATCTGGGGATGGATGTTATAATTACAGACCATCATGAGCCATCAGATAAACTGCCACCAGCCCTGGTAATAATAGACCCTAAACTTGAGGATTCGGGATATCCTTTTGATGGTCTAGCCGGTGTTGGTGTGGCTTTTAAGTTAGCCTGTGCATTGTTTGATAATTCAGATAATGATTTCCTCAATAGCCAGCTTGACCTTGTCGCTATGGGAACTATAGCAGATGTTGTTCCTCTTGTGGGAGAAAACAGGATAATTGCCAAATATGGTCTTGAAGCTATTAACAGATCAGAACGCGCTGGAATTAAGGCTCTCTGTCAGGTATCTAATTTAGAACAAGGCAAAATAGATAGTTACGCAGTTAGTTACCGATTAAGCCCGAGAATAAATGCTGCTGGAAGAATTGATACTGCACTTAACGCTGTCCGACTCATGACTACTGATTCATATCAGTCTGCTATAGAATTAGCACAAAGGCTTGATAAAGCTAATAAAGATCGCCAGAATATTGAAAAATATATAATGGACTCAGTGTATAAACAAATACAAAAATTAGATATCGACAGACAAAAGTGCCTGATATTAGCTGAAGAAAAGTGGCATCAAGGTGTTATTGGTATTGCAGCATCTAAAATCCAGGAGTCATATTACAAGCCAACGATACTTATTTCTCTTGATGGTGATATGGGGCATGGATCAGCAAGGAGCATACCTGAGTTTGATATGTTTTCAGCATTAACAAAGTGTTCACATTTACTAACCAAATTTGGAGGTCATAAATCAGCGGCGGGACTATCTATACAAAAAGAAAATATTGATAGATTTCGTATAGAATTTTCAAAGATCGTTGAAAATGAGCTTAGTAAAGATGATTTGATACCTAAGGTTAATATAGATGCGGAAGTTTCACTTTCAGATTTCTCAGAAAAAGTTATTGAGCAATTATCTTTGTTTGAACCTTATGGCTTGGGCAATCCTCAACCATTATTTGCAGTTAATGGTCTTTTAGTCAAAGGTTTCCCCGGAACAGATAAATCCGGTAAGCATTTACGTATGACTCTAACAGATGGAAAAAGTACTTTCGGAACTATTGCTTTCAACAAGGGAAATCTTGAAAGAAAACTTTCAGAAAAAAATATCAAGCTCAATGTAGCTTGCAGACCTTATATAAATATCTGGAATGATTCAAAATTTATTGAATTAAAAATTGAGGAAATTGCCCTGCGTGATAGTGAAAATGAATATGCAGTAGAAATTGTAAACGGAGAAGAGTTTACTAACCTACCTCAGATAAAAATAATTGATCGTAGGAATATCCCGGATAAAAGGCGATATATACAAAGACTTGTGTTGCAGGGAGAAAAATCTTTATTATATGTGCGTGATGATCTTGCTGTTGATCAGCTCAATAAGATCATACTATCAACAGGAACAAAGATGAAAATAGGTCTTTGTTATTGCAAATCATCTGATGAGGAAATAGATAATATAAAATCTATGTTAATCAATGATGAACTAAAGTTAGCAATATCATGTATTCCATTTAATGAACCATTGTTAGGATTGAAACATCTGGTTTTTTGCCATCCTACATTTACAATGGATAGCTTTATAGACTCATGCGCTCCTGCTATTGAGTCAGAAGAGCCAGTTAATATACATCTGATTTTTAATAACAATGATATCGATATTGTTACGAAAATTCTCAATCAAAGGTATCCAGATAGAAAGATGCTGGTAACTATATATAGAAAAATAAAGGAATTGTATGAAATTAACAAAACCAGCTTATTGGATATAAAAGAAATTGAAACTGGATTAAATATAGAAGAACCAAAGGAAATAATATTATCCAGTGCTTTATCAATATTTGAAGAACTTAGAATTCTGGAAAAACAAGATAACAATGGTAAGATTTCCTTACTAAATTCACTTGAGGAAAATAAGCGATATAATCTTGCCAATTCAAAAACTTATACTAGTGGTGATAGAGCAAAGGTTCAATGGGCTGAATTTTCTAATTTTCTGACGAAGAAAAAATCCGAAGAAATATTCAGGATACTCATAGAAGGTCTATAAACTATGATACCAATACGTGATACAATCCCATCAAGAACTTATCCGATAATAACAGTCAGCCTTATAATATCAAATGTCATTATCTTTTTTTATCAATTATCTTTAGGATCAAGAGTAGATGTCTTTATATCTGATTTTGGGCTTGTGCCTTTGCGCTTTTTTCGTTCGTTTGAGAAGGGTATAAATCCATTAATTACGTTCTTGCCGTTTTTTACATCAATGTTTCTACATGGTGGATGGTTCCATATAATAGGAAATATGTGGTATTTATGGATATTTGGTGATAATGTTGAAGATAGAATGGGTCATTTTAGGTTTCTCATATTCTATATTGCCTGCGGGATTGCAGCAGGTTTTGCACATGCGTTTACAAATCCTAATTCAGGCATACCGACAGTTGGTGCTAGCGGAGCTATTGCAGGTGTCATGGGAGCATATTTTATCCTTTACCCTGCCTCTAGAATATGGACATTAGTTCCGGTATTTATATTTGTTCAATTCGTTGAGATACCGGCAGTCATTTTTTTAGGATTCTGGATAATAATGCAATTTTTAATTGGCACTTTTTCTATGAACCTTGGACCGACACAAGGAGGAGTTGCCTGGTGGGCGCATATAGGCGGTTTTGCAGCCGGTGCAATATTAGTTTTTATCTTTAGAAAGAGAAAACGTAATCTTCCCAGGCAATATGCTGATCAACAACTACCATGGTAATTTTTGGAGGTTGAACCTATGTCCATGATCTTTCAGATCTTCTGGATTTTTTTAATGATAGTAGCATTAGTTCCTGTTTTACAAAGGCGTATGCTGGAATCCGCAAGGATAAAGCTTATTAGAAGGCTGGAAACAAAACGTAATAGCAGAGTCATTGCCCTGATACACAGACAGGAAACCATGAGCCTTTTGGGATTTCCACTTATGCGATACATCGATATAGAAGATTCAGAGGAACTTATAAGGGCTATTAATTTAACTGATGAGGATGTCCCTATTGACCTTATACTACATACACCAGGAGGACTGGTATTGGCAACTGAAAGGATAGCATGTGCACTTAACAGACATAAGGCAAAGGTTACTGTATTTGTTCCGCATTATGCAATGTCAGGCGGAACTTTGATAGCACTTGCAGCAGATGAAATTGTTATGGATAAAAGTGCTGTGCTTGGATCAGTTGACCCACAGGTCGGAGGATTTCCTGCTGCTTCTATATTGAAAGTCTTAGAAAATAAATCACCTGATGAAATCGATGACGAAACATATATATTAGCTGACATATCGAAAAAAGCAATGCGGCAAATTAAAAGTTGTGTAAAGAATATTTTAATAGATAATATGGATTCTGAAAAAGCTGAGCAAATAGCTGATATAATTACCAGAGGCGAATGGACTCATGATTATCCTATAACTGCAGATGAAGCAAAAGCTCTGGGATTACCAGTATCAACTGATATGCCAGAAGAAGTTTATCAACTTATGAAACTTTTCCCACAACCAATTAGCAGGAGACCTTCTGTCCAATATATACCTATACCTTATGGATTTGATGAAAAACGAAAAAAAGTATCATAAACGAAAAGGAATCATTATGAGTGATAAATTGACCATTCAAGAAATAATAGAGATCGCAATAGAAATTGAAAAAAACGGAAAATCTTTTTATCAAAGCCTTTCAGAATCGGCAAATACAGCTCAATTAAGAGAATTTTTTGCTTATCTATCAAAGGAAGAAGAATCACACATTAATAGATTTGAAGAGATATTGAAAAGTGCAGGTGGATATCAAATTTCAGAATTATACTATGTTGTAGACTATATGGGATATATGAAAGCTATTGCTGATGAAAGAGTTTTTAAGGGCGATATATCCATTAGTGAATTTGTAAAAAGCCTAAAATCAATTCCATCTGCTATAGATAAAGCTATAGGCTTTGAAAAGGATTCTATTCTATTTCTATATGAAATGTTAGAGATTCTGGATGATAAATCTAATAAGGAACCAATCCAAAAGCTTATAAATGAAGAAAAAGAACATATAAGAAGATTGTCTGCGATTAAATCATTGATCAGTAATAGCTAAAGGGAGAAAAATAAAAGAACACAATGTAAGAATTATTGTTTTTTGTCCCGAATTTCTTATATATGGAGAGATAGTAAAAATGGGATTAGATCTTGATCTTAAACTTATAATGCCAGAAGATGAACAAGAAAAAGTTTCACAAAGCGGAGAACCTTATGAGATAATTATAATTGGAGGTGGTCCAGCAGGTATGACCGCTGCTGTTTATGCCGCAAGAAAACAGATAAAATCGCTTATGGTAACCAAAGATATTGGTGGACAACTTCTCTGGACTTCGGATATTGAAAACTATATGGGGTATCAGTATATTACGGGAAAAGAGTTGACAGAAAAATTCAGGGCTCAGATGGAACAATTTCCTATAGTTGATATAATTGTCGGTGATATTGTTGAGAAGCTACAAATAAAAGATAATCTTTTCGAAGTAATAACGGGAAAGCTTAGAAGTTTTACAGGCAAAACGGTTATAATAGCTTCCGGTAAACGCTATAGACCCATGAATGTTCCAGGGGAAAAGGAACTTGTTGGCAGAGGTGTCAGTTATTGTGCTACCTGTGATGCACCTTTATTCGCTGGTAAGGATGTTGTTGTAGTGGGAGGTGGTAACTCAGGAATTACAGCAGTGATCGATCTAATGAATATTGCTAATAATATTTATATTATTGATATAGCAGATAAATTACTAGCAGACCCAATTTTAATTGATAGAACAAAGAACGCAAAAAATATTACTAAATTACTATTGCATAGAGTTACAGAGATTAAAGGGGAAAATTTTGTAACAAGTGTTATGGTTGAATCTCTTAAAACCAAAGAAGTTAGGGAAATAAAGACAGAAGGTGTATTTATTGAGATCGGATTATTGCCAAATTCAGAATTTGTCAAAGGCATTGTAAAATTAAATGATTTTGGTGAAATCATTGTGGATTGTGCTTGTCGAACTAGCGTTCCGGGTATTTTTGCTGCTGGTGATGTAACAACTGTCCCTGAAAAGCAGATAAGCGTTGCAATCGGTGAAGGTTCAAAGGCAGCTTTAAGCGCTTACAAATATTTACTCATGCAAAGCTAATACAATTTTAAAAAAATAATTATTCATTACAGTCATAATTTATTATAAAATCCCTCTAAATCTCCCTTTGGAAAAGGGAGACTTTCCTGTTTTTGCCTTTTTCAAAGGGTTTAGGTGATTATATAAATAATTTTTTAAAACGGTATTAAACATCAATAGCATACTTTTCTTCCTATATGGAATTCCTGCCACAAACTGATTGTGAGATAGTTTTCTATTGCCTATAATTTATGTTTCTGATAAACTATGTATGATTGCTATTATAGAAGACTAAGAAGTATGATGTTTGTTATTTTAGAATACGATTTTTAAAATTTACTGACGAAAAGGGAAAGATAAAATGACAATAACAGAGAAAATACTTTCATCACATTCTGGGAAAGAAATAGTTGAACCAGGCGAACTAATAATGGCTAAACTCGATGTTGTGCTTGCAAATGATATTACTGCTCCTTTGGGCATAGAAGAGTTCCGCAAAGCAGGAGCAAAAAAAGTATTTGATAAGGATAAAATTGTAATAGTCGCTGACCACTTCACACCAAATAAGGACATCAAATCTGCTGAGCAATGTAAGATGGTGCGTGATTTTGCTAAAGAACAAGGATTAACAAATTACTTTGATGTTGGTCAGATGGGCATTGAACATGCACTTTTACCAGAACAGGGTCTGGTTTTACCAGGAGATGTTGTTTTAGGTGCTGATTCACACACATGCACTTATGGCGCAGTAGGAGCATTTGCTACAGGTAGTGGAAGCACAGACTTTGCAGCAGCTATGATTACAGGGGAAGCCTGGTTTAGGGTTCCTGAATCAATGAAATTTATTTATTACGGAAAATTACAAAAATGGGTCACAGGTAAAGACCTTATTTTATATACAATTGGTGATATTGGCGTCGATGGGGCTCTATATAAAGCTATGGAATTTACTGGAGAGACGATATCAAATCTGAGTATGGATAGTAGATTAACAATGTGCAATATGGCAATTGAGGCAGGTGGAAAATCTGGCATTATTCCGCCTGATGATATTACGATTGAATATGTTAAACCACGTGCTAAGCGTGAATTTAAGCTCTATTCAAGCGACCTTTCTGCAAAATATGCGGATATACGAGAATATGATGTTAGCAAAATAGAACCCCAGGTAGCTTTTCCGTTCAAGCCAGAAAATACTAAAGGTATCAGTGAAATTGGTAATATACCAATTGATCAGGCTGTTATAGGTTCATGCACAAATGGACGTATGGAAGATTTAAGAATAGCTGCACAAATATTAAAAGGGAAGAAGGTTCATCCTTATGTCCGCTTGATAGTTATTCCTGGGACGCAGAGCATATATTTACAGGCTGTAAAAGAAGGACTCGTTGAGATTTTCATAGAGTCAGGAGGTGTGGTTAGCACTCCTACTTGTGGACCGTGTCTTGGTGGTCACATGGGCATATTAGCGAGTGGAGAAAAAGCTATATCTACTACTAATAGAAACTTCAGAGGACGTATGGGACATATTGACAGTGAAGTGTATTTATCAGGTCCTGCTATAGCGGCAGCTTCAGCAATTCTTGGCAGGATCGGTAGTCCAGAGGAGATATAAAGGTGAAAATAAAAGGTAAAGCTTGGAAATATGGTGATGACGTTAATACAGATGAAATAATACCAGCAAGATATTTGAATGTTACAGACCATGATGAGCTAGCCGCTCATTGCATGGAAGACATTGATCCTGACTTCGTTAAAAAAGTATCTCCAGGGGATATTATTGTTGCTGCTAAAAACTTTGGTTGTGGCTCATCAAGAGAACATGCTCCACTAGCGATAAAATCAGCAGGAATTTCCTGTGTAATTGCGAAAAGTTTTGCGAGAATATTTTATCGCAATTCAATTAATATCGGATTACCAATTCTTGAATGTGAATCCGCAGCTGAAAATATAGAAGAAGGTGACCTGGTAGAAATTAATTTAGCCACGGGAGAGATCAAAAATCTCACCAAAGGACAAACTTATTATGCAAAGCCTTTTCCAGAGTTTATGCAGCAAATAATAGCTAATGGTGGACTAATGAATTACGTTATGAGCAAATATGTAGAAACTTAAATTCATTGTTTTTTATCTGAAATTACTATTGAGACTTTCTATCAATGAAAATACTGATTATCGATGATGAAAAAGGAATCAGGGATAGCCTTTCTGCTGCTCTTAGAGACGAAGGTTACGAGGTATCAGCAGTTAGCAATGGTTATGATGCCCTTGATATGATGAAGGAGCATGAATTTGATATAGTTATAACGGATCTGGTTCTGCCCGGAATGGATGGCATGCAGATATTGAATAGTGTAAAAAAAGATTATCCTGATACCATAGTTGTAATGATAACCGGTCATGAATCTGTGGAAAATGCAGTTGAAGCAATGAAGTCCGGAGCAGATGATTATATCCCCAAACCAATATTAGACCCTGATGAAATGCTTATGAAACTGGCTAAAGCAGCAGAGATCCGTCAACTAAAAAATGAGAATAGAAATTTTCATCGCAGATTGGAAAATGAGCTTGATATAGCACGCAAGATTCAACAAGTCTTGCTTCCACAACAAGTTCCCAAGTTCGATCAAGTCGATATAAGTGTTTTCAATCAGTCAGCCAAACATGTAGGTGGCGATTACCATGACATTATAGAAATTTCTCCTTATGAGATAGGAATTGCTATAGGTGATGTATCTGGAAAAGGCATGCCCGCATCATTGCTTATGGCTAATGTTCAAGCCTCTATAAGAAGATATTCTGAAAGTGGATATTCACCTAAAGATATGATGTTTAAAATAAACAATGCCTTCTGTCCAATATGTCAGTTTATCGAAGAACACAGATTTATAACACTTTTTTATGGCATATTAGAAATTAAAACCAAAACACTGGTCTATAGCAATGCAGGGCATAATTATCCATTTCTTTTTCGTGATGGTGAAATAGCTTATGAACTTTCTACTGAAGATGGTTTACCATGCGGAATATTTGAAAACGCTACTTATGATGAAAATCTAATAGAACTAAAAACAGGGGATGTTCTTTTATTCTATACAGATGGTATTACTGAAGCTATGGACCTTAATTATGATATTTATGGAGAAGAAAGATTGATAAATATAGTTTTAGAAAATATCAATAAAAGTTGCCAGGAAATTAAAGAATGCATAAGTGAAGATATAATAAGTTTTATAGGTGATGCAAATCAATATGATGATATGACATTGATTATTGTGAAAATTTTATGAATACATCCTTAATGAAACTAATATTCAAAAGGGATAATAGGATGTCAAACAAACATAAAATCTTTCTTGTTTTAAATTTTCGTTGTAACCTTGATTTAGATAAGCCATTCCAAAAAAATCGGATAAACCTTGTTTACTCATTGGATAAAGTTATTGATATTCTAAATAATGATCATAGATATAAAAGCATTACCTTCAGCGGACAATCATTTTTTTTGGAAGATTATCTGGAAATCCGACCTGAGATGGAAAGGGATTTAAAGAGGCTGATAAGTGAAAAAAGAATTGTGGTAGGTCCCTGGTATACACTTCCCAATGAGTATCTGGTCAGCCCTGAATCAATAATACGCAATCTTATGCTGGGGCATATTATTTCTGAGAGCTTCGGTAATGTTATGAAAGTCGGCTATTCAGAAAATTCTTTTGGTCTTATCTCACAATTACCACAGATATTAAGAGGATTTGATATAAATACATTAGTTATAAATGATTATAATGAACTTGAACCAAGGTTCTTATGGTATTCCGCAGATAATAAGACAAGTGTATTTATAATAAATTTGAATAATAATATTCTTGAGTTAGATAATGATTTGTCCGCAGATAAATTTATTGATAATATCAAAAGTTATAATGATAATATCATCGTCCATGATTTTGATAGTCTTAACATGCAAGGAGCAGACATATCAACTTTTATAGAAAATATAAATGATAATTTTGATAATATTAAGATAATAAATGGAAGTTTTGGAGATTATATCGAAAATACAAAACTTGAGGAATTAAATCTAGTAGAATATCATGGAGAGATAAAAAATAATAGCATTTCTTCTTCAAGTGTTCTTTCATCAAGAATATATCTAAAGCAGTTAAATACTGAAACACAGTTACTTATAGAAAAATGGTTGGAACCTTTCTGCACCTTAAATTGGCTGGAAACAGGTAAGCCCTACCCTAAGGCTTTCATCTGGTATGCATGGAAATGTCTCCTTAGAAACCATTTTTACAATGATATAAATGGATGTAGTCAGGATGATGTTCATCGTGATAGTATGATAAGATATGGATGGGTAAAACAAATCGGTGAACAACTTACTCAATCTGCATTACAAGATTTGGTCGATAATATAACTCCTTTGCGGGAAAACACGTTCATCATATTTAATCCATTGGCATGGGAAAGATCTGATCCAATTCGTTTGGAATTAAGGGCATTTGATAATTCTTCGCAAATCATTGTCAAAAATACTTCTGGTGAAAAAGTGCCATCACAGGTTATCAGAAAAGAAGAAGGAGGCTTTGAATTATCATTACAAACTCAGATACCAGCTCTTGGATATGCTTGTTTTTACATAGAAACAGAAAAGCAAACTAATGATAGTTATGATATGATCAAAATAAGTCCAAGAATGATGGAAAACCAATATTACAGAATAAAAATAAATGGAAATGGTATATTAGATATTCTCGATAAATCTACTGGATATGAATATAAAGGACTTAATGTCTATGAAGACACAGAATGTTCTGAAAATAATAGTTCTTATGCAGACTCGCTACGAACGAAAACCTATACAAATAAAGGTTCAAAAGCAGATGTTAGAATATTTAACAATTCCGCTATAAAAGCGGATGCAGAAATTAAACTATCATTGAATCTTCCGAAAGGACTAACAAAAGATAAAAAAAACAGAACTTCTGCAAAACTTTCTTGTCCATTAATAACAAAGATCACTTTATATACAAAATTCCCAAGAATAGATTTTGATGTAACATTTGAAAACAAAGTGGAAGATCATTGCCTTAGGGTAATGTTTCCAATAAATTTGAAATTGAAAGCTGTTAATGTAGACGGTCATTTTGATGTTATATCTAGAATTATTGATGAACCGAAAGATAAAATAGATCATTTTCAATATAAAGATCATCAAAACTTTTTTATTGATTTAAGCGATGAAAAAAAAGGAATTGCTATCATAAACAAAGGTTTGCCTGAATATGAAATAGTTAAAACAAAAGAAAAATGTAATTTATATTTGACATTGC
>FWPV01003906.1_pt1 | contig 14090 bp, 7 predicted proteins | sample 2228371 | NCBI WGS metagenome assembly FWPV01 (sample SAMEA103939776, study PRJEB20133) | metagenome
TGTCTGACCGGAACTCCAATCTCTAAATCCCCGCGCGATACTTATAAAGAGTTTGCATATCTACCAGAGGAACCATACCTTGACCGTTACTTTATCATAGATTCCATAAAGGATGGGTTTACTGTGCCGATTGTCTATCAACCCCGGCTTGAGAAAGATGTCCATTTGAAAAAAGACCTGCTTGAGGCATTTTTTGAAGCAGAACTTGAAGAAATTCCTGAGCAGGCAAGGGATGCAGTAGAAGAAAGATTGAAAAAACGATTGAATCCAATAAATGTCTTTCTGGAAAATCAAGAAAGGATTGATAGAATCGCCTGTGATATTGCTGAACATTTTAAAAGCGAAGTTGATGGTAAGTTTAAAGCAATGATAGTTTCCGCAAGCAGAAAGGCATGTATGTATTACAAAAGTGCCCTTGAGAAATATTTGCCTCGCGAGTATTTTGATGTAGTAATGACATCTGAACGCGATGACGAAGAAATCATTTATAAATATGTGCATGAAGCAAGGGAGCGTTATGCAGGCAGGGATTATAAAAGCACTCTCAAAAAAATTATTGAAAAATTTAAGGAGGATGATAATCCAAGAATTCTAATTGTGACAGATATGCTCCTTACTGGCTTTGATGCGCCAATCCTTCAGACTATGTATCTTGATAAACCCCTGAAGGAGCACAGGTTATTACAGGCGATTGCCCGCACAAATAGACCTTATAAAGGAATCAAAGAAGCAGGGGTAATCATTGACTATGTGGGTATTTTAAAGGCATTCAAAAGGGCATTTGAAATATATTCAAAAGAAGACCAGATTGATAGGGCATTGAGCGATTATGATAGCATCCGTAAAAGATTTGATACCTTGATTTTTGAATTGACCAGGATGTTCGGCAACCTTGTGCCGAACTATGACCGAGAAACATTACTCAGGGCAGTAGAAATATTGACAACAGATGTAGAAAAGGAAGAGGAATTTGTGGCAAAATACAGAAGCCTGCGCAAGGTATTTGAACTTTTAGGTGCTGACCCCTGTAAACTTGAACACTTTGAAAAATACAAATGGCTTTCTGCAATCTATGTGTATTATATGAAGATGGTAGTGAGACAGACTGGCATTGAGCCCTATGTGCACAAATACTATGAGAAAACATTAAAGTTTGTATACAGATCAACTGAAATTGATAATATTGAAAATGCATTTCCTGAGATAAGGTTTGATATTGAATTTTTGCAGAAATTAGAAGAGAGAATAAAGAGTAAACAAGAAAAGGCAGCAAATATGCTTTTCACACTCCAGCGGTTTGTGCTTGTTGAAAAGACGAAAAATCCTATCTACGAATCACTTGCTGAACGGGTGCAGAGATTGGTTGATATGTGGCGGGAGAAGACAAAGGATTATGAGCAGATTTATAAAGAAGGTGTTTCAATACTAAACATAATGAATGATATGACTTCCCGTCAACAAAAACTCGGGTTATCCGATGTTGAATATGCTATGCTTTTGACTCTGGAAGACAATCTGGGCACAGAGGTGGAACTTGTAGATAGAGTGAGGCAATTGTATAAGGGATTGCAGGCATTTCTGTTTCCGAACTGGATAATTCAGACTACTGCCTGCAAAAAAGTTGAACAGGAGGTGCGTAAATTTGTTCGGTCACTAAAATCAGAATATAATCTGACTATGAATCAAATTGATGTCCTTTATAATCTGCTGATAGAAAAGGTGAGAAATTATGGTGCCTAATTATACTATAATCTATCGTAAGGTTAAATATCCCAGAATAGAATTGAAAACCGGAGATTTGAGATTTATCGTTCCATTTGGGACTGATGTCCAGAAAATATTCAGCAAACATAAAAAATGGATTTTGAGCAAGAAGAGGTTGATTGATAAATATCGTCGCAATTATAAAGACCTCCCGGTTTACAATCGCACTGACCAGGAGTTCAGAAGTATAATAGAAACACTTCTCAATAAATACCAGCGGGAATTCAATTTAAAAATTAAAAATACAATCTACAGAAAGATGCGCACAAAATGGGCAAGTTGCACAAAAAAGGGTAATATCGTAGTCAACACCATAATGAAGAATTTACCCTTAAACCTTTTAAAGTATATCATCTATCATGAGGTCATCCATCTTTTTGAAAAGAGACACAATATTAGATTTTGGAATCTAATTGCTAAAAAATTCCCTGATTACAGAGATTTAGAAAGTCTGTTATTTCCATACTGGTTTCTGGTAATAGGAAACTAAGACTGTTCTTTGATTATAGAATATAAAATATTAAAATAATCTTTCTAATGTGCTTTAGCCCAGTTTTTGCCGGTATTGATGTTTACTTCAACTGGGATTTCAAATTCTGCAACATTTTCCATTGCTTCTCTTATGATTGTCTTTGCCTCATCAATTCTGCTATCTTCTATTTCAAACAAGAGTTCATCATGGATTGACAGTAGCAATCCGCTTTGAAATCCTGCCTGATTAAGGTTTTGTTCAACCTTAATCATTGCCATTTTGATCAAATCAGCAGCGGTTCCCTGGATTGGCGTATTTATTGCCAGGCGCCTTGCCATTTCTTTTATCGTGTGATTTTCCGAGTTGATTTCTGGAATGGGTCGCTTTCTGCGAAATATTGTTTCGGTATAACCTTTTTCTTCAGCATTTGCAATTGCGCTCTGGCGCCATTCTTCAACCCCAGGATATAATGTGTAGTATGACTGTATGAACTGACTTGCCTCTTCCCGGGATATACCAAGTTCCTGGCTCAGCCCGTAGTCGCTCATGCCGTAGATGAGCCCGTAATTCACAACCTTGGCAATGCGTCTCTGGTGTTCATTCACTGCCTCTTCCGGAACATTGAATATTATTGAAGCAGTATGATTGTGAATATCTCTACCTGATTTGAAAGCCTCAATGAGATTTTTGTCTTTTGTTATATGAGCGAGGATTCTCAATTCAATCTGTGAGTAATCTGCTGAGACAAGTAGAAATCCTTTTTGTGCTACAAAGCCTTTTCTTAACTCACTACCCCAGAGACTGCGTATGGGTATGTTCTGAATATTGGGGTCGCTTGAGGACAGCCTGCCTGTGGCAGTTCCAGTCTGATTGAAGGTTGTATGAATTCTGCCGTTTTTTGCAAGTTCAATCAGGGGCTCAATGAAGCTACTTGAAATCTTAGCCAGTTCACGATACTCAAGGATTTTGCCTGGCAGCGGATGCTTATGACTCAATTGTTGCATTACTTCAAAATCTGTGGAGTAATGGGATTTCCCTTTTTTGACGGGTGGCAATTTTAGTTTCTCAAAGAGAATATGAGAGAGTTGTTTTGGAGAATTGAGATTGAAGACACTGCCGGCAATTCTGTAACACTCATCTGCCAGGTCCGTGAGTTTTTTATCAATCCGCCGCCTTAAATCCTGCAAAAATGGGATGTCAATACCGATGCCCCTTTTTTCCATGCGGGCAAGAACAAATATCAGAGGTTCTTCAATGGTTTGATACAGCTCCATTTCACCCAGTTCGTTAAGTCTTGTTTTTAATGATTCATAAAGATTTACTGAAAGTTTTGCCACAACTTCAGGTTTTGGTTCAACATATCGGTTTAGATATTTTATGCAAATATCTTCAAAGGAATAATTCTTGATATTCGGATCAACAAGCCATGCTGCGATCTTCACATCAAACACGGGTGGCTTTAAATCTGTTTGCTTGATTATCTCTTTAATGTCATAGCCGATTTTTGTTATTTCTGTATTCAATAGAATATGCTGACTGCTTTGTGCATTCACTGCATACACTTCTTCGCCATAACTCATTAGGAGTTTATCATCATGTAGAAAAATTCCAATGAAATCCTTTATGCTTTCGCCTGGAATCATTCCGGTCTTTACGGTTATTGATGATTCGGTTTTTTTTGCAAAGTCTTTAATCAAAGAATGAAATTCAAGTTCGGAAAGAATTTCCAGCAATTTCTCAGTATCAGGTTCTTTGATAAGCAAATCTTCAGGAGCAGGGTTAATGGGCACATTGATATTCAATTCCACAAGTTTCTTTGACAGTAAAAGCACATCGCGGTTTGCATTGAGTTTTGCATCCTTTTCAAGGGCTTCCTGGATATTTGTATACTTGTTAATTAATTCTGTAGCACGATGTGGCCCAATGCCTGGTACGCCTGGAATATTGTCTATTGAATCGCCGCAGAGCGCAAGATAATCTCCAATTCGCTCCGGCAGAACCCCAAATTTTTCTTGAACTTTTTCTCTATTGTAGATTATATCATTAAAGGTATCATAGATAAAGACCCTATCATTGATGAGTTGCATTAAATCTTTGTCAGAACTGATAATGTAGACTTCGCCGTGTTCCTGCAATTTCTGTGTCAGGGTAGCGAGTATGTCATCGGCTTCATAACCGGGGACTTCAAAACTCCTGACACCGAGCAAACGGGTTATTTCCCGTGCCATTTCAATCTGGAATGGAATGTCTTTTGGCGCTGGTGGTCGGGTTGCCTTGTATTCCTTAAATACCCTATCCCTGAAGGTTTCACCTGGTGCGTCAAATGCGAGACACATATAATCACTTTCAAATTTTGCCCTCAATTTCTTAAAGGTATTCAAAAAACCAAAAATACCTGAGGTATTCTGTCCTTTTGAATTCTTGAGTGGATTTTTTATGAAGGCAAAATAAGCGCGGAATATTAATGAATGCGCATCAAGGAGTAAGAATTTTTTCATTGGCAATTATATCCATTAATTGGATTGGTGCAAGGGACTGAACTGGATATCGTAATTCTTCTCCTTGTGTGTTCTTTTAAAGTCCCTGCCATTTTCTTTTTACCACGAGTTGTTCCTTGTAAAAAACGAACTCGGTATTGGGCTCCTCATAACCTTTATCAAGTCCAACCTTCATAACCGAAATGAATAGGGTTCTGAAATACTCCAGTATTTTCTGCTCCAGATTGCCTGCGGGCATTTTTTTTGCTTCTTCGTCACTGATTTTCAGATCAAACAATGCCCTTTCTTTTGACATTCTACCATACCAGAAGAAATCTCTGTCTGTTGCTCTGATTTCATACTTCAGGATATAATCATCAGCCTCTTTCCAGAATTTCAGGAAGTATACAATGTAACTCTTACCTGATTGTGCATTATATCTGAATTCGTTTACCTGTTGAAACATAATAGATAATTATATATCTTTTATCATTTCAGTCAACCACCGAAATCAAGGGCAACAATTATTCCTTGACATTCTGAATATTCTCATTATACTTCTTGTATTCGGAAAGGGGGAATTTAATGGCTAACTGTCCAAATTGCAACGCAGTAATACAGGAAAAATACAAATCATGTAGTGCGTGTGGAACAATCTTAATAAATCTGAGCACAGAAGTAACTGCCCATATTAACCTTTTGCGAAAGAAGATTGAGACTGATTCCAGAAATGTTAAACTATACATTGAACTCGGAAGTATCTATCAAAAATTTGATTTGCTCTATGAGGCGCTGGATATTTTTCAGAAAGCAATAGAGATTGACCCTAATAATTTTGATGCATACAACAAATCAGCAGTAGTTTATTTCAAACTTAAAGACCTTGAGAAGGCAGAGAAATCATTCCGCGCTGCCCTGCACATTAGTCCCCATTCAGAAGAAACGCTTGTCGGACTTTTCCGCGTTTATTATCTTGAAAACAAAATTACTGAGGCTATTGCCGTCGGTGAGAAGATCATCAAGGCAAAACCAGAAAGTGTTGAATTTCATATGTTACTCAAGAATCTCTATAAACAGAAGGGCGATAAGGAAAAGGTTTTTGCAGAACTTCAGAAACTTGAGTTACTTATACCCGATAACGAGGAAGTGATTAAAGAAATCGTGCAATATTTTACAGACCAGAATGACATGGATGGGTTGAGCAAATATTACAATAAGATGCAGGAAATGAATATTGAGGATACTAAACTGGGATTTATGATTGGCAAATATTACTATGAAAATAGCCAGTATGATCAGGCAATTGAGATGTTCAGGGGGTTGTTGCTCAAAGAAAATGTACCCGTAGATATGTATACAATGATCCAGGCGTATCTTGCCATCAGTCAGTATGCGAAAGGTGATTTATTGGGTGCGGGAAATACTGCTGCTGGCATTCAAACTGAACAGATAAATAATACAATAGATGGAGAGACAAAGAAGAAACTGGCAGCAATTCTATATGAAATAGGTAGGAATAAAATTCAAAGCAAAAAAACGAGAGAGGCAATTCCTTATTTTGAAAGAGCAGTGATAATCAACTCTGATAATAGTGAGTATAAAGAGGTGCTGGAGAAGACCAGAACAGAACTCGCGCTTGCAAACAAGCTTTTTTTTAAAAGACTTGCTTTTACAGGAGGCGGTGCAATTGTTGTGATTGTTCTTGTAATCCTGTTATGGCAACTATCATGGAACAAACTGGTGATTCAGGTTGAACCTTACACTGATGTATCAATTCTGGTTGATGGTAAGCATAAGGAGTTATATTCACAAAAGCCTGGCGTTTTTGAATCAGAAAAAATGTTTATGAGTTCGCACACAGTGACAATTGAGAAAGAGGGATACAACAAATACGAGGAAAGAGTGACGATTGGGTTTGGCAGAAACGGAGTTGTCCGCGCTAATCTTGTTCCGCTCTATGGTGTTTTTGTTGTTGGCTCTCAGCCTGAAAGCGCGGATGTATATATTGATGAAAATCTTGTCGGCAAGACACCCTATGTCTCGGGCAATATTCCAGCAATATCACATCGTCTGAGGATTGAATTTCCTGGTTACCAGCCTTACATTGACAATGTCAAGATTTCTCATAATGATACGCTCGACCTTGGCGTTGTATTATTGAAGAGCATTATTGATACCTGGTCAGGAAAGATTGGTCAGGATGGTGTTACCTATAATGCGTCGTTTGAAATGGAATTCAAACAAAAAGACCGAGGCCTGAAGATAAAGTATCGTCATCAGCCAAATCCTGACCTCACTTATAGTGGAGAAATAAATGGTATTGTCCAGAAGAATGATTTTCTTGCAGACGGTCAGGTCAATTGCAGGTATCGTGAAGTATTTTACTGGAAAAATACGACCAGAAGGGTAATAATCAGAGGGAAGATATCAGATGATTGGGAAAGAATTGAGGGCAAACACTTTGCTGAGGGACTTGGCGAGCACGACTGGTGGGCAGTCAGGAAAAAGTAAGCACTATCTATAATAAACTCTTATGAATCGTTGCAGATTATACTGAAGATTGTTTTATTGGATGCTGCTCAAAAAACTTTCATATTGCCTTGATTTTTCCAATACCCATTCATCATACCAGCCATGGGCAAAACCTGATTGATAGAGACTCAGTGCTCTTTTGAATTCTTTTTTTCTTACCAATTCCTCAAATTCTTCTATATCGGTAGTAATAAGAATATCTGGATTCAACTGATAAAACCCCCTTTTAACAATGAACGGATCAATGTTCAGATTCAAAGCCTCTCTGATATGCTGGACTGCCTTGCGCAGGCTATTCTTTGCCTGGGCATAACCCGATTTCTGCCAGAAGATTTCAATCAGGTTATCCTGATTTATAGGCTGGTTTCTATTGAGGAGCAGATAGAAGAATAGTTTCTTTGCCTTTTCTGTCTTCCAATCACCTTCTTTTATTCTCTTTCCATTGACATAGGCAGTGGGCACACCGAAGAAAATACCCTCAATCCAGTAGTTACCAGGAACACTATTTATCAGAGAAAGGATTTCTTCTCTTCTCAGTCCAACCCTGAATAGAAGATTTTCCTTGCATAGTCCTTTTAGCAGTAGATAGTGATAACCTCTTCTATGGCAGATTTTTATTAGCTCCTTTGCAATCTGAATTGCTTTTGTTATTTGATTTGTTTCATAATACAGTTTCAGCATCTCTATTTTTAACAGAAACAATTCTAATACCTGGTGGTATTTCTCGGCAATTTTTTTTGCAGTTTCAAGGATTTTCTCGGCTTCGGAAAATTGTTTCATACAGATTCTGAGCCTTGCCTCCAATATGAGAATAATCGTAGATTCTGCATCATCCTTTTCTCTTTTTAATTTCCATATATCCTTCAAATTATTTTCCGCATTCAAAAAATCATTCTCTTCAATATTTATCCTGCACAATTCAATGAGGGTAGTAACCTTTAGCCAGGGGACATTAATCTTTTCGCTAATCTTCAGTGATTTTTCAATAAACTCCCTTGCCCTTGATAGTTCATTCTTTTCTTGAAAGAGAAGAGAATATCCTTTGTATAAATTTGCCATTGACCAGAGGTCATTGAAAGGTGTGCAGGTCTTGATACCCTGTTCAAGGGTTTTTTCTGCTTCGCTTACATAACCCAGTAGCAAACTTGTCCTTGCAGCATTAAAATAACCCGCGCCACAACCAATTGAATAATGTTCAGGCAGGAGCCTTACTGCTTCAGAGAGTTTCATATATGCCTGCTTGAGGTTTCCACTCTTCCACTCATTCATACCAAGGTTATTGAGGATGCTTGCCTTCATTTCCTCGTAATGGTTATTCTGAGCAATCTGTAATGCCTTGTCCAAGTATCTCTTTGCCAGTTTGAGATTTTCCCCACCCATTGTATTGTAGATTGCACCAATAGAATTCATAATTGATGCCCGTATCATAGAGAGATTACTGGGACACTTCTTTAATCCTTTAAGAAATATCACCCGTGCTTTATTGAGATTACCCATATTGAGATTGATTCCCGCAAGGTGATACATTATTTTTGCATACAGGGCATTGTCCCTTCTTGCCATTTCCAATGCTTCCTTAAGATACAGGATTGCCCTTTCAAGCTGTCCTTTATAACTGAGGACCTGGCTGTAATATAAAAGAACTCGGGGATTGGAAGTTCTTAATGACTCAGGAAGTTGCTCAATACATTCACTGAGCATTTCATATCTCGCCTCAGCAAGCAGTCTTTCACCGATTTTTTCAATAATTGTAATAACATTTTTGAACTCCCGGGCATCAAGATAGAATTTTATTGCCTTTACCGGATCTCTCTTTGAAAAATAATCACCAGCACACCTGTAGATTCTCATCTTCCGCATCTGGTCTGTGAGTTTGGCTAAGAGGAAGTCGCGAAAAAGTATATGTAATTTATAATTTCCATCAGGTAAAGAAGAGACAAATGTATTACGAATTGATAGTTCAGCAAGTATCTTGCCTGCATCTTTTCTTCCTGTTATTGTAGCACACAATTCAGGGTTCAACCAATCCAGTGCCGAGCATTCAACGAGAAAGTCTCTGATATATTCTGGTTCATGTTCAAATATCTCCTGGGCAAAATAGTCAAAGATATTTGTCTTTATGTTTTGATAATCAGTCTGCAATCTGGCAATAAATTTTGAAGGGTCAATATCTTCCACATAGTCAAATGATTGCATTATCAGTCTCAATCCCGCAGGCCAGCCTTCTGAATTATGGGCAAGCCAGTCAAGTTCCTTGTCACTCAATTGGACTGAGAAGATTGTATTTAAAAAAGCCCTGGTCTCCTCACGCGTAAAACAGAGATGCTCATTCTTTAATTCAAATACTTCTCCTTTTGCCCTGAGATTTGATATTGGGATTGGTAGTATTGAACGCGTGGTAATAATGAAATGGATATTCAGTGGTGATTGCTCAAGCAGGAATTTCATAAGATTGTCAATCACAGGTACTTCAAGGTTATGGTAGTCATCTATAATAATATAAATGTCATTTGTTACATACTCTAATAATTCATTCACAAATGTGCCCAGGGTAATATTTATCGGAATCTGCGGGATAAGTGTCTTTTCTGTTTTTGTGCCAAATTTTGGATAGAGTTTTCTTATGCCTGCTATGAGATGGGGAATAAATACCGAAACCTCGGCATCCTCTTTTTCCAGGTGATAATACACATAAGGTAAACGGTAATCTGTAACAAATTGTGATAAAAGTGTTGTCTTGCCATAACCAGGACCAGCGCAGAGCAGGATGAGTTTTTTATCAAGGTTTTTGTATAGCAAATCCATCAGGCGGCGACGATAAAGGGTCTTTGGATTGATAACAAGCAACTGGAGTTTACTCAAAAGTATGGTCATAGGATTTGCTATTAACAAAGTATAATCTAAAATAGTTGGTAGTCAATGGGAGATTGGGCGTCAAATCTAAACATCATTACACACCATATAACAAATTGCGAATTGGATTACTGCTCAGGGTTTTATCTGTGAGTATCTGGCAACTTCTCTCAAGAGTCTTTCTGTTTCTTTTGCCTCTTTTTCATCAATCGGATTAATGGCAAAGCCAGCGTGTATCATTACATAGTCACCAACTTTAACTTCGGGTGTGAGCACAATGGAAATCTCCCTGCGCACACCCATAATCTCAGCAATTGCCATATCGCCATTGATTTTTTCTATTTTACCAACAACTGCTAAACACATAATCTTGTTGCTCCAGAATTTCTTTTATTTCTTTTAATCAAATTGGCATAGATGGTCTGACCGTATGAGATACAGCCATCATTTGTAGGAAGCTTATGGTGTGTATACACCTGAAAGCCATTATCTTCAAGTTTATCAGTCATTAAGTCCAGCAAGAAGCGATTCTGAAAAACACCGCCCGATAAAGCAACCTTGTTCACGCCGTATATTTTACGCAATCTTTTTGCAATGTCAAGCGAAAACTCAGCAACAGTATTATGAAATTTTGCCGAGATAATGCTTTTATCAATACCATTTTTAATATCATTGATTATTCCCTCAAGGATTTTCCGCACTTTGATTATCATTTCCGTAGAAATGGAATTCTGTGAAATTTCATACTCATACCAGCCCTTTACACCTTTTTTCGCAACATACTCAAGGTTTATTGCTGCCTCTGCCTCATAGGTAATCTCATGGGTGATTCTGAGCACTGCCGAGACACAGTCAAATAGTCTGCCCATACTTGATGTATAAGCAAGATTGTAATTATTATCAATCATCCGGATAATTGTGTGAATTTCATCCGGCTTTGCAAGGTTTTGTTTTCTGCCAAGGAGTTTATATAGATATGCGATTGCAATTCGGTAAGGCTTTTTTATACTCTCCTCACCACCGGGCAGGGGAAGGTATTCAAGGTGGGCAATCCGTTCCAATTTTCTGATATTACCGACAAAGAATTCACTACCCCAGATTTTACTATCAGTTCCAAAACCAGTGCCGTCAAAGGCAATACCGATTACTCTATCAAAGATTTTGTTTTCACCGAGGACCGAGATAATATGGGCAATATGGTGCTGGACACCGATTGCATTTAACCCTTTTTTCTTTGCCATTTCCTTTGCAATCTTTGTTGAGAGATAATCAGGATGAAGGTCATAGACAATCAACTCAGGCTCAATCTTAAACCATTTCTGATATTTGTCTATCATTTCAGTAAAAAAGTTAAGGGTCTCCAGATTATCAAGGTCACCGATATGCGGAGATATATAAGCAGATTTTTTATCAGCAAGTGTAAATGTGTTTTTCAAATAAGGTCCAAATGCAAGGGTTGGTTTTACTGCGAATGGCAATTCAATCGGCACCGGTACATACCCGCGTGAGCGACGAATAATAGAAAATCCTTTTCCTTTTAGATAGAATCCCACTGAATCATCACAGCGATTGATGATTTCCCGATTATGGGTAAGATAGAACGAGACCATATCTTTTAATCTTGTCTGAACCTCTTTGTCATCCTTAACCAGTGGCTCATCCGCAATATTGGCACTGGTCATTACCAGATAGGGCATCTTTTCCAGTAGTAGATAATGGACTGGTGCATAGGGTAGCATTACACCAAGGTATGGATTTTTTGGTGCTACTTCTTCACAGACAATTCTATGCTTTTTTCTTAAAAGCACAATCGGTGCAATAGGTGAATTTAAAATTTTTGTTTCTTCTCTTGAAACATAACAGATTTTATCAATATTCTTCTTATCCACCATAATTGCAAATGGTTTTGTGGGACGATTCTTAAGAATACGCAGTTTTCTTACTGAGGCGCAATTTGTAGCATCACAGGCAATATGAAAACCACCAATGCCTTTAATGGCAATGATTTTGCCTTCTTTTAATAGACTTATTGCACAGGCAATCGGGTCGGTTGTTTTGATTTTTTCTCCGTTGATTCTGTAGATACTGAATTCAGGTCCGCATACTGAACAGCAGTCAGGCTGGGCATGGAATCTGCGGTCACCAACATCTTCAAATTCTTTTTTGCACTGCGCACACATCCTGAATTCTTTCATTGATGTTCTCTCGCGGTCATAGGGTGTATTGAAAATAATAGAATATCTTGGGCCACAATTTGTGCAATTAATAAAAGGAAACCTGTATCTGCGGTCTTTTGGGTTGAAGAATTCTTTCAGGCAGTCATTGCAAGTAGCAATATCCGGTGAAATCTGGGTGAATCCGTTGGCAATTCTGCTCTGTTTTATTGTAAAACTTTTCTCTTCTTTTCTTACTGCGATTTTTCTGGTCTGTATTTCATAGATTATTGATGCAGAAGGTTTTTTTTCTGGAATACTCTTGATAAACTTCTTAATGGCATTATCATTGCCCTGAATCTCAATCTCCACACCATTAGAGGTGTTTCTTACAAAACCTGTGAGATTGAGCCAATTGGCAAGTCTGTAAATAAACGGTCTGAACCCCACTCCCTGGACAATCCCTTTAACCTTAATACTATACCGCAGCATTGGGTATTATACCTATTGAAATATTATAATCAAGATAGTTAAAATGCCTCGCCAATGGCGAAGTGCAGGGCACCAGGAGATTCTTCTAAATCGGGTTTTATTTTGAATCCATAATCAAGTCTCAGGCTTCCTAAAGGTGTGCGCAGTCTAATACCCGGACCAATTGCCCACCTGAGCCTGCCATCTATGTCACCAAATTCCTGCCAGACATTTCCACCATCAATAAAGAAAACACCGCCGAGTATCCTGTATATAGGAAATCTAAACTCAAGAGATGTTTCAAATAAAAATTTTCCGCCCATTGGATTACCGTTGTCATCTTTGGGTCCTATTGCCCACTCATCATAGCCCCGAACTGATGTGGTTCCGCCGCAGTAAAATCTTTTATACACAGGCACATCTGATGATGGTGATACTGGTTGAACAGTGCCGGCCTTGAATGATACACCAAGAATCATCAGCAAAAGTGGCTTGAAAAAGCGAAATTCCATTGTCGGTCGCAGGTAATTAACCTCTGATGGCATAAATATTCCACCGGTTTCAATACCAATATTTGCATAATTTCCACTGTTTGTGAAAATCGGGTCATCCCGTTTGTCCCTGAGCCAACCTAAAAGAATACCATTCAACCAGTCATTAACAGTGCTGTCATTGTCTTCAGTATGGAAATATGTCTGGATATTCTCAAGATTGTATTTTGCAAGAATAGTGCCATCAAGAAAGCCAAATCGTGTTTCATTGAACAAGCCAATGTGTCTCGTATCAAATCCAATTTCCTTTTTGAATTGATAAAACATTCCGATGCGGTCCTGTGCAGGCAATGCAAAAACTCGGGTGAAAGATATTTCAGAGTTCAGGCGATACTCGGCAAAACTCAGTTTTCCTTCAATCTTTCCTTTCCAGGCATTGCCAAACATATTTATGTGCGTGAGTCCGACACCAAGTCTCAGATAGTCTCGTGTTCCATAGCCAACCCGCAAATCCAGCATAAATGGCTTTTTTTCCGAGAATTTGAATTGAACTATCTTGAAATTCTGTCTTGAGCTATTCTTCACCTGACTTCTAATAGAACTGAAAATACCTAAATTTGTCAGATTACGCCTGCTCTCCAGAACCCTGGCATAGCGAAAGATGTCCCCGGGCTTCAAAACGATTTCTTTAAGAACAGTCTCATTCTTTGTTCTGGTTAGCCCGGATATTTCAATACCTTCAATGAATTGTTTTTCGTTTTCAATAATCTGGTATAAAATCTTTGCCTCGTAGTTATCTATCATAGTTTCATTATGTATTTGAACATCAGTATATCCAAGGTCATCATAAAGGGATGTTATGATATAATTGTCTGTT
>FWPV01007583.1_pt1 | contig 14090 bp, 10 predicted proteins | sample 2228371 | NCBI WGS metagenome assembly FWPV01 (sample SAMEA103939776, study PRJEB20133) | metagenome
TCCCTACTTAATCAACATCATTAACAAAAATAACCATCAAACCAGCAATGATCATTGAAAATCCTCCTAACAATAAAGCGTAGATCGCTTCACCGGAGAAAATCTCTCGAACGAAAAACCCAAGAATTGCAGCAGCGGTTATTTGCGGTATCACGATAAAGAAATTAAAAATACCCATATAAACTCCCATCTTCTCAGAAGGCAATGCTCCGGCTAATATTGCATAAGGCATTGCTAGAATTGATGCCCAGGCAAGTCCTATTCCTAACTCTGAAATCAGAAGAAGTTGTGGATCTTTAATTATATAAAAAGAAGCGAAAGCTAATCCACCAATAATTAAACTAATCATATGAACAGTTTTACGATTTGTTTTCTTTGCCAACCAAACCAGCACGAATGCCATAATAGCAGCAAATCCATTATAAACTGACATCAGAACACCAACCCAATCAGCGCCCTCGTTGTATAATTCTGAAGTTGGATCAGTTGCACCGTAAATATGATGAGTTACAGCAGGCGTTGTATAAATCCACATAGCAAATAAGGCGAACCAGCTGAAGAATTGAACAATAGCTAATTGTCGCATCGTTCTTGGCATTTTGTATAAATCATTCAATACAATAACAAATCCACTTTCCGTTTTCCCTTTCGAAGTCAATAATCCGGCAGAGATTTGAAGTAATCCAAATATTATTGAACCAATGAACAAAACATAAAGACCGTAATCGGTTTCTTTCAGAACAAAATAAAGAATGAGTGATCCAATTATTCCGGTAATCATCCAAATAAAACCGTATATGAAAAATTTATCTTTAGAAATTCTTTCATTTAATCTGGCAGAAGTTTCTAAATGTTTGGACTTATCATCTTTTTCGGAAAACTTTTTTAGCTCTTCCGGTGAATATTCTTTTGAACTTACTACTGTCCATAAAACAGCAAGAAAGAATACAACAGCTCCGATATAAAAAGAGAATTTCACTGATGTGGGAATTTCTCCTTCGGGTGCTGTATTAGAAATACCAAACCAGTTTGTCATCACATAAGGCAAAGCAGATGCGATAATAGCGCCTGTACCTATAAAAAAACTTTGCATTGAAAAGCCGATGGTCCTTTGTTCAGACGGGAGCATATCTCCAACGAACGCACGAAATGGTTCCATTGATATATTTATTGAAGCATCAAGAATCCACAACATTCCAGCAGCAAACCAAAGAGCAGGAGAGTTTGGCATAATTATCAGCGCCAATGATGCAAGAATTGCTCCAATAAGAAAAAACGGTCTTCGTCTTCCGAGTCTGTTCCAGGTATTATCACTCATATGTCCGATTATAGGTTGAACAATCAAGCCAGTAACAGGAGCGGCAATCCATAAAATAGGAATTGTATCAATACTTGCACCCAGCGTTTCAAATATTCTGCTGACATTAGCGTTCTGAAGTGCGAATCCGAATTGAATACCAAGAAATCCGAAACTCATATTCCAGATTTGCCAGAACGATAAGCGGGGTTTAGTCATAGAATTTCCTCAGTATAATTAAATTAGAGTTGTCGAAAAATAAAGAAATGATATTTAATTGAAATATGAAAGAATTTATTAGTCTAAAAAACATCATTGAAATTAAACATTCAGTGTAATCAAATAATTATTCGGACAAAGCTAAACTGAATGCATATAACAGAAATTATAAATATAGTATTAAACCAGCCATATTCGGCATTTTTTTATACACCACCTATCTATTCTAACGCCGTTTCGTTTTTCTTTAATAAACCTTCTGAAATATTAACTATCACTTCTGCAAAAGAGTTTAAACGCTCGTTCAAAAGAGCGGACAAAAATATCAGCAATAAATTTTCTGGATATGCAGTTCTCAATTATGAGCTTGGTTATTTATTTGAAAAGAGATTAAATAAATTCTTAAACGAAGATAACTTACTTGCTCATCTTATCTTTTTTAAAGATAAAAATATTAAATCAATAAAATCTGAATCAATAAAATTATCATCAGATCAAAACTTTAAAGTATCGGAATTTCATTTAAATACATCAAAATCAACCTACATTAAATCAATCAGGAAAATAAAAAAGAATATTGCAGATGGCGAAACATATCAAGTCAATTACACTGTAAAAGGAAAATTTGGTTTTCAAGGCGAAGTTGCTTCATTATTTTCAAATCTGATCTTTAATCAATCTGCAAGGTACATCGCTATAATAAATCTGTCTGATGAGTTACTGATTTCAGTTTCACCTGAACTGTTCTTTGAAACTGATTTGAAAAGTATAGTTACTAAACCAATGAAAGGTACCATTTCTCGCGGAATAAATTTCCAGGATGATCTGATGAAGAAACACGAGCTTGAAAACAGCATTAAGAATCAGGCAGAAAATATTATGATTGTTGATTTACTCCGGAATGATTTAGGCAGAATTTGTGAATTTGGATCCGTTGAAGCATCCAAACTTTTTGAAATTGAAAAATATGAGTCCTTGTATCAGATGGTAAGCACCGTAAAAGGTAAACTAAAAAAATCGGTGAAGTTTTCGGATATTATTAACAATATTTTTCCCTGTGGCTCTGTAACCGGAGCACCCAAAATCAGAACGATGGAAATAATAAATGAAATTGAAAATGATAGAAGAGAAATTTACACAGGTGCAATTGGTCTGTTTCTGAAGGATAAAATTGTCTTTAATGTTGCAATCAGAACAATTCAACTTCAAAAAAAATCTGGTAAAGGTACGATCGGATTGGGCAGCGGAATCGTTTGGGATAGTAAACCGGAAAAGGAATTTGCTGAGGTTAAGTTAAAAAGTAATTTCCTTACAAAACCAGAACCATACTTTGAGATATTCGAAACAGCAAGAGTTGAAAATAATAAAGTAACTTTTCTGACAGATCACCTTCAAAGAATGAGTCAGGCAGCAAATTATTTTCTTTTTGTTTATGATCAGAATAAAATTCTAAAAAAAATAAACAATGAAATAAAAAACCTTGACCATAAAAAAATATATCGACTTAAGATAATACTAACTAAGTACGGTGATATTGAAATACAAATTCATGAGTTCAGGCAAAAAAAATCATTCGTCAGGGTGATTCTTTCCGGCAATAAAATCAATAGCTCAAGTAAGTTTCAGTATTTCAAGACAACAAACAGACAACTCTATGATGATGAATTTAATTATTATAATCAGAAAGGTTTCTTTGATGTAATATATCTGAATGAAAACGACAATCTTGCCGAAGGAGCGATTACAAATATTTTCATAAGGAAAGGAGAAGTAATAACAACACCATCTTTGCAATGTGGAATTTTACCCGGTATTTACCGAAAACATTTTTTAAGAATTCATCCGGAAATAAAAGAAAAAAGAATCACACTAAATGATTTAATGACAGCTGATGAAATATTATTGACCAACTCATTAAGAGGTGCCATAAAAGTTAATGAACTTTATCTGAGTGAAAGGGAGTTTATAACCTATGGAACAGAATAAAATCTTTTAATAAATTTAATTTAAGAATTTTGTTAATTTGTAAATGGGAAAAAGTAATAATAACAACTCTAAATCCCTTGAATCCTGGATATGGGATGCCGCTTGTGCTATTAGAGGGGCACAAGATGCACCTAAGTACAAAGACTTCATTCTCCCCTTAATTTTTACAAAAAGACTATGTGATGTATTCGATGATGAAGTTCAGAGAATTACTAACAAGATTGGTAATAAAGAAAAAGCATTAAAGCTCATTGAAAAAGATAGAAAATTAATCCGCTTTTACATTCCATTACGACCTGATAACCTCGAAGATCCTACCTGGTCTGTTATACGTAAGCTATCAACAAATATTGGTGAAGAACTAACCAACAAGCTCAGAGATATTGCAAGAGAAAATCCACGCTTGCAGGGAATCATTGACAGAGTTGATTTCAACGCAACTACTCACGGACAAAGAGATATTGGTGATGACGAATTAAGTAATCTTATTGAAGAAATAAGTAAAAAAAGATTAGGACTAAAAGATGTTGAACCTGATATAATCGGAAGAAGCTATGAATACCTTATAAGAAAGTTTGCTGAAGGCGGTGGACAAAGTGCAGGTGAGTTCTACACACCAAAAGAAGTGGGAATTATTATGGCTCGTATTCTTGACCCTGAACCCGGAATGGAAATTTATGATCCTTGCTGTGGCTCTGCAGGCTTGCTTATTAAATGTCAGTTGGTACTTCAGGAAAAAATGCATTTGAGAAGCAAGGATAAATATGCACCTCTTAAACTTTATGGACAGGAATATAATTCAAGCACCTGGGCAATGGCAAATATGAATATGGTTATTCACGATATGGAAGGAACGATTGAGATTGGCGATACAATGAACAATCCTAAGTTCAGGGATGGAAATAAACTTAGAAAATTTGATCTTGTAACTGCTAACCCAATGTGGAATCAGAGTAAATTCAATCAGAAAACCTATGAAAATGATGAACTTGAAAGATTTGTTGCTGGCTTTCCACCTAACGGCACCGCAGATTGGGGTTGGGCTCAACATATCTTAGCATCTTTAAATGAAAAAGGAAAAGCGGGAATTGTTTTAGATACAGGTGCAGTCTCAAGAGGTTCTGGAAATCAGAGCACTAACAAAGAAAAAGAAATTAGAAAATGGTTTGTTGAACAGGATTTGATTGAGGGTGTTTTATACTTACCGGAAAATCTTTTTTATAACACTTCTGCGCCGGGAATAATATTATTCCTAAACAGAAAAAAGGATAAAGCTAAGAAGAATAAAATATTACTTATTAATGCTTCCAAAGAGTTTCAGAAAGGACAACCAAAGAATTTTATCCCTGAGGAAAACCAGAATAAAATAGTTGATGTTTATCTGAATTGGAAAGAAGTGGATAAGTTCAGCAAGGTTATAGATAAAGATGAGATGGTTAAGAATGATTATAACTTATCTCCCACACGCTATATACACACAGCAGAAGAAGAAACATACAGACCTATTGGTGAGATACTTGAAGATTTAAAAGAGCTTGAACAGGAACAAAAAGAAATTGATAGAGAACTAAAGGATATTTTTCAGAAGTTGGGATATTGAAAGTGAAAATTGCTGAAGTAGTTGCCGTTTTGTTAGTAGTATTGGTAATATCACGTGACTAAAGTCAGGAATTAATGAATAACATCTCGGTTTATTGCGGTGAGTTAGAATTAGTGGGAGTGAAACTGCTGAAGCAAGGTGTTAATGAAATAGTATATGGTAGATCTCATTAACACCTCGATTTATCGAGGTGGATATGGAAACTATAGATAAACCCGTAGCCGTTTTAACGGCTTAAGATCGGAGAAAATAAAATGTCACTGCACTCATACTCAAAATGCTGGCTTCATATCGTGTTCGGGACACTTAACAGAGAAAAAGTACTGCATAAGGAAGCGAGGATTAAACTTTCTGAATACTTTTATGATTACTCGAAAACAAAAAACATTTATATGAAAATAAACTATGTAAATACTGATCATACGCATTTATTAATTGACTTACCTACTAATCTGAGTATCGAAGAAGCAGTACAGTTATTTAAAGGGAGCTCGTCTTATTGGATTAATAAAAGTGACTTATTAACGACAAAGTTTAACTGGGGCAGAGGTTATGGCGCATTTTCTGTTTCTGAGTCAGCCGTTAGTAAAGTTTGTGAATATATTGCGAACCAGGAAGAACATCATAAGATAAAATCTTTTACTGATGAATATAAAGAGTTTATTACTAAATATGGAATGAAGTATATTGATGATTAATAAACTGCTAAAGCAGTTGCTGTTGTGTGTATAGTGTTGGTAATATTAGTTTCATTAACACCGGCATTAATGCCGGTGTTAAAAAGAAGTTAGTTATAGAGTAACTGTTTCAACAGTTTATGAATACAAATAATAACGAAAAAAAAATCCCTAATGGCTTCAAACAAATCCCAGAGGGATGGAAAGCCACTGAAATTGGTTTAATCCCGGAGGATTGGGAGCTAAAAACATTAGAGGATGTTACAAATAAACTAAAAGCTGGTGGAACACCAAGAACTACCGAAGAATCTTATTGGAATGGTGATATCCCATTAGTAAAAGTTGAAGACGTCGTCAATACTAGTAAATACTTAACTGCAACGAATTTGTATATCACTGAAGATGGATTGAATAACTCCAGTGCTTACCTATTACCAGAAAATTCCTTATTATTCACTATGTATGGCACAGCTGGTGAAGTAGCCATAAATACGATTCCAGTTGCACCCACTCAAAATGTACTTGGTATTATTCAGAATTCAGAAATTGATTCTAACTTTCTCTATTATGCTCTAAAATTTTCAAAAACCAGTTCGCTAGAGAGAATTGTCGATAGGACTATATTCAAACATTTCACACTTGCTAAAGCTAAAAGGTTATTGCTAACCGTTCCTCCTCTCCCCGAGCAAAAAAAAATTGCTCACGTGCTTTCCAAAATTCAGCAGGCAATTGAGACGCAGGAAAAAATAATTAAAACCACTCAGGAGCTTAAAAAAGCTTTAATGCAAAAACTTTTTACAGAGGGACTTAACGGCGAACCACAAAAACAAACAGATATTGGTCCCATCCCGGAAAGTTGGGAAGTGAAAAGAATTGATGAGGTATACGTATTCACTAAAAAACCTAGGAATAGAAATCTTACAGATTATAAAGCTATTCCATTTATTCCGATGGAATTAGTCCCTGATTCTGGAATTGAAGCAAATACTTTTATAATTAAAAATTTTTCTGAAATCCCAAGTGGTACTTACTTTGAAAATGGTGATTTACTATTAGCTAAAATTACCCCCTCATTTGAAAATGGAAAGCAAGGGATAGCTGACATAAATTATGTTTTTGGTTATGCAACTACTGAAGTGATTCCGATAAAACAAATAAAGGATTTAAGTGATATACATTACTTATTTTATTATTTATTAAAGGAAGATGTTAGAAAAACATTGGCTGGTAAAATGGAAGGGAGCACTGGACGGCAAAGACTTCCTAAAGGTGTAGTTCAGTCAACATTAATACCATTTCCAAAATTGACTATTCAGAAGAAAATAAGTTCTATTTTTTCTAAAATTGAATGCAAAATTCAAATCAATAAATCAAAAACGAAGAATCTTCAAGAACTCTTTAAGAACACTTTAAATCTTTTGATGACAGGTCAAATCCGTGTTAAAGATATTGAATTCAAATTAGAAGAAACTGCTTAAGCAGTTACAGCAGTTTAAGTTTTTTTGTTTTGAAACACCTTGCTGAAGTAAGGTGTTAATGGAAATGACGGATATGGTTCTTATTAACACCTCGATTTATCGGGAAGACAGTAGTTCTCATTAACACCTCGATTTATCGAGGTGATAAAAAACTAAAAAAGTGCTAAGCTGTTTCAACAGCTTTAGTAATTATTTAACTCAGAGAGATTGAAAATATTCACTAAAAACAAAGCATTTATGGCTCACATAATATCCATAACTTGCTTTGTGGCTCACATATTCCTACATTTGAGCCGTAAATAAATTTGTGATTCACAAGTGAGTTTCAAAAATGAAACCCTACAAACCCGAAAATCTTCCTCTGAAGAATCTGGATTGGCAGCTTCTGATAAGCTTAATGAGCGAAGCTAACAGAAAGTTAGCCCGTTACGATGGAATTCTGCAAACTATGCCTAATCCTGTCTTGCTTCTTTCACCTCTCACAACACAAGAAGCAGTTCTCTCATCGCGTATTGAAGGAACCCAGGCTACGCTGGAAGAAGTCCTGAAATTTGAAGCAGATCCAAAGGCGGAAACAAAAAAGTATGATGACATTCAGGAAGTGATAAATTACAGAAAGGCGACTGCAGTAGCTATTGAAGAAATGAAAAAAAAACCAATAAGCTTAAACCTGATAAAAAATATTCATTCAGTTTTACTGCAGAGTGTAAGAGGGCAAAACAAATCACGCGGTGAGTTCAGAAAAATTCAAAACTGGATTGGTAAGCCCGGCAGCACGATTGAGCAAGCAAGGTTTGTTCCTCCTGATCCGGTTGAGTTATTAAGTGCTCTGGATAACTTTGAAAAATATATACACTATGAAGAGAAGGACAGACTTGTTCAGCTTGCGATTGTTCATGCACAGTTTGAAATATTACATCCTTTCCTTGATGGCAACGGAAGAATCGGCAGGATTTTAATCCCTCTTTTCCTTTTTGAAAAGAAAATTCTGAGTGCCCCGATGTTTTATATAAGTGCTTTCTTTGAAAGGAACAGGGATGAATATTATGATAAGTTAAAAGCAGTAACAGATAATAAGGATTGGGAGGGGTGGATAATGTTTTTCCTGAAAGGTGTTATTCAGCAATCAGAGAAAAACATTGATAAAGCAAAGTCAATATTGCAATTATATGATAAGATGAAAGAAAAAATGATTAGTATAACGCATTCTCAGTATTCAATAAAAGCACTGGACAATTTATTCGATATGCCGATTTTCTCATCGACAGAATTCATCAAAAACTCTAAAATACCGAAGGCAAGTGCAAAGCGAATATTAAACAGGTTAGAGCAATCCGGCACATTGAACATTCTGGTCAAAGGATCAGGGCGCAAACCAACAATATTTATTTTCAGAGAACTGATTGATATTGCCAATAAATAATAAAAAAGAAATAGACTAAATGTCTATCAGCTTTACTGAACATAAAACAGTTCAAAAAAGAATTTTAGAGTATGCTTCGCAGATTGGATGGAATGTATTATCTCAGCAGGAAACAGAGAAATTACGACACTTCGATACTTCAGCAACATTACCTTCAGAAAGAGCTAAAAATTCGTATCCATTTTTAATAGATATATTACTGCAAAAAGTTTTTGAGTTTAATCCCAAATACACAGAAAAAGACAACAACCTTCTTTCAAAACTTAAAAGTCTTCGCATAGATATTCAGGGTAACAAAGATTTCCTTCAATATCTCAGGGGAGAAAAAACATTCTTTTGCTCAGAGGATAATCGTGAATATAACCTTAAGCTAATTGACTATGATAATCACACGAATAACACCTATCACATTTCGGAAGAATATTATTTTAATAATGGCAGGTATGGCAACAGGGAAGATATTGTATTCTTTATAAATGGCATTCCTGTAATTGTTATTGAGTGTAAAAATGCAACCAAAGATGAAGCCCTTGCAATAGGAATAGATCAGATAAGACGATACCACAAAGAAACCCCGGAAATGCTTATCCCTCAGCAAATCTTTACTGTTACAGAAGCACTTGGTTTTTTATATGGAGTAACCTGGAATATAAACCGTAAAAATCTATTCAATTGGAAATCCGCCCAGGGCGGAGAAGAGATTGGAAATCTTGAATCGAAGGTAAAAACATTTTTTGCTATAGACAGAATTTTATCCTATATAAAAAAGTATATCGTATTTGTTGAGAAGGATGAGGAGTTAAACAAATACATTTTAAGACAGCATCAGATAGAAGCAGTTGAGAAAGTCATAACAAGAGCTCTGGACACTCAAAAAAGCAGGGGATTGGTCTGGCATACTCAGGGTTCTGGTAAAACATTTACTATAATTAAATCATCAGAACTTCTGTTCAAACATCCTGAAGCTGATAAACCTACAATAATTTTATTAATTGACAGGAATGAACTGGAAGATCAGATGATAAGAAATCTCAGGTCATTGGGAATTCAGAATGTTGCACTCGCAAACAGCATAGTCGCAATGAGAGATTTATTAAAAGATGATTATCGTGGATTGATAGTTAGTATGATTCATAAGTTTAATGATATGCCTTCCAACATTAACACCCGAAAAAATATTTATGTTTTAGTAGATGAAGCACACAGAACAACATCCGGTGATTTGGGTAATTATTTGATGGCTGCTATTCCAAATGCAACACTTATTGGATTTACAGGAACACCGATAGATAAAACAGCTTATGGCAGAGGTACATTTAAAACTTTCGGAATAGATGATCCAAAAGGTTATATGGATAAATATTCCATTTCAGATTCGATAAGTGATGGAACTACATTGCCGTTGTATTATTCTCTCGCTCCAAATGAATTAAGAGTACCGGAAGATATTCTGGAAAAAGAATTTCTTAAGCTTGCAGAAGCTGAAGGTGTAAGCGATATAGAAGAACTGAATAAGATTTTAGAAAAAGCAATTCAGACAAGACATTTTTTAAAAGGCAAAAGAAGAATTAATAAAATTGCAAAGTTTGTTGCTGAGCATTACCAGACTTATGTAGAGAATCTTGGTTATAAAGCATTTTTAGTTGGAGTGGATAGAGAAGCTTGTGCACTTTATAAAAAGGCACTTGATAAATATCTTCCCTCTGAGTATTCTCAGGTTGTTTACACCAGTTCATATAATGATAGTGAACAATTAAAAGAATTTCATATTGATAAAGAAACAGAGAAAACAATAAGAAAAAACTTTGCTAAAAAAGATTCTTTGCCAAAGATTCTGATTGTTACTGAAAAACTACTTACCGGTTATGATGCTCCGATTCTTTATACAATGTATTTAGATAAACCAATGAGAGATCATACATTACTTCAGGCAATAGCAAGGGTAAACCGTCCCTATGAAGATGAAGAAGGAAAGAAAAAACCATTTGGATTGGTAATAGATTTTATTGGAATATTTGACAAACTTGAAAAAGCATTAGCATTTGATTCTGATGATATAAAAAGTATTATTAAAGATTTAGAACTGCTTAAAGATTTATTCAAGAAGAATCTTGAAAGCATTGCACCCAAATATTTAGGACTTATTAACGCACCTTATAATGACAAAGAAGTAGATAAGTTAATTGAGCATTTCAAATCCAAATCAAAACGCAAAGAATTCTTTAAGTTTTATAAAGAAGTTGAAATGCTTTATGAAATCATTTCACCAAATGCATTCCTAAGACCTTTCATAGACAATTATAAACTGTTAACTCAAATCTATTACATAGTTCGCAATGCTTATGCAAAGCATATTTATGTTGACAAAGAATTCCAGAGAAAAACAATTGATTTAGTAAAAGAGAATGGTGACATAGAAAATCTTAAAATGACAACAGATGCCTATGAGCTAAATGAAAATACAATTGAACTGATTAAGAAAGGACAGAAGCCTGACAATGTAAAAGTCATTAACCTTGTTAAAACCCTTGGCAAATATGCAGAAGAACATAGCGGTGATCTTGTACTTATTTCCATTAAAGAAAAAGCACAAGCCATACAGGAAAATTATGAAGACAGAATAATAACAACTCAATCAGCACTTGAAGAACTTGAAGCATTAATCAAAGCAGCACTAAACCAGGAAGAAGAAAAGAAATCAAAAGGATTTGATGATTTGACATTTTTCTTTTCAAAGAAGCTTAAAGAATATGGAATAGATAATGGTGATAACACTGCTAACAGTTTTACAGAGATTTTCAAGAAATATCCTAACTGGAAACAAAGCGAAGCAGAGACAAGAGAACTCCGTCAGGAAATATATTTAACCATATTATCTGAAATGGATGACATAGAAAAAGCAAAGCAGATTATTGATGATCTGTTTAACATAATCCTGAAAGCCAATGAGTAAATGGAAAGATAAATACGAGTTCAAGAAAGAAGTGGTAAAGTACGCATACAACCTAGATATTGCATTAAAACGCATTTCTGTACGACCTATGGCACGTAAATGGGCATCCTGCTCAACTGACGGGAATCTGAATTTTAATAGTGAACTATTACAAATGGATAAGAATCTTGGCAGATATGTAATTGTTCACGAATTGTTACATTTCCATTATCCCAATCACGGCAAACTCTGGAAAAGCTTAATGAGGGCTTATCTTGGGGATTATGAGAAGTATGAAAAAAAACTCAGAATGCAAATTCATTCCTAATTAAGGATCTTAACAGCAACTTTTATTTAATTTTAATATTTTGCAGTGAAAATAAATAACCTTTACCTATGTCACTATTCAAAATATGAGTCAATCGGATTCAAATACCTCTCAACGGAAAAAAGAGCACATTCAGTTATGTCTTACTGACAAAGTTGCCTTTAAAGAAAAATCCAATGGTTTTGAAAATTATGATTTTGTTCATTCTGCTATAACTGAGGTTGACTTATCTAAAATTTCTTTTCAACAAAAAATTTTTGGAAAAAAAATAAATTATCCTTTTCTTATTTCCTGTATGACAGGCGGAACATCAGAAGCAGAAAACATCAATAGTATGCTGGCCGAGGTTGCAGAAGATTTGAAAATTCCGATCGGAGTTGGTAGCCAAAGACAAGCTTTGGAGAATGCCTATTTCCACAATAGTTATAAGATAATCCGAAAGAAAGCAGAAAGTGTTCCGGTTCTCGGAAATATTGGAGCGGCACAGATTATTCATCTTAATGTAAAAGAAATTCAGAATTTAGTTGATATGCTTGAAGCCGATGCGTTCGTTATGCATCTCAATCCGTTGCAGGAATTACTTCAACCTGAAGGCGAACCTTATTTTGTCGGACTTTTGAAAAAAGTAGAATTACTTTGCAATAAACTTTCCGTTCCTCTGATTGTAAAAGAAGTTGGTTCGGGCATTGATAAATTATCTGCCAAAAAATTATTGGATTGTGGAATAAAAGGAATTGATGTTGCCGGAGCAGGAGGAACCAGTTGGGCTGCAGTTGAACTCATCAGAAAAAAAGAATTTGAAAATCCTTTTTGGGATTGGGGATTACCCACTGCTTATTGCATAAGAACTGTTAATGAACTTAAAAAAAATTATAAATTCCTTTTAATCGGTTCCGGTGGAATTAACAATGCTTCTGATATGACAAAAGCTTTTGCTCTTGGTTCAGATTTAACTGCATCTGCAAGAATTGTCTTGCAGAAATTAATGAATGAAGGCCAGCAGAGTGTAAAACTTATGATTGAAAGCTGGTTTGATTTTCTTAAGCAGGTTATGTTTTTAACTAATTCACAAAAACTATCAGATTTGAAAAAAAATAAAATTCAAAAAAAGGAAGTATTGACTTGAAAAAGTTTAATCCGGCTAAATATGCTGTTATATATGAAGAAGAGAGAAAAAAAATAGACAAAATGCTCGCTTCTTCGTTAAAGAAACGAAAGCCTAAATCATTATATGAACCGGCTTCATACATTCTTCAAAGTAGTGGAAAAAGGTTAAGACCCTTACTCGTTCTGTTATCGGCAAAAGCTGCAGGAGGGAAGTTTAAAGATGTTTACAATGCAGCTATTGCAGTTGAAATAATGCACAATTTTACTCTTGTTCACGATGATATAATGGACAATGCTGATCTGAGAAGAGGTAATCAAACACTGCACAAAAAATATGATTTGAACACAGCCATTCTTGCCGGCGATAGTTTGCTTTCAATTGCTTACGAATATTTACTAATGGATTGTAACGGAAATACCAAAGCCGCAGTCAGTGCTTTTACAAAGGGCCTGATAGAAATCTGCGAAGGTCAGAGTATGGATACATATTTCGAAACAAGAAACGATGTAAATCTGAAAGAATACATAACAATGATTACCAAAAAGACGGCGGCTATGGCTAAAATGTGTTGCGAGCTTGGTGCAATTCTGGTTGATGGAAAAAAATCTGACATTAAATGTCTTGGCAATTTCGGATTAAATCTCGGAATTGCTTTTCAGATTCAGGACGATTTGCTCGATCTCATTGGAGAAGAAGACAAATTTGGGAAAACAGTTGGCGGAGATCTGATAGCCGGTAAAAAAACTTTTCTTTTTATTAAAGCATTCGAAAAAGCTGAAGGTGAGGACAAAAATGAATTGCAGAGGTTAATTGATAACAAAGGAATTAATCCTGAAGAAGTTCCTCACTACAGGAACATCTTTGAAAAACTTGGAGTTATGGAAGATGCAAAAAGTGAGATCAGAAAATTTACAAACAGAGCTTTGTCTTCAATTGATATGATTTCAAAAAAATCTGAGACAGGAATTTTTCACTGGTTAGCAGATTCACTCATAAAGAGAAACAGATGATGATAGAAAAAAAAGTTAAAATAATCAATAAA
>FWPV01011483.1_pt1 | contig 14089 bp, 9 predicted proteins | sample 2228371 | NCBI WGS metagenome assembly FWPV01 (sample SAMEA103939776, study PRJEB20133) | metagenome
TAATACCCTTAAGGTACCTCGTCCATGACGCTTCGTCTTGCACTCTCAGCCGCTCCCCTCTCTCGGTTACCTTTTCCTATGAGTCAACGCGCCCAAAACTTTTGCCGTTTGATATTTAGCGCGTGGAGCAATTTACTCGCACCGCACACTATGGTTCGTTACCCTTTTCAAGAGGTTCACCAAAATAATTTCAATACTGCCATTTGAGAAAAGTCCGAGGCTTTTTCATCGCCACAACATACTTACTGGTAAATGGGTAGAGGTGAATTAATTAAGGAACATCGCCATAATAATATTTTTTAAAATTTTTATTTTTCAATAGCAATTTTACTATTGACACAACAAATTTCCTGAAGTATGTAATAGCCAGAATTTTTTTACATTATTTTTTTTCAACCACTAACCAGTTACACCCAAAGGAGGAGCTTATGCAGAAAAAACTAATGTTTCTTTGCATGATGCTGTGCTTGGTGCTTGCAGCATGTCAATGCAAACAGGTAGTAAAAGAAGAACCCCCGCCACCCCCGCCACCTGCTCCGGAACCGGCTCCGGTTGAAGAAAAAATTGTTCTCAACGGTATTCGTTTTGATTTTGACAAATCAGTCATTAAGCCTGAATTTGTCCCGGTACTTGACGAAGCGGTGGAAATTTTAAAGAAACATGCTGACAAAAAAGTAGAAATTCAAGGCCATACGGACTCAATTGGAACTGATGCCTATAACGAAAAACTGGGCATGCGAAGAGCAACTGCAGTAAAAAATTATCTGGTTGATAAGGGCGTTAATGGTGACAACCTTACAACAGTAAGTTTTGGCGAAAGCAACCCGGTCGCTGACAATGGAACAAAAGAAGGTCGGGCAATGAACCGCCGGGTAGAGTTCAAAGTGATGGATTAATTGAGGACGCAAGAGAAGAATAGCATGAAAACCGTCATCTGTGCTGTTGTTTTTTTGCTTTGTTCTGCTGCCTATGCCGATGAATCGCATGTCGAAAAGAGTTTCAATGAGTTCTGTAAAGAATGGATGAGCATTCTTAAAAAAAATAAGCCGCATAACAAGTTTTGCCGTGAGGAAAAAGGCGGTTTTGTTGCTGAATACTGTGCTCTCAGCGATGTGCATGTGACAACGGTTAAGAAGACGGCTAATAAAAAAACTCCTTATATCGGTATTTTAAAATACCGCGAAAAAGTTTTCAAAAATCAGGCTGCAACTCGTGAAGGGGCGCTGGCAGGCCCCTTCACGGCTGCAACTGAGCGCAACGTAACAGAGCTTTTTGTGTTCCAAAATGGCAAGTGGCAGTGGTAGCCGCTGTTAATCGTCATGTAGTCTTGTTACGTATCTTATCTTGTTGCCTTCCTGTTATTTTCGTTGTCTGGCCGCAATTCTGTCTTCCGCAATCAACATCCGATAGTTTCTATTCTTTGCCGCAATGTGATACATTATACAGCCAGCGGGTTGATACCAAAAAATCTCAGGAGGCTGCTACCTGCTATGAAGAATTGTTTGCAAAACATCCTGATGCCACTGTAGCTGCTCGCCTTGGTAAGACATATTATTGGCTTGGAGCCCATTCTGCAAAAGGTGAACAGCTTGATCTTTTTCAGAAAGGTATCGACTGGTCAAAAAAAGCCATTGCGTTAGACCCTAAAAATCCCGGAGGCTACTTCTGGCTTGGCGTTAATAACGGCAAATACGGGGAAACTCGAGGAATATTAAAAAGCCTGTTTCTGGTAAATCCCATTAAGGACGCCATGAATCAGGTAATCGCCCTTGATCCTGACTATGAATATGGAGGGGCTTACCGGGTGCTTGGCAGAATGTATTTCAAACTGCCGCGCTTTGCCGGTGGCGGGATAGACAAATCAATCGAGTATCTTAAAAAATCCCTTGCCTCAGCCCCGAACATTTCCACGACGCGCCTGTTCCTTGCAGAATGTTATCTGTCCCAGAAAGATTATAAAAGAGCGCACCACGAATTAATTACCATCGTAAACACTTCTCCCGTATCCGGACTTGAGCCGGAATTCGCCGCAGATAAAGCAGAGGCGCACCGCCTGCTCAAAGAAATGAATAGAAAAATGAAACAGGAGTAGTAATCTTGCTCATCTGCCATTGAACACCAGTTGTAATTAAGCGCAATAGCGTGTTTTGTTTTTCTGCCGCGTGGCCTTCATAATGGCCAATCGAGCGCCGATTGCAGTTACTTTGTTGCCGGCAACTTACTGAAAAATGTTTCCAGTGCTGAATTGCAGAACGATATGAAAAAAGCGATTTTGATATTCGTGCTGCCCGTTTTTTTTGGGACGGCTGTTTGTTTTGCTCAAATACCGTACGGCTCGTGGTATAAGGGGGATTTACATAGCCATACTCTCTACAGCGATGGCGACAGCACGGTGGCTGCAGTGATCGCACGCGCCGAGGAAACAGGATTCGATTTTTTTGCTATTACCGACCACGATACTTCCATGGGTGGCAACCCTGTGCACTGGCTTGACCCATCTTACCGCTCAGACACGATGACCTTGCTATATGGCGTTGAGTGGACAACTCCCAAAGGTCATGCAAACATCTGGGCTGCAGGGCCATTTGACTATACACCGCTCTGGCAGGCAAACAGAAGGCGCGATGCGTCGGCTGCATGCAATACTGCCCACGCCAATGACGCCTTGTTTTCTATTAATCATCCGACTTCAATTTTTGTGAGCCCGTGGGCTTATGATATGTTTGACTGCATAGACAGCGTTGAGGTGTGGAACGGCATGTATCGTTTCCCAAGCTTTAATCGCTGGGCTGGGAATTTTTTCTGGGACAGCATATTACAAAGTGGCCGACGCATAACCGGCGTTGGGGGAAGCGATACCCATCAGTTAGAACGATGGCAAACACTGTTTCTCGGTCACGGCAATCCAACGACGTGGGTTTTTGCGGCAGACCAGAGTGCACCGGCGCTTATAGCCGGCATCCAGCATGGTCATGTCTCAATCAGTTACGCCCCAGAAGCACCGCGGCTTGAATTCACAGCGGATGTAAACGGCGATGGTGTTGATGACGCCATGATGGGTGATTCTGCTGAGGATTTTTCTCCTGTGGTTTCTCTGAAGATATCTGTGGTGAACGATATGAACCCAACGGCATCAACTGACGGCTTAATAATTGAACTAAATACGCACACCGTAAAAAAAATCGCCGCAGGCCACCTGAGCTTTGGTGCGATGCTTGATGCACTTTCTCCTTCGATGACAGCCAGTCGGCGGGATGTATTAGGAGTCGGTGTTTTTAAAAATGGCCGCCTCTTCAAGGTCTGGCTGTTGATCGGCTCACTTGCTGAAATGGTTTTTCGCGACCATCCTGCACCGGGGACATATTATCGTGTTGAGCTTCTGGGCAAACCTGATGTCGCGTTGCTCCCGCAGCTTCTCTACGGCAGAGTCATAGCCCTTACCAATCCGATTTATTTTGGCTACCCACAATAATAATAGCAAGGTGCTGCGGTTCATAACTGATCGATTTCACTTACTGTTTTCATTATTGCGAGCGGTGCTGTGAGGCGCCCCACCTTTAAAGCGGGGCGTACGGGATATGAAACTGGTCAAAAAGGAAAGGACGGCTGTTAAGATAACGTTTATTAGGGCAGCGTGGTGAGGATGTATGGATTTATCAATTTTTGATAGCATGAATGGGGATGAGCTCAAACAATATCTCCAGTTTCTTCTCTGGCATTATCGAGTTATTGACTCTTTTTGGTTTATTTATGTTACCGAACAATATGGCCAGTCAACGGCGGAGCGTCTGAATGAAAAAGTGTGGTCGCGGGCTGGCAGCATGGGGGCAAAGGACATCTTGCGGCGGTTTCAAATCACGGAGAAAGGGCTAAAGGGATTTGTCAAGGCGTTGCGTTTTTATCCCTGGGCAATCATTGTCGGATATCACATAGAAGAATCAGACGATGAAGTTATTATTACCGTGCCCAATTGCCCCACACAGCTCGCACGCCTCAAACGCGGGCTTGAAGAATATGACTGCAAAGAAATGCATCGGGGAGAGTTTGAACAGTTTGCGCGAGAAGTTGATCCATCCATAAACGTGACGTGTCTCTTTGCCCCACCGGATGAGCATCCGAAGGAATACTTTTGTAAATGGCGGTTCTGCATCAGCTGAACGCTGGAGGCCAAAGTCCTTGACAAATATGAATGTGTTCAGGTAAACATGTAAATAATATATATGTGTGGGTCCAGACGAACGTCTGGAGGGCAGGTCGTTGTTGATAGTCGGGCCGCTATCTGAACAGGATGTTCGGGTAGCGGTTTGTTTTTTTGCTGACTGTGATTTTAGCTTGGCTGCTAAGGGTTGCTGACAATGTTGTCAGTATCGAGAACCCTGTTGTCATCGTATGAGCGAACATAGTGGTTATGCAACACGTTATCAAAGCTCCTCATCGCAAATTGCTGCAGAAAAAATATGAAGCGCACCTTCCTGCCTTGGAAGAGCTGCTAAAAAAGCTTCAAGAGAGTATTCAGGTTGCGCTCAAAAAGACGTCGCTGCGCGCTACCGTCACCGGTCGGGTTAAAACGTTCGACAGTTATTACAATAAACTGTTAAAACAACTTATGCTGTTTCAAGATAATCGTCAGGCATTGGTTATTACTGACATCATCGCAATTCGCATTATCTGTCCGTTTCTCGATGATCTAAAGGCAGCGGCGAAGCTCATTAATGACACATTTCAGGTCATAGAGGAAGAACACAAGGGAGCGCTGTACTCTTTTAAAGAGTTTGGGTATGAATCAATTCATTTGTTGATTAAAGTGCCAATGGCTTTTCACTGGAAATCGCCCATTATGGAAACACCGATTTGTGAAATTCAACTCCGCACGATACTGCAGGAAGCCTGGGCAGAAGTAGAACACGCACTCATATACAAAACAGATTTCAGCCCCCTGGATGTGCCCTTGAAACGAAAACTGGCTGCACTGAATGCAAACCTAACCTTATCAGATATTCTTTTTCAGGAGATCCGGGATTATCAAAATGAATTACAGTATGAACTCAAGAAGCGGCGAGAGTCGTTTTTGACCCATGTCCAAGCTCTCACCGACATTGTGTCTCCTGGCAGAGCAGCTAACAGGTCGGTTGAAAATGCCATGTTAGCATTAAAAGATGAATTAAACACACATGATACCAGCAGCTCGACGCTTGACGATCTCCTCATGGAGGCTTTAAGAGCACATAATGCCGGTACGTTTGATAAGGCAATCAAAACGTATACGAAAATCTTACAGTTTGCTCTCAACGAATATATTCAGTCTATTATATACAGTCATCGGGGAATGTCCTATCTTGCTGCCGGCAATTATGATAAGGCTATAAAAGATTTCACCAGAGCAATTACACTTGACAATAAAAACTATAAAGCGCTGTATTATCGTGGAGTGGCCTACCAAATTGGTGAAAATTATCGGGCCGCGTTAATGGACTATGATGCCTGTCTTCATCTTCATCCTTATCACGCCGATGCGCAATATAGTCGGTCGCAGGTATATTTTCATTTAGGCGACTATCCTAAAGCCTTGGCAGACTGCGAACAGGTATTAAATCTACAGCCCGATTATTTTCAAATTCAAAAATTCTACCAGTTACTTAAGGAGTATGTGCAATTTACCGGTGTGGGCTGAGAAAGCCCTCCGTTCAGGCGGGGATGAATCGGCGCGAAATGAATTAATCAACATGGTCCGGATACCCCGCGCTGTGTGGGGGTATCGTAACAAAACCTAATTCCATATGTTCCGATCATGCGTGCGCAATGTGACGCAGTCCGTCAAAGCCATCCTTATTATTCAGACCATGTGGATTTCGATGAAAGGGCACACAATATGAACCGGTTAACGATCGTTCTCAAAGTTATTGTTCCAGTGTTTCTGTTCCTGTCTGTCAGCAGCGTGCCAGTTGCTGCTCAGCCGATCAATGGTAATCTTAAAACGTTGCACGGGAAACGGATCTTAACCTTGTGGGGTAATAACTTTGAAATGGGATTTGCGCATGGTTACTTGCTCGCGGATGACATCATCACGCTGCTGGAAGATTATATGCTGGGTACCTTATATGACAGTGAAAATTATGCACGAACAGTGCGGTTGATAAAATTTTATATAAAAGTACCGGCGCCATTCAGAAAGGAATTAGACGGCATGTACCAGGGCATGCATGCAGCTCTTGGAACGACCGGTATGTTCAGCGCCAGACTCAAGCGAAATTACGAACCTGCTGACCTTCTCGCCTGGAATCTTGTGCCTGATATTTTTCGACTCAGATTCAACGCCCGTTATCTTTTTAATGCGTTCACCGGTGACTATGCGCCGGGATTTTGCTCGTCAATTTCTGCATGGGGGGAAAATTCCTTTAACGGCAACACGCTCATCGCGCGCGACCTTGACTTTGGCTATCCCGGCGATCTGCTGGACCTGACAAATATTATTATTGCCTATCAGCCGAGATCTGTTCTCAAACAACAATGGGTTGCTATCGGCTGGCCCGGTCTTATCGGATGCCTCACCGGTATCAATGAAGAGGGTGTCGGCGCCGCACTGAACCTGGATTATGCCGGCCCGGAACTTGACGATCTACTGCTGCCCATTGGCGATGTATATATAGGAATACCGCGTTATTATACCCCGGTCATGTTTGCCCTGCGCCAGGGTGTGGAAAACAAAAGAATTATGTTCTACCGTAATAACCCGCTCGGTAATTTTCAGAATATCATGCGATTCACCAATATAACGGGCTCATTTAATATCCATCTGTTTACGCCCTTTCGCGACGGCATGAAAGCGCACTATCCAGCGGCCATTCTTGAATGCAACAATAAAGGCACGGCATTACGGACACCTGCCGATAATCAACAATGGGAACCGTTGCTTTTTTCAGATAATTTTTTAGCCGTTACCAATCATCATAGAAAATTAAGAACGCCTGTTGACTGCCCTCGTTATCAAACGCTGGTAAATCGCCTTAATGAAACATCTGTTCTTGATATGGAGCAGGCACTTACCATAGAGCGCGAAGTGGCACAAACAACCGGGCCGTATAATACCGTCCAGATAATAGGAATTATTCCGGAAACACGTGAATTGTGGGTGAGTTTCAGAGAGGGCGAAACGCCGGCATGGGAAGCGGAACCGGCGCATTTTCAGTGGAATGAATTGTTTCAAAAGTAATGTTTGTGCAAATACTGCCTGCTGCTATGATGCCTGTACCTGCGTCATTTTTTCCATTTCTTCTTCAGGTATATCAAAATTTGCATATACTTTTTGAACGTCATCCAAATCTTCCAGAGCTTCCATTAATTTCAGAACCTGCTCAGCCTCTTTGCCCGCCACCTTAATAGTATTAAGCGGCACCATCGTCACCTCGGCTGAAACATACGCAGGAAGCCCGCTTGTCTCAAGTTTATCTTTCACGCGATAAAAGTCTTTCGGATCAGTGGTGACTTCCAGTATTGAACCGTCATCGCGAATATCCTCGGCACCGGCATCAAGGGCAACTTCCATAAGCTTTTCTTCATCAACCGCTTTTTTCTCATACTGAATGAGTCCCTTTTTCTGAAACATCCACGCCACACACCCTGACTCGCCCAGATTACCGTTGTGTTTCGTAAACGCATGACGTAGTTCCGCAATTGCCCTATTTTTATTGTCAGTCATGAGTTCAACCATAATCGCCACTCCGCCCGGCCCATACCCTTCATACGCACATTCTTCAATGATGGTTCCTTCAAGCTCCCCGGTGCCTTTTTTTATCGCTCGCTCAATATTCTCTTTCGGCATATTTTCGGCTTTGGCAGCCTGTATTGCCGTTCGCAGACGAGGATTCCCGTTCGGGTCGCCCCCCCCAAGACGTGCTGCAATAGTTATTTCTTTTATCAGCCTGGTAAAAATTTTGCCACGCTTGGCATCCAGTGCGCCTTTTTTTCGTTTAATCGTGCTCCATTTTGAATGGCCGGACATAATGGTCTCCAAACGTTTGTTTCATGATGTTATCTGGCAAAAAAGTATAGGAGAATTCTGCACAGGTGTCAATAAAATTGGGAAAAATAATCTCATAGTAGTCTCCGATTAGGGATATGATATTGACACATAATTTTCAGCGGTATATACACCGGGTTATCCAAACATAAGTTATTAACATTCGTTAATTGGTTATTATGCAATTTATATCATTACGCTTTCTGAGTTATTTTGCTAAAAACTGCACAAAAAATGTATTCATGTTTCTGTTCCCCAATGTCATTAATCGAGCAAGAAGTATAACGGGGACAGGAAACCCCAAAATTGACCATGACGTTGCTGAACTGGTAACGTACTATAAATCGGTGTTTGACAAATATACCCGGTGTCTTCAAACAATAAATGCCGCGGCTCCGTATGTCAATAAAACCGTTGTTGAACTGGGTCCGGGAGATACAATCGGAATTGCCCTCCTATTTTTGGCACATGGGGCAGCCCAGGTTATTTGCTGTGACCGTTTTAAACTCATTACTAATATTAAAAAAAATACCGCTATCGCAAGAAACATTATGCAACGTTTACCGGATGAACAAAAACAGGAACTCCGGAAATGCATATCTTTCAACAATTCAGGCCACGTTGAGTGGGATGCCAGCCGTCTCAAATATTTATTTCGCACCGATCACGTGCGACAGATTGAAAAATCATCGGTTGATATCATTGTCTCAAATGCCGTCCTTGAACATGTTCACAACCTGGAAAGCTTATTTGCAACGATGAGTTATGTTATGAAGCCCGACGGCTTTATGGTTCATGCTGCGGACCTTGGTTCACATGGATTGCACTATGCCACACCGCTTGACTTTCTTGCGATACCGGAAACGCTCTGGAAATTCATGACCTATTATCGGGGCGCGCCAAACCGCGCGCGAAAATCATATTATGAACAGCTTTCCGTGCTGAATGGTTTTAAGATTTTGCAATGGCAAACCACACAATATTTTACTCAAGAAGAAAAGGCACGATTTAAATTACTGCACCCTGCCGTGGCAACCTCATTTTCTGACGATGATTTGTCTTGTGCGAGCATGTTATTCGCCGCCCAGAAGAAAGTTCGCTGAAATGACGTGCTCCAAATTGATGTAAAAAAAGCCCTGCTGTTTCCAGCAGGGCTTTTAAATTTAATTCGGCAGCGTCCTACTCTCCCACACACTTGCGCATGCAGTACCATCGGCGCTGAAGAGCTTAACTTCCGTGTTCGAAATGGGAACGGGTGTTTCCTCTTCGCTATGGCCACCGAAAAAACTCACATCTAAAAAATATTACATAGGGTGATAGCCATAATTTTGCTGAATTAGTAAAATATGGTCAAGACGCACGGCCGATTAGTACCGGTAAGCTAAGCCTGTTACCAGACTTACACACCCGGCCTATCAAACTGGTAGTCTACCAGAGGCCTTCAGTCCGATTGCTCGGAGGGACATCTTATCTTGGGGTTGGCTTCCCACTTAGATGCTTTCAGTGGTTATCCATTCCGAACTTAGCTACCCAGCGATGCTTCTGGCGAAACAGCTGGAACACCAGAGGTTCGTCCATCCCGGTCCTCTCGTACTGGAGATAGATCCCCGCAAATGTCCTGCGCCCACAGCAGATAGGGACCGAACTGTCTCACGACGTTCTAAACCCAGCTCACGTACCGCTTTAATTGGCGAACAGCCAAACCCTTGGGACCTTATTCAGCCCCAGGATGCGATGAGCCGACATCGAGGTGCCAAACCTCCCCGTCGATGTGGACTCTTGGGGGAGATAAGCCTGTTATCCCCGGAGTACCTTTTATCCGTTGAGCGACGGCCCTTCCATACGGAACCGCCGGATCACTAAGGCCTGGTTTCCCATCTGCTTGAGATGTCTCTCTCGCAGTTAAGCTCCCTTATGCCTTTACACTCTACGACTGGTTTCCAATCAGCCTGAGGGAACCTTCGCGCGCCTCCGTTACTCTTTTGGAGGCGACCGCCCCAGTCAAACTACCCACCAGACAGTGTCCCCGACCCGGATTACGGGCCTGGGTTAGAACTTCAGAACAACCAGGGTGGTATTTCAAGGACGGCTCCATCTCGGCTGGCGCCAAGACTTCACAGCCTCCCACCTATCCTACACAGATTATTCCAAAATTCACTGTCAAGCTATAGTAAAGGTTCACGGGGTCTTTCCGTCTAGCTGCGGGTAAACGGCATCTTCACCGCTACTGTAATTTCGCTGAGCCCCTCGTTGAGACAGTGCGGCAGTCGTTACGCCATTCGTGCAGGTCGGAACTTACCCGACAAGGAATTTCGCTACCTTAGGACCGTTATAGTTACGGCCGCCGTTTACTGGGGCTTCGGATCAAAGCTTCTCCAATTGAATAAACAATCAGATAACTCCTCCCCTTAACCTTCCAGCACCGGGCAGGCGTCAGTCCCTATACGTTGTCTTACGACTTTGCAGAGACCTGTGTTTTTATTAAACAGTCGCTACCGCTTTTTCACTGCGACCTCTTCGCGCTCGGCGTGCGAATCGCTTTACGCTAGTGAGGCACTCCTTTTCCCGAAGTTACGGAGCCAATTTGCAGAGTTCCTTAACGAGGGTTCTCTCATGCGCCTGAGGATACTCTCCCTGCCTACCTGTGTCGGTTTGCGGTACAATCACCACGTGTGCTCGCTACGAGGATTTTCTTGGCAGTGTGGGCTCAGCCAGTTTGTGGAGCTAAGCTCCTCCTCATCACCTCTCGATGTTTACATGGGAGCGCGGATTTGCCTACTCTCCCCATCTACGGGCTTGAACCAGGACAACCAGTCCCTGGATGGCCTACCCTCCTGCGTCCCCCCTTCGCTCAAACGCTCACATGGTGGTACAGGAATATTAACCTGTTTTCCATCGCCTACGCCTCTCGGCCTCGGCTTAGGTATTGACTAACCCTGGGCGGACTGACCTTCCCCAGGAAACCTTAGGCTTACGGCGTGTCGGGTTCTCACCGACATTCTCGCTACTCATGTCCGCATAATCTCTTCCAGGACCTCCATCAGTCTTCACAGTCTGACTTCACAGGCTACTGGAATGCTCCCCTACCCCTTGTTTCGATCGCTCAAAACAAAGCCACAGCTTCGGTTATATGCTTAAGCCCCGTTATATTTTCGGCGCAGACCCACTTGACCAGTGAGCTGTTACGCTTTCTTTAAAGGATGGCTGCTTCTAAGCCAACCTCCTGGTTGTCTGTGCGTTTCCACTTCCTTTCCCACTTAGCATATATTAGGGACCTTAGCTGGTGGTCTGGGCTCTTTCCCTCTCGACCACGGAACTTATCTCCCGTAGTCTGTCTCCTGCAATACAAAATAATGGCATTCGGAGTTTGGTTGGGTTTGGTAATCCGGTAAGACCCCTAGCCCATCCAGTGCTCTACCTCCACTATTCAATTGCAAGGCTATACCAAAATATATTTCGGGGAGAACCAGCTATTTCTGAGTTTGATTAGCCTTTCACTCCTACCCACAGCTCATCCGAACTGTTTTCAACCAATACCGGTTCGGGCCTCCATTCCGTGTTACCGGAATTTTACCCTGGCCATGGGTAGATCACTCAGTTTCGGGTCTACTGCATACAACTCATTCGCCCTATTCAGACTCGCTTTCGCTACGGCTCCACCTCGCGGCTTAACCTTGCTGCATACAGTAACTCGCGGACTCATTATGCAAAAGGCACGCAGTCACCCTTTATGAATGCAAGCATTCATAAATAGGGCTCCCACCGCTTGTAGGCACACGGTTTCAGGTACTATTTCACTCTCCTAACAGGAGTTCTTTTCACCTTTCCCTCACGGTACTTGTTCACTATCGGTTGGTAGGTAGTATTTAGCCTTAGAAGATGGTCCTTCCAGATTCCTACAGGGTTTCCCGTGTCCCGTAGTACTTGGGTAGTCTGTCCAGAAAGATTAATCTATTTTGCCTACTGGGCTGTCACCATCTGTGGCTTAGGTTTCCACCTAATTCAGCTATAGATTAATTTTGTAACTTTCCGGCAACTCCACAGAGCTGCCCAACAAACACCCGCTACCCCAATTATGCAACGTCTGTGGACTATTACGCATAACTGGTTTAGGCTGTTTCCCGTTCGCTCGCCACTACTGAGGAAATCGCTGTTGCTTTCTTTTCCTGAAGGTACTAAGATGTTTCAGTTCCCTTCGTTCGCCTCTACTGTCTATGTATTCAACAGTAGATATCCGGGCATTACCCCGGATGGGTTACCCCATTCAGAAATCCCCGGATCTACGCCTGTTTAGCGGCTCCCCGAGGCTTATCGCAGCTAACCACGTCTTTCATCGCCTCCTACCACCAAGGCATCCACCGTATGCCCTTAGTAGCTTGACCATAATTTGTGAACTCACGCAAAATTACAGCTAATTCACCATATGTAATTGTCAAAGAACAATTCTCAGATTAAAATCTGAGATAGAGGTTCAATAGCTTATTAAACCTCTATCTTAAATTTTAACGCCCAGTGGAGGTAAGCGGATTCGAACCGCTGACCCCCTGCGTGCAAAGCAGGTGCTCTCCCAACTGAGCTATACCCCCAATAGTTACATACTACAATTCTAAATTCCAATTTCTGCAGAATTATTTCGGTTATAAATATTAACTATTGGAATTTAGAATGTCGTCTTGTGGTGGGCCTAGGTAGAGTTGAACTACCGACCTCACGCTTATCAGGCGTGCGCTCTAACCCACTGAGCTATAGGCCCACTGTTTAAACCTACAGCTCATTCAATTAATCAGGTTAAAAAAACAGGAAGGCTACTTGCCATAGGTCCGAACTCTACGCGTTGTAGATAGCATCTACGCAGGATACTATCCACGTCTCCATAGAAAGGAGGTGATCCAGCCACAGGTTCTCCTACGGCTACCTTGTTACGACTTCACCCCAATCACCAACCACACCTTAGGCGTCTGCCTTCCCGTTTGATAGGGATTAGCCCAACGACTTCTGGTGCAATTGACTCTCGTGGTGTGACGGGCGGTGTGTACAAGGCCCGAGAACGTATTCACCGCGGCCTGCTGATCCGCGATTACTAGCGATTCCGACTTCATGAAGTCGAGTTGCAGACTTCAATCCGAACTGGGGTCAACTTTCAGGGATTGGCTTACTCTCGCGAGCTTGCTTCCCGTTGTATTGACCATTGTAGTACGTGTGTAGCCCTGGGCATAAAGGCCATGAGGACTTGACGTCATCCTCACCTTCCTCCGGTTTGACACCGGCAGTTCCATTAGAGTGCCCAACTTAAGGATGGCAACTAACGGTAAGGGTTGCGCTCGTTGCGGGACTTAACCCAACATCTCACGACACGAGCTGACGACAGCCATGCAGCACCTGTGCTGGTTACACCCGAAGGCAATCGCTCTGATTTCTCAGAACTAATCCCAGCATGTCAAGCCCAGGTAAGGTTTTGCGCGTTGCGTCGAATTAAACCACATACTCCACCGCTTGTGCGGGCCCCCGTCAATTCCTTTGAGTTTTAACCTTGCGGCCGTAATCCCCAGGCGGTGCACTTAATGCGTTAGCTGCGGCACTGAAGGATTAAGTACCTCCAACACCTAGTGCACATCGTTTACAGCGTGGACTACCAGGGTATCTAATCCTGTTTGCTACCCACGCTTTCGCGTCTCAGCGTCAGTATCGATCCAGAGGGTCGCCTTCGCCACCGGTGTTCCTCCCAATATCTATGAATTTCACCTCTACACTGGGAATTCCGCCCTCCCCTATCGTACTCAAGAAAGATGGTTTCAGATGCAATTCCTTGGTTAAGCCAAGGGCTTTCACACCTGACCTATCTTCCCGCCTACACGCGCTTTACGCCCAATAATTCCGAACAACGCTTGCACCCTCCGTATTACCGCGGCTGCTGGCACGGAGTTAGCCGGTGCTTCCTCTGATGGTACCGTCATCATTTGTCGATATTCTCGACAAATTTATTCTTTCCATCTGACAGAGCTTTACGACCCGAAGGCCTTCTTCACTCACGCGGCGTTGCTGCGTCAGGGTTTCCCCCATTGCGCAAGATTC
>FWPV01011484.1_pt1 | contig 14087 bp, 12 predicted proteins | sample 2228371 | NCBI WGS metagenome assembly FWPV01 (sample SAMEA103939776, study PRJEB20133) | metagenome
AGGATATATTTAACTTTAGCAATTATGATTTTAGTTATCCTTTTTTGGCTTTCCTCTCCTATTTGGTTAACTTATATTGGGAAGTATTTAATGGTTAATGAAATAACTAATCCAGTAGACATAATCATTGTTCTTAGTGGCGATGATGAGGGATATAGACTTCGCCAAGCATTTAACCTCTATCGAAAAGGATACGCAAGAAAAATTCTTCTGTCTGGAGGTACAAATCTTTGGAAGGAAACGGGGATTGATCTTATGAAGAAATATTTGATACAATTGGGAGTCCCCCCAGATGATATCCTTTCGGAAAAATATTCGGAATCCACAGTTGAAAATGCTATATTCTCAAAAAAAATCCTGGAGAAAATGGGAGTAAAAACAGCTATTGTGGTCACTTCTCCTCCTCATACTCGTAGGGTTTCGATGATTTTTAAAAAAACTTTTTTACCAAAAATAAAAGTATGGGTGTGTGGTAATCCAGAGGCATTCCAAGTTGAAAGGTGGTGGCGAAACTCAAATTACAGGAGAATGGTTGTTCGCGAATACTTTCAAATTGGTTGGTATCTTATATTTGGAGAATAACGGATGCCATTGAAATTAATAACCATAAGCATTACCTGTTCGCTTCTCATAGTGGGCGTTGGAGTAAACAGTTATATCTACTTGGGTGATGAAGCTTATCATTATATGTTTGCAAAAGGAATTTATGAGGCTAAAACTAGGATTTTAACCAACCCAATTTACGCAACTTATCCGAAACTTGATTATTTCTATTTTGACGTTCCCCTATGGCACGGATTACTTGCGGCACTTTGGTGGATTGTCGGTAATTCCTCTCAAGTTTTGGCTCAGGGCTATCAGGTTATCTATTTTCTTCTCTTGATCGTTTCCAGTTATTTTTTGGGCAAGGGTTTATATGGAGAAAAATCTGGAATGATGGGGATGTTTATTACTCTATCCATTCCACTGACGGTTGCCTTCAGCGTTCTCCTCTATTTGGATGTACCAGTAGCCGCTTGGGCTGTTTTCTCTCTTTGGATGTTACACTGGGGAAAATGGTTTTTTTCTGGCATTGGAGTGGGTGCCATGCTTCTTACCAAGGTCAATAGCTTCCTCCTTTTACCTGGCTTTGCCCTTCTTCTTTTTCTATATTCTCCACGGCGCTGGGCAGAAAAACTTAAATCATTTATTTTAGTAGGTCTGCCAGCCATCTTTATCAATTTACCTGAGCTCTATTTTCGAAAGAACCATTTTGGTTTTTTTTATTATACTCCTGCGCAATATATCCCAAAAGAAGGGCCACCTGGAGTGATTGTGTTTGAACCTTCTTCCATTTATTTACAACCATTGAATCTTGTCATCTATTTTGGAGTTATTCTTTGGATTGGCTTAGGGGTTTATTTTTGGAAAAAACTTTTTGAAAGAAAAGATATATTTCTTTGGATCCCTATAGGAACTTATCTTCTTCTCTTTCCCATTCTTTTCCATCACTCTTTCCCTGTAAGAAACTTTTCTCCGATTTTAGGACTAATGGCTCTGTTAGGAGGGAAAGGAATTGCTTCTTTGGAAAATAAGAAGGTAAGATTTATCATTTTTAGTTTAGTTTTTCTGCAATTCCTCTCTGTTTCAGTAAAAGTTTATTTAGAAAGGCAGATTCCAGATGGCATAATAGAAACCTATAAATTCATTCGACATCATTCCTCTCCTAAAGATGTTTTCCTCTATCCCGAAGAAAATTTGGTATTGTATACTAATCGCCCTATTGTCTGGTCTCATATTGTGGAATTACCGAAACTTTTCTGGCAGGCGGAAGGTGAGGAAATGAAAACAATTCTTAAAAAATACGAGGTATCTTATGTGGGAATAAAAAAGAATCGAATCTTTGATGATTATGTGGTTTACCATACGGGAGGATATCCAAGAACCTTTGTTGAGAAACTTCCCAAGCAAAACTTTTTAGAACTTGTTTTTGATAATTCTGAAGTATCGATATGGCGGGTAGTTAATTAAGACGAAAATGAATGTCGGAATCGTTATCTCTGGAGGAGGCCATTTGGACGAGGCATTGCCATTGTTGAAAGCATTTGAGGGACACCGTCTCTTTTTAGTGACTTATTATCAGGAAAGCCTTTTGGGATTTCAGCATCCCCAAAGGCATAGGCTTATATCTCTCTCTATTTATTAATTTTTTTGAATTTATCTACATTCTACTGAGGGAAAGACCTCAAATACTCTTTTCAACCGGCTCGGAGATTGCTATTATTCCTTTTTTCTTGGGAAAGATTTTATTAAGAGCAAAACTTATTTTTTTAGAAACAGCCACACGTGTGTCAATGCCTTCTTTGACAGCTAAAATATTATATCCAGTATCAGACCTTTTTCTTGTTCAATGGGAAACGCTTCTTAAAAAATTTGGTTCAAAGGCTAAATTTAAAGGGAGGGTGTTTTGATTTTTGTAACCGTTGGAAGTGGACCACTTGATTTTACAAGGCTCGTGAGAAAGATGGATGAGATCGCTCGAGATCTTGGAGAAGAGGTGATTATCCAGAAAGGGTTTACCCAATTCGAAACACGATTTGCAAAAAGCTTTAATTTTGTCGCCTATAAGCAGGCCCTCGATTTTTTTAAAAATGCGAAGATTATCGTTGGGCATGCCTCAGCAGGACCGATCATGCATGCACGGCAATTTAATAAACCTCTCATCGTCTTTCCCAGAAATGGACGTTTGAAGGAGCTTATTGATGACCACCAAATTGAGACCGCCAAAGCGATAGAAGGGACCTCGAAAATGATTGAGGTAGTCTACCATGAGGATGACCTCAAGAAAGCAGTTCAAAAGGCATTGTTAAAAGTGGAAGAAGGCCTACGTTATGAAGAGAACCAATGCCTTTCATCACTTATCAAATATATTCATGACTTTGTTGAAAGTATAGGTCAACAAAGACTATGTCTAAAGGAAAAGAAGTTTTAAAAATATTATTGTATCGGCTCCACCTCCTCAATCTCCTTACGAAAATGAGATACAATACTTATCACCTTCTGAAGGAGGGGTACAATCCTAAAAAATTTTGGAATGGATGGAGCGACGACTATTCTAAACAAAAGGCCCAACAGAGAATCGGTAAAGGGCAGTATTGGCTTCTTAACAAGATAGAGGAATTAAAACCAAGAAAAGTTTTAGAAGTTGGTTGCGGCTTTGGGAAAAATCTTAATTTTATCTTGGAGCATCTTTCCTTTCCTGCAAGTCTTGTTGGCTTTGATCTCAGTGAATCGATGATACGGAAGGCCAAAAAAGTTTTATCCCAAAAGGCATTTTTAGGGTGCGGGGATATTAACAGGCTTCCTTTCCGGGATCAAGTGTTTGACCTGGTATTTACTCATGCCACATTGATGCATGTTTCCGAGCAGAATATCAAAATGGCAATACAGGAGCTTCAAAGAGTGACAAAAACATTTGTTATCATCGTAGAAGAGACTTATTGGTCGAAAGGTAATTTCAAAGGTAAGACCCTCAAACCTAATGATTATACTTTTATCTATGATTATGAAGAACTTGTTTCACAGTGTGGATTAGAGATAGAAGAGATGGAAGAAGTAAAGGGGGATTGGAATTTAATCTGCCTTCTTTGCAAAAAAGGGGAGTACAGAGATAGGTAATGTCCCTAACTCAAAAGGAATCTATTTACAAGAAGTTCACTTCAAATACCCTTTACTCATTGATGGGGAGTTTGGTGACGAGTGGTTCGCTTTTTGTGACGAACCTTATTTTAGCAAGAACCTTTGGACAGATAGATCTTGGTTTTTTTTTCACTGTAATTAGTATTACAGGTATTTTTATGGTTATCACTGAGATTGGGATTCCTCAAGTGATCACCATTAAATTATCGGAAATAATCCACAAGAACCTTGAATCTTTAAGAGGAGAAAGAGTAAGTTCCGTCATTGTATCTTCATACATATTAGGTGTTTGTGTGGCCATCCTCTTTATACTTGGACTCCTTTTGATTTCAGATTCAATACCTTTTAAAAATATGGATATCAGGATTTCAAACGCTTTAAAAATATCATCTCTTTGGATTTTGTTTAGTGCTTTTTTGAAGATCACCCAGGGGGCTTTCAACGGGTATCAAAAAATGAAATACTCTTTTTTTATCATTACAACTATAGACCCTATCAAACTCTTCATAGTAATATTGGCCTTCTATTTAAATTTTAGTTGGCAGGGGGTCATATGGGGGTGGGGGATAAGTTATGCAATAGCATGTATAATTTGTATTGGTTTGCTTATTCATTTCCTTACGAAGGAAGGAATTGCCCTCGATTTTAAGGTAAATCAATGCAAAAAAGAAATCTTCAACCAAGGATTGCTTCTTTATTCGCCAACCCTCGGTTCTTTTCTCATCCCTTATCTTTTAAATCTAATATTAACTCGATATGGAATGAGTGAAGTCACTTACTTTACGTTGAGTTTTTCTTTAACCTCTATCTATTTCGTTTTTTTCAATGCCTTTTCGTTAGCCCTACTTCCTACTGCAACACAGTTATTGGTTGGAAAGGATAAGGAACGTTTAGCTCATATTGTCATTGTAGGAGCCAAATATATTGGATTAGGAGGGTTTGTGATCCTTTTAATTTTTTATTTCTTTAGTGATTTAATATTGGCTTTTTTCTATGGGGCTCAATATATTAAGGTGCATCATTTTTTAAAATTATTAGCCTTGGGTGTTTTTTTTGATATTTTTAAAACAATTTATGACCCTTTGCTTATGGGAGCAAAACAAGGGAGGGTACTCACGGTTATAGAATGGATTAAAGTTGGGATAGTGATTCTTCTTGGGTTCATAGCGGTTGAAAGGTTCGGCTTAATGGGGGCGGGCCTTACTCTTTTCATTTCTTTTCTAATCGCATCTTCTTTAAAAATATTCATTATACAGAAATATCTTTCCATCAAATTATTATCACCGATGATTGGAATTGGATGCTTGGTGGGTGGCCTCATCCTCTACCATTTTCTTAAAATACATCTTATTTTTATTATTTTGCTCTGGATATTGGCATCCTACTATTTTAAATTGTGGATGTGGCGAGAAGTTAAGTCCCTATGGTCTCTTGTTTGTAACATATTTGATGAGGGGAGGGTGGAATGAAAGGTAACGTTTTATTGCTTGTACCACCAGGCATTAATTATAATACCCCCCCTTTAGGAATATTATATTTGGCAGCTGTTTTGGAAAGAGAATCCATTCCAGTTCAGGTGATAGATGCAGCGCTTGAAAAATTTTCGTTAGATGAGACCTTTGAAAAAATTAAATCCATTTCTCCACGTATCGTTGGCTTATCTGTTTGTACACCGGATTATCGAATCATTGATAAGTTTGCATTTTTGCTTAAAAATAAATTTCCGGAAATAAAAATTGTCATGGGAGGGCCTCATCCCACTTTGGATCCTGATGGAGTCCTATCATTTCCTCACGTTGATTTTGTCATTCGTGGAGAGGGAGAATATTCTTTTTTAGAATTATGTCGAACTCTCTTAAACGGGGAGGAGAACCAATTTAGAAAAATATTAGGGTTATCCTTCAGAGAAAATGGTAAAGTAGTTCATAATCCTGAACGATCTATGATCAATAATTTGGATGAAATACCTTTTCCTGCACGGCATTTAGTTCCGTTGATGAAATATAGAAATTACGGAAGGGTTTATAAAAGAAAACCTGTGGGGGTGATGATTACTTCCAGAGGATGTCCCTTAAAATGCATATTTTGTGCCCACGAGATCTTCGGGAGAAAATATCGATTTATGAGTGCTCCTCGGATTGTGGAGGAGATAAAACTTCTCAAAGAGGCGTATGGGGTTAAAGAGATTCTATTTAGGGAAGATAATTTCACAGCCCATCGAGAAAGGGTTTTCGAGTTTTGTGATATTCTAATAAAAGAGAAGATCGATGTGACTTGGATGTGTCTTGCCGATGCCAACAGTATTACTGAAGAGATGGCCATCCAAATGAAGAAAGCTGGTTGCTGGCACATTGGAATCGGAGTTGAATCAGGAAATCAAGAGATCATTAATATTTTGAAAAAAAATATTAAATTGGAGCGTGTAGAAAAGGTATTTAACTTTCTACACAAAGTGGGGATCAAGACATTAGCCTTCTTTATGATTGGAAACTATGTGGATACAAAAGAGACCATCAAAGATACCATACGGTTTGCTAATCGGCTCAACACGGATTTTGCCATCTTTACAATAACCACCCCTTTCCCAGGAACAGAATTATTTGAATTGGCAGTAGATAATCATCTCATTACTAATTTCGATCTTAGTCAGATTTCAAATAATCCCTTGATGTTTAGACAAAAACAACCCATTTTGAGAACCCCCACATTAACCGAAAAACAACTGAACTGGTATCAGAAAAAAGCCATTTTAAAATTTTATCTTCGCCCCAAACAACTTTTTAGAATCTTAAAAGAAAAGGAATTAGCGAGAGCCTTTTTAAGCATTCAACCCGAATCATATAGCCCAAATCAAAAATTGATTCGAGAAATTGAACGGAGATACAAAATTTTAAAGGGTGATGATTAGATCGTCATTCAAAAAGATGTTTCGGACACATTATTACAATTTCCACGATCTCCTAAAGGTCCGAATTATTATTCATGAACCAGGATGGTTTGATTCTTATCTCGAGAAGACGTTTCACCATTATGAGGTAGATCGTTTAAATCAAATTGAACTCTCTATAGAGATAGGGCCTTTTTCTCCAGAGTTAAAGGATTGTGCTATTGTCGACGGAAAATATTTTATTAGGAAGGATTATATTTTTTATAAATCCTCTTATAAAATGGCGTGGTGGGAGACAGAGATCGAAGGTATTGAGAAGGAATTAACAAAGGTCAGGATCAAATGTAACAATTTGGGGAGAATGGTCATTCCTGGAGAGACCATTTACAATCTCATCCGATTTAAATTAGGACAAAAGGGATATCCTCTATTACACGGTTCTGCTGTGGGGAAGGATGGGGTGGCTTATGTATTCTCTGCACGAGGGGGAACTGGTAAAACTATTAGCACTCTTAATTTTGTAAGAAGGGGGTTTGATTTCTTTTCTGACGATTCAGTGATATTGGAAGACCATGAAGTATTTGGGTTTATTGTTCCTTTTAATCTTAGGTTCACTTATGATATCGAAACCCTTCTTGGAATCAAATTTTCATACAAGATCAAAAGAGACCTTTTTTTAAAACGGTTGATTTACTTTCTTACCCTGGGCCACATCTCCCTATTCACTACACTTGAGGCCAGAGAAGTTTTTTCGCATCAGATTAAAAACCATGCTCCCCTCAAAAAAGTATTTATTCTCTTTCAAGGGCCAACCTTTAATATTGAAAAAAATTTTCCTTTAGAGTGGGGAGTTGTTGATTTACTTATTAATATGCAATTTGAATGTCCTGAATTGATCCGAACCCTACTTGCTTATTCCTATTGTTTCCCCCAAAACCCTTTAACAGATTTCTGGGAAAAGATAGCAAGACAGATTAAAAATGCAATGAATGGAGTGGAGTTGTACCGGATATCCATTCCCATATTTTATAGCCAAGAGGTGTTTAATCTCATCTATAATGAGGTCTCTGAGTGAAAGGCATTTCTTATAACATCCATGGTTGGTTAAAGATCCAAATCAATTCTGTCTCTTGGCATTTGGTCAGGGACCTGAATCGCCTTTACTCGTACTTTGAGGCAAGAAAAAATGAGGATCCCCATATCTCAGTAGAAATTAAAAATTTTATACCTGATTTAGGTGACTGTTACTCGTTAGATCATAAATATTTTATAAAGAGGAATTATATTTTTCTTAAGGACAGTGATAAAAACCTTTGGTGGAAGGTTCAGATCGAAGGGCTCGAGGAAGATAGGATAAAGGTGACCTATTTTAGCCCTAAAACAATTTATACCAAATTTCCATGGATGTTTTTCCCTGACCTTGTCCTTTATCTTTATGTAATTGAGCCATTAGTAGAAATGATGCTATTAAGAAAGGGTTTAGTTGTTCTTCATGCAGGGGCGGTTCATCGGGGAGGTAAAGCATATTTGATAGCAGGCCGGGGAGGAACTCATAAGACCAATTTCGTGCTTGAGTTGATGAGAAGAGGATTTGATTATATGAGTGATGATAGGGTCATTTTGAGTGGGAAAGAAGTATATTCATTTCCACATTCCATCTCTCTATTTGATTTCACATACCGCTATTTAGGGCGGGAAGAGATGAATTGGTTAGAACGTATAAAATTATTTTTCTATCTTCTGAAAAACCACCCTATAGGTGTTAATGTGGTGGAGCATTCGGAACTTAAAGATCTCACCCTTCTCATCCTTACGAATAAGCCAAGCCTTAAGTTACGAGAGGATTTTGATCTTCAAGGAATCTTACGAATGCTCTGGCTTAATCAGAAGATGGAGAAGACTTCTTATGTTTCTCATAAAACCATTATTGGAAAGTTTCTCGAAGCCTACCGTTTTGTATTCCCAGAATTTAAATATTTCTTAAACGAGAAGGAATGGGAAAACTTACTCATGGAAAGTTTTCAAGATATCCCCTTTAGAGTGCTTGAAGTCCCTGAAAAGTGGGAAGGCAAATTTGTAGAGGAGTTAGTTTTCGGATAAGAGGAGCAAAGATGGCTAAGGTATTATTGATCAATCCACCCTATACTCGGTACGGTAAACCTGTGGAGATTCAAGCCGACGAACCCCTTGGCCTGATGTGTTTAGCTGCCTATCTGAGAGAAAAAGGGGAAGAGGTAGAAGTTTTTGATGCATTTTTGGGGAAAGGAAATATATTAGATGAATCTGGGTTTTATTGGAGTGGCTTAACCAGAGAGGAAATCAAAAAAAAGTTAATTGAGGTGAAACCTACCATTGTAGGAATAACGAGTATGTTTACGATGCATTCAAAGGGAGCCCATGATGTGGCTAAAATTGTTAAGGAAATACTTCCGAATACCTTAGTCATAATAGGTGGAAGTCACCCCTCTGCATTGCCTGAATGGGTCCTTCAGGATAGGAATGTCGATATGGTGGTCATCAGTGAGGGGGAGGTCACTCTATTAGAGATAGTGGAGAAATACGATAAAGGAGAGGATATTTTTTCAATTCCAGGCACAGCAGTCCGTAAAAACGGTCAGATTAAAATTAATTCGGAAAGGCCGTTTATTGAAAATTTAGATTCACTTCCTCTCCCTGCCAGGGATATGGTGGACATGAATATTTATCTTTTTGAACCCTACCGGACCAAATTTGCCATGAAGCCCCCACGGCTTAATATCATGACAACGAGAGGATGTTCAGGTAGGTGTATCTTCTGTTCCATTCATTCTATCTGGAGACACCAATGCCGTATGTTTAGTGCCAAGAGAACGGTGGATGAGATTGAAATATTGGTTAAGAAATATGGCGCAAGAGAGGTAGCATTTCTTGACGATGACCTCATCAGTTCAAAAAGCCGGATGAAGGAAATCTGCAAGGAGATTATTAAAAGGAAATTGGACATTAAGTGGTGTACCCCTAACGGGGTGGCCATTTGGAAATTGGATGAAGAGCTTTTGGATTTAATGAAAGCGAGCGGTCTCTATAAAATCACTTTCGGCATAGATACCGCATCAAAAGAAACACAGAAGTTTATTCGAAAGACCCATATCAATCTGGATAGGGCGAAAAAGTTAATTGAGTATTGTAACCGGATAGGGATGTGGACGCATGCCTCTTTCATTATTGGATTCCCCTATGAAACACAAAAAGATATTGAGACAACCATTAACTATGCCGTCGAGTCTGATTTGGATTTTGCTGCTTTCTTTATTGCTACCCCCTTTCCGGGTACCCCACTTTTTGAGATTTACAAAGCAGAAGGGCTCTTTCCTGATTTTGGAGATAGCCAAGCGATGAAGTGGGAGGGTTCCCAGCAGGTGGTAATGGCAGATACCAAATATTTTAAAAGAGACGAATTACAAGAGTATCTCAAAGAGGCTCATCGGCGATTTTATCATAGCCGGATCAAGAAATTCTTAAATCCAATAAGGATTCTAAGGAAGATTAGAGGACGATATGAATTAAAATATTTTTTAAAACTTTTGATGATCGCCAGGAGTGAACTTAATCGGGTAACCTGAAATAAGAGCTGCATATAAAATTATTTTAACTGAGTGAAATATTATTTGATTTCATCATAAAAATATTATTGATTGATTCATCTTTCGAGTAAATCATTGATTCATTGCCTTAAAGGGGAGGAAAGCCTTTAAATTAGGCCTCTTGTGGAAAGCGGTTATAGGGATTTTTATAGAGGAGTGATTTTGTGCTTCTGATCTTAGTTTTCAAATGTTTTGAGGCAGTTGAGAAGGATATTGCCATTAAGGGATTGGACAAGTGGAGAAAAAAATTCCATTTATTTTTATTTGGAATTTCAATTAAAAAGATTGAATCGAATGGATTTAAGAAAGATTATTAATCAAACTTTTAAAAAGGAAAGGTTTTAATTAGTAAAAATTTTATAGATTTGGTAACTTTTATGAATTTAATAAAGATTTTAGTAATCATCCCAGCATATAATGAGGAAGAGTCTGTAGGAAAGGTGATTGATCGAGTAAAAACGCAACTTCCAGAGGCTGATATTTTGGTGGTTAATGATGGATCTATGGATCGAACTTCAGAAAAGGCTAAAGAGAGTGGAGCAGTGGTCCTGGATTTACCCTTTAATCTTGGGATTGGGGGAGCCATGCAGGCAGGATATAAATATGCCCTTGAGAAGGATTTTGATATTGCAATTCAGGTTGATGGGGATGGTCAGCATGACCCAAAAGAAATTCCTAAGTTGCTCAAAATGTTAGAAGAGAAAAATGTAGATATGGTGATCGGTTCCCGCTTTATTGGTGATTCAGAATTCAAATCCTCGGTGATGAGGAGAGTGGGGATTAGCATCTTGTCTCGAATGATTTATTTAATCACTGGGCAGAAGATCACGGATTCAACCTCAGGGTTTAGAGCAGTGAGCAGGAAAGCCATCAAGTTATTTGCGATGGATTATCCCCAAGACTATCCAGAGCCTGAATCTCTGGTTTTGCTCCATAAGGCAGGCCTGAAGATAGGAGAGGTTCCTGTGAATATGAACCAGAGGCTTGCAGGGGAGTCCTCCATCACAAAAGTGCGTTCAGTCTATTATATGGTCAAAGTGCTTTTAGCCCTCTTTGTGGATTGGTTTAAAAAAACCCCTTTGTAAGAAAGGAGAAAGGAGATGTTGATCCAATTTCAGATCATTATTGCGATGTTAAGTCTGGTTCTTCTTCTAATCACCTTCGAGTTAATTAGAAAGGAAAGACTTCGTGAGGAGTATTCCCTCCTCTGGCTTTTCACAGGGGGGGCCACTTTTATCTTTAGTTTGTCTCCGGAATTCTTCCTTTCGAGATTTATTACCCGGATCACAGGCCTTTACTATTTATCAGCGGTAGTGGTGATGGCCTTTCTCTTCCTCCTTCTTATCGTCCTCCATTTCTCTATTGTAATCTCAAAGTTGACAGACCGGAATAAGGAACTGGCCCAGCGCCATGCCCTTCTTGAGTTAGAGTTTAAAGAGTTTAAAAAACAGCTCCCTTCACATCAACCATTAATTCTGGAAAGAAAATAAATTAGGATTTCATTAACCTTAGAAAAGAGGGAAGAATGCTTTTTCATTCCATACCTTTTTTATACTTTTTTGTTATCGTAGTTTCCCTCTATTTTATTCTTCCCTCAAGGTTTCGTTGGGTTCTTCTTTTAGGGGCAAGTTATTATTTCTATTTTTGCTGGAAGGCAGAATACCTGATTATCATTTTTCTTTCTTCTTTGGTTAGTTATTTGTCAGGGATCTTTATGGAGAGGAGAGCCACCCTATCCAGAAGAAAAAAGGTTCTTTTTGTTGCACTATGCTATCACATTGGAATTTTATTTGTATTTAAATATCTTGATTTTTTCAGCCAATCAATAAAGCCCATTTTTAACACTCTTAACCTATTCGATGGAATCTCAGCCTTTCATCTTCTACAGCCGATTGGAATCTCTTTTTATACCTTCAAAAGTATCAGTTATTGCATAGACATCTATCGGGGTCATCAGAAGGTCGAGCATCATCTTGGGAAAGTTGCCCTATATGTAGCTTTCTTCCCACAGTTGCTCGCAGGCCCCATTGAACGGGGCACCAGGCTATTGCCTCAGTTCTTTCAGGAATTTAACTTTGATTATATAAGGGTAGTTGATGGATTAAAAAGGATGCTATGGGGCCTCTTCCAGAAGATGGTCATTGCCGACAATTTAGCTATATTGGTTGATTCTATATATAACCATCCGGAAGGTCACCAAGGGATGAGTCTCCTCCTTGCTACCTTATTTTATTCCTTTCAAATTTATTGCGACTTCTCAGGCTATTCGGACATTGCCATCGGAGCGGCTCAGGTGATGGGATATCAGACGATGGAGAATTTCAATCGCCCCTATTTCTCAAGTTCGATAGGAGAATTCTGGAGGAGATGGCATATCTCTCTCTCCTCCTGGTTAAGAGATTATCTCTATATTCCTTTAGGGGGCAATCGTGTCCCTATTCCAAGATGGTATCTTAATCTGCTCATCGTTTTTTTACTCTGCGGACTCTGGCACGGGGCAAACTGGACCTTTATCTTTTGGGGTGGGCTTCATGGTCTTTACCTCGTCCTCTCGGCTTCAACCCAGAAACTAAGAAATAGGATCCATCAGACTCTTGGAATAGAAAAGATTCCCAAACTCCATCGCTTTTTTAAAATAGGGTTCACATTTCTGATGGTTTCTTTTGCCTGGATTTTCTTTAGAGCCAATAACCTCGAAGATGCTTTTTATATCATCGGACATCTCTTTACGGGATGGGAAGATTTCTTTCAAAGAGGCCTTCATTCGGTTCCCTTTATTGAATCTATGAGATTCGAATGGTTTGTTGGGGTCCTTTCAATCTTCATATTAATTCCTGTAGAGGGACTAAAAGGGAAAAGAAGTTTTTCTGAGATGATTGCCTCAAAACCCATCTGGATCAGATGGCCGGTCTACTACTTTCTAATTCTCTCCATATTTTTAGTTGGCCAATTTGGAGGGAAGCAGTTTATCTACTTTCAATTTTAATGGATGCTAATGAAACGGTTTATTTTGAAGTCCATTCTTTTCTTCACTCCATTTTTGCTTTGCATAGGGATTGAACTTTTCGTATTGCCCATTGATTATTTCACCTTTAGAGCCTGGGAGACCCTTGTGGTGAGGAAATTCCGAAACCTTTTACCCGGACCATTTTATCCCAATATGAAAATCGAAAAAATGGAGGAAGGAGATTTAGCTCATCACACCCGATTTGCCATTAAAAGAAAAGTATACTGGATTACTGATCGATATGGATTTCGAAAAGAAAATACATTTAAAAAACCTGAAATCGTCATTGTTGGAGATTCGAATATCGCAGGAGGAGGCCTGAGTCAGGGAGAAATCCCTTCTGAAGTCTTAGAAGAACAGATTAAGAAGCCAGTATATCCTTTGGCCCCTGCCAGAATGGAGACCTTTCTAAAGACAAAGAGGTTTAAAGATCATCCGCCCAAAATCGTTATATTAGGAGCTGTTGAAAGAGAATTAACCTACTTATCCCCGCTGAAATTAAAAAGGCGATATGAGAAAGAAAGCAGGATAATGAGTTCGATAAAATCAATAAGAGAGGAGAGAACATTTCAATCCATCTTTATTTTTTTTGACCGGATTGGTAAAGCCAATATGCTTCATGCAATTAGGGCCCATTTGAGGAGGATGCTTTCTTCAAAAAGAGAGGTCTATCCCAAATATGTCCACCCAAGATTTGGTCCTATTTTTTTCCTGCAAGGGGCGCAGGCCAATCAGGTGATTCCCAAGGAAAAGAGAGATCGGGTGGTTCAAATCATTAAAAGTTACGACGAGGCTTTGAAAGCAAGAGGAATCCGTTTCATTTTTCTTCCCATCCCTGAAAAGGAGAATATCTTTCATGACCTGTTAAATACGCCGAAACCTGTTTTCTTAG
>FWPV01011485.1_pt1 | contig 14087 bp, 9 predicted proteins | sample 2228371 | NCBI WGS metagenome assembly FWPV01 (sample SAMEA103939776, study PRJEB20133) | metagenome
ACATTGACGCTGTTACAACGTGGACAATGAAAGGTGACCTTTTCGATAATCATCTCTCTTTTATACCATCATTTAGAAAGACCCATTACCAATTTTTCCTTTTCTGTGCACAGATGAGATGCGCCCTACGGCAGCACCGTATCACCCATCAGATAACGGTCGCATTCGCGCGCTGCGCCGCGTCCCTCATTGATAGCCCACACCACCAGGCTTTGCCCGCGCCGCATATCACCCGCAACGAACACGCCCGGCAAATTGGTAGCAAATTTGCCGTACTCGGCCTGGACGTTGCTGCGCGCATCTCGCGCCAGCCCCAAGGCCTGCGGAAGGGTATCTTCGGGGCCGAGGAAGCCCATGGCCAGCAGCACCAGCTGGGCGGGGCGAATCTGCTCGCTGCCGGGTACCTCGCGCGGGACAAAGCGCCCAGACTCGTCTTTGATCCATTCCACGTCCACGGTTTCCACACCCGCCACATGGCCCTGGCCATCATCCACAAAGCGTTTGGCGGTGACCAGATATTCGCGTGGGTCGCGGCCGTGCAGGGCAGCGTATTCTTCCTGCCCGTAGTCCAGCATGTACACTTTGGGCCACTCGGGCCAGGGGTTGTTGGGCTGGCGGGTTTCGGGCGGGCGCGGCAGAATTTCCAGTTGGGTCAGGCTCTTGCAGCCCTGACGCAGCGACGTACCAACGCAATCGGTGCCGGTATCGCCGCCGCCAATGACGATGACATCTTTATTCTGCGCTGAAATGTATGGATAAACGAACGCGCCCCAACTTTGCGCGCCGCCGTATTCCTGGTCGTGCAGGCGGCGGGTATTGGCATGCAAAAATTCCACCGCAAAGTGAATGCCTTGCAAATGACGGCCTTCGATGGGCAGGTCGCGCGGCCTGGTTGCGCCGCAGGCCAGCACCACTGCGTCGAATTCCTGGAGCAGTTTTTCGGCCGGGTAGGTTTTGCCGATTTCAATGTTAGTCACAAACTGAACGCCCTCAGCGCTCATCAAATCCACCCGGCGGCGAACGACTTTCTTATCCAGCTTCATGTTTGGGATGCCATATTGAAGCAACCCGCCAATGCGGTCGGCGCGCTCGAAGACCGTTACCCAGTGACCGGCTTTGTTCAACTGGTCGGCGCAGGCCAGCCCAGCCGGGCCAGAGCCCACCACCGCTACACGCTTGCCAGTTCGAACCGCAGGCGGGTTGGGGCGTATCCAGCCTTCGGCAAAGCCTTTTTCGATGATGGCGTGTTCAATGGACTTAATCGTCACCGGCGGCGCGTTGATGCCCACCGTACAAGAGCCTTCGCACGGCGCGGGGCAAACCCGCCCGGTAAATTCGGGAAAGTTATTGGTCTTAAGCAAACGCTCCAGCGCCTGCTGCCACAAGCCGCGATACACCAGATCGTTCCATTCGGGAATCAGGTTATTGATAGGACATCCAGACGCCATGCCGCTAATCAGCGTGCCCGTATGGCAAAACGGTACGCCACAGTTCATGCAACGCGCAGCCTGGGTTTGCAGTTTGTCTTCTGCCATTGGCAGGTGAAATTCGTTCCAATCGTTCAACCGCTCTTCTGGTGGACGGTCGACAGGCGTTTCGCGCTGATATTCGATAAAGCCGGTTGGTTTTCCCATAAGACTGCCTCCTAATTACCGCTTACACGCGCCAGGTCGCGGCTGTTGGCCTCGAAGGCGGCCATCATGGCTTGCTCGCCGCTTAGGCCAGCGCTTTCCATTTCTTTGAACAAACGCATCACGCGGGCATAATCGTGCGGCACAACGCATACGAAGCGGACCCGGCTGGCAGGCCAATTGTTGAGAATTTGCCGCGCCGTATCGCTGCCGGTTTCATCCAGGTGACGCTGAATCAGGCTCTGAACCAGGGCGGCCTCTTCGGGGTCTGAAAGCGGCTGCAGAGAGACCATCTCGGTGTTGCAGTGCGCTTCGAAATCGCCGCGCTCATCGAAGACATACGCAATGCCGCCCGACATGCCCGCCGCAAAGTTGCGCCCGGTGCGGCCTAATACCACCACGCGCCCGCCGGTCATGTATTCGCAGCCATGGTCGCCCACGCCCTCCACGACGGCGGTCATGCCGCTGTTGCGCACGCAGAACCGTTCACCGGCGCGCCCGCACAGGTAAGCCGCGCCGCTGGTAGCGCCGTAAAAGGCCACGTTGCCAATAATGGTGTTTTCGTTGGGAACAAACGCCGAACCAGCAGGTGGATATGCCACAATTTTCCCGCCCGAAAGCCCTTTGCCCACATAGTCGTTGGCGTCGCCCTCCAGCACCAGGGTCACCCCCTTGGGGATAAACGCGCCAAAACTTTGCCCGGCCGAGCCCTTGAAGGTCAGGCGGATGGTGTCTTCTGGTAAGCCAGCTGCGCCATGTTTGCGGGTAACTTCACTGCCCAGGCGCGTCCCTACGGAGCGGTGAATGTTACGGATGGGAATCTCGGCCCGCACCGGCTGAGCCGCTTCGAGGGCCGGTTTGCACAAATCGAGCAGGAGCGAGGCATCGAGGGTTTTTTCCAGCTCGTGATTTTGCTTGCGCTGACAGGTTTGCAGCCCGCCATTCTCCACCACATCGGGCTGGTAGAGCAAATTGGAAAAGTCGAGACTGCGCGATTTCCAGTGCAAGGCCGATTGCCGCACCTGAAGCAATTCCGAATGCCCCACCATCTCATCCACCGTGCGGAAGCCAAGTTGGGCCATCATCTCGCGCATTTCGGTTGCGATGAAGCGCATGAAGTTGATGACATGCTCCGGTTCGCCGGTAAATCGGCGGCGCAGTTCGGGGTTTTGGGTGGCAATGCCGGTTGGGCAGGTATCCAGGTGACAGACGCGCATCATCACGCAGCCCAATGCCACCAGCGGGGCTGTGGCAAAGCCGAACTCCTCCGCGCCGAGCAAAGCCGCAATCACTACATCGCGCCCGGTTTTCAGTTGTCCATCGGTTTCGACCACAATGCGGTCGCGCAGGTTGTTCATCAGCAGCGTCTGGTGGGTTTCGGCCAGGCCCAACTCCCAGGGCAAACCGGCGTGCTTGATGCTGCTGTATGGCGAGGCGCCTGTGCCGCCATCATGCCCGCTGATGAGAATCACATCGGCGCGGGCTTTGGCAACGCCCGCGGCAATGGTGCCAACCCCCACCGCCGAAACCAGTTTGACGCTTACGCGCGCTTCGGGGTTGGCGTTCTTCAGGTCGTGAATCAACTGCGCCAGGTCTTCGATGGAATAAATATCGTGATGCGGCGGCGGGGAAATAAGCCCCACGCCAGGCGTGGCATGACGGACTTTGGCAATCAAGGGGTACACCTTACGCCCCGGCAGCTGGCCGCCTTCGCCAGGTTTGGCGCCCTGCGCAATTTTGATTTGCAGTTCCTTTGCATGAACCAGATATTCGCTGGTGACGCCAAAGCGGGCCGAGGCCACCTGCTTGATGGCGCTGTTCTTCGAGTCGCCGTTGGGCAAGGGGATGTAGCGCTCTGGGTCTTCGCCGCCTTCGCCGGTGTTGCTTTTGCCGCCAATGCGGTTCATGGCAATTGCCAGGGTTTCGTGGGCTTCTTTGCTAATCGAGCCGTAACTCATTGCGCCGGTCTTGAAGCGGCGCATGATGGCTTCGACCGGCTCCACTTCTTCGATGGGAATGGCGCGCCCTAAATCTTTGAAGTCGAACAGCGCGCGCAGCGTGCCTTTTTTGGCTTCCTCGGCGTTGATGAGCCCCGCGTATTCCTTGAACTCTTCGTAACTACCCGTGCGCACCGCCTTTTGCAGTTTGTGAATGGTAAGCGGGTTGAACAGGTGATATTCGCCTTCGCTGCGCCACTGATATTCGCCGCTGGCAGGCAGGGTGCGCGTGGACAGTTGGCGCGCCGCGTAAGCGAATATCAGGCGCATTTCGGCTTCTTTGGCGATGATTTCGGTGTCAATTCCGCCGATGCGCGAGGGCGTCCAGGTGAAATATTTATCAATTACGCTCTGATGAATGCCCAGGGCCTCGAAAATTTGCGCCCCGCAATAGCTCTGGATGGTGGAAATGCCCATCTTCGACATGGTCTTGACAATCCCTTTGGTGGCGGCCTTCAGGAAGTTCTTGACCGCCTGCTTCTTGTCCACGCCGTTCAAGAAACCCTGCTCCACGAGATACTCGATGGACTCGTAAGCCAGGTAAGGATTGACCACCGTCGCGCCATAGCCGATGAGCGCGGCAAAATGATGCACCTCGCGCGGTTCGCCGCTTTCTACAATCAGCCCAACCTGCGTGCGTTTGCCCTGCCGCACCAGATGATGATGCAGCCCGGCCACTGCCAGCAAAGCCGGAATGGGCGCGTGGTCTTTGTCCACGCCGCGGTCTGAAAGTACAAGCAAATTGAAGCCGCGTGCGATGGCCAAATCGGCAGCAGCAAACAGGTCTTCCAGGGCTTGCTCCAACCCGGCGCCGCCCGAACCAGCCGGAAAGAGCATGGGCAGTTTCATCACCGCAAAACCAGGAATTTTGCTGTGATAAATTTTTGCCATGTCCTCGTTCTTCAACAAGGGATATTCCAGCCAGATTTGATGACAACTCTGCGGCGGCGGCTCCAGCAGGTTGCTATCTGCCCCGACCATCACGTCAGTGGAGATAATCAGTTCCTCGCGTACCGAGTCAATGGGCGGGTTGGTGACCTGCGCAAACAGTTGCTTGAAGTAGTTATAGAGCAGTTTGGGCTTTTCCGAAAGCACCGCCAGCGCGGCGTCATTGCCCATCGAGCCGACCGGCTCTACGCCATCGCGCGCCATGGGGGTCAGAATCAGGTTCAGGTCTTCTTCGGTGTACCCAAAGGCGTTCAAGCGCTGATGCAGGGTAGCCGGATCGGATGGCGGGATCAATTCTGGTCTGGGTTTGGGAATCTCCTCCAGCGAGACCTGATACTTGTTCAGCCAGTCACGATACGGATGCGCCGAGGACAGTTTGCCCTTGATTTCGTCATCGCTGATGATGCGCCCCTCGGCCGTATCCACCAGGAACATGCGGCCAGGCTTAAGGCGATTTTTGTAAACCACGTCTTCGGGCGGAATATCCAGCACGCCCACTTCCGAAGCCAGAATCACCTGCCCATCTTTGGTAACGTAATAACGGGCCGGGCGCAAACCGTTGCGGTCGAGCGAAGCGCCCACCATCACGCCATCGGTAAAGCACATGGCAGCCGGGCCGTCCCAGGGTTCTTGCAGGTTGGCATGGAACTGATAAAACGCACGGCGCGCATCGGACATACTTTTGTGCTTTGACCAGGGCTCCGGGATGAGCATGGCCATCGCATGGGGCAGCGAACGCCCGGCCAGGGTCAGCAGTTCTACAAAGTTGTCGAACATAGCCGTATCGCTGCCATCGGGCTGCAAAATGGGCAGAATCTTCTTGAAGTCGCTGCCAAAGACCGAAGACTCCATGTACTCTTCCTGCGCGCGCAGCCAGTTGATGTTGCCCCGCAGGGTGTTGATTTCGCCGTTATGGGCGATGTAGCGGTATGGGTGGGCGCGCTCCCAACTGGGGAAGGTGTTGGTACTGAAACGCGAGTGCACTATTGCCAGCGCGCTCTCGAAATCCGGCTCAGAAAGGTCGGGGAAGTAGCCGCGCAACTGATCCGAAACCAGCATGCCTTTATAAACCAGCGTTTTGTATGACAAACTGGCGATGTAGAAATATTTGCCGCCCTCGAACATGGAACTATAGCGGATTTCCTTTTCGGCGCGGCGGCGGATGATGTACAGCTTGCGCTCGAAAGCCATTTCATCCACAAGGCGCGGGCTGCGCTCGATGAACGCCAGCCGCATTTTGGGTTCGGCGCGCAAAGCCGATTGTCCCAGATCGCTGTTATTGGTCTTAACGGTACGCCAACCGAGAAAACGCTGCCCCTCCGAAGCCACGATGCTCTCGAAGTGCATTTCTATTGCGCGGCGCTGATTGGGGTCGGGCGGCAAGAAGATCATGCCCACCCCATACCAGCCCGGTTCGGGCAGTGAGAATCCGTGCCGCTCGGCCTTGCGGCGCAGAAAAGCATGCGGCAATTGCACCAGCACCCCGGCGCCATCCCCGGTGTTGGGTTCTGCGCCGCGCGCGCCGCGATGCGTGAGACTCTCCAGCACCGTCAGGGCCTGCTCCAGAATGCGATGCGATTTTTGACCATTGATGTTGACGACAAAGCCCATGCCGCAGGCATCATGCTCGAACTCTGGGCGATACATTCCCTGACGATAGGGGTCGTCTGCTCGTTTGGCGTTCATAAGGCACCTCCAAAATAGATAATTAGCCTGAATTCGGGACAGGCCTTTCAACGTCCCGAAGGCTTCCCTTCGCGCGCGACGCAGGTAGCAAATCAGCCTTCGGGGCGGTTATCCCGACATAAATTCCCGCAAATATATCACAATGTCTAGACAAATTCTTCGCGCATTTGGGTCATTTTTACCTGCCGCAACAATCAAGAAATCAGCGTGCCCTGTCCGCTCAATGCGGCAGAAATGGGTTTTTGCACCCGGCCATCGGCAATGATGACGCGCGTCACGCCGCCTTGCAGGGCTTCTTGCGCGCCGAGAACTTTCTTTTTCATGCGCCCCTGCGCCATCTCCAGCGCGGCCGGCAGACTGGACTGCGGTAAGTGTTTGATGACGGTGGTTTCATCGGGGAATTTTTCCATCAGCCCCGGTACAGCGGTCAGCAAGAGCAGGGTTTCGGCTTGCAGGGCGGCGGCCACCATCGCGGCAGCGCGGTCAGCGTCTACATTCAGGGCTTCGCCCTTTGGACTGACGGCCACCGGCGCAATGATCGGCAGGCAGCCCATATCGAGCAGCGTGCGCAGCAAATCGGCGTTTACGGTTTCAATCTTGCCTGTGTAATCGTCGCGGATGATTTTACGTTTGCCGTTTTCCACGCTCTGGATGGCGTCTTTACGTTCGGCGACCATCAGCCGCCCGTCCAGCCCGCTCAGCCCAAAGGCATTTACACCCAGGCGCTGCAGCTGCTCTACCAGCAGCGAATTGACCTTGCCGTTGACCGCCATTAAAAAGATTTCCAGCGTTTTACGGTCGGTATAACGGGAAGTGTACCCAGACGGCGAAGTGATGAACCTGGGCGGCGCGCCCAGCGCCTCGCCCAGCGCATTGGCCTCGGCCGAACCGCCATGCACAAACACAACCTTCTGCCCGGTCTGCAACAATTCCGCGGCATCCTGACAAATGGCTGAAAAATCCACGCCCTCCGTACCGCCCAGTTTGACCACGACTGTTTTTTGATTCATCGCACGTTCCTTTACCTAAATCGGATGCAAGCCAGCAAACGCCAGCCCTAACGTCTCGTCCCAGCCCATCATCAGGTTGAGACACTGCACCGCCGTGCCCGATGCGCCCTTCATCAGGTTATCAATAGCGCAAATTGAAACCACATGCCCGGTTGATTCGTCGAACTCGAAGCCAATATCGGCATAATTCGACCCGGCCACAATCTTTGGCTCTGGCACGCGGTAAATGCCGCGTTGTTCTTTGACAACCCGAATGAACGGATTTTCGTTGGCGGCCGCACGGTAGGCCTTCCACAAATCCTTGTTGCTCACGCCTGGTTTCACACGGACATGCGCCGTGGCCAGCGCGCCGCGCACCAGGTCAACAGCGGTCATGGTCAGCGCAACATTCGTCAGGCCCAGTTCCTGAATCACCTCGGCCGTATGGCGATGCCCAAACGCGGAAAAAGTGCGCACCACGTTGGCCCGCTCGGCATGGTGAGAGCCAGCATTCCCCTCTGCCCCGCTCTCCGAAGACCCCACCTTGATTTCCACATACACCGGCTGATGCAGATCAATCAACCCGGCCTTCACCAGCGGCAACAGCGCCAGGTTAGCCGCCGTGGCGTTGCAGCCCACCCCGCTAATGTAATTGGCGGCGGCAATTTCGGCGCGGTGCAACTCTGGCAGGCCATAAACAAACTTGCTCAGCCATTCGGGCGCGGCGTGCGGCTCGCCATACCACTTCTGGTAATCCTGCGGGTCGCGCAGGCGAAAATCGGCCGAAAGGTCAACGATCTTGCCCGCCAGCGCGGCATACTGCGCAATTTGGGTTTGGGCTTGCCCGTGCGGTAAAGCCAAAAACAAGACATCCACCGGCTCAATCTGGGCCGGGTCAATAAACTTGAGTTGTGTCTGTTTGCGCAAATTGGGATGCACCTGGTAGACATACTCGCCCAAATGCGAACGCGAAGTCACCTGCCTGACCGCCACGTTTGGATGCCCCAGCAGCAGCCGCAATAACTCCCCGCCGCCATAACCCGAACCGCCAATGATAGAAACTGTAGTCATTGTTTACCTGTCTCCTTGTTCTACATCAACCGCTTACCTCGCCCTTGCCACTTGCATCACATAGGCCACAATCTCATCGGCAATATCAATCCCGCTCACTGGCTGCATTGTGTGGAACTCCATGGTGTGATTGATTTCATTGACGAGATAGCCGCGCTCCGGGTGTTCAATCAAGTCCACCGCCAGCACCCCGCCGCCTACTGCTGCGGCTGCGCGCAGGCACAGGTCTTGAATATCGGGCGTAATCGGGCACAATTCACCTTCACCGCCGCGGGCTGTGTTGGTAATCCAGTGCGCCGACTTGCGGTACATGGCCGTGAGCACCCGGTCGCCAATCACAATCGCGCGAATATCACGCCCCGGCTTGGCAATATATTCCTGAATGTAAAAGACCGAATGCTGCACCGACCCCAGCGTAGATTTATGCTCCAGCACCGCCTCGGCCGCGTCGCGGTCATTTACTTTTGCCAGCAGCCGCCCCCACGAACCCACCACCGGCTTCAGTACCACCGGGTACCCAAACGCCTCAATCGCCTCCAGCGCCGCCTCGGTCGAAAATGCCACCTTATTGCGCGGCTGGGGCACACCCGCCCGCGCCAGCATCGCCGAAGTCGTCAATTTATCGCCGCACACCTCGGCCACCTGGGCCGTGTTGACCGTTGGCACGCCAAACGCATTCAGCATGCGCAGGGCATACAACCCGCTGGTATAACTGATCGAACGCTCCAGCACCGCATCGAACGCCTGCCAGGGCGCCGGATTCTCCAGGTCGAACCAGATGGCGCGGTCATCCAGGCGCGCGTAATCAATGCCGCGCTTTTCCATTGCGCCAAAAATCCACTTCTCCTCTACCCGCACCCGAGAGTACAGGACGCCAATTTTCAATCTTCTTTGCATAAGCGTCTCCTAAGCGTATTGCGTAAAGCGCAAAACGTGAATCGCAAAACGGAACACGCAATACGCAATACGCAACACACGCTACTCGCCCCAGTCTTCTTGTTCCATTGGGGCCAGTTCCACTGCCGCGGGGTCCAGGCTGGTCACCTCCAAATCCACGCCGCAATCGGGGCAAACGATAATTTCGCCCACCTCGGTGTTGGCATCCAGGGTAATTTCGGCTGCACATTCGGGACAAACAACGGTATTCATGGTTTTCTCCTTTTTTAGTTGATATTCCCTACTCCATTTGGAGCGCAGGGTTGAGGGTTTGTTTTGCTTTTTGAATTTGTTTTTGGACAGCCAGCGGGGATGCGCCGCCTGTAGCATTGCGCCGTTTAACCGACTCCAGCGGGTCGAGCGCCGCATACACCCCCGAATCAAACGGCCCGCAGGCCTGCCAATCCGCTAAAGTGAGCGCCTCCAACCCGATTCCGCGCCCGGCGGCCAGGCGCACCGCCCGCCCCACCGCAGCGTGCGCCTCGCGGAAGGGTATCCCCTTGCGCACCAGGTAATCGGCCGCATCGGTGGCCAACATGGCTGCATCTATAGCCGACGACATCTTTTCTGGTTTTATGGTCATCGTCTGCAGCGCGCCGGCCAGCACGGGCAAAATCAGCGTCAGCGTATCGGCAGCGGCAAACACAGGCGCTTTGTCTTCTTGCAAATCTTTGTCATACGTAGAAGGCAGCCCCTTGAGCGTGCTCAGCATGCCGGTCAGCAGTCCAATCAGCGCCCCAGCCTTGCCGCGCGCCAGTTCAAACAGGTCGGGGTTTTTCTTTTGCGGCATCAGACTAGAGCCAGTGGAAAACGCATCGGCAAGTTCAAAGAAGCCAAATTCGGTCGTGGTAAAGAGCACCATTTGCTCGCTCAATTTGCTCAGGTGCACACCAATCAGCGCCGCGCAAAACAGAAATTCGGCGGCAAAATCGCGGTCCGAGACGGCATCCATGCTGTTTGGGGCGGGCGCATCGAAACCGAGCGCCATAGTGAGCGCCTCGCGGTCTACCGGGAAGGCCGTACCCGCCAGGGCGCCGCACCCCAGGGGCAAAACAGCCACCCGGTCGCGCAGGTCGGCAAGCCGGTCTTTATCGCGCGCCAGTGGCCAAAAATGGCTCAACAGCCAGTGCGCCAGCGTAACGGGTTGCGCGCGCTGCAGGTGGGTGTAGCCCGGCATAAGCGTTTCGGTATGCTTTTCGGCTAAATCCAGCAATACCAATTGAAGCGTGCCAATGGCAGCATCTATTTGCTCAATGGCATCCAGCATCCACAGCCGAAAGTCGGTAGCCACCTGGTCGTTGCGGCTGCGGCCGGTGTGCAGTTTCCCGGCGCTTTCGCCAATCAGTTCCACCAGCCGCCGCTCTACTGCGGTGTGAATATCCTCGTCAGAATCCTGGAAAGCAAATGCGTTTTGGGCAAATTCATCAGCAATCTGCTGCAGCCCGTTCACAATCGCGGCATGTTCTGCTTCAGAAAGTACGCCTGCCTGCAACAACCCGCCAGCCCAGGCGATTGAACCGCGCACATCCTGAGCCGCCAGGCGCTGGTCAAACGGCAGCGAGGTATTAAGCAGCCAGGCTTGCTCATCCAGTTTGGTAGAAAAACGTCCGCTCCAAAGGGTCATTTCGTCCTCATAACGAGTAAACAAGGAAACCTGTGTACCTGTTTCCTCATCCTCTCTCCTTAATCGCGCTTGAACCGGGAATAATCCGGCTGGGGCATATCGAGGCCCGAAATCGGCAGCCCATTGAGGGCGCGCACCTTGAGCGAAAGCCCAAACAGGCGAATAAAGCCCTCGGCATGGCTCTGGTCGTACACATCTTCCTGCCCAAAGGTGGCAAAGTCTTCGCGGTACAGGCTAAAGGGACTCTTGCGCCCGGCGCTGATGATATTGCCCTTGTAGAGTTTGAGGCGTACCGTTCCCGTCACCGGGCCTTGCGTGGCGTTTACAAAAGCATCCAGCGCCTCGCGCAGCGGCGTAAACCATAGCCCGTAGTAGGTCAACTCGGCATATTTGACGGCGACCATCTCTTTGAAGTGGGCGGTTTCGCGGTCAAGCACCAGCGATTCCAGTTCACGGTGCGCGTAGAGCAAAATAGCGCCGCCGGGCGTCTCGTATACGCCGCGCGACTTCATCCCCACCAGGCGGTTTTCTACCAGGTCCACCCGCCCAATGCCGTGCGCGCCGCCAATCGCGTTCAGGCGCTCGATCAATTTAGCGGGCGAGAGTTTTTCACCGTTAACCGCAACGGGCGAGCCGCTTTCAAACGCAATTTCCACATATTCGGGTTCGTCGGGGGCGCTTTCTGGCGAAGTGGAAATCTGATACATGCTTTCTTCGGGTTCGTTCCAGGGGTCTTCGAGCAGGCCGCCTTCGTGCGAAAGATGCCAAAGGTTGGAGTCGCGGCTGTAAATGGATTTGACGGTTGCCGTCACCGGCACGTTGTGCTTTTCGGCGTAGGCAATGGCATCCTCGCGCGAGCGGATATCCCACTCACGCCAGGGAGCAATGATTTTCAGGCGCGGGTCCAGGGCCATCACGGTCAGTTCAAAGCGCACCTGGTCATTACCCTTGCCGGTTGCGCCATGCGCCACGGCATCGGCGCCGGTCTGGTGGGCAACATCTACCAGATGCCGGGCAATAAGCGGACGCGCCACAGACGTGCCCAGCAAATACTTGTGCTCGTACACCGCCCCAGCCTTGAGCATGGGAAAGAGATACTCAGCGGCAAACTCTTCGCGCAAATCGCGCAGCACAAACCGACTGGCCCCGCTGCGCAGGGCTTTTTGCTCCAGATGAGTCAGGTCTTCGTCGCTTTGCCCCACATTGGCGCAAAAAGCAACGACCTCACACCCGTAATTCTCCTTGAGCCACGGAACAATCACGGATGTGTCCAGCCCGCCGGAGTAGGCAAGGACAACTTTTTGAACGGACGGTTTTGGTTTGGACATAGGTTCTCCTGTTGACTCTTTTCCTCACCCTGGCCCCTTCCTAGCAGGAAAGGGAACGCCGATGAGGGCGAAATAAAATAAAAACAGCCCTCCGAGAAGGAGGGCTGTTTGGGTTGACCTGCGCCTGTACCTGCGCTTACACCATCATCCAAAACACAAAAGCCCGACCTTCTCGGTGAGAAGCGGGTACGGACGACGGGTGCGCGGGAACATCTGCGTGAACATATTGGGCGGTATTCTACCAGCCAATCGAAATATGTCAATGGCCAAAAAAAGGAAAACACAAATGGCAATTTGGCCCATCATCCCACGGATTCTACAATCGCGCTGCGCGCCGTCCCGCACCTGAATGCTTATGCTAAATTCATAAAGAACCTCCGCGTAAATCAGGAATGAGAAGAATTGCGCGCGCTGGCAATCACATAATCCACCATCAGCGCCGGGATGTTCACCCCGGTGGTGTGGATGCTGTTGCGAAACTCCATCGTGTGATTGACTTCGTTTACGCTGAATCCGTTTTCCGTCTCGAACACGTCAATCGCCAGCAGACCGCCGCCTATGGCTTGGGCAGTGCGGCGGCAAATTTCCGTCAGTTCGGGGGTCAGCGGACAGTTCGATGCCTGCCCGCCACGCGCGGTGTTGGTAATCCAGTTTTCGGAGGCGCGGTAGATGGCGCAAATCGGCTGCTCGCCAATCACGAAGGCGCGGATGTCGCGTCCCGGCTTGTGGATGTATTCCTGAACGTAAAAGACCTGATGATGCACCCCCAGGCTGGCTTTATGCTCGATGAGCGCTTCTGCCATGGCGCGGTTTTCCACCTTCGCCAGCAGCCGCCCCCACGAGCCGACGACCGGCTTGAGAACGCACGGGTAGCCCATCGCCTCCACCGCCGCCAGGGCGGATTCTTCATCGAACGCCATATAGACTTTCGGGGTGGGGATTCCGGCGCGGGCGAGAATCTGGCTGGTGACGTATTTGTCGCCGCAGCGCTCCGCCACTTCGGGGCTGTTGACCACCTTCACGCCGTTCGCCTGAAAGATTTTCGAGATGTACAACCCGCGCGAGTACGAGATGGAACGCTCGAAAAGCACATCCACCGCTTCGGGCGGCTGAGCAATGTCGAAGAACCGTTCGCCATCGGGAATGCGGACGACCTCCACGTTCGGGCGCTTTTCCAGTTCTTCCAGCAGGTATTTTTCTTCCACGCGCAGGCGGGTGTACAAAAAACCAATACGAACCATGATTTCTCCTTCTTGGTATCACCTGAATTCGGGATAAGCCTTTTGAACCGTCCCGAAGGCTTTGGATGGGCAACTTCAAGGGGCGAAACCAGCCTTCGGGACGCTTATCCCAAACTGACTTTAATTACCAATCGCCAATTACCATTTACAAATTACCAATCACTCGTTGAGCCATCCCGCTCGTCGTCAACGTCCCGCCCAAATCGGGCGTGACAAGCCCTTCGGCAATGCAGGCTTCGACGGCGTTTCTCAAGCGGTTGGCGTGTTCCGCTTCGCCCAGATAGTCCAGCATCATCGCGGCGGCGAAGAACGTGGCGGTGGGGTTGGCTTTGCCCGTGCCGACCAGCGGCGGGGCGGAGCCGTGAACGGGTTCGAAAACTGCCGCGTCCGCGCCGATGTTGCCCGATGCCGCCACGCCCAGCCCGCCGACCAACATGCAGGCTTCATCGCTCAAAATATCGCCAAACAGGTTGGTGGTGACAATCACCTCGAACTGCTCCGGCGCGCGGATGAGTTCCATCGCGCAGGTATCCACCAGCATTTCGAGCAGTTCGACCTCGGGATAGTCCGGCGCGACTTCGAGCGCGACCTGGCGGAACAAGCCGCAGGTTGCGCGCAAGACGTTGGCTTTGTGGA
>FWPV01005875.1_pt1 | contig 14084 bp, 11 predicted proteins | sample 2228371 | NCBI WGS metagenome assembly FWPV01 (sample SAMEA103939776, study PRJEB20133) | metagenome
CCCTTCTGTGGCCGGCGTGGCCATCAGAGGCGCAGCGGCGATCTCGGCAGTTGGGGCAGCTTCCGGTCCCATTTGGGGGGCCAAGGCTTTGTCTGTTCTTTCCTCCTCTGTTGTGACGGGTGCCGGCGCCTGGGCAGGGGCCATCACTACCACCTCGACTTGCTTTTCGACCAGGACGGTCGCTACAAGCATGACCGGCGCCTCCGCAGCCTCTGAGGATGGCTTTACCATCGCCGGCAGGGTGGTCATGCGGGTCACAACGTTGAGTCCGGCGGTCAGCACAAAGGCAACGGCAACCAACGCGGTCGCCAAACGCAACAGTAGGGGGGAGTGGCGCGGGACAGAACGCCGAACGGTTGGGGGAGCAACCATCGCCGGCGTCAGGAGATAATTGCGTGGCGGTTCGCGCAAAGGTACCGTCCGGATCAAAGCCACAAGTTCACGCATGGCATCAACCCGTCGGCGAAGCGATTCATCTTCCGCCAGCGCAGTCTCGAACCTGGATTGTGTTGCCGGGTCGAGTTGTCCATCAACATAAGCGGAAATATCAACGTCATCCCATGTGGCTTGCATTACTTTCATCGCAGCAACTCCCCATGGCCCATCCATAGCGGACCACAACCTACATTACCATGCTCAACCATCCTACCCTAACTCCCCATCTTGCTGCATCTCACTGTTTAGACGATACTGATGTGGTAAAAGTTCCCCCTCCTGCCGCAACAAACCCTGCATCGCCAAACGGGCGCGCGCCAGCCGCGATTTGACGGTCCCCAGCCGGACACGCAATGTCTCGGCCGCCTCTTCATAGGAAAAGCCCATCTGATCAACCAACACCAGCGTCAAGCGCTGCTCCGCCGGCAACTTAGCCAGGGTGCGTTCCAACAGCATGCGCAATTCCTGCTGTTCCATCACCTGTTCCGGCCAGGGTTCACCATCCACCAGATGCGGATTGGCTTCCTCATCCACATCGCCGAAATCCTCCCACGACGTAGTCGGACGGCGTTGATGACGGCGCAGCTCATCATAGCAAGCATTGGCGACAATCCGCAACAACCAGGCGCGAAAAGAGCCGCCACGGAACTTGGGCAATGCCTTGTAGGCTGCGATAAAAGCCTCCTGGGTCGCGTCATCGGCGGCTGCGGTGTCGTGCAACAAGTGCAGCGCCAGATTGTACACCTGGGCTTGATAGTGGAGGATGAGCGCGTTAAACGCATCCAGATTGCCCCGTTGGGCACTCTGCACCAGTGTTTTCTCATCCCATGCTGCCGACGTAGGCGTTGCAATCATCTGGCCTCATTTCGATAACAACTTGACGTATTCGCAAATCTGGCTATACTACAACTGAAGCCGAAGTGGCGGAATGGCAGACGCAAGCGACTCAAACTCGCTCGGGTAACTCCCATGTGGGTTCAACTCCCACCTTCGGCATTATAACGCATAAGCGGGTGAACGCCAAGTTCACCCGCTTTCTGTGTCTATCTTGTTGAATATACCACCTACATATTTTTAGCGTTCAAGCGGGCAAGTGGCAACTCGGGTGAGCGTATTGCGGCCGGGGGGTGTATTTCAATGCGGGGGCAAAAGCCAGATAAACGTCTGATTTAACCGCCGAGTTCGCTGAGAACGCGGAGAAATTTCCGGTAACTCTGCGGACGCTGTACTCTGCGGTGCAATCAAGGAAAAGTCGCCCCCATTCTGAAATGCACCTCGGCCGGGTACCGCTTGACGCCCCTGTACCCTCAGGATATAATCAATGGCGGGGAAATGGCGGGGAGAAATGAGGAAGGAATGAAAGGGATTTTCGAAAGTCTGCGCAAAACCCGGAACGTCATCTTTGGACAAATCGCCAACATCTTGGGGGCCGGCGACATTGATGAGGATACGTGGGAAGACCTGGAAGCGGTATTGATCCAGGGTGATGTGGGGGTAGAAACTTCGCTGGCGCTGATCGGGCGATTACGTCAACGCGCCACCGCCGAGGGAATTTATCGGGCAGCGAATCTGTACAAAGTACTCCGCGAGGAGCTGTATGCCCTGCTGCCGGAACCGGCGCCGTTGAATCTGGATTGGCCGCTGGCGGTGATCCTTATTGTGGGGGTCAACGGCTCCGGCAAAACGACCAGCATTGCCAAACTGGCAGCATACTTCAAACGCGAAGGGCGCAAGGTGGTCTTGGCCGCGGCCGATACCTTCCGCGCGGCGGCAATGGACCAACTGGCCGTTTGGGGAGAGCGCGTCGGCGTACCGGTGATCAGCGGGCCGGAAGGGGGGGACCCCGGTTCCGTAGCCTACGATGCCATTCAATACGCCCAAGCCCATAAGGCCGACATGGTGATCGTGGATACTGCCGGACGGCTGCATACCCAACATAACCTTATGGCCGAAGTGGAGAAAATCCACCGCGTGATCGCCAAGCGGGTGGCCTGGGCGCCGCATGAAACATTCCTGGTCCTCGATGCCAACACGGGCCAGAATGGCCTGGTCCAGGCGCAGCAATTTCTCAACGCGGTGAAGGTCAGTGGGATCATCCTGGCCAAGCTGGACGGCAGCGCCAAAGGGGGGATGGTCCTGTCGATCGGACATCAACTGAAGTTGCCGGTGCGTTTCGTGGGCACCGGCGAGCATATAGAAGATTTAGCCTTATTCGACCGTGCGGCCTTCGTGGAAGGTCTATTGGGTTCATAAAATAGAGTGGAGGAAAGATGACCGAATTAGTGGAGCGGCTTGACAATCTGGCTTCCCGTGTGGAAGCAATGTGGAGGCGTCTTTGACTTACCCGGCAAAATCCGGGAAGCAACAGAATTAGAACGGCACAGTGCCGATCCCGCCCTCTGGGACAATCCCGAAGACGCCCGGCAGCTTATGCGGCGGCTTGCCACGCTGCAGGAAGACATCACATACTGGACGCATCTCCGTCAGGAAATCCAAGACACCCGGGAACTTTATGCCCTCAACGACGAAGAGCTTTATGCCGATCTTGAGCACACGACCGCGCAACTGGAAGAAGAATTGGCGCGCGCCGAGTTCGAATTGCTCCTCTCCGTCCCCTACGACCGGGGGGATGCGATCCTGGCCATCCATGCCGGGGCCGGCGGGACGGATTCGCAAGACTGGGCCGGTATGCTGTTGCGGATGTTCTTACGGTGGGCCGAACGGCGGCAATTCAAAACCGAAATCCTCGACAGTTTGGAAGGAGAAGGTGCCGGCATCAAAAGCGTCATGGTGAGTATCCGCGGTCCTTTCGCCTACGGATATTTACGCTCAGAACGGGGCGTCCATCGCCTGGTGCGCCTATCGCCTTTCGATGCAGCCCACCGACGGCATACGTCGTTTGCTTTGGTCGAAGTCTGGCCGGACTTGGGGGATGATGTGCCGTTGGAGATCAATCCCGACGACTTGAAAATCGATACCTACCGTGCTTCTTCTGCCGGTGGCCAACATATGCAGAAGAACGAAACGGCGGTGCGCATCACACATTTGCCGACCGGCATTGTCTCATCGTGCCAAAACGAGCGTTCGCAGACACAAAACCGTGAAGTTGCTATGCGGGTGCTCAAAGCACGTCTGATGCAACTCGAAGAGGAGAAACGCCGTCAGCAGCTCAGCGAACTGAAGGGGGCTCACGTTGACGCCGGGTGGGGCAATCAGATCCGCTCGTATGTGCTCCATCCCTATCAGATGGTGAAAGACCATCGTACCGATTATGAGACCGGGAATGTGCAAGCCGTATTGGACGGCGAATTGGATGCCTTTATGGAAGCCTATTTGCACGAGGCTCTTGGCGATGGATAGGGTGTGAATGTAGAACATAGAACGTAAAGGAGGTAACCGATGGATAACAGAAAAAGATTGTCCGGCGCCGGGCGTTACAGTTTTAGCAATTTCAAGAAATCCGCCGGGGGTGGCCCCAAGGACGGAGGACCGAAAACCCCGGCAGGGCTGCCGCGTGACGCCAAAAGCGCCACCGGGCGTAGCGCTGCGCCTGGGCCGTCTAAGCCACCCTTCGACCGACCGACCACCCCTGCTACGCCGGCCTTCACCGCCTCCCCGGCGGCCCAGGCCACCGACAACATCGCCCAACTTGCCGCCGCGCGCACACGCTGGGAAAGATTAGCCGGCACGACGACCCTGAGTACCGTCGTTGATCAGATCACGAGCATCCCCGGCAAACTCGACGGTTTGGATAACGACATCGCCGCTCTGCGCACACGCGGCTATCGTTTTGGACGCAATCTGGAAGAGCAGACCAAAGCGTTACGGTCGCGCTGGCCCCAACAACAGTTCGAGGCCAATCGCATCCTGCAAAGCCAGCGCATGCTACTCCAAAACGCCGCAAACGAGGTTCAGCAGCTCCTCGCACAAGCCGAGCGCAATTATAGTTTGCTGGGTACCGTCAACGACCGTTTGGGGGCACTCGAAAGCCATATCAACGAAGCACAGCGCAATGTGCGCAATGTGATTGACGATACGGAACAGGAGATCACCCGCCTCCAGACCCAGGTACGCCGGACGCGCAGCATGCTGGATGCGTTGGAGCGTGCCTCCTTCAGCTTGCTACCAGACGAGCACGGCGTGGCGATGTGCGAGGCAAAATGGATCAGCGATAATCAGCAACCGGAAGGTATGCTGTTCTTGACCACCAACCGGCTGATTTTCGAACATCAAGAAGAGCGCGTCATCAAGCGTAAACTCTTCTCTTCAGAGAAAGAACGCATTCAACAGAAGCTCTGGGACACTCCTATCGGCGCGATTGTCGCCCTGGAAATGGAAGACAAAAAGTCGGGGTTATTGGGGTTGGGACGACAAGAGTTGCTCACTTTGCGCTTCGCCGAACGCACACGCGAACTACCGAGTGACACCACCCTGCACCTCAAAGGCGGCGCCACCAACGAGGAATGGCTTGCCCTGATCCGCCGGGTGCAGAGCGGCCAAATCGCCGCCGATATGGTCGGCGCGCCGCCCCCCCAGGCCCACATAGCGGCGGCCGTTCAAGCCGAAGCTGTTGCCGAACCGGCCAACCTTCCTACCCGTTGTCCCAATTGCAATGCAGCGCTCCCACCCATCTACAAAGGGATGAAGCAAGTAGAGTGCGCCTACTGCGGCATGTTGGTCAACCTGTAAACCTCTCCATCAGCTTCCGGTGGCGCAGTTGGGCGGAGGAAGGGCACGGTCGAGGGTATAGAAGGGTCTAAGACACGCATGGACATATTGCGTGACGTCCAGCATGCCATTGAACAATACCGTCTCCTGGAATCAGGAGCGCGGGTCGTCGTGGGGGTTTCAGGCGGGCCGGATTCCGTTACCCTGCTCCATGTGTTACATCGTCTGGCCGAGCCGTTGAACCTCACCTTGCATGTCGCGCATCTCAATCACTCCCTGCGGGGCGCAGAGGCCGATGGCGATGCCGATTTTGTCGCGGCGTTAGCAGCCGAATGGGGACTTCCCTGCAGCGTCGAGCGGGTGGATGTGCAAGCCGTTGCCGAACGTGAAAAGTTGCCTGTGGAAGAAGCTGCCCGCCAGGCGCGCTACACCTTTCTTTATCAGGTGGCCCAGCAAATTGGGGCAACCCATATTGCGGTAGGACACAATGCCGACGATCAGGCCGAAACGGTGTTGATGCATGTGTTGCGCGGCGCAGGGTTGGCCGGTTTGCGCGGCATGCTGCCTGCCACGCGGCTGCGCGATTATCATCTTCTGGCGGCGAAATTGAAACCGCCGGCGGAGGTGATGCTCATTCGCCCTTTGCTGTACATTCCGCGCTCTGCCATCGAAGCCTACTGCGCAGAACAGCAGTTGACGACCCGCTTCGACCGCTCCAATCTCGACACAACCTTCTTCCGCAACCGGCTGCGGCACGAAGTGTTGCCCTATCTGGCCCGGCTCAACCCCGGCATCGCCCAACGCTTATGCCATCTGGCCGAGGTTGCCCGTGCAGACTACGACGTGCTTCACGAGTTTGTGCGCGTGGCGTGGGATACCCTGTTGATCAAAGAATCCCCCGACATGCTGGCTTTTAGCCTGGCCGGCTGGCGCGAGCAACCGCTCGCCATCCAACGGGCCATCGTCCGCTGTGCAGCGTATAAACTGCGCTCTTCCCTGCGGGATGTCAATTTCATCCACATCGAAGAAGCCGTGCGCATAGCGCAATACGGTGTTACCGGCGCCCAGGCGACGTTGCCCCAGGGACTCCGTTTGACGGTCGGCTACAGTAGCGTGACCATTGCCGGCGAAAACGTCCTTAATTTGCCGCCGGAGAAACCCTGGCTCGCGCCTGGCGTCAGCCTTGCCGTGCCTGTGCCGGGGGAGATTGCGCTGCCGAACGGCTGGCGTCTCCATACTCAAGACGTCCCCCGTTGGAATCTGGAAGCCATTGCCGACAACTGCAATCCGCTGGTTGCCTGGATGGATGCCGACATTTTGGGCAAAGCCCCTGTCCTCCGAACCCGCCGGCGCGGCGATACTTTCCAACCACAGGGAATGCAGGGGGCCACGGTGCGTCTGAGCGACCTGTTGACCAACGTCAAGATTCCGCGCCCCTGGCGTAATTACCTTCCCCTCATCGAAGCCGGTGGCCATGTGCTCTGGGTGGTCGGCATACGGTTAAGCGAAATGGCCGCCGTGCGGGCCACCACACGGCGGGTGGTCTATCTACGTTTCATTGGACAATAACCCTTACCTGCCTATAAAGTTAATGTGCATTGAACTATATCCAGAGGGACCCTATGCCCAAACATCTCGTCTTAGTAGCAGGAAATATCGGCGCCGGAAAAACCTCCCTGGCCGAACGGTTGGCCACCCGACTTGGTTGGCAGGTGGCGTATGAGTCGGTTGATGATAATCCTTACCTGGCCGATTTCTATGCTGACATGCGCGCATGGAGTTTCCACCTGCAAGTATTCTTCCTCGGCCACCGCGCTGAGCAACAGCTTACATTGATGGAACTGCCGCAATCGGTGATTATTGACCGCAGCATTTACGAAGATGCACACATCTTTGCCCGCGCCCTCCACGAATTGGGCAACATGACCGACCGCGACTACCGGGCTTACCTGCGGCTTTATCATCTGGTGGTGGCGACATTGCCGCGACCGGCATTGCTCATCTACATCAAGGCGAACACCTCTACGCTGCTGACCCACATCCGCAAGCGACAACGGGCCATTGAAAGTAGCATTGACGCCGGTTACCTGAACCTGCTGGGGCGATTTTACGATGAATGGATGGCCGGCTTCGATTTGTGTCCTGTCCTGACCGTACCGGGCGATGATCTGGATTTCGTGCGTTATCCGCAACACCTGGAAATTATCGCCGAACGGGTCCTTGACAAATTGGCGGGGAAGGAATTCGTGGAATTCCCGAAGACAACGGCGCTGCTCTGAATGGCCTCCGCCCCCGCAAACGGCCCTCATAACCCGGCGAACAACAAGCCAAACATCCGCGAGAGCAAGATATGCCTGCCGAATACGGTGAGCCGCTGACCGAGCGCGAAATCGAAATTGTACGGCTGGTTGCCGACGGGCTGACCAACCGCGAGATCGCACTCCGCACTTACCTCAGTCCCAACACGGTCAAAGTCCATCTGCGCAATATCTTTACCAAGACCGGCGTTGCTTCGCGCACCGAACTGACGGTCATGGCCATGCAAGAGGGATGGGTCACGGTGCCCCGGGTCATTATTGCCGGTAACGAAGCCCCTCCCGCAGAAGCGCAACCCGTAGCGGTTGCCCAGACACCGCTCAACGAAGTCCCGACCGAACCCTCTTTGCCACCCTGGCCGAGGAGCCGTTGGATAGTGTTGGCCATGGCGCTGCTCCTGGCCATCGTCGTGCTCGTTTTACCGCAACGGCCGGCCGGACAAGCGGCAACGCCAACAGGCAGCGGATTGGTTGATCAGCCCCAGGCTCCTCCTATCGTGGCCGGGCCGACGGGTAAAGACGGCTGGCGAGAACTTAACCCGTTGCCGGTGCGCCGGGCACGGATGGGAGTCACGGCCTATGGGGGGCAGATTTACGTCGTCGGGGGGATGACAGAAAATGGGCTTACGGGACGTTTGGACATCTACGACATCGGCAGTGGCGATTGGCGCAGTGGAGCGGCACGGCCGGCGGCCCTGGCCAATATTGGGATGGTCGGGGTAGGAGATCGCCTCCTTGTACCGGGTGGTTGTGATGCCGATGGGGTCCCTCAGACCGTCACCCACCTGTACGATCCGCTGAATGATACGTGGAGCGAGGCGGCAGCGTTGCCTAAACCTTTGTGCGCCTACGCCCTGACCGGCTACGATGGGCGGGCTTATCTGTTCGGTGGCTGGGATGGGACAACCTACCGGGCCGTAGCCTATGTTTACAATCCGACCGACAATACCTGGACGGAAATAGCCCGTCCCAACGAGGCGCGCGGATTTGGTGCCGCAGCCGATTTATCCGACCGCATCTTCTACGTGGGGGGATACGATGATCGCCATGAATTGGCTACCTGCGAAGTCTACTTCCCCCAAAACAACCGCTGGGAGAAATGTGCCCCCCTCTTATTGCCGCGTGGGGGATTAGGGCTTGCGGCCATCGGAGGGCGGTTATATGCCCTGGGAGGCGGCTGGACGAGCTATCTGGGATTCAACGAGCGCTATGATCCGGCCAACGATATGTGGATGGTCATCAAAACACCGATCGTCGGCGAGTGGCGCAACTTGGGGTTGACGGTATACGAAACCTCGCTCTATGCGGTTGGCGGTTGGAGTGGAGATTATCTCAACCGCGTCTACACCATCGAGATCATGCCCTGGCGCGTGTTTATCCCCGCCTCGTTTTTCTCCCCGTAGGGTGAAGGCCCACCGTTTCTGCTTCGTGCGACGAGCCCATCTCACGGGCTTTTGGCCACTTCTGCTCCATCAACGGGCAATCTTGCCGGCCCATCTCTCATGGTGGCGGCGGCGTTGTCAGAGGTGAAACAGGCAACGTTGGCGCCGGTGTCGTGGGCTCAGCCGTGGGCGCCTCGGTGGGGGCCGCCGTGGGCGCCTCGGTAGGTCCTGTTGTAGGCCCTGGACCCGGGCCACCGGTAGGTGTAGGTTCAACCGAGGAGGTAGGCGTAGGCTGAGGAGTAGCCGTCGCCTTAGGACGTGGAGTAGGGGTGCGGGTTGGTGTGGCGGTGGGGGTAGGGGTGGGTGTATCGGTCGGTGTGGGGGTCGCGGTCGGAACAGGCGTAAACGTGGGTGTGGCAGTATGGGTGGGTGTAGGGGTCTTCGTCGGTGGAGGGGTGGGCGTAGGTGTGTTGGTAGGCGTAGGCGTGGGGGTCGCGCTGGTCTGTGCGATCAAGGTCGTCAATGGGCCGGCTGGCGGTGGGGTCACACTCCCTTCCTCCTGCATAATGTCGAGGAGTAAATCGGGTTTTAAGGGCGCAAAGCGGGGGCGACCTTCAGGATCAACGCTGTAGTCTGCATAACGCTGTGAACTAAAAGTTTCATCGTACCAGGTCGGCCAGCGCGGCAGCAATCCCAGGCTGATAGCCAGGACTGCCGTGCCAATGGTCACCAGGATAAGGCCCACGCCCACCAAAATCCAGATGATATCCCGCATTCGCACCATAGCTACATCCTTATCGCATATGTATTTACCGGCTCCAAGCGTCCTTTCACTTCGATGTTGCCCAAATGGTTGGCCGGCACGGGCGGTGTATCTTCCAAATACTGCCACGTCGTAGCGTTGACAAAGAGATCGAAATCGGGATAGAACTTATTCAGATCACTCAAGCGTTGGCTGACATTGACCGTATCGCCGAGAATGGCATACTCGAAGCGCGACTCGGAGCCCAGAAGACCGGCGACGATCGGGCCGGTATTGACGCCGATCCCCAAGCGGATCGGTAACTCGCTTTGTGCCAGGCGGCGATGATTGATCGCGCGAACATAGTCCAGCATGCCGAGGGCGGCGGTCACGGCATCCCGCGCGCTCTGCTCCGGCGGCTTATTCTCCGGCAACACACCGAAGAAAGCCAAAACTGCATCACCGATAAACTTGTTCACCACACCACCGTTTTGTCGGATAACGTTGACGATCCCCTGAAAGTATTCATTGAGCATATCAATAATATACGCGGGTTCGTGTCCCTCTGAGAGGGTTGTGAAGCCGCGAATATCGGCGAATAGGATGGTCGCCGTAATCGTTTGCGCGCCCAATTCGATGCGGCCCTGTTCAAGTTCATCGTGCAGCTTGGTGGCGACTTCGGGGCTGGCCGTCATGCCGAGCAAATCGCGGTAGAGTCGCCCTTCTCTTAGCTGTTTAACCATCTGATTGAAATCCGAGGCCAGATTGGCGACTTCATCTCGCCCCTTGATATCAACCTGAGTATTCAAATCGCCCACGGCCACACGGCGGGTAGCATCGGCCAATTTTTGAATGCGCCGTACCACCGCACTGGCGGTTATGATCCCGACGACGATGACAAACAGGGTGAAAAAGCCGAACAAGGTCAAGAGGCTTTCGCGGGTTGCGCTGCCGGAATCGGTGACAAAAGACAACGGCAGCGCCACAGAGAACAATCCGGCGTTTTGTACCAGCCGCACGGTCAGTCCCCCGAAGACTTCGGCATACGACCGCCCCAATACCTGAATGTCACGGCGCGGGGATTGGTAAGCCTGACGTTCCATATACTGGGCGAAGGTCGCCGCGTCCAGGGCTAAGGCTTCGGGCGTCTGCGGCGCCAAGGTGGTAGCCTGCGGAGGGCCGGCCTCCAGGTAGATAGAAACGCGCGCCAACGCCGCCGTATCCAACTGCGCGACTAGATGATCCAGATATGTTCCTACCAACAGTACTCCCACGACGCGATTTTCAAGTTTGAGAGGCCCCAGGGTGTAGAAAATCCATCCCCGTTCGGTTTTGATGAAATCGGCGTATTTATCGCCGAGTGGGTTAACTTCGCCGCGCAAGACCCGTTGAACGGCAGGCCAAGTCGGATAAGCCGTTCCCGGCCTGAAGGTGTAATCAACGGCCGTTCCGCCGGGGGTCCGATACATAGCGAAGAGCGGGTTGCCCTCTCGGTCTAACACCTCCAGCACATCCAGTTGCGCATTGACCGTTGGGGGCGTGGCTAACAGAGCAAGGGTGTCCTTGTCCAATGCCGCGACTCCCTCAACGATCCCTTCGGTATAGGCGATGTTGCGCCAGGCTGCCAGATGGGCTTCTTCCAACGCGACCATGCTTTCGGCCGCCTTGCGTCCGGCATCCAAGAGTGTTTTCTGAAAGCGGTCTTCCAACAAGCCGGCCAGCAAGCGGGTCACCAGGTAAGCGGCCGCAAAAGTCACGATCACGGCTAACAGGACGTAAGGTAGCGTAATTTTTATCCGCAGTTGAGAAAGGACATACATCAGCTTGGATTGTGGACGCTGTTCGGCTTTGGCGGCATCAAGTTCGGCAGTCATCGGTCATCTCCTCTGAGAATAGTCGGGTAATCGTTAGTCGAGTCGTTGGGCAAATGGCAGAGTCGAATAGTCGTTCGTCGAGCCTAGTCGGATGGGTGCTGGTTCGAAATGTATCTACATTATACACCTTTTTGTGAAGTGCGGTCAACCTGTCCGAGGTAAGTCTGCACTTAATCGTGGTGACAGCAGAAATGAGGCAGTGGCAGGAAATCAACCGCCAGATATAGGGGGTGGGTTTGTCATCTATCCCCAGATTTAGCGGGTCGCAAACCCGCTCTACATCTGACCACGATTAAGTGTAGTGCTACCCCCTGAACTACATTCTCCCTCAAAGATCAAAATGGCCCGCCAGGCTGATCGTCATTGAGTCGTGTAGGCTTAGTCTGTCGGCACGAGTGCTATTTTCAGATTGAGCAGCGAGTATCGCGCATGGTTTCGGCTGACTTTGTGACCCAGGCCGGAGACAGGCTATATCCTCCATAGCGCAACTTTTGGATGAAGGCTGCGTAATAACCATAGCATTATCAATCTGTTAACTCAAGTTGCTACTCGCAGACATAAACGCTTATAGTACACGGATCAACACGGATTTAACGGATAACAACAAAAAATCCGTGTCTTATTATGAGGTCAAAGATAAGTAGCAAGTTGGGTTATATTAAGTTATGGAGGAACAATGAACACTGAAAATGAGTTTGAAAGTGGAACATCCGCAGTGGCCGGCCCGCCGGTCACGAATCCGGCGCCGGCGGCTTATGCGCCGCAACCGCTTTCCCCTGCCGATGAACGCACCTGGGCCATGCTGGCACACCTGAGCGTCTTACTCAACCTGGTGACCGGGTTTCTAGGCGTCGGCGCGGCGCTGCTGATCTACCTGCTTTACAAGGATCGCTCGCGCTATGTGGCCTACCAGGCGATGCAGGCTTTTATCTGCCAGTTGCTCTTATGGGCAGGCGGCGGCGTGTTGATCGGCATCATGTGGGCCATTGTTGGCGCGCTGAGTGCTATCCTGGTGGGCATCTTGTTGATTCCCTTCGCCTTGATCTTAACGCCGGTTCTGCTCGTTTTTCCGATCATCGCCCTGATCTATGGGATCATCGGCGGTATCGAGACCTCAAAGGGCAAGGATTTCCGCTATTGGCTGGTCGGCGACTGGGCACTGAGCCTGGTGTAATCCCTGCCCCGGCCCTCACTTTGATGGGGGTGCCAATACACGATGTCACGTTGGAAGAGACGGTGACGCTGGTGGGCCGGTGGATCGCGGAAGGCGGGCCCCATCAAATCGCCACCGTCAATCCAGAATTTTTAATGAAAGCGCGCCGTGATGCGGCATTTCGGGCGACCCTGCAAAGGGCCGCCCTTTGTGTTCCCGATGGGATCGGTGTGCTGTGGGCAGCCCGCCTGCGCGGTATACGTTTGCGAGAACGGGTGGCCGGCTCCGATCTAGTGCCCTGCCTTTCGGCAGCAGCGGCACGGCAGGGCTGGCGTGTCTTCTATCTGGGAGCTGCTCCGGGCGTTGCCGAACGGACGGCTTCTATCCTGACGGCGCGTTATCCGGGATTGGACGTGGCGGGATGCTACGCCGGTTCGCCGGCGGTCGAAGAGGAAGCGGATATTGTGGCGCGGGTCCGTGCTGCGCGGACCGATCTGCTGTTTGTGGCCTACGGTGCGCCCAAACAGGATTTATGGCTGGCGCGGAATCTGGCGCGCAGCGGGGCGGCAGTGGGGATAGGGGTGGGAGGATCATTTGATTTCATCGCCGGCGTCGCGCGTCGCGCCCCCCCGTGGATACAACACTGCGGTCTGGAATGGCTGTATCGCCTGATACAGGAACAATGGCGCTGGCGACGCCAACTGGTGCTACCGCACTTTGTGTGGTTGATGATCAGCGGGCACCATGCGCCCGACGATCGTTAAGCTCGCCCCAGAAAGCGTTTGACCCAGGAAAGTTGTTTCTTGATCGGCTGCGGGATGGAGGGCGTTTCTGCCGCGGCTCTGTTGGGGGCGCGATCACAGTTGCTCAGCGCTCGTTCTGCCGCAAGCGCCACATGTTTTACCTGGTCCTGGGACAACTTCTTCAAAGCACGCTGCACGGCCGGCGTATTGCCGTCCAGGGAACTGAGGGTGTGGGCCAACGCAGCGCGCAGATAAGCGTTGGCGTCGTCGACGAGTGGGAGCAATTGGGGGATCAAACGTTTATCGCCGAGAAGTCCCAGCGCTTCGATGGCGGCCGGACGCACCAGTGGACTGGGATCGTCTTGAGCCATTGCCAGTAAGATGGCAATGGCGGAAGTGTCTCCTAATTCGGCGACGGCGCGAGCAGCCACGCGGCGCAGGCGTGGGTCGGGCGAATTCAAGAACTCCCGCACCGCCGGCAACGCCCGCCGGTAATGGAGGCGTCCCAGGCTTTTTATGGCCGCAATCTGCAAGTTAACGCTCTTATCGGACAATGCTTCCAACAGCACGGGGGCCCCCTCTGTTCCGCCGATTTGTCCGAGTGCCGCCGCCGCCAGAGAACGGGCGCCCACATACCCCCGTACGACCTCGGTCAAAACCGGAATGGCGGCTTTGGCTTGCAAGTCTCCCAGCCCGGCAACCAATGTCTTGACCACGGGCAAATCGCGTTGATTGGGGGTGGCCAGATACTCCTGAAGCATAGCAATCATCG
>FWPV01011486.1_pt1 | contig 14080 bp, 12 predicted proteins | sample 2228371 | NCBI WGS metagenome assembly FWPV01 (sample SAMEA103939776, study PRJEB20133) | metagenome
GCGGCTTCCCCTTCGGCATAGTGGACATCCTCCCAACAGGTCAGGTGTCCACGAAACCGGGTCAACTCCACCTTCGGGCTCTTGCGGCACACGTCCCGGACGCTGCGATCACCACGCAGCCCAGCGCGCACGATCTCGGTCTTCTGCTCCGGCGTGAACTGCCGGTACTTGCGCTTCTCGCTCATTCCTCTCCTCGAGGATCAGTAGCGACCATCATCCCAAGCCGATCACGGCAGGGAAACCGTCAACCACCACACAGGGTCCGCGTCAGGCACACCGGCCTAGCCCTCGCACTCGCCGGCGAACCCGACGAACGAGCGGCGTTCACCGTCTTGCTCGAACGTTTGGCGGCCGCCGGGCACCCGACCGCCGCACTCGCAAACGCGGTGACCGAAGCCGCATTCCACTTCGTCGAGGGACGATCCGCAGCGGCCGCCGATCGCCTCGCTCAGGTCCTCGACACTCCCGGAAACCTGGGTGGCAGCCACGCCCAGTTCGACGTGCTGACGCAGACACAGATCCACGCACTCGCACGTGCAGAAGATCCTCGGCGTGCCCTCGAGCTGCTCGATCAGCGACGCAGCGGAGCGGGCTCGCCACGGGAGCGTCGACTCCGAAACCAGCTGACCACAGCAATCTGAGTACACGGGTGAGTCCCGGTCTCTCGCAATGGAGAGACCGGGAATCGCCCTGCAGGGAGACGATGGCAGCCGTCCCGATTCGTACCGTGAACGGGAGTCCACCCTCCATTGCGAAAGGCATCCCCCATGGCACACATCCGGCTGTCCGACAACAACGTCCGCATCGAGTTGTCGCTCTGGGAGAAGATCTTCGGGTTGATGGGCGATCGGGCGATCCCTCGTTCGTCGATCACCGAAGTGACGCTCGAGACCGACCCACTCGGGGCGACTCGTGGACTGCGTGCGCCCGGGCTCGGCGTTCCGGGGAGCGTGAAGATCGGCACGTGGCGCGGCCAGGGCCGCAAGATGTACGTCTGCATCCGACGCTCGACGCCAGCCGTGCGATTGGAGACCCCCGGCCTGGATCGCGATGCGTTCCTCGTCAGCGTCGCCGACGCGGCCGAGCTCGTCGACGAGCTCACCGACTGAGCGAGCATTGAGTTAAGTGCGGTGGTGGCCGACATCTCGGCCAGACCCACCTCTTGAGGCGAGCGACTCGCCCTGCGGCATCAGGATCGCCGTCGCCCGTGCCGCAGGGACCGCGGCCCCGCCACCGAGTCGACCCGAGTCCTCATCGTCTACGTGTTCGCGGCGATCGATGATCCTCCGCTCACTCGCGTCGAACTCGAGGCGTTCGACGTCAATCCGCGGGCGATTGACGTCGACGGAACCGTCGATTTCGCCGAGAAGGTGTTCGACGTCAGGCGCTCCGCTGGTTCCCGTCGTACGCGGATGCTGTCGTGGGGAGCATCGACCGGTCGGACCCGCGTCGGACTGACGGCGCAGCGTCGTCACGGCCGGCCCGCTGCCGGGCGAACCATGCACGTCACGCTCGGTCCGCCGGCGCCGAGTTGCACGTCGGCGACCTGCTCGAATCCGTGACGAAGGTAGAAGCTGTGATTGCGGGCGTTGCTCGATTCGAGATAGGCGGCTGTGCCGTCGTGGTCGAGTTCGACGAGGCGGCGTCGGATGAGCATCGAGCCGATGCCGGCTCCGGCGCTGTCGGGTCGAACTCCGATCAGGTGGAGGACTGCCGGCTCGGCGGGTTGGTGTCGACTGCACTCCCCCATGGCTCGCCGTGCTGCGTCGAGACGTTTCGGTGATGCCCATCGGGACAGAACCTCCAGGAGCGCTGCTGGGTTGTCGAGGAGCGCGAGCCCAGGTGGGGTCCAGAGCGATGCTGCAGCGCAGTCCGGTGTCGTGTCGAGGCACCCGTTGGCTGCTCCGACCACCAGCGTGAAGTTCTCTCGCAACGCCTGATGGCGGGTTTCCTGGTCGTCGAAGAGCCACCGGTAGAGCGGGTCGTCCTCGAAGGCCGAGGTGAGGGTGTCGATGGCATCGCCAGGGCGCACGTGCCCCTCGAGTTCGCCGGTCGGGTTCATGATGCACATGGCTCGACTCGGAACGACGCACGTCCGTCGGCGAATTCGATGCAGGCGATGGCGTCGGCCACGCTGATCTCGAAGCGTCCGTCGTCGTCGCGGCCGTCGCCATCGACGTCGGCGAGGCCTGTGACTCCGAGGTCGTTCTCGTCGGCGAGGTCGTCGAGGATCGCGGCGCCGAAGACGACATCGAGGGCGGCAGTGATTGCGCCGAGGTCAATCGTCGATCCGTCGTCGGCGTGACATTCGACGCTTCGTTCGATGCGTTCGGCGATGCGGCGCGCTGCGGCCCGGTCGTCGTCGAGTTCGAAGGTGCACGCTGCGGTCATGCCGATGAGGGCGGTGGCAAAGATCAGGAGTCGGGGAATGTGGTGTGTGCGGGGTGTCGTACTCATGGGACGATCGTGCGCCTCGGCGGTTGTCACGGTCGTCTCCCCCTGATGGGATCATGGACGTGTCCCGGGAGGGTGACGGCTCGGCTCTCAGCGGATCAGCCCCGGGCGAGTTGCCGTTGCTTCCGGATGTGGTCGGGACGCGCCGAGGTGGCCCGATCCTGCTGGATCGGGCCACCTCGTTGGACCGGCGGATGCCGGCTTCGATCGGGCGCTGGATCAGGCGGTGCGTACGGCGTCGAGGACCGCCATCTTCGAGGCTCGGCGGGCCGGGAGCGCGGCGGCCACGGTGCCGGCGATCACGGCGCCGACGGCGACCACGACCAGCGTGGCGACCGGGACGACCGGAGCGACGAACCCGTCGTCGGACAGGGTGCTGAGCACTGCAGCGGTGAAGCCGAGGCCCATGACCATGCCGAGGATCGTGCCGAACAGGGCGATCGTGATCGATTCGAGTCGGATCGAGCGGCGCAGCTGTCGGCGGCTCATGCCGACGGCTCGCAGCACGCCGAGCTCCCTGGTCCGTTCGTGGACGGAGAGTCCGATGGTCGTGGCGATGCCGAGCACGGCGATGACCACGGCCAGTCCGAGGAACCCGATCACCATCGTGAGGATGGCGTCGAGCGGTCCGGCGAGCGATGCGGCGTATCCCTCGACGGTGTCGAGGACGGCCGTCGGGGCCCCGCCGATCGCCGTCTCGGCCGCGGCGAGTGCCGCTTCGTCGCCTGCGACGAGGACCATCCGGTCGAGTCCGTCACCGTGGCCGGCGACGGTGCCGTAGGGGGCGATGATGGACGGGAAGGCCGTGGTCTGTTCCACGATCGCCGAGATCATGAGATCGATCTGGGCGCCGTCGGGGAACGACACGGTCATCGTGTCGCCGAGGGTCCAGCCGCGGTCGTCGGCGAGACGGTCGCCGACGGTTGCGCCGGCGCCGAGGGTTCCCTCGATGACCTCGAGTTGGGTCATAGATGCTGCCTGGTCGAGGTCGATGCCGGCCACGGTCTCGTAGGTGCCGTCGATGTCGGCGTCGACGACCTGCATCGGCACCACGTTGAGGCCCGGCACGGTTGCGAGGTCGGCAGCGACGGTGGTGGGGATGCCGGGGTTGGCGCCGACGGGTCGGACGACCTGGTCGGCGGTGACGACGGTGGTGACGTCGCCGAGGATCGTCTCGCGGGCGGTCGATGCGAACATCGAGGCACCTGCGACGAGCATCACCCCGATGGTGAGCGCCGCAGCCGTGGCGGCGGATCGCTTGGGGTTGCGGGTGGCGTTGGCTGCAGCGAGTCGACCGCTGGCGCCGAGGCGTCGCATCGGCGCGGCGATCGTCGCCGCGACCGGCTTCACGAGCAGGGGGCCGAGCGCGATCGATGCCAGGAACAGTGTGACGGCCCCGAGCCCGACGAGCGCCGCCGAGGCGCCCGTGATGCCGAGTACGAAGACGGCCCCGCCGACAGCGGTCAACGTTGCGCCGACGATCTTGCGGCGACGTGAACTGCTGGTCGATTCGATTGCAGCGGATCGCATGGCGTCGACCGGTGCGACCGAGGCGGCGCGGCGGGCCGGGATGAGGGCGGCGGCGACGGTGACGAGGACGCCGGTGAGCAACGCCGTGACGGCGGTGCTCGGCTCGATCACCAGGGCGCGTGCCGGGAACTCGAGTCCAGCGGTGGCGAAGACGGCGGTGAGGCCCTTCGCGACGCCGACACCGGCAGCGAGGCCGAGTCCGGCGGCGATGATGCCGAGGGCGAGTGCCTCGGCGACGACGGAGCCGAGGACCTGGCGGCGGCTGGCGCCGATCGCCCGAACGAGCGCGAGTTCCTTGGTGCGCTGGGCGACGGTGATGGTGAAGGTGTTGGCGATCGTGAACGAGCCGACGAAGAGGGCGATGCCGCCGAACACCAGCAGGATCGTCTCGAACACGCCGATCACTCCGCTGAGGTCGTCCTGCATCTCGTCGCTGATCTCTGTCCCGCTCGCGACGTCGAAGCCCGGGAACCGGGCGGCGATCGTGTCGGTCAGTGCGGTCTCGTCGAGGGTGCCGTCACCGCGGACGAGCAGCCGAGCGACCTCGGTCGGACTGCCCAATCGGTCGCCGGCCTGGGTCTCGTGGAAGAACGTGAAGGCCGTGGCGCCCAGTTCCGCGCCGCCGTCGAACTGCGACAACCCGACGACGGTGAACGTCTCCCGACCGGCAGCCGTGATCACGTCGACGCGATCGCCGACAACCACGCCGGCTTCGTCGGCGGTCGTGTCGCCGAGCACGATCTCGCCCGGCCCGGACGGGGAGCGACCTTCGACGAGCTCGAACATCGACAGGCCGGGGTCGTCGATCCAGTTGAGGCCGACGCTCTGCGGGATGTCGAGCGCCTTGCCGTCGGTGCCGACGACCTGGGCGTAGCCCTCCCAGTACGGGGCGGCGGCGGCGACGCCGTCGATGGAGCGCAACGTGTCGATCTCGGTGATCGGCACGGGTTGCCGTGGGGTGGCGGTCTCGGTGTCACCGATCTGCTCCCCGCGGACGACGGTGTCCACGCCGTCGGAGAGCTGTTCGATGGCGGTGCCGAACGATGCGGTCATCGTGTCGGCGAGGATCATGGTGCCGGCCGTGAAGGCGACACCGAGGATGATGGCGAGGGTGGTCGTGAGCAGCCGGAGCTTGCGGGCGACCAGGTTGGCGAAGGACATGCGGAACATGGCGAGACCTGCTTTCGAGAGGCGTGGACGTCGAACGGGACGGTTCAGTGCCCGAATCGCTTCATGCGATCGAGGACCTGGTCCGGGGTGGGTGCGAACATCTCGTCGACGATGCGGCCGTCGGCGAGGAAGACGATGCGGTCGGCGTACGACGCGGCGACCGGGTCGTGGGTGACCATCACGACGGTCTGGCCGAGCTCGCGGACTGCGTTGCGCAGGAACGACAGCACCTCGGCGCCGGCGTGGCTGTCGAGGTTGCCGGTCGGCTCGTCACCGAAAATGATCGCCGGGCGGCTCACCAGGGCGCGGGCCACGGCGACCCGCTGCTGCTGACCCCCGGAGAGCTCGGCGGGGCGGTGGCCGAGGCGGCTCTGCAGGCCGACGGTGGTGACGACCTGGTCGAACCAGTCCCGGTCGACCTTGCGGCCCGCGAGGTCGAGCGGCAGGAGGATGTTCTCCTTCGCGGTGAGGCTCGGGACCAGGTTGAACGCCTGGAAGATGAAGCCGATCTGGTCGCGGCGCAGCCGGGTGAGGGCCTTGTCGGACAGCCCGGTCAGCTCGACGCCGTTGATCGTCACCGACCCGGCGGTCAGGGTGTCGAGCCCGGCGACGCACTGCATGAGGGTCGACTTGCCCGAACCGGAGGGGCCCATGATGGCGGTGAAGCGGCCGGTCTCGAACGCGACCGAGACGTGATCGAGGGCGTGCACGGCGGCGTCGCCCTTGCCATAGGTCTTGACAGCGTCGACGGCAGCAGCCGCGACGGTCAGCGGGTTGCCCCGGTCGTACGACGGGGCGGGAAGGTCGGTGAGGATCGTCATGAGTGGGTGCTCCTTGGTGCGGGCAGGCGGTGTGCCTGCGTTGGAGCCCACTGTCGTGATCGAGTCCTGTCGCCGTCGTCTCTCCCCGGGTGTGTCCTCGACGTGCGAGCAAGGGGTGACGTCCATCTCTCCTCAGGGGGACGTCGACGTCGGGTCAGTCCCCCGAGGGTGACGCCTCGAGCAACGGTTCGGGTACGTCCGAGGGCTCGACGACGTCGCGGAGACGGAACGCACCGTCGCGGACTTCGAGCACGTAGACGACCTTGACCGGGATCGGCCCGTTGCCCCGGTACGTGACTCGCCCGGTGATCACCGGGACCCGGTTCAAGTCGGCGATCGCGGCGGCGATGGCTGCAGGCTCGTCGCTGTTCGAGCGTTCCGCGGCCGCGTGCACGATGTCGACGGCATCGGCGCCGAGCGCCGCGAAGCTCACGCTCGCCGGCTCCTCACCGTGGAACCGCTCGAAGCCTTCGACGAACTGCGAGATCCGCTCGGCAGGGCTGCGTGGCGAGAACAGCAGACCCACCGTCGCATGCGATCCGGTGAATGCATGCGACGTGAGCACCATGCCCTCGGCCGCCGCTCCGGCAGCGAGAAGTTCGGCGGTCTCGGCGCCGTCGGCGCCGTACACGGCGCCTCGGTAGCCGTGCCCGCGCAAGGCGACGAGGAGATCGTTCAGCCACGGCGAGTAGATCGCCGTGTACACGACATCTGGAGGGCTCGGCAGTGCGTCGAGGGCGTCGAGCACCCGCTCGAACTCCGGCGCCTCGTCGAGATCGACGTCGACGGTGTCGACCACCTCGCCGCCTCGCTGCGTGAACGCCTCGCCGAAGTACTGCGGGAGCGTGTCGCCGTACTCGGCGATGTCGTCGGTCGCCACCAGTAAGGCCGAACGATGGCCTGAACGGATCGCATCCTCGGCCGCTGCGGCGGCCTGCACGTTGTCGCCGAACGCCGTCAGGAACGCAGCACCCTCGCTGCCGGTGACGATCGACGGGATCGTCCCCGTCACCGACAGCACCGGGACGCCCGCCTCCACGCCCGCATCGACGACGCCTGCGGCGTACTCGGCGAACGGTGCTGCGAACAGCACCTCCGCCCCTCGTCCGATCAGGTCCCGTGCTCCCTCCCCTGCCGTGGACGGGTCGTCGCCGATGTCGAACTCGATGATGTCGATCGGTCGCCCGCGAAGACCGTCGCCGCTGTTATGGCGGGCGGCCTCGTACTGGGCCCCGGCCAGGGCGATGCGATCGAACGCCCCGTTCTCCGCGCTGGAGAACGGGGCCACGTAGCCGATCACGAACGGTTCACCGTCGGCCCGCTCACTGCACGCCGACGACAACATCGCGACGCCGGCGACGACACCGGCGGTGAAGGCAGTGCGACGGGACCGCATCGTGGCCTCACAGATCGTCGTTGCCGCCGACCAACCCGTTCTCGTAGGCGAACACGACCGCCTGCACCCTGTCGCGCAATGCGAGCTTCATCAGGATCCGCTTCACGTGCGTCTTCACCGTGCCCTCGCTGACGAACAGCGCCTCGGCGATCTCCTGATTGGACAGGCCTTTCGCCATCTCCACCAACACCTCGGCCTCCCGCGGTGTCAGCCGCTCGATCGCACTCTTGTTGAGCGGCCGTCGGCCCGACCGGGCCTTCACGAAGTCCTCCAGGAGCCGCCGTGTCACCGACGGCGCCAGCAGCGCGTCACCCGATGCAACCGCGCGGATACCGGCGACGACCTCCTCCGGCGGGGTGCGCTTGAGCAGGAAACCGCTCGCGCCGGCGAGCACCGCGTCGTAGACGTACTCGTCGAACTCGAACGTGGTAAGCACCAGCACTCGAGTCACCACCTCTTTGGGTTCGGCATCGGCGCCCTCGGCTTCCGGCTCGGTGTCCTCGGTATCGGATCCGTCCGAAGCTTCGCCCTGCGCGGCCACGATTCGTGCCGTCGCCTCGATCCCGTCAAGTTGCGGCATCCGAATGTCCATCAGCACGACGTGCGGCCGAAGCGCCTCCACCATCGCGATCGCTTCCAGGCCGTCGCCGGCCTCACCGACGATCTCGATGCCGGGACTGGCCTCGAGCAGCGTGCGCAGACCACTGCGCATCAACACGTCGTCATCCGCCAACAGCACACGGATCGGCGGGGCGTCAGCTGGGTTCGTCACGATGCAGTCTCCGATGTCGTCGTCGCCGCTACTCGGGCCGATCCGGGCTCGTCGACCCCTTGGGACGGCAGCGGGAGCCGCGCAGCCACCCGGTAGCCGCCACCCGGGCGTGGCCCCGCGGTGAGCTCACCGCCGAGCAGCGTTGCACGCTCGCGCATGCCGATCAGTCCTCGACCGATCCGACCCGAGTCCGGTTTCCGCCCGGTCGCAGCACCACGTCCGTCGTCCTCGACACTCACGTGCAGTTCGCCGTCGACCTCGACGAGCACCTGCACCTTGGCGGGGCCTGCGTGCTTGATCACGTTCGTGAGCGCTTCCTGCACGATGCGGAAGGCGGCGGCCCCGGTCGCAACCGGGATGCGAGGCAACGCGCTGGGTGCGGTGAGCTCGACATCGACGCCCGTCGTGCGGATCCGCTCGACCAACGCCGGGACGTCACCGAGGCCCTGGGTCGGCTGCCGAACGGCGTCGCCGTCCTCGCGCAACAGCCCCAGCAGCCGGTCGATGTCGGTCAACGCTGCTCGTCCGATCGACTCGATCTCTCCGAGTGCCTGAGCCGCGCGCTCAGGATCCTGGCGGGCGGCGACCCGTCCGGCGCCGGCGTGGACGACCAGCACGTTGACGGTGTGGCCGACCGCGTCGTGCAGCTCACGGGCGATGCGGGCCCGCTCCTCGACCACGGCTTCGCGCATCTCCGTCTCACGACGCTCGACATCCTGCCGAGCTCGTTCCTCGATCGCCGCTGCGTACAAGCGACGCGCCTTCGAGCCGTCACCCGCCAACGCAGCCGCCCCGAACATCACCCCGGTCAGCAGCACCAGTTGCGTCGTGCCGGGAGCGTCCGTGAGCTCCCACGGGATGAACAACGCCACCGACCCGACCGTGATCGCCGCAGTGACCCGCCGGCTGGAGACGGACGCCACCGTGTAGAGCGCCAGCGGAATGGCCAGGATCGCATTCGTCGGCGGATACCCGACGAACAACGCCGTCGCCTGTGCCACCACGCACACCGCCAGCGCCGGGATCGGTGCAACCCGCCGCAACGCCGCCGGGAACGTCTGCAACGCCACCAGCAGCACCGCCCACCCGTCGACCGAGCGGAAGAAGATGTCGTCGCCCGCCGCGCGCATCTCGACGATGCCCACCACGAAGAGCAACGTCACCGCCACCACGTCGATCGACGTCAGCAGCCACGACGGCATCGCAGTCGGGTGCTCGGAGCGGACGGTCACAGCCGAAATCTACGACAGCACCTCCCGTGCATCGTCCTCCCGACAGGAGATTGGCCACGTACCCCTCACGAGAGACCGCGCCCGGAACACGAGCACGCCGACGGTGCATGCCAGCAGCGCAGCGACCACCGCATCCGACAGATAGTGGTTGCCGGTCGCGACGATGGCCAGCAGCGTCAGCGCCGGATGAGCGAGCCACCACCAGCGTCGACGGTCTGCAGTGACCAGGATGATCCCGACGGCCACCATCAGCGCCCACCCGAAGTGCAATGACGGCATCGCTGCGAACTCATTGGCCACCGATCGGCTCGGATCATCGGAGTAGATCTGCGGCCCGTAAACACGGAGCGTGTCCACATAGCCCTCCCGCATCCGAGGAGGGGCCAGTGGGAAGACGACGTGGATCACCATCGCCGCCATCGTCACCCCGACGAACCAGTTCCGGATGCCGGCGTACGACTCCCGACGACGCACGAACACCCACACCAGGAACACCGCCGTCGCAGGGAAGTGCACGAACACATAGAGGTGATTCAGGAACTCGATCGCCCCGGGAACGTCGAGCACCGCACGCTGCACGGCGAGCTCGAGCTCGCCGATGAGCGCCCGCTGGAGCCCGACGACACGCTCGGCGTTCCCCATCGCCACCTCGACCGAGTCATTGGTGACCAGCCGTCCAGCCCGGTACACGGCGAACACGACCGCCGCGACGACGAACTCCACCAGCGCCGCAACCAGCACCGACCGGGCAGGCGAGCGATGGGACCTTCTCGATTCGGCCAGCGCAATCGACATGCCGAACACCATGAGGAACCCACCGCGTCACCGGCATCCCGCCGCCGGTGGAATTCGATGTACCCCGCCGGAGAGACCACACTCCACCGGTACCCGAGCCCCCGACACCACACCACCGCCGGGTCCAGGTCGACACATACGGGTGGCGACCCGTGCTGTCATCAGATGCTCCGTGCGGCGACTACAGCGATCGCGACCGACGAGCCCGTTCGGCGCCAGTAGCAGGGGAGTCACGCAACTCTGGTGGCCGTGGCACCCCATCTCTCGACGCTGTTGCAGCCAGGCGCCCCTCACCCCGCCCGCGTCCGCAGCGGCATTCATCGGACGCTTGCCGCCACCCTCCGGGAAGTTGCCGAGAGTCATTGGCGAATCCATTGGCAGCGGTAGCGGCGCGCTATGCCTGGTCAGCGACCGATTCCGGCCACGCCAAGATGTGATCCATTGGCAAGCCAACCGAAGGCCAGGTCAGAGCCCACCCGAAGATGGCCTCTGACCTGGTCTTATTCGCAGCCCGTACGGGATTCGAACCCGTGCCGCCACCTTGAGAGGGTGGTGTCCTAGGCCACTAGACGAACGGGCCGTGCTCGTGGCGAACCGACAGCATAGCCACCGCACCCGGTGCGACAAACCCCGGGCGCGGCGAGGCCCGCCGTCAGGCGGGCCTCGGAAGCTGGGGAGAGAGGACTCGAACCCCTAATAACAGAGCCAGAATCTGCTGTGTTGCCAATTACACCACTCCCCAAAGGGCGCTGAAGATGGTAGCGGCAACTCGGCCCCGTGTCACCCGACCTTCGGCGACGGGTCGAGGTGGAGCAGCCGGCGGTAGCCGACGAACCGGGCGAGTCCGACCCCGGCGGCCTCCTGGGAGAGGTGCCGCAGCTCCTCGGTGCCGGTGATCGGGCTGGTGCGGGTGGGCGACACGAACGCCGTGAGGCCCAGCTCCTCGGCGATGCCCTTGATGCGCATCGAGTGGTACGGGTCGGACACCAGCAGCACGCTGGCCAGCCCGCGCTGCCGGAGGATGCGGGCCGCCGCCGCCAGCGATTCCCAGGAGTTCGTCCCTTCGACCTCGCGCAGGATGACCTCGTCGGGCACCCCGCGGGCGATCAGGTAGTTGGCCGACGCAGTGGCCTCGGTGAACCGGTCGGCCGGCTGCTTGCCACCGGTGACGACGATGCGGGGGGCCAGCCCCTCGCGGTAGAGGGCGAGCGCATGGTCGAGGCGGGACGCCAGCAGCGGTGAAGGACGCCCGTCGTACTGCGCTGCGCCGAGCACCACGATGGCGTCCACCGGCGTGGCCTGGTCCTGCCGGCCGGTCCACCACACCTGGGCGAAGGTGACGGCGTAGTAGACGAGCCCGATCACCAGCAGGGCCGTGGTGCCGACGGTGACGCCCCGCAGCCAGTGGATCAGCCTGGGCACCCACGACGGCCGGCCCGCCGCCTCGGTGGGGGCGGTCTCAGAGCCGGCGGCGCGCCGCATCCAGACGCTCCAGCGTGCGCTCGCGTCCGAGCACCTCGAGCGACTCGAACAGCGGCGGACCCACGGTCCGCCCGGTGACCGCCACCCGCACCGGCGCCTGGGCCTTGGCCAGCTTCAAGCCGTTGGCCTCGCCCACCGCCGCCAGGGCCGCCTTCAACGACTCGGCGTCCCAGGGCGCCGTGCCGTAGGCCGCGATCGTGCCGTCGAGCACCGCGGCCGCCCGGTCGCCCATGGCCTTGGCCCACGCCTGCTCGTCGAGGGGCGGATGCTCGAGGAACAGGAAATCGACGAGCCCGGACACCTGCGACAGCGTCGTCACCCGGGTCTGCACGTGCGGCGCCATCGCCGCGAACACCGCCGGGTCGAAGCGCTCGGGTGGCCACGGCGCCGCCGGGCCGCGCACCCACGGCTCACACCGGTCGATGAACTCCTCCACCGGCAGCGCCCGGATGTACTCGCCGTTGAAGGCCTCGAGCTTGCGTACGTCGAAGAAGGCGGGCGAGGAGTTCACGTCCTCGAGCCGGAACGTCCGGCGGATCTCCTCGAACGGCACGATCTCCCGGTCGCCCGGGGGCGCCCACCCCAGGGTCATCAGGTAGTTGACCATCGCCTCGGGCAGGTACCCCTCGTCCCGGTACGACTCGAGCGCCACCTTGTCGCGCCGCTTCGACAGCTTCTGGCGCTGCTCGTTCACCAGTACGGGCACGTGGGCCCACACCGGCAACGGACCGCCGCCGAGCGCCTCCCACAGCAACTGGGCCTTGGGGGTGTTGGGCAGGTGCTCCTCGCCCCGCACCACGTGGGTGATGCCCATGGCCATGTCGTCGACGACGTTGGCGAGCAGGAACACCGGGGTGCCGTTGGAGCGCACGATGACGAAGTCCTCGAGCTGGGCGTTGTCGAACACGACCTCGCCCCGGATCAGGTCGCGCACCACCGTCGTGCCGGTGTCGGGCGTCCGGAACCGCAGCACCCGGCCCGGCCCCGGACCGAGGCCGCGGTCGCGGGAGTACCCGTCGTAGCCGGGCCGGCCTGCGGCGCGGGCCCGGGCCTGCACCTCCTCGGGGGTGAGGTCGCAGTAGTAGGCGTGACCGGCCTGGTACAGGCGCTGCGCCGCCGCCAGGTGCTCCTGGGCGAACTGCGACTGGAAGTACGGGCCCTCGTCCCAGTCGACCCCGATCCACCGCAGGGCGGACAGGATGCCCTCGGTCCACTCCGGCCGGTTCCGCTCGACGTCGGTGTCCTCGATCCGCAGGATGAACGTGCCGCCGTGCTGGCGGGCGTGCAGCCAGTTGTAGAGCACCGTCCGGGCCCCTCCGACGTGGAAGAACCCGGTCGGCGAGGGCGCGAAGCGGAGCCGGGGACCGTCAGCCACGGCGGGGAGGCTACCGGTGGGTCACGACGCGAAGCGGGCCACCCGCCCCTTGCCGGTGCGCTTGGCCTCGTACATGGCCGCATCGGCCCGGCGCAACAACTCGTCCCGCCCGATGCCGGGGGTCGCGACGGCGACACCGACGCTCACCCCCAGGCGCACCGCCCCCTCGTCGAGCACCATCGGCGCCGCGATGGCAGCCAGCACCCGCTCGGCGACCTGCAGCGCGCCGGCCTCGTCGGTGTCGGAGCACAGCACGACGAACTCGTCGCCTCCGACCCGGGCGAGCGTGTCGGTCTGGCGCAGCATGGCCCGCACCCGCTTAGCCACCACCTGCAGGGCCTGGTCGCCACCCCGGCGGCCGTGGACGTCGTTGACGGCCTTGAACCCGTCGAGATCGAGGGCCACGAGGGCGAACGGGGATCCGGTCCGGGCCATCCGGCCGAGCGCACCGTCGATGTGGTCCAGGAGCAGCACCCGGTTCGCCGTCCCGGTGAGCGCGTCGTACAGCGCGAGCTGGGCGAGCTGGACCTCGAGCTTGCGCCGGTCGGTGATGTCGCGGCTGGTGGTGTGCCAGCTGCGGACCCGACCCTCGGCATCGAACCCGGGCTGGATCATGGTCTCCACCCACACGATCGAGCCGTCGGCTCGCACGAACCGGCCCACGCAGCGGCCGACCCGGCCCTCGCGGCGGGCTGCAGCGATCTCCCGGCGGACCACCGGCAGGTCGTCGGGGTGGACGAAGTCGATGAGCCGCTGACCGAGCAGCTCCGCAGGGGTGAGGCCGAGCAGCGTCGTCGACGCCCGGGAGACGTACTGCAGCGCACCCCGCTCGTCGCTGAGCGAGATCATGTCCGAGGCGAAGTCGGCCAGCACCCGGAACCGCTCCTCGGATGCCCGCAGCGCCCGCTCCTGGGCGAGTGCGAGCATGGCCGAGGCCAGGCTGAGTGCGGCGTCGTCGACCAGGGCCAGGTCCTCGGCGCTCCACGGGTGCACGGCATCGGCGGTGACCACCAGCCGGCCGAGGGTCCGCCCGCCCACGGTCAGCGGCGCGAC
>FWPV01011487.1_pt1 | contig 14077 bp, 8 predicted proteins | sample 2228371 | NCBI WGS metagenome assembly FWPV01 (sample SAMEA103939776, study PRJEB20133) | metagenome
TTTTCCCCCAGGGCTTACGGCACCTCGGCTGGCACTCAGACAGCCGATTCGGTTTTCCCTGGAAGGTGGCTGGGAAGACCTACCCTGATGCACGAGGATTTCCTCTGCTTCGCGTCAACTGCTGGTAAAGTCCTTCCTGGTAACGGAGCCAGTACTCGAAGTTTGCTTCCATACACATCAAATGCTTCTCGTTATCTACATCCAGGGCAGCTCCTCCGTAGTGGGTAACCACTGATCCAAAACGGGCCTTGAGAATTTGTGATACTGCTGCTTCAAGTTTTCTCTTGTCGAGAAACCTCGAGACCAACCGGCGCAGTCTGTGAAGTCGGAGTGCTTCCAGTATTCTGGCCACATGGAGCAATATAAAACTCAGGAGCATCCAAGGTCTCGTCTCTGGCATACGCACGATGTTCCATGCCAATCGTATGATATTCCGCCACCTGCGCTGGTACCGGTGACGATACATCTTTTCCACATATGCTCTGTTCTGAATAGCAAAGAACCTTACAAGATGGAGGTTGTTTTGTCGTTCGAGAGAGTCTTTGAACGCAAAGTAGGCAAGTTTTATCCCTGGTCTGTCCTTTTGTGGATAGTACGGTCTGAGCACCTCTTCAGGGGTCATACCCAACACAAAATCATACCGCTCCAGATCCGCCTGCTCTATAAATTCATCGATCTCGTACGGTGTGACGAGCGGGATGTCAGCCCCAACCACCAAAGCGACCTTGTCTCCATGCCGAGCCCGAAGCATCCCTTCTTCAGTAGGGCCGACCTGCTCATCCTCTTTGAGGGTTTCAAGAAACGTATTCCATGCATTCTCCAGCAACGTATTCCATTGCTCAAGGATAATGACTGGTTTCCTCATGGTCGAGCCTGCCGGACGTATCTTGAGCGCCTGGGTAAGTTCCTTTTGGGGACCGACAACAAAGATCCTGGCTACGTATCGAGAACGCTCGAGGGCTGCCACTACATAGCTGACCAACGGTATGCCTCGTATCTCCAGTAACGCCTTGTTTACCCCCTTGACGGGTCGGGACCCTTCCCGATCGCCAGCCATGACGATCGCATCCAACCGATAATCCTTTCGGCACTGCCCTGTTGGTTCTCCTTCATGCTGAACACAGGTCTGCGAAGGCTCGATCATAATCAGTCTCTGGTCAGTCTGGATAGGAAGTATCGTTGCGTGAGCATGCACCGTACAAAAATCCGGCACGTGTCTCGCATTCTACTGTCACTGATGTTCCGATGACAAGTAGCTCCCACCACATAGATGCACGGTATACACCTTGCTCACAAGTCGCGTTCCGCACCAAAGGTGACGGTTCTTTACAGTGACAGCATGTTGAAAAAAAAGAGATGTCCTACTGGGATTTTTTTCTTGAAATATGAGCTTCGATGTATTATGTTCCCAACGGTTATCACATCCCGTGCGCTACGTTAGAGTGCCGTGGGCGATACACCTAATTTCGATCTATACTATATGGTCCCCTGATCAACAATAAAGAAAGGAGGAGCAGGTAAATGACAAAGGCAGAGCTTATCGACAAAGTGGTCGGAGGCATGGCCAAACAGGTGGCACTCACAAAGAAGCAGGCCGGAGACATCGTGGACCTCGTCTTCCAGGAAGTGGCCAATGCGATTCGCAAGGACGAGCGGTTTGCGTATCCGGGATTTGGCACGTTTAACGTCAGGAAGAGAAAGCCACGCAAGGGACGTAATCCTCGAACAGGGGAAGTCATCAAGATCAAGGGAAGCAAGACTGTTTCGTTTAAGGCTGCCCCACAACTCAAAAACAAGTTGTGATGGTGGAAGGCTCAGATCAAGGAGGCTGTGCTCGACTAAGCGCACAGCCTCCTTTTTACTGGCATCAGGAAAGCTCGTCGAATCGCTGAAACTGCATAGTGAAGGTTCCCCGCCCCTTACTCAACGAGCGAAGTTCTGTTGAATATCCGAACATGTTCGACAGCGGAATGGATGCGCGGATCTCGATGATCTGTTTGCGCGGTAGTATCTCTATGATCCTGCCGCGACGCGCATTGATGTCCCCAATGACGCCACTCGAATACTCTTCCGGCACGATGACATCAACAGCCATGATCGGTTCTAGTAAGATGGGATTGGCTTTTTCGTACGCCCTCTGAAAGGCACTTGCAGCAGCGATCCGGAATGCCAGAGGAGTAGATTGCCCTTCACGATATTCTGCATCAATGAGGGTACACTTGACATCAACAACAGGATAACCTCTCAATCCCCCACTGAGGCAACAGCTCCGTACCCCTTCTTCTACCATCTGGATGTACTCGTCTTCGAGCCTTCCTGGATCGAGTGCCGAAAGAAATACGATCCCTTTACCTCGTTCCAGAGGCTCAATAGCAATCCTGACGTTGCCGTACTGCATCTTACCACCAATCTCTTTGGCAAATTCGCCTTCCTCTTCAACCGGCCTCGTGATCGTCTCGCGGTACACTACCTGTGGCTTGCCGATAGCGGCCTTGACATTGAACTCCCGCGTGAGTCGCTGTACCAGGACCTCGAGATGAAGCTCGCCCATGCCTGAAATCAATGTCTGACCTGACTCTTCGTCAAACCGATACCGAAACGTCGGATCTTCTGCAGCGAGCTTCTCGAGCGAATCGAGCAGTCGTTCCTGGTCGGCGATGCTTCTCGGCTCTATAGCGACCGAGATGACTGGTTCGTAGAACTCGATGGATTCCAGGACGATAGGATGTGCCTCATCGCACAGGGTGTCGCCCGTGCGAATGTGCTTGAGACCGACCACAGCCACAATGTCACCCGCCCGAGCTGTTGTAATCCGCTTGCGCGAGTTTGCATGCATGTGGAACATCCGCGCAATACGCTCCTTCTGACCCTGGCTCGCATTGAATACCACGGACTCTGCATGGAGCGTACCAGAGTAGATTCTGAGGTAGCATAGCTTCCGACCTTCATCCATCATGATCTTGAATGCGAACGCTGTCAGAGGGGCATCCTTCTTCGGTTCTCGCACAATGATTTCCTTCGAGGTGGGATGAAATCCTTTGATCGGAGGAATGTCTGCCGGCGACGGTAGGTATTTTATAACGCCATCCAAAAGCGTTTGAACGCCTCGATTCCGATATGCAGCACCGCAAAACACAGGGGTGATCCGAAGCTTGAGTGTGCCAGAGCGCACGGCCCTCTCGATATCAGCGGAAGCAACAGCTCCGCCCTGCAGGTAGGTTTCCATGAGCGTATCATCGAACTCAGCCACGCATTCCACGAGCTCCTCTCTCCGGAGGGCAGCCTCATCAACCATATCGGGTGGTATGGGAACGTCGCGGTACGTAACACCGAGATCGTCTTCGTCCCATACCACACCACACATCCTCACGAGATCGATAACGCCTCGGTGCTTTTCCTCCATCCCCAAGGGTATCTGGCACAGGGCCGGTCTGGCCCCAAGCTTCTTCTTCATCATTTCAACAACTGCAAAAAAATCAGCCCCGATACGGTCCATCTTGTTGATAAACGCAAGTCGTGGAATCTGATACTTGTCGGCCTGGTGCCATATCGTCTCGGACTGTGGCTCCACACCCTCTACACCCGAAAAAAGGAATATTGCACCATCCAGCACCCTCAGTGATCGTTCTACCTCGATCGTGAAGTCCACATGCCCAGGCGTATCTATCAGATGGATCTCGTGCCCTTGCCACATGAATTGAGTGACTGCAGCGGTAATGGTTATTCCTTTCTCCTGTTCTTCTGGCATCCAATCCATAACCGCCTGTCCGTCATGGACCTCGCCCATCTTGTGTATTCTGCCTGCATAAAACAGTATTCGCTCGGTAAGGGTCGTCTTACCTGCATCTATGTGCGCGACAATACCGATATTGCGGATCTTGTCCAATTTGATTGTGGTACTCATGTGGCTTCAGGATCCTTGGCCGAGGAGTGCCTTACCGTCACAGGCCCATAGGGGCAGCACGAGCTGACAAAGGAAGATGCTCGGGTGCCGATGATAGCGTTGAAAAGAGTGAAAAGAATAATATCACGGGTAATGCTGTGCATCAACGGCCATCCATGATAGCGGTGGCGTTCCTTCATATGGCCGGCCCGCTTCATGCACTCCGGACTGAGTGCGACTAGAGGAGCTGCAACGAAGCACAGGTCAACCCTCGCCTTGCGCCATACATGCTACCCGTCGTACAAAGTACGGCCAGGACGTCTCCCGCGGCCCTTGCAAAACCGGCGTACCGATGCGAGCATTGGACAGTACACTGTGGACACAATGTCTTCAGACTCCTCAACCAGAAAGGAGACGAAAGGTGCGACATGCTGGATGTGGGTACGTACCACTCGCCTGTCTAACTATGATTGTGCTGTACGCGTGTGCTGCTGAACCTGGCAGAAGGCACCTCCCCCCTTACCAAACCCAACCAGCAACCGTTACCATCACCCCCGGTTCCCACGTGATCGTCGTGGAGCCTGACGCCAGCCCTTCGGAGATGCATGCAGCGCAAGAAGTTAAAACGTTTATCTCTGCCACGCTTGGATACGAACCCATGGTGCTACACGACATGCCACCTACAGATACAGGGATGATCGTACTGGGATGCGGTCCTGTGGCGCGCTCATTAGGCGTAGATCCTGATCCAAGAGAACTCGGTGAACAAGGATTTCTCCTTACAACAGTCCCACCTCACATAGTGATTGCCGGTACCAAGGAGGCAGGAACTCTCTACGGGGCACACCGTTTCATAGAAGAATTCCTTGGCGTACGATGGTATGCTCCAGGGGTGACAAAGATCCCTTCGCATTCAGAGGTGCAGGTTCCTCCAACGGAACAACGTGTGCTGCCTGGCTTCTTGTGGCGAAACACCTCCTACGCATGGCCTGGAAAGGATAACGAGTTTCTCGTTCGAATGACCGACAATGCCGGAACAGAAGATGAGCGATCCCCCTATGGCATCCACTACTCATTCGACGGAACGTGCCATACCTACTTTCGATTCATAAGTCCCCAAGAATTTTTCGACATGCATCCCGAATACTTTTCCGAGATTGGAGGAGTCCGTAGCGCAGAAGAGACACAATTGTGTTTGACCAACCCCGATGTGCTAGAGATCGTCACCGAGCGAATGCTCGAGCGCATGCAACGCTATCCACATGCGCGACAACACAATTTCTCGCAGATGGATTACTACAACTATTGCCAGTGCCCTCGGTGCAAAGAGATCAATGAGCGCTACGGTACCAACGGTGGCACCCAATTCTGGTTTGTGAACCAACTTGCCGAAAGAACCTCCAAGGTCTATCCGGACAAATTGATCAGCACGCTGGCCTACACATACACTGCTGAACCACCAAAAGGTCTCAGGATCCACCCTAACGTAGCAATCTGGCTGTGTCACATGTACCCATCCTGCGATAGTCATCCTGTGGTCTCTTGCCCGCACAATGCAGAGTACAAACGAAGGGCTCTCGCGTGGTCCAAGCTGACCTCCCATCTCTACGTGTGGCACTATGTAACCAACTTCACCCATTACTACGTCCCCTTCCCCAACTTAAGGGCACTTCATGCTGATCTCACTTTTTACAAAGACATTGGTGTCGAAGGCATCTTTTTGCAGGGAATGGGACATGAAGGAGGGGGAGGAGAATTCAGTCTGTTGCGGCCCTACTACGCCATGAAGCTGCTATGGGATCCATCGACAGACCCGGAGGTGCTTCTCCAGGACTTCTTACAAGGATACTATGGTGCCGCATGGCGGCCCCTTTACGAATATATACAAATGCTCCATGACAAAGTTGAAGATGAGGACATTCACATGCACCTGTATACCAACCCTGCCCAAGGATACCTTACGGATGACGTCATGGAAACCGCTTCCCAACTGTTCCAACAGGCAGAAAACGCAGTGAGCGATGACGCTGAGTTGCGAGAACGGGTACTGGTAGCGAAGATGCCCTTGACCTATGCCCGAATGTTTCCCCGTAATGGCTATACGGTGGAAGGTGGTAGGATCGAATGGCAAAGCGACATTGCCTCCTTTCAAGAAGTAATAGCGTTTCTCGAACGCATGGAGCGCCATGGATTCCGCATGGTCAGAGAGGTGGCTGGTGAGCCGGAACTCCTTCTGCTTCTCTACGGGCTGGTAAGGGCCAGACCTGACGTGATAACGATCCGTAACAACTATCTCAACGTCGACATTGTGCCACTGTTGGCCGGCAGGGCACTGCGAATTCAAGAACGCAGTACAGGTGCGTATGTGACGGCCTTCAATGTACAAGAGTCGCTGTTTTTCCCGTTCTCGGGTGGACTCGAGGATAGAGTGGGAGAAGGCGCACTGTCGTTTGGATGGGTCGAACCAGCTCTTATCCTCTCACGCACCCAACATTCGGTGTCAACCCTGCAGGTAACCGTTGGTGGATACCAGCTCCAGCGATCCTTGACTCTCGACCCGTGTCGACCGATGCTCACCGTAGCATCAAGGCTCACCAACCCGACGAAAGAGACACGAACAACGCGTCTGAGATCTCATCTAGAACTCTGCTTAGGAGCGCTACCGGAGACGCGGATCGTATTCACAAATAGAGGGGGGCAGCTTATCGACCAAGACACTGCAGAGGTGATCGATGCACTCAGGGAAGGTGTGCACTTCTATGGCTTGGAAACACCGAGCGGCTCGTGGGCGTTTTCCGGGACAAAAGGAGTGAAGCTCGTACAGAAATTCAGCAACGATGAGATCGATTCCACGTGGCTCTATGCCTATCCAGAGACTTTGGATGAAATCGAGGTAGAGCTCTGGTCACATCGAGTAACACTGGGTCCTGGCCAAAGTGTGAGCCTACAATATGAGCTAGAAATCACGCCGGTCTCCGAATGAGCTGCCGTCATGCACCCATCGTATCGTGCGCCTCCACACCCGTGCTACAGTCACTCAAACAACGCAAGGTCGCGAATCAGTCGAAACTTTTTTACAAAATCCACTGTTTCTTGCACCTGGGTACTGATAGAGCCAGTTGCGGGGAGATACTTGCCTGGACCACCATTGTAGATCGCCGCTCGTATCTCCTCTATCTCTTCTTCTGACTTTGCATCGAAGAGGCTTCGATTCCTCTCTCTACTGTCTGGTGGCGATCTCTCGATCCTATCGATCACGACGGCAAGATGGTCATCGCACACCAAGATCGAGGCCTTTATTGCGTTGCGTATCTCGACTCGGCCCAAATCGACGTCTCGTATCAGGCGTGCCTCTGGATAGGAGGCGACCACATGAGCGTACGTCTCAGGCATGATCTGACCAATACCGAGCGCTCCTGTTCTCGAGTAGGTAAAACGGAAGGCTCGCTCCTTGTTTGCACCAAGGATGACAAGGTACCGTTCTGCAACCCATCGACCGTTGTCTTCGGCAGTAAGCATCCATCGCGGGTCTGAATGTTCGTTGACAAAGAGGTTCTTTATGAAGTTCTCGCACATAGTGTCAGTGACCAACAGTCCGGGAAAGGCCCTGGATTCGACCTGCCGCGCTCTGAGCTCCTCAAAGGCTTGAGCAACGTGCGTATTTAAGAATGCACGGCCTGCATCGATGAGACTTTTGTCATGAAGCGCCTTTGAGTACGGAACATATATGATGTCAGAATATTTCGTCCCTGTCTGATCACTTGCATAGGCAAGACGGCTGTTGGGAACAAGGTATTTGTTCGCTACCACAATGTAGACGTCTGCAGTGTCGTGCGGAGCATGACGACTCCTGAGAGAAAGATCTGAATTAAAACTGTTCCACCAGTTGACATACACGTCGAGATCTTCTCGCGGGTTGGAAGGATAGAAGCGGGGAACATCGCCAGGATTTTCCAAAAAGGAGGCTCGCAGTTGATTTGCCAGGGCAATATCCTCTGTAGAAAGCCAGTAGCGGTGCTCCGAGACGGTGCACGTCCTCGTGTCCACTACGGCAAGCGCAATCTCTTGGCGGCTGAGGACGTGGTGGGTGAGGACGCGTGTAATGGTTTTCTTGCGTCCTTTTTGGGTGATCACTTTTTTTACTTTTGTCGTTATCGGACGCTCCTCAAACCGCAACCGGGGTGTAGTGGCAAGGAGACGCTTCCATTCGTCTAATGTGTCCATGAGGCTACAGGAAGAAGCACGGGCTTGCTGATCTTCTGCTGCCCACACCTGCCTAAGAGCCACCATCGCCCCAATGCAGCTTGTCATGGACAGTACTATCACAGAAAACACCAGGACTGCCAGTGAGACATTGCCCGAGGCGAACCGACTCTGCTGAAGTAGGGTCCTGCCTGCACGCGACACCAGGCAGTAGCGAACCAAACGCACAATTGAGCTCATGACTGCACAGATCCTTTCTCTATAGCTTTCTTACCTGTCGGTCCAGAAGAAGGTATGGCTCAGCAACAGATGCCCACACCCGTACATGTGGACAGCTTCAGGGAGCCAATATGAGGCGCTTGCCCAGGGGGATCTCATCAGGAGAGGCCGGACGTTCGGTCCAAAAATAGTCGCCTCGATACCATCCAAACGTGAGATTCTTGAAATAAGTAGAACCCGGAGCGCCAGCCATACCCGAGGAACAGTTGAACCAGGCGCCTTGCGGTCGACCAAGGTCCACGATACAACGCGAGGCTGCACCGGCAACTACCCGACAGGCCCCTTTGCTCCATACGAAATATCCCGCATTGACCGTATCGTTATCTCCGGGAAATGGTACTGTTGCGATCCTGTAGGATCTACCGACAAACGGAATCAGGCCAAACGCATGCCCAAGCTGCAGGGAATGGATCGTGCCCCATGACCACCCCTTGCAATTCCTCCCCATCAGTCTGCTTGATCGTTTCACTGCCTCTTGGAATGCCGCATGAATGATATCGTTCCGATCCTCGCGCTCCTTAGTCGTTTTCTCGTCGAACCAATCATTGGTTGGATCGTCGATAATCGTATCAAGGACCTTGGCAGCGATCAGATTCATCACCAAAAGTACCGATGCGAGATCCTTGCCCACCTCATCAGCAAAGGTCTTCTCGAGTACACACTGGAGAAATACTTCAAACAGCGCTGCAGCACCAGACTGGGCTGAAGTTCGCCTATCCCACTGATCCAAAAGAGCGAACGCCTCTGAGACAAGCGGATCAGCAGATCCCTCCTTACCCGTATGCGTCAGGAACGCCTCCTTGAGCACATGCAAGAGTTTCTCCGCGCCCTGGTTATATATGTCCAGCTGGATGTGCTTCATTTCCTCGGCTGACAAACTCTGCTGCCCCTCAAGAAGCTCCTTGATACGAATAGCCCGATACGGCCGTACATAATCCGAGGTAATGTACCACGGGTAGTCGGGGGGTGCCATCCTATTGTTTGCAGTCAGAATAAAGCCCTGTTCTGGATGTTCCAACGAAGGAAGATCCTCGAATGGGATTACCCCATTCCATGCTGACGATCGGTCCCACCCATTGCGTGGCATGCATCCCTGACCATCGGCACGAATTGGAATTCTACCCACAGCATGATACCCAATCTCGCCTCCCGCCGTTGCCCACACATAGTTGAATGCAGTAGGACCAGCAGCTATCTGCTCGAGTGCATCCTTTACCTGTGTGCTATCCTCTGCCTGCATGAGACGCACGTGACCATTGAAGTACCTACCAGGGTTTGTCGCCACATAGGATATACTTACCGGCGCACGAAGCCACGGATAGGCACGGGTATAGGCATTTTTCATAGCCTCCTCTGGCACCAAAGGACCATGGATAGTTGTGCGAACTACATAGGTCCTGTCCCTACCCCACCGAACCTTACACTGGGCACGACGTGTTTCAGCAGCTCTCCAACCATCTGGTGTCAAGTAATGGTCAGGGGACTGAGGGTCTATCCGTTGTCGAACGAGATCGATCTGATCTGCCATAATATTGGTTACACCCCATGCCGCCTTTCCGTTCCAGCCACAGATTACAGCTGGGTAGCCAGGATAGAACAAGCCGGCCACTGAAAAACCGCCACCTTCAAGATGGGCGTGATACCAAAAATTCGGTGTGAGGCCTAAAGGTACGTGAGGATCGTTTGCGAGAAGGGGCTTTCCACTGGCGCTCCTAGAAGCCCCGACGACCCAATTGTTACTGCCATAAGGTACACCTCGGCAGAACACCAGGCCAGCATGGACAAGATTGTACAACCAACCCCAGCTGATCGGCGACATGTCAGTCCGATCCAGTTCGATGTCATGCTCAGGATCCATAGGTGCACCAATATGAACATTGTCGTGGTGCGATCCTTTGACACCTGCGTACCGTTGAAAAAAATCCAGAGCTCGCTCGACCCCTACTGCATGCTCCATGGCAACGAAAAGGACCTCAGTACCAAGGCCGAACATGGCGAGGGCTACCCCAAAAAGTTCAGGTATACACAGCACATCAGACGCTGACCAAAACTCGGCCTCGAGATCGAGGAGACGATATTCGACCGAAGGTTTCCCTTGCGCATCCCTGATGAACGTATTGATGCCATGGGTGAACCATTCAAGGAAGGCCTTGTTGGTGCCTTCCAACTGAGAAAAGCCGTCACGACTGCGGCTCTGGAGGTCAAAGAGTTTGAGCAGCATGTCGAGTTGGACAAGCCGCATCCCCTTGCCCAGAGGAAGATTCCCAAACCATTCGGCGAGTCGGCCTTGAGCAGCATGACGGTACAGATCCATCTGAAACAGACGATCCTGTGCCATGACATATCCTAACCCGAAAAAAAGATCAGGTCCTCCCTCTGCAAAAATATGGGGTATCCCTTGCGAGTCACGCACAATGGTCACAGGGGTAGCGACCTGTGTACCCCTCATCTGACCCTCGTAGAGGTAGGGAGGTGGCTTGACCATTGAGCATCCAATCGAGGTCAACACCAACACCACATAGAAAAAAGGCCTATGCTTCACCCTGCACACAACGCTCTGTTGTAGCATTTCCATACACATGCTCCATGCACGTCAGTGAAAACGATTCTACCGTTGCCTCCCCATATCGTCCATACAACGGCGACAACAGACGCTTCGCACAATGTAGCGACCAGCTTCCGGCTGTACTTGATGGTTCCCCAGACAGGAGGGGATCATTGCCTCTCGCTAGGATGCACTCAGGCGCGGTTGTACCAGGTGCGGATACCGTAGTGACACACGTTTACGCCTTATCCCATCCCCCCTGAGCTCTCAGTCTCTCAACTAGTTCCTCGGCGGTCTTCTTGAGGGCCATGTAATCCGTCTTGGCAACACGGTTAAGGGGCATCTCACCCTGTTCGAGGATAACGACGTGAGACGGCCTCTTATACGCGGCCATGCCTTCGCACACCTTCATGACCTCCTCGACAGTGAGATGCACTCCAGGCTTCTTTTCTACAAAGAGCATAATGGCCTCGGTAAACATGTCGTGAGGCTGGCCAACTGCCGCAGCACTGCTGACCTTGCCGCCCAAGCTTTGCACGACAAACTCCTCTATCTCTGCAGGAAATACCTGGTATCCCTTTGGCTTGATGACAAACTTGGACCTTCCTGCAAAGTGGAGGCCTTGTTCGTCGTAGAAACCAATGTCTCCTGTATACACATAGCCATCGAGGGAGATTGTCTTTCGTGTGTTTTCCTGGTCATCGAGATATCCGAGAAACGTCTGCGGACCCTTGAACGTAATCTCACCCACCTGGCCTCTTGCTTTTTCCCTACCTGCTCTGCCATCGGCCTGCATGGGCTCACGAATAGAAAGCGGGTAAAGGGGCATATCGAATCCTACGCTCGCCAGTATATCGTCAACGGTCCCATCCACGGGTGAGTAGGTGCAAAAACCACCCGTCTCTGTGAGGCCGAGTCCTGTACCAAACCGGGGCGCCATGGTGGATAGCTGCTCCAAGAATTGGCGCGTCACTGCCTGCCCTCCGTAGAGCGCAAACCTGAGGGACGACAGGTCATACTCCTTGTAATTGGGCAGACGCCACTCCATAGCAAACAGCGCAGGAATTTGTCCGAGTACCGTCACCTTGTACTTTTGAATCGCATCGAGGGACTGGTCAGGCTTGAATACGTGCAGAATGACACTGGTCCCGCCCGCATAAATAGTGGTAGCCAGCTGTTCGGTCACGCAGCCCACATGACTCGGTGGCAGGTTTACCAGCATGACATCGCTCGGCCCAAACTCGAATCCCACGGTCAGGCCTATATTCTGAACTAGGATGTTCTCGGAACATAAAAGAGCAGGTTTTGGATACCCAGTCGAACCCGTAGTAAAAATGATAAGGATGGGGTCGCGAGGCCCTACCTTTCGCTGGGCCCTTCTCAGTGCACCAGTCAGCAACGACAGAAGGTATGTTCGTTTGATGTCAGCCGCAAACGCACCTATGCCTACTGCGCCTTCGACGACAAGGTCCGGCTCTTTTTGGAACTGGACAAAATGCGCACAGGAACCACCGTTCCATGTGGCATACTTTCTGATCATCTCGCTCAGGATGGGTCTAAAATCCGCAACCTCGGTCTTCCCCAGCGAGAAGTATATTTTCGGATGCATCCGCGAAAAACAATAATCCACTTCTTGAGTCTTAAGCCTCAAGTCGAGCGGGGCCACAATTGCTCCAATGCGGTAGCACGCATAGAGCAGATAAATATGTTCCTTAAGAAGTGGAAGCGTCGTAGCTACTATATCGCCCTTCCTGATACCCAAGGCGAGTAGCTTTGCGGCAAAGGCCTTTGTCCTCAATGAAAAATCCTTCCAGGTTATTTCTTCACCGGTGTTGTACTCGATAAGGGCCTTTGCTGTTGGTTTCTCCTTGGCCCATCGATCAAGCCAGTCGCACATACGTGGGTACTTCTGTAGCTCTTCGTACCGTCGTATACATGCATGGTCCTTCTCCGGGGTATGCATCACCGATTCTCCTTTTCGCGAATCTCTTAAGGGCACCTACTGCACGAGTCAGTGGTACGAACGTGCTCCTATAAGTAGATGATGATTGCAAGGATCAGCGCGATCAACACCACACCGACGACGCCATACCAACGAAGTACGTCGAAGAGCGCATAAAGAGATGCTGCCTCTTTGAGATCTGCGCGGTCGATATACATCCTGTCCAAAAAATCAGCAAAGAAGCGACGTGCCAACATGGTCGAGGCCCGTCCCATGTCAATGCTCGCCCTGGAAGGAAACCCATGATATCCAGGTCTGGTCCCCCACCAAAACCAGCTTATCCCCACTTCGAGCAATGGTCTATTTGCCTGTAAGAGTGCCTTGAAATGGCGTGGCGTAATTGCCTCGAGCACCGCAATCAGGAGCCGGACCACCGGCTTTATTGGCGGCAGATAATCCGGCATACTGCGATACAGCTCGGTCATTCGTTCCGGACAGTGATACAGCACCATGGAAGTCTCCCACCACCCCCCATGGGTTTCATAGAGGAAGTCCTTCTCATGTTGCTCACTGAGTGGATGTTCGAGTAGCGGATTCAGATGGGCACGGATCCCACCTCCCCATAAGCGCATCATCACCGGTCCCAAGGGTGCCACCACACGTGCATTGTGCCGTTTGTACCTACGATTCAGTACCCGCGCCGCACGCTCCAGGGCCCTGTCGTGATTGAGTCCGCCATGGCCACTTTGAAACACGACATTGGGAAATCCCTGCTTGATAAAGTGTCGACCAAGACTCACCGCAGTCGTGTACACAACCCTCAACGGCACTGCGACCGACCCAGGGTGAGGGACAAGATCTGCACCCATAGGTACGACGGGGTACATAATGACATACCATGATGGATTCCGCTCGAGAAATTCCTCTGCCTCGATCTTAGAAAACTGTGCTGCAAGAATGAGGTCTGTGCTCAAGGGAAGGTGAGGCCCATGAAACTCGACCGGTGCGAAAGGAATAATAACGAGTGTCTTCGAGGGATCAGGCACATCGAGCGCCTTGGGTCCTTGGTACTCAAGAAATCTAAGCCTCTCGCTCTGCACAGGACTTACCGTCTGACTCATGTTGACCTCCCTCACAATCGTAGCAGTCATGCAGTATCGCGCTCTTCTTTCAGCTGCTCGCAAGCGCGGCAGGGTGAGTGCCTCCCTGCTGTGGCATGTCACTA
>FWPV01011490.1_pt1 | contig 14075 bp, 12 predicted proteins | sample 2228371 | NCBI WGS metagenome assembly FWPV01 (sample SAMEA103939776, study PRJEB20133) | metagenome
TCCCCCGCGGGGAGAAGGAGGACCGCCCAGCATCATCTTGACGGGGCGGACCTTCCGGCTGATGGCCGCCCGCGTCGGCACACCGGGAGGGCGAAGCTCCCGCTGAGCCGCCCGCAGGACCCGTCGGTCCCGCCCCAGAGAGGTTCGGCAGGAGCCTCACCCTCCCGGGGAAAGCGCGGCCGGGCAAGGCCTGCCCCCTCTCCCTCGACGGGAGAGGGGCGGGGTGAGGGTGATGGGATGGCCGTCGATGGTCAAGGGATTCCCCCTCATCCCGGCCTTCTCCCCCGCGGGGAGAAGGAGGACCGCCCGGCATCATCTTGACGGGGCGGGCCTTCCGGCTCTTAGCCGCCCGCGTCGGCACACCGGGAGGGCGAAGCTCCCGCTGAGCCGCCCGGAAAGACCCGTCGGTCCCGCCCCAGAGAGGTTCGGCAGGAGCCTCACCCTCCCGGAGGGGTTCGGGCAGGGGCTCCCGGGAAGGGGACGATAGGCCTAACGTCGAAGAGCGGAAGAGCGGCTGCGGCCCGCCCGCACCGCCGCTCACCCTCCACGGAAGCTTTCAGGGGACGACCGGACATGAACGTGAAGAAAGCCGTCATCACCGCGGCGGGCCGGGGAGCCCGTCTCTACCCCGCCGCCAGCACCGTCCAGAAGGCCATGCTGCCCGTCGCCGACGTGGACGGGCTCGTCAAACCCGTCATCCAGCTCATCGCGGAAGAGGCAGTCGCCGCCGGAGCCGAGGACATCTGCCTGGTCTGCGCGCCGGGCGACCCGGAGGAATACCCGGCGCAGCTGACCCGCCTGCGCGAAAACCTGCTGGCCGCACACGGCGGCAGCGAATGGGCGGAGCGGCAGGCAGGACAGATAGACGACCTGCTCAGGCGCCTGCATTTCACGGTCCAGGAGGAGCCTCGCGGATACGGCCACGCTGTCTTCTGCGCCCGCGAGTTCACCGCGGGCGAGCCGTTCCTCCTGCTGCTGGAGGATCACGTCTACATCTCCAGCCGTCCGGGAATCCCCTGCGCCCGGCAGATCACCACTCTGGCCCGCTCGGAAGAGTGCTCCGTCTCGGGAGTGCAGGTGACGCGCGAGAGCCTCATCCGCAACTTCGGCACTCTGGCGGGCCGGATGGTGGAGGACTCCCCGGGGGTCTATCAGGTGGAGCACATCCTGGAGAAGCCCTCCATCACCACCGCGGAACTGGAGTTGGTGACGCCCGGCCTGCGGACGGGACACTATCTCTGCTTCTTCGGCATCCACGTCCTGACGCCCGGGGTCTTCGACATCCTGGAGGAGCAGCTCCGAGACGGGGCGGAGTGCCTGCTGACCCCGGCGCTGGACGAGCTGGCCCGGCGGGAGAAATACCTTGCGCTGGAGGTCCTGGGCTCCCGCTACGACATCGGGCAGAAGCTGGGGCTGATGCGCGCGCAGCTGGCGCTGGCGCTGGCCGGCCGGGACGCCGATGAAGCGCTCGCCAGTGTGGTGGAGCTCCTCATCGAGTCCCGCCGCCGCGACGCGGCCCGGGGGGAGACGGCCGGATGAACCCGCTGCTCGGCACCATCGCATCCTCCGACCCGCGGGAGCGGGACCGCCCGCTGAACGAGCTTGTGGCGGGGATGGACGCCCGGCGGCTTCTTGATGCCTGCGCGGAACTGGACGCCTTCCGGCGCTCCGCCGGCAATCTCTACGAGCGGGTCCGTGCCTGCTGCTTCCTTTACTATTTGTACAGGTTCCATCTCATGGAATCACCGGAGCTGCCGGACTCCGGGGTGGTGCCGTTCGCGGGATTCGAGCACCTGCTGTCGAGGAGGTTCGAGGAGGCCATCTCGGTGTTCCAGGCAGCCCTTCGCGCCTCCGGCCCGAACGGGGCCCTGTGCAGCGCGCTGGCCGCCGCCTACCATCAGCTGACCTTCCAGACTCTGGCGGACCAGGTGCGCCGCAGCGTCCGGGCCACGCGCGGGAACCAGTGGATGTTCCGCGTGGCGCATTCGGAGGACCACCCTGTGCGCATCCGCCCGGAACTCCTCCGCCGGGAGCGGGGCTGCCGGCTGTATCCCGTGCTGCGCGAGACCACGCCCGTGCGCCTGGACCTGAGCCACAGCGGATGGTCGGACATCTTCTTCCTGGGGATGGACTACCCGGAGGGCGCCCGGGTGCTGAACATCTCGGTGGACCTGGGCGTCCACGGGCGCGACCCGGACGTCCGTCCGCCCATCGAGGTCTATTTCCGCGTCGTCCCGGAGCCGGTGGTCCGACTGACCAGCGTGGACCTGGGCTCCACGAAGGACGTGACCGACTTCGCCGACCTCTTCAACTTCGGAAACGACTACCTCAGCCTCCTCAAGGCCGGCATCATCGCGTCGGGCATCCTCCCGCCCTCGTTCGAGGGGTGCCGTCAGCCGCTGGCGGAGGTGCTGGCGCGGGTGGTGGGCCCCGGGATGGGGTTCGAACTGGTCACGAGCGTGAACGACATCCCGAAGGGCTCGCGGCTGGCCGTCTCGACGAACCTGCTGGCCGGCATCATCGCCGCGCTGATGCGCGCGTCCGGGCAGGCAGGCTCGCTGGAGGGCCAGCTGACGGAGAGCGAACGGCGGGTGGTTGCGTCCCGGGCCATCCTGGGCGAGTGGTTGGGAGGGTCCGGGGGAGGCTGGCAGGACTCGGGCGGCATCTGGCCGGGACTGAAGCTCATCGAAGGGGCGTTCGCGGGACCGGGAGACCCCGAATACGGCGTCAGCAGGGGACGGCTTCTCCCGCGCCACACCATCCTGGGGCCGGACCGGGTGCACCCGGAGGTGGAGAGGCTCATCTGCGAGTCGCTGGTGGTGGTGCACGGAGGGCTGGCGCAGAATGTCGGTCCCATCCTGGAGATGGTGACCGAGCGCTACCTGCTGCGCAAGGAGCCGGAGTGGAGCGCGCGGCAGGAGCTCCGGCGCATCTTCGACGAGATCCTGGAGTGCCTGCGGGCGGGAGATGTGCAGGGACTGGCGGCCTGCACCACGCGCAACTGGGACGGCCCGCTCAAGACCATCATCCCCTGGGTGACCAACGCCTTCACGGAGGCGCTCATCGCCCGCTCCCGCGAGCGGCTGGGGCCGGACTTCCGCGGGTTCCTCATGCTGGGCGGGATGTCCGGAGGGGGGATGGCCATGTTCGTGGCGCCCTCGCGCTCGGAGCGCTTCCGGGACGAGGTGCTGGACATCATGGGCGCCCTGAAGGGCGAACTGCAGGATGCCCTCCCCTTCGCCATCGAGCCCCTGGTGTATCGCTTCCGCATCAACGGCGAGGGGAGCGTGGGGCGGCTTTCGACCGGCGCGGACGCGCTGATGCCGGACCGCTACTACGGCCTGCATCTCCCGGCTCTGGCCCGCGGTGAGCGCGACGATCTGACAGCGGAGCGGCGGGAGGAGTTCGACCTGTTCACGGGCCGCTGCTCGGAGAGGGCGGAGAGCTTCCGGCTTCTGCAGACGGTGGTCAGCGCGCTGTTCCGGGCTCCCGACGCGGCCCCGCGGGGCGACCGGGCGGCGTGGGACGAGGAGGCGGAGCGCATCAAGCGCGAGAACGGGTTCGACCCCATCCACCACGAGCAGGTGCGCTCGGACCTGCGGGCCGGGCGCATCGGGCTGGCGAGGAACCGGCTTCCTCTGGAGACGCAGGTGACCGACGTGCGGGACGAGGATGTGGCGTTCCTGCGCGAGTGCGGACGGTACCGCGCCGCCGGGGAGCGCGCCCTCCGGGAGGGCCGGGTGGCCGTCCTGTCGCTGGCGGGAGGAGTGGGCAGCCGGTGGACGGGCGGGGCGGGGGTCATCAAGGCCATCAACCCGTTCGCCGCGCTGTCCGGCCGCCATCGCACGTTTCTGGAGATCCATCTGGCGAAAAGCCGCCGGGCCGCGCGGCTGTTCGGCGCCCCTCCGCCACACGCTGTCTCCACCAGCTACCTGACCCACGCTCCGCTGGAACGGTATCTGGAGCGGACCGGGAACTGCTCCTACGACGGGCCGGTGTATCTGTCGCGCGGACGCTCCATCGGGCAGAGGCTGGTCCCGATGGTGCGCGACCTGGTGTTCATGTGGGAGGACCAGCCTCAGGAGATCCTGGACGAGCAGAAGCAGAAGGTCCGCGATGCCGCCCGCGCCGCGCTCATGGACTGGGCCCGGGCACGCGGAGAGGGCAGCGACTACACCGACAACCTCCCTCTGCAGCGGTTCAATCCTCCCGGCCACTGGTACGAGGTGCCGAACATGCTCCGCAACGGCATCCTGGGGCTGCTGCTGGCGGAGAACCCTCAGGTGCAGACCCTGATGCTGCACAACATCGACACACTGGGCGCCGACCTGGACCCCGCGGCGCTGGGATGGCATCTGGAATCCGGCAACACGCTGACCTACGAAGTGGTCCCGCGCCGCATCGGCGACCGCGGAGGCGGTCTGGCCCGCGTGAACGGGAGGGTGAGGCTGCTGGAGGGGCTTGCCCAGCCCCGTGACGACGTGGAACTGGAGCTTCGCTTCTACAACACGCTGACCACGTGGGTGCAGGTGGACGATCTGCTGGGGCTGTTCGGGCTCCGGCGCGAAGACCTGTCCGGCCCTCAGGAGAAGATCGACGCGGCGGTGAGAGGCGTGGCGCAGAGGCTGCCCACCTACGTCACCATCAAGGATGTGAAATACCGGTGGGGGCACGGCCAGGAGGACGTCTATCCGGTGGCGCAGTTCGAGAAGCTGTGGGGGGATATGACGGCTCTTCCGGATGTGCGGTGCGGCTATCTGGTGGTGCCCCGGATGCGCGGGCAGCAGCTGAAAGACCCGGCGGAGCTGGACGCCTGGGCCGCCGACGGGAGCCGGGAGTATGTGGAATCGCTCTGCGACCTGGACTGACACCGCCCGCCTGCCGGGGGATTCCTGCCGGTGAATCCCCTGCTCTTCGCGGCAGGCGCGGGCGCGGCCGCCCTTGTGCAGTGGCCGGTCATCCTGGCGCTGCAGGTGTCGGAGAGCCTAGCGGGCGACCTCGCGCTGACGGCGCTGGCCCTGGCGCCTCCATGGGCGGCGGCATCGCTCGTGGCGCGGGGCCGGACGGAGCCGCCTGCAGACCCGCGCGGGACGGACGAGGGGCCGGGCTATTCAGTGCTGCGGGCTCTGCGGCTGGCGGGGTGGGCGTGGCTTGCGCTCTCGGCTTTGCGCATCTTCCTGACCGACGCAAGGGCGCTGAGCGGGCCGGAGGAGGCTTTCTGGCTCTGCTTGACCACCGCCCTTCCGCCCTACGTGGCCGTGCTGTGGCTCAGGATGTCGCAGGTCCAACCCCGTACAATTGCTAGATTTCCGCACCTTCGGGTTGACATGGACGGGGGACAGCGGTAGTCTGAAGATACGATGCTGGTTTGCGTCTGAAGGAGCCTGAGCGGCGCGGGAGTCCGCGGCGCCCCTCCCGGCGAACGCGGGGTGGGAACGCTGAGGACCCGGGGCCGGGAAGGACGAGGACCTGGAGTGCTTTCGCAAGGGGGTCCCGGACGTCGGCCTGGCCGGACAGGTCAAAGAAGACAGAGGAAAGGAAGAGGTGAAGATGAGAAGGGTTGTTCTTCTTGCGGTTGCGATGCTGGTCGTCGGAAGCTCGGCGTTCGCGGGCATCGTCAACGGCGACTTCTCCGCGGGCGAGGCCAACTGGACCCGCTGGGCCGCTCCGTGGAGCGTCGGCAACGTCTGGGACATCACCAGCAACGGCCCCACCCCTCCGGAGGCGACCGCGTCTCTGTTCGGGCAGGGCAGCTTCGGCTGGTATCAGGTGTACGAGTGCCCCGCGGGCTGGGTGTCCACGTTGAACGCGTTCTGGTCCGGAAACATCGGAAGCGCGGGCTGGGCTGAGATCATGCTGTTCAGCGTCGCCCCCGGCACTCCCGATGCAACCATCGTGAACCGCATCGACACCGGCAACGCGGCTGACATCGCCTTCAAAAAGGATTCCTGGGGCCTGAATCCGCCGGCGTCCTGGGGCTGGCAGGCGGCCGGCCTGAGTCCGATGCCCGGCGGCAACGGCGGCATCGTCACGAGCCAGGGCTGGGTGGTCGTGGCCATCAAGCTGGGCTCCGTGAGCGGGCAGCCGGTCTCGCTGTCGGTGGACAATGTGACCTCCTGCTGCGTTCCCGAGCCTGCGAGCATCCTGGCCCTCTCGATGGGGCTGGGCGCGATGCTCATCCGCCGCAGGAAGTAAGAGGACCCGCCGACCGGCAGGTCTACCGTTTCGAGGAAAGACAGAGGTGAAAGGATGAAGAAAGTCCTGCTATTCGCAGTCGCTCTTGCCGTTATCGGCAGCTCGGCGTTCGCCGGGGCGCTGGTGAACGGTGACTTCTCCGCAGGAGAGACGGGCTGGACCCGCTGGTTGGCCCCCTGGAGCTCCGGCGTGAACTGGGGCACGACCTCCGGCGGGCCGACCCCGCCCGAGGGGACCCTCTCCATCGCGCAGGGCGGTACGGGCAGCTTCGGCTGGTATCAGAGGTTCAGCTGCCCGGCGGGCTACGTGGCCGTCGTCAACGCGCTCTGGAAGGGCGACATCGGTCCGGCCGGGTGGGCGGAGATCATGCTGTTCTCCGTGGCTCCCGGGACCCCGGACGCGGCCATCGTGAACATCATCGATACCGGCAATGCGGCCGACATCGCGTTCAAGAAGGACTCGTGGGGCCTCAATCCGCCGACCCTGTGGACCTGGCAGGCCGCGGGACTGAGCCCGCTGCCCACCGGAAACGGTGGACTGGTGTTCAGCCAGGGCGAGGTCGTGGTGGCCATCAAGCTGGGCTCCGTGAGCGGACAGCCGGTCTCGCTGTCGGTGGACAACGTGGTCGCCTGCTGCGTTCCCGAGCCTGCGAGCATCCTGGCCCTCTCGATGGGGCTGGGCGCGATGCTCATCCGCCGCAGGAAGTAAAAGGTCTGACCCGCGTTCGACTGACTGACCGGACCGCCGCCGGCCCCCTCGGGGTCCGGCGGCGGTTTCCTTTTGCGGCCTCCCCGACCCCGCTAAAGCTTCCGGGCGCATCTTCCGTTTGCTCTCATTGAGCGAGCTTCCGCCTGCCGCGGCGGGAGCGGAGGATTCACGGAAGGACACAGCGGGACCCGCGGGCGGGTCCCTTCGGAGGTCGCAAGATGCTTCAAGCGATGTTCAACGGTGTTTCCGGGGTGCAGGCGCACAAGACGGCGCTGGACATCATCGGGAACAACGTCGCCAACGTCAACACCATCGCCTTCAAGGCCAACAGGATCATCTTCAAGGACGTCATCTCTCAGACCCTTCGCCCGGCGACCCAGCCCACCCAGAGCGGCATCGGCGGGACCAACCCGTTCCAGGTGGGCCTCGGCGTGACGGTGGGCTCCGCAGACCCGGACCTCAGGCAGGGCTCCATGCAGCCCACCAACAAAAGCACGGATGTCGCCATCGAGGGCAACGGCTTCCTCATCACCAGCGACGGGTCGCAGAAGTATTACACCCGGGACGGCTCGTTCTACATCGACTCCGCGGGGAACCTGGTCTCTACGGGTTCCGGGCTCTACGTGCTGGGATGGACCGCGGACCCTCAGACGGGCGCCATCGACACCAGCCGGCTCATCGAGCCGAGTTCGAAGATCCAGATCTTCATCGGGCAGACGGCCCTTGCCCGCGCCACGTCGCTGGTGGAGGTGGGCGGCAACCTGAACGCGGAGAGCCCTCCCGGGACCATGCAGCAGATGTCCGTGACCGTCTTCGACAGTCAGGGCGTGAAGCATCCGCTGGTCATCAGCTTCGTGAAGACCAATCAGGACAGCAACTGGATGTGGTTCGCGGACTCGCCTGAACGGGCCGCCGCGACGCCGGCCACCGTGGTGCCGGGACCGACCAGCGCCGCCCGTGTGACGGGGACGGAGGATATCTCGGGAGGAATCTCTCTGGCCGGGCCTTCCGACCTCATCTTTCTGGACGGCAGCGGGAACACCATCGCCACCGCCACGTTGACCGACGGGATGACTGCCGCCCAGGTAGTGGCCGCCATCGATACCGCTTTTGCCAGCGTCACCGCTCCGCTCAGAGTTTCCGCTTCGGTGGACTCTTCCGGCAGGCTCGTGCTGACGAACACCACGGAGGGCGCAGAGAGCCTCATCCGCATCTCCGCCTCCTCCAGCGCCGCTGCCCTGAGCGCTCTCGGGCTGAGCGCCGGGTCGACCACCGGGTCGGGCAACTTCTTCCGGCCGCCGTCCACAGCGACCACCCTGACCATCAACGGTGTCACCGTGAACGTCGTGCCGACAGACACCGCCGCGACCGTGGCGGAGAAGATAAACAACGCAGGCGCGGGCGTCATTGCCACGGCGACGAACGGCAAGATAAGCCTGCAGTCCCTGGTGAAGGGCAGCGGCGGGAACATCTCGCTTGCCGCCGGGCTGGGCTACACCCTGCAGGATGTGTTCGGCATCGGCTACACCACGCTGGACGGCACCGGCATCCCGATGGGCAGCGGCACCATCGGGTTCGACGCGAACGGCAAGCCGCTGACCACCGACATCCAGGTCAGCCTGACGCTTGCGGAGTCCCACGGGGCCATCAACCCGCTGGTGTTTCGTGTGAACCTGTCCAACATGAGCCAGCTGGCCGGCGCTCCCGATGTGCAGGCGCTCCGGCAGGACGGTCTGGCCCTGGGGACGCTGGAGAGCATCGCCATCGGCAAGGACGGGGTCATCTCCGGCCGGTTCACCAACGGCATCACCCAGTCGCTGGCGCAGCTGGCGATGGCGGACTTCCGCAACCCGGCCGGGCTCACCCGCGCGGGCAACAACCTGTGGCTGGAGAGCTCCAACTCCGGGCTGGCCCAGGTGGGCATTCCTTCGCTGGGCAGCCGGGGGCGCATCACCGCAGGGTTCGTCGAATTGTCCAACGTGGACCTGCCCACCGAGTTCACGAACATGATCGTGGCTCAGCGGGGATTCCAGGCCAACGCCCGGCTCATCACCACATCGGACGAGGTGCTGCAGGAGCTGGTGCAGCTCAAGCGGTGACGCCCTGAGCGAGCGGGGCCCTGACGTCCGATAAAGAGGGATGTGGAGCATCTCCTGACCGGGAGCCGGACCGGCCGGTCCGGCTCCCTTCCGGCACGCGGTGAGCGGATGATAGAGCTGACACGCATCAACGAATCCCCCCTGATGGTGAACCCGGACCTCATCGAGTTCATCGAGCGGACCCCGGACACGGTCATCAGCCTGACCACCGGGCGCAAGCTGATGGTGCGCGAGTCCGTGGAAGAGGTGGTGGAGCGCATCGTCGCCTTCCGCAGGAGGGTGAACGCGGGTCTTGTGACGCACGGGAGCGAGACCGGACATGCGGCGTGACCCCCGGCGTCAGCAGTTCGGCCCGCCCGGCCGCCCGAGGCGCCGGGAGGGCATGGTGGACCTCGCCACCCTGGCAGGCCTGGCTCTGGCGTGGGGAGCGCTGCTCACCGCGCTCATCCTGGAGGGGGGGCATCCGGCGGACCTGGTCCTGGTATCGCCGGCGGTGCTGGTGCTGGGAGGGACCCTGGGAGCCACCTGCGTCACGGTGTCGCTGGAGGAGATCAGGAGGCTGCCCACCTACATCCGGCTCGGGCTGCGCGCTCCCGTGATGGACGCGCCGGCCGTCGTGGACACGATGGTGGACTTCGCGCGGCGCGCCCGCAAGGAAGGGGTGCTGGGTCTGGAGGCGAGCACCCGGAGGCTGGAGAACCGCTTCATGCGGCGGGGCATCGAGCTGGTGGTGGACGGCACTCCCTCGGAGCTCATCCGCGAGATACTGGAGACCGACATCGCATCGATGCTGCAGCGCCACCGCCGCGGGGCCGAGATGATGGCCACGGCCGGAGGATTCGCGCCGACGATGGGCATCATCGGCACGGTGATGGGCCTCATCCACATGCTCAAAAGCCTGAGCGAGCCGGGGAAGATGGGGCCCGCCATCGCGGCGGCGTTCCTGGCGACGCTCTACGGGGTGATGCTGGCCAACCTCTTCTTCCTGCCCATCAGCAACAAGCTGCGCTACCGCTCCGAACAGGAGGCGGCCATCTGCGAGATGATCATCGAGGGCGTGCTGGCCATCCAGTCGGGCGACAACCCCCGCACCGTCCAGATGAAGATGCTCGCATTCCTCTCCCCGGAGATGCAGGGCCGGGTGGTCAGGCTCCGGGAGGACACCGTTCGCGAGCAGGAGAGGCGCGCCGCCTGAGCCATGCGCCACAGGGTGTCTGCAAACGATGCGGGAGCCGGGAGCGGGCACGACGGCGGTGGCCCGATGCGCTGGCTGCTGACCTACGCGGACATGATCACCCTGCTGATGGCGTTCTTCATCATGCTCTACTCCATGTCCATCCTGAACCTGGCGCGCTTTCAGGAGGTGGCCCTGTCCATCCGGAGCGGGTTCGGGGAGGAGCATCAGGGGAAGGGGCTTGCGGCGCACGGCGCTTCGAGGGGGGCGGGCATCCGTCCGTTGGAGGCGGGCGGCAACGCGGCAGGAGTGCCCTACTCGCTCATCCGCGGGCTGAAGGGCGAGATCGAGCGCCGGGGGCTGCAAGGCCGGGTGCTTCTGGGCTCCGACGAGCGCGGGCTGGTCATCACGATGCTTTCCGACCGCGTGCTGTTCCCGGTGGGAGAGGCCGTCATCCGGCCCGAGGCGGAAGAGGTCCTGCGCTCCGTCGCTTCGCTCATCCGCCAGGTGCCGAACGAGGTGAGGGTGGAGGGACACACCTGCAGCCTTCCCGTGCGTTCCGGACCGTTCGCCACGAACTGGGAGCTGTCGACCGCCCGCGCGACCGAGGTGGTGCGGTTCCTCATCCGGCAGGGCGTGCCGGCAAGACGCCTGTCCGCCGCGGGCTACGCAGACCAGCACCCGGCCGCCTCGAATGCAAGCGAGTCCACCCGCATCCGGAACCGGCGCGTCGAGATCGTCCTGCTCCGCCCGCCGCTTTCGCCGGACCCCGCGCCGGAAGGCTCCCGCTGAACCGCCGCCCTGGCGCAGCCACTGTTTCTTCCCTTCTCCCTGCAGGACCCGCCGCGTCCTGCCGATAGATACTTCGAAGACCGGCCCGCCGGAGAAGCTCCGGCCCGGCGGACCCGGGCGCCATCCATCACCGGAGCCACGCAAGAGGTATCGGCCCATGAGACAGATTCTGAGGAGCAGAAGCGGCAAGATCCGCATCTTCATCGTCCTCGCCGGCGTCCTCGTCCTGGCGCTGGCCGGGACGGGCTTCTTCGTGCTGAAGGGGAAGTCCGGAGGCGACAAGCACAAGGAGGCGCCTCCGGAGCCGGAGCACCTCATGACCCTCGAGCCGTTCATCCTGAACCTGGCCGACGCGGACTCCGCCCGCTACCTCAAGATGGAGATAAGCCTGGGGGTGAAGGGAGAGGTCCCCGCCGCCGGGGGCGGACACGGGGGACATGGAGGAGGCGGCGAGGACCCGAAGATCACCGTAATCCGGGACACCATCATACGCGTCACCAGCAGTCACACCTACCGGGAGCTGCTCAGCGCGGAGGGGAAGGAGAAGCTCAAGAAAGAGCTGCGCGAGGCCATCGAACACGCCGTGGAGGGGCTCGAGGTCTCGAACGTCTACTTCACGAGCTTTGCGATGCAATGAACGGGAGAGCGGGCCCCTGAGCGGCCCGCTCCCGTCACGGAGAGGATAGAGTGTCCGGAATACTGTCTCAGGAGGAGATAGACGCCCTCCTTTCCGTCTACTCGTCGGGTGGGAGCGCCCCGGGCAAGGCCGGGGAGGGGACACGGTCGCGCGAGGTGCGGCTGTACGACTTCGCGCATCCGGAGAAGTTCTCCAAGGAGCAGCTGCGCCAGCTGGAGGCGGTCCACAACAGCTTCGCATCCTCGCTGTCGCACCGTCTTTCCGCGACGATGCGCAACACGCTGGAGGTCCGCCACACCACTCTGGACCAGAGCAGCTTCGAGGAATACCTGAAGAGCATCCCCAGCCCCACCCTCACCTCGACCTTCAAGCTGGAGCCGGCGGGGGTCAAGGGGGTCATCGAGGTCAACCCGAACATCGTCTTCGTGCTGGTGGACCTCCTGACGGGAGGCTCGGGGGAGCCGAAGATTACCAACCGTCCCGTGACTCCCATCGAACTGAAGCTGATGGAGGGCGTCCTGAAGGTCGCGCTCTCCGAGTATCAGAGCGCCTGGGCTCAGTTCGCGGAAGCCAAATGCTCGCTGGAGAGGGCGGGGAGCGACCAGATGATCAATCCCATCGCGCGGCCGCAGGACCGGATGGTCAGCGTCTACTTCGAGGTGCAGACCGCGGCGCAGGTGGGTCTGATGTCGCTGTGCATCCCCATCTCCGGGGTGGAGGCGCTGCTCTCATCGCTGGCGCAGAGGAGCGACCTGGCGTCCCAGGCGCTGAAGGGCGAACGCGCCAAGATCGAGCAGCACCTGAAGGGCAGCCAGGTCACGGCCAGCGTCCTGCTGGGGACCGCCGGGGTGACGCTGCGGGACATCCTGGACCTGGCGCCGGGAGACACCGTCCGGCTGGACCAGCCCGTGGACCGGGAGATCCGTCTGGCGGTCCAGGGGGTGCCGAAGTTCCACGCCGTCCCGGGAGTGCTGGGCCGCAAGCTGGCGGTGCAGCTGACGCGGACGGTGGAACAGGAAGCCGGGCTTCCGGATAAAGAAGCCGCCTGAACCAGCCGAAGATTCGGCTGGACCGGGCAGTGCGGTCTGCCGGGACTCCCCGCGGTGGCACGGGGGAGGAACGGCGCCCGAAGAGAATATCACGGGTCAGGTGGGCGCTCGAGCTCAAGATGACGCCGCCTGCCCGCCCCACTTCGACCGGGGGCGGGTCAGTGATACCACGGACATGACGTCCGCCCCACTTCAAGACCCGGCGCAGCGTGCGTCCGCGCCCCGCCGAAAGGCCGGCGGCGCCCGACCTGCGCGCCGGGAAGACCCCGAAGACAAGGACTGAAAGTCAGCACCGGACCGCGCCCGCCAGGGCGGGGAGGCCTCCGGGAGGGCGGCAGCCGCCGCTCTTCTCCCGGGAGGGCTTTCCGCTTCGCGGGATGGTCCGTGAAGAGGGACAGACGTCGCATGGGCGATCCACTTTCGCAGGAAGAGATCGATCGGCTGCTTGCCGAGGCCGCCGGAGGAGGCGGCCAGCAGGAACCCGCGTCCGCGCAGACAGGCGGAGGGGAGCAGACAGCCGCACAGCCGGAGGGCGAAGCGGAGCCCGCGGCCGGGCTCGAGGTGGTCGCGGAAGACGGCGGCGGAGAGGCCGGGACGCCGGCCGCCGCCGGAGCGGAAGAGAGCGCTCCGAAGCCCGAACCTCAGCCGGAACCTGAGACGGCGGCCCGGCCCGCGCAACCGGCCGCGCCCCCGAAGCAGCCCTCGGTCATCGGGGCGAAGACCTCCGCCCCGCCCACGGCCGCCCAGAGCGTGCAGTTCGGACCGCTGCCGGGCGCCGGCGCCCCCGAGGGGACTCCCCGCTCGCTGGACCTGCTGCTGGACATCCGCCTGCAGCTCACGGCGGAGCTGGGCCGAAAGGAGATGACCATCCGGGAGGCGCTGTCGCTGGGTCCCGGCTCCGTGCTGGAGCTGGACAAGATCGCGGGCGAGCCCGTGGACCTGCTGGTCAACAACAAGCTTATCGCGCGGGGAGAGGTGGTGGTGATCGATGAGAACTTCGGAGTGCGCGTCACCGAAGTCGTCAGCCCCGAGGAAAGGATGGACCGAGTTGCGTGACCCAAGACCCGTTATCCTGGCTGCGGCCGTTCTTCTGGCTCCGGGGATGTGTCTGGCGCAGGCCCACCGGCCGGCGGAGCCTCCCGTGAGCCATCCCGTCGCCGCCGCGCCGGCCGCTCCCGCTCAGCCGGCTCCCGCGCCGGCGCAGCCCGTGCACCGCGCGGAGACGAGCCAGCCCGCGGCAGCGGAGACTGCACCTGCCGCGGCCGTCCGGACGCCGCCGGAACCGGCCGCGCCGGTCCGCAGGAGCGGAGCTTTCACCCGGCGGAGTGGAACTGTCCGGACCCCGGCCGTCAGCGCGCGTGCGCCGCAGGCGGCCGCGCAGTCAGACGCGGCTCCCGCGCCGCAGAGGGCGGCCGGGACTC
>FWPV01011491.1_pt1 | contig 14073 bp, 9 predicted proteins | sample 2228371 | NCBI WGS metagenome assembly FWPV01 (sample SAMEA103939776, study PRJEB20133) | metagenome
ACCAGCGGTCTCGATACGGGCTGCGCTGGGGACCGGCGCGCCGATCGAGTAGGCCCGTGCCGGGCGGGCGCCGCGCTGAGGGTGATCCGACAGGGCCGTATCGAGATCGAGCGCCGCTCCAAGTTGCTCTCGGCGCAGCCCTACTCGACCAGCGGCGCCGCATTCGCCCCGTTGTTTGACAGCGGTTGATGACGCGTGCTACTCTACACCGATCCAGTCGCTGGCCCTCGCCCAGGTGGAGGGCCGGCCAAATCCCCGGGAGGTCATGGTCATGGACATCGAAGCGCTGCGCGCGCTCTTCCCGATCACACGACACAAGGCGTATCTGAACCACGCGGCCGTCTCGCCGCTCGCGCAGCCGGTCTACGAGGCGATGCACAGCCATCTGTACAACTACTGGCAGACGGGCGCCTCCTTTGCCGAGGGACAGGATCCCGTCGCGCTGGCTCGCGAGCGCGCGGCGCGATTGATCGGCGCGCGTCCCGCTGAGATCGCGCTGGTCCATAATACGTCGCACGGCCTGCTGCTGGTGGCGGGCGGCCTCGATTGGCGCCCCGGCGACAATGTGGTGTGCGCCGAGGGCGAGTTCCCGGCGACCGTCTACCCCTGGCGCAGCCTGGAGAACCGCGGCGTGACCGTCCGTATCGTAGCGGAACGTGAGGGGCGCGTCCCGCTCGATGGCCTGCGCGCCGCGATCGACGCGCGCACGCGTATCGTCTCCCTCAGCTTCGTCGAGTTCTACACCGGCTACCGCAACGATCTCGCCGCCGTCGCCAGCCTGTGTCGCGAGACGGGCGCCCGCCTCTGCATCGACGCCATCCAGGGGCTGGGCGCGATCGCCCTCGACGTCGCCGCGACCGGCATCGACTTCCTGAGCGCTGGCTCGTTCAAATGGCTGATGGGGCCGACCGGCGCGGGCATCTTCTATTGCCGCGAGGATCGTCTGAACGAGCTTAGCCACGCCGTGCTCGGCTTCGACTCGACCCACAATCCGGGGCACGACTACTTCAATTTCAATCTGCCCTGGAAGAGCGACGCCTCGCGTTTCGAGATCGGCGTGCCCCCAGTCGACAGCCTGGTCGGGTTCGCTGCCAGCCTGAAGTTCCTGCTCGACTTGGGAATCCCTCAGATCGAGGCGCGCATCCTCGACCTCACCGATTATCTCCTCGACCGCCTGGCCGGGCGCGCGGTCGAGATCGTCACGCCGCACGCCAGCCGCGCCGAACGTTCGGGCATCGTCACCTTCATCCCCCGCGGCCGCGACCCCGTCGCGCTGGCGCGGCGCATGGGGCAGGCGGGCGTCGTCGTCTCGGCGCGCGGCGCCGGCATTCGCGTCTCGCCCCATTTCTACAACACGACCGAAGAACTCGATCGCGTGCTTGAGTGGGTGCCGTGAGCCAGTTTCGTTTTGAGTTGATGGCGATAGATGGCGCGGCGCGGCGCGGCGTGCTGCATACGCCGCACGGGCCAATTGCTACCCCTTGTTTTGCGCCGGTAGGGACGCAGGCGACGGTGAAGACGCTCACGCCGCATGACCTCGAGGCGTTGGACGTACACCTGATCCTCAGCAACACCTACCATCTCTATCTGCGGCCGGGGGCGGAGACGATCGCGCGGCTGGGCGGGCTGCACCGCTTCATGGGATGGGACCGCCCCATCCTCACTGATTCGGGCGGCTTCCAGATCTTCAGTCTGTCTCATCTGCGCCGCGTCGACGCCGATGGGGTCACCTTCCGTTCGCACATCGATGGCTCGGAGCATCGCTTCACGCCGGAGCGGGCGGTGGCGGTGCAGGAGCTATTGGGCGCCGACATCATCATGTGCCTGGACGAGTGTCCAGACCCGCTCGACCGCCGTTATAACGAAGAGGCGTTGCAGCGCACTCATGCCTGGGCGGAGCGTTGTCGGGCGGCGCAGTCGCGCCCCGATCAGGCGTTGTTCGGCATCGTGCAGGGGGGCGTCTTCCCCGACCTGCGCGCCCAAAGCGCGCGGTTTCTAAGAGGGCTTGATTTCCCGGGGTACGCCATCGGCGGCCTGTCGGTGGGGGAGACCAAGGAGCAGATGTACGCCATGCTCGACGTGGTGACGCCGTTGCTGCCCGCCGAGCGGCCGCGTTACCTGATGGGCGTAGGCACGCCTGAGGACATCCTGGAGGCGGTCGCGCGCGGCGTCGATCTCTTCGATTGCGTGCTGCCCACGCGCGTGGCGCGCAACGGCGGCCTGCTCACGCGGCAGGGGCGCCTCAATCTGCGCAACGCGCGCTACGCCGAGGACCCCGATCCCGTGGAAGCGGGGTGCACCTGTTACACCTGTCAACATTTCAGCCGCGCTTATCTGCGCCACCTTTTCAAGGCGGGCGAGGTGCTGGCGTTGCGCCTGGCGACGGTGCACAACCTTCATTTTATGGTGCGGCTGATGGAGGATGTGCGCTCTCATATCCAGGGGGGGACGTTCCTCGCGTTCAAGCAGGCCTTCCTGACCGAGTACACCCTCCCCAATCAGGCGGTGCGTCACGCCCAGATGGCGCGTCGGCGGGCGCAACGAGCCACTCTTTCCGCAGGAGCATAACGTGGACCCCGTTCAGGCTGTGATCCTCGGCGTCCTGCAGGGCGCCACCGAGTTTCTGCCCATCTCCAGCTCGGCGCATCTGGTGTTGGCGCCCTGGGCGCTTGGGTGGGAGCCGCCCGGCCTCCTCTTCGATACGATGGTCCATTGGGGGACGCTGGCCGCCGTGCTTCTCTATTTCTGGCGCGACATCCTGCGCTTGATCGTGGCGGGGCTGCGCGCCTTGGGCCAACGTTCGCTGGCCGACCCCGACGCGCGCATCGCCTGGGGGATCGTGTTGGGCACGATCCCGGCGGTGATTTTGGGGTTGCTGTTCGAGGACCTGTTTGAGGCGCTCTTCCTCAATCCGCGCGCGGTGAGCGCGTTTCTGCTGATCACCGCGCTTCTGCTGTTCCTGGCCGAGCGTGCGGGCCAGCGGCGACGCTCCCTGTCCGAGCTGTCGCTGGTCGACGCGGCCTTGATCGGCCTGGGGCAGGCGATCGCGATCGCGCCGGGGATCTCGCGTTCGGGCGCGACGATCGCTGCTGGCCTGGCGCGCGGGCTGCGCCGTGAGGCAGCGGCGCGTTTCAGCTTCCTGCTCTCGATCCCAGCCATCGTCGGGGCCGGCGGGCTGCAATTGGTGAAGGCGGCGAGCGGCGAGGGGAGCGGGGCGACGCCCCTCGTCTTGCTGCTCGGCTTCGCCGCCGCGGCCATCGCCGGCTATGGGTGCATCCGCTTCCTGCTCCGGTACCTGCAGCGAGGCAGCCTCTATGGATTTGTCGTCTACTGCGCGACGGCTGGCCTGGCGGGATTGGCGTTGTCGTTCCTGCGCGGGTGATCGCGGCGCCGCGCGCAACAGGCGGCGGAAGCGCCGCGCGGCGGCAGGGATCGGACTGCTGGCTCTGCTGCTGGCGGCCTGCGCCGCGCTGACGGGGCCGCCCCCCATGACTGTGCTGCGCATCGCCGCGCCGCGCAGCCTGACCCCGCAGCTCGCTGAGGTGGCGGAAGCTTTCCGCGCGCGCCAGCCGGAGGTCAGCGTCCAGATCGACAGCGCCGATGCGGCGCTGGCCGCGGACATGTTGCGGCGCGGGGAAGTCGAGATCGCGGCCATGACATGGCTGTCCCCTGATCTGCCCGCGACCTGGACGACGACGCCGATCGCCTGGGATGCGGTCGTCCTCATCGTCCATGCTGACAATCCCTTGTCGGGCCTGACGATGCTGCAAGCTCGACGGATCTTCGCGGGCTGGGCCTGGCGTTGGGAGGATGTGGGCGGAGTCTCGTTTGCGCCAGAGGAGGCGGAGCCGATCCAGGTGGTGAGCCGCGAGGAGGGGGCGGGGACGCGCTCCTTCTTCGAGCGGCAGGTGATGGCCGGAGAGGCGGTGACCCTGACCGCCCTGGTGATCCCCAACAGTTCCGCGGTCGTCGACTACGTGGCCAGCCATCGCAACGCCATCGGCTACGTCTCCATGAGCGAGGTCGATGCGCGCGTGCGCGTCGTGCCTCTGGAGGGGGTGACGCCGATGCCGGAGACGGTCAGCACAAGCGGGTACCATCTGGCGTATCCCGTGTACCTGGCGACGCGCCAGCGGTCGGCGGCGGCTCAAAGCTTCATTGATTTTGTGCTCTCGCCGGGCGGCCAGGCGTTGCTCGGCGAGCACTATGGTCGCGTGCGCTGAGGGCCGCCATCCGTTGCAACGGACGGCTGGCCATGCACAAACCCGCGCGGCGGGTTTGGCGCGCGCCCGGCGTCGGATTTATCCGATGCCGCGTCCCGCCGCGACGCCTCCCGTCGGGCCGCCATCCGTTGAAACGGACGGCTGGCGGGCCAAAACAGGCCCGGAAACCCTTGACAGGCGGAGCGCCCCCGCGCGATACTTACTCGTGTAACGTTACACGAGCAAATTCTCCTCGACCGACCCTTACGCTGCTGCTTCCATCCCTTCATCGTTTCGTCAGCGCGGCCGACCGATATTGTCTTTGTGCACAAAGATGGTTGCTGTGCAGGCCTTTTATAGGCGTCGCTGCGGCAGGCGCTTTCGATGAGACGCCCTACTCAAGCCGATGTGGCCCGTCTGGCTGGCGTGTCTCGGGCGACCGTCTCGTATGTGATCAGCGGCCGCGCCCGGGATGACATCTCGATCGCCGAAGAGACGCGCCGGCGCGTCCTGGAGGTGGTAGAGCAGCTAGGCTATCAGCCCAACGCCTCCGCTCAGTCGCTGCGTCGGGGCCACACCAAGACGATCGGCCTTCTGGTCCCCGACTTGCATAACCCCCATTACTGGCAGATCGTCCGCGGCGTGGAGGAAGAGGCTCGCGCGCGAGGCTATGACTTGCTGTTCAGCAGCACGTCCCTCGATCCCGAACGGGAGCGCGATTGCGTGCGCGCGCTGTTGCGGCGCCGTATGGACGGCCTCATCCTGTTGCTCACTTATCCCACCCTGGCTCTGGCGGAGGCTGAGACACTCATGCGACCCCACAGCCCGATCGTCCTTCTGGGCGGCGGCGCGCCGGAGGTCGATCATGTGCTCCCCGGCTATCGCGAGGGGGCCAGCCAGTTGATGGCCCATCTCCTCGATCTCGGCCACCGTCGCATCGGGCTGATCCTGGGCGTCGCGACCCCCGAACTGGGTTCCGAGCGGCTGACGGCGTATCGTTCGGCTCTGGAGGAGCGCGGGCTTCCCGTGGAGGAGCGCCTGATCGAACGTTGCGGCAGCGCGCTGGACGATGGCTATCGGGCGGCCGTCCGTTTGTTGCAGCAACAACCCCGGCCCACGGCCCTCGTCGTGATCAACGACCTGCTGGCCATCGGCGCTTTGCGGGCCGTGGCTGATCTGGGACTGCGGGCGCCAACGGAGGTGTCGGTGGCCAGCTTCGACGATATCGAGATAGCGGCTTATCTAAACCCTCCTCTAACCACGGTGTGGGTCAATGCCGAGGAATTGGGGCGGCGCGCGGCGTCCGTGTTGTTCGCGCGCCTGCTGGATCCCGAATGCCCGCCCCAACAGGTTCGCCTGCCCGCCCGCCTGGTGGCGCGAGGATCGACTGGACCAGCTCCAGTTATACAGTAGCCTGTCCGAAGCGGCGCCGCGCAGCCCTTTCCCGGCGCTGTGCTGGGTTGCGGACCCAACGGCTGCCGGCCATTCGGGCGGGGCTGAGAAGGGAGGTGATGCACGCCAGAACGGACGACGAGCAAGCGTCTCGTGTCGGGCGCTCTGACAGGCGAGGGGACGTCGGGAGACGAGGCAGGCAACCTGTCCCTCGCAGCCAGAGCTGCCGAACGTTGTGGTGTCCTGCAATGTGCGGCGCCGGTTTCGTTCGTTCGCAGAATCGTTGTAAGGAGGTGTTCCCATGAAGCGCAGCAAGATCTTGTGGTCGTTGCTGGCGGTCGTCACGATCATGTCCATGGTCCTTGCGGCATGCGCGCCTTCCCCGGCGCAGCCCGCCGCGCCGACGGCGGCTCCCCCGCCTGTGGAGGCTCCCGCGCCCGCGGAGACGCCGCAGCCGGCTGAGGCCCCTCAGCCGGCTGCTAAGGAATGGGAGGGGGAGGTCGTCGTCAGCCTGCAGAGCCAGAACACCATGACCTGGCAGGCCCTGTGCGACGCCTACATGCAGAAGAATCCCAAAGTCAAGTGCCAGGTCGAGCTGAAGCCGAGCGAGGGCTATCAGGACTGGATCCGCACCCAGTTCGCGGGCGGCGAGCCGCGTCCCTCCCTGGTGAACGGCAACGTCGTGGCCGATCTGTTGACGGCCAAGAAGTTCGTCAACCTGGACGACTATCTGGACAAGCCCAATCCCTACAACGCAGGCAGGCCCTGGCGCGAGAGCTTCGATCAAGACGTGATGTTCCTGTCGCGCGATGCGACGACCGGTGAGCTTTACCATCTGAGCCTGGAGATGGTCAAGATCATCTGGTTCTACAACAAGGACATCGCGGCCCAGATCGGCATGACGGAGCCGCCTCAGACCTGGGACGAGCTGGCCGAATGGATGGCCAAGGCCCGCGAGGCTGGCTACATCCCCTTCTCCATCGGCGGCGACTTCCAGGAGTTCTGGGAGATGCGCATCGGCTGGCTGGCCCGCATGTATCAGGATGGCTTCTACTGCACGCCGGATAAGTGGGAGCTGAGCCGCTGCCAACCTGGCGACTGGTGCTTCGAGGTTGGGGTGGACGACCAGTTCCCGGCCGCTAACTGGCAGGAAGATCGCCACTACGACGACGGCAATCGCGTCCACCAGAACCCGGTGCGCTGGATCCTGGCCTTCCAGGAGGGCAAGATCGGGCCGAAGGACCCCGAATATCGGGCCTTGATGCGGGAGTTCAAGAAGGTCTTGACGCCCGAGAACCTGCCGCCTGGATGGACTGGCGTCAACGGCCAGACCGCTTACTCGCTCTTCCTGTCGGGCAAGGCGCTCTTCTGGCTGGACGGCGGTTGGATGATCAGCCACTTCGAGAAAGACCTCAACAACCTGCGCACGGGCCAATTCTTCACGGTCAAAGAGGGTGAGCCTACGCCCACGCCCGATCCGAGCTTCCAGACCATCCAGCCGTTCGAATTCGGCACCTTCGACAATCCCAAGATGACTGCGCCGGAGGCCAAGTGCCCGTGGCAGCGCACGATCGAGTGGCCGGTTGGCTTCTGGAGCGTGCCCAAGAAGTCGGCGAAGCAGAACGACCTGGAGATCGACTTCCTGATGTTCGTCACCAGCCCCGAAGGGTTCGGCATCTACGTGCAGACCAACATGGATCCGAACAATCCTCAGGGTGGGCTGGTCGGGCCGTTCATCGTCAAGGGCGTGGAGATGCCGCCGGAAATGGCCGCCAAGTTCGAGAACCTGAAGCCGGTCGGCAACACGGAGAAGACGACGGCTGGCAGCGGCTTCTCGCGCGGCATCGCCGACTATCAGCCGATGGTGCGCGAATGGGTGAGCCTGGCCCAGCAGTACTTCACCAACCAGATCGACCTGGACACCTACATCGAGAGATACGACGAAGTGTTGCGTCGGCCGGACCTGTGGAAGGGGCTGCTCGAGCACATGCAGTTGACCGACGACGACCTGGCGCATCCCGAGAAGAAGCCGGTCAACCGGTAGTGTAGTGATCCCCTGTTCCTGTTCCCGCTGGTCTCCTGACCAGCGGGAACAATGCCTGGCGGGTCGGGAGACCCACCAGGAACTCGGGTAGCTCCCGCCGGAACTCAGGCAGCGATCGAAGTGCATTCCTGTGTTCGCCGCCGGTCTCCTGACCGGCGGGGAGCGCGGCTGGCGGGTCGGGAGACCCGCCAGGAACTCGGGTAGCTCCCGCCAGAAATCGGGTAGCTAGCGAAGACCTGCCAGGAACTCTGGAACCTGGAACTCGCAACCCCTCGTGGAGAAGCGTATGGAATCCCAGCGTCCGTCAGGAATCAGGTCGGCGCGGCTGGCCCTGGCTGTCCTGTTATGGATCGCCGCGTTCCCGATGTGGGCGGAGGCGCAAGCTCCAGGTTGGCGCTTCACGGCTGGCAGCCTCGTCCATGTGGCGGCGGTCTCAGCGGATGGCGAGGCCGTCGTGATCGGCACGCGCGCGGGCCTGGTGCTCTATTTGAATCGCGAAGGCGCAGAGCTGTGGCGCTATGATACCGGCGGCACCGTTCTGGGGCTGGGCGTGAGCGAGGATGGCCAGCGCATCGTCGCGGCCACGGAGAGCCGCAGCGCGCTGCTTCTGGATGGCGCTGGCCAGCTCCTCTGGAAGAGGGACTTCGATTTCGCCCTGGTCGCGGCCGCCATTTCAGGCGATGGCAACCTGATCGGCCTGGTCCCCCGCAAATCCAGACTGGTCTGGCTCCTCGACGGCGCTGGCAACGAGGTGTGGCGGCATGAGTTCGATACGCCGCCCACGGCTGTGGCGATCTCGGCGGACGGCCAGCGGATCGTATTTGGCTCGCGCGACGCCCGTGTGCGCGTCTTCAACCCGCAGGGCCAGCAACTGTGGGAACAGCAGGTGGACGGCGTGATCACTCGCTTGGCGATCACGCGCGATGGTGGGCTGATCGCCGTCAGCGATGAATCCAGCAAAGGGTATCTGCTCAAAGGGGATGATGGCGCCGTGCTGTGGTCTTACGCGGCCGAGGGGGTCATGGAGTCGGCCGCGATCTCCGGCGACGGGCAGCGCGTGGCCTTTGGCGCCCGCGATAAGCATTCCTATCTCCTCGATCGCTCGGGCGCCCTGCTGAGCAAATCTCCGGCCAGCGATGTGGTCCATGCAGTGGCCCTTGCGGCGGACGGCAGCACCCTGGTGGTCGGCTCGGACGATGGGACCGTCCTCGGATTCAATGTGGGGCAGACCGCGGCGGGATATGCCGCTCAGGTGCAGGCGGGGCGTGTTCGAGCCATCGTCATCCCCCTGGTCGCGGTTGCGATCCTGGCCGCTGTCGTCGCGTTCCTGCGCCTCACTCCGGTGGGCCAGCGCGCCTGGGAAGTGCATGGGGCCGGCCCGCGTTCGCTGGCGCGCGAGGTCTGGCGCGCGCGCGGCTCGTATCTGCTCCTGGCGCCCACGGTGGCTCTGCTTCTGACTTTCAACTATTACCCGGCCCTTTCCGGGTTGTTTCACTCCTTCACCAAATGGAACCCCGGCGTCGAGACGCGCTGGATCGGGCTGGCGAACTTCGAGGCGATCCTCTACAACCAGTTCCTGCGCCGTGGGATCGTCAACGCCATCATCCTGATCGTCACCGGCTATATCAAAGTGTTGACGGCGCCGCTGCTCGTCGCCGAACTGCTCTTTCACCTGCGCTCGCGGCCGCTGCAGTATTGGCTGCGGTCCCTGTTCATCTTCCCCATCGTGGTGCCGGGCGTCGCCATCATCCTCGTCTGGCGCAACATCTTCGATCCCAACATCGGCCTGCTCAACAACACCCTGGCGCTCCTGGGGCTGATGAACATGCGGCAACCCCAGGCCTGGCTGGGCGACCCGCGGACGGCGATCTGGTCGATCGTCTTCATCGGGTTCCCGTGGGTCAGCGCGTTCGCGCTGCTGCTCTACTACGGCGGCCTGATCTCCATCCCGGTCGAGCTATTCGACGCCGCGAAGGTGGACGGGGCCAGCAGCCTGCGCCGCTTCTGGAACCTGGACCTGCCCCTGCTCCTCGGCCAGATCAAGCTCCTGCTGATCCTGGGCTTCATCGGCGGCATGCAGGAATTCGCCATCGTCTTCCTGACCACCGAGGGCGGACCCTATAACGCCACCTACACGCCGGCCCTGGAGCTGTATTACCAGGCCATGCGTTTCAACAACTTCGGGCTGGCCTCGGCGATCGGCACGGTGTTGTTCATTATCATCCTGGGCGGCACGATCTTGAACCTGCGCTATGTCCGCTCCGCTACCGAGTATCAGGCGTGAGGGCGCGCAAGAGAAGCGCGAAAGGGGAAAGGGAAAATGGTGCAAACGTTGCGCGCGCGTTGGTCGGCCTATCGCAAGGCGCGACGACAGACGGCGGACTATAGCTCCGGCAGCGCCGGCGCCAGTCGCCTGGGCCAGGTCGTCATCGTCTTGACGTTGTTGTTCCTCCTGTTCCTGACCCTCGTCCCGGTGATCTTCATGCTCATGACCTCGCTCAAGAACCGCGGGCAGATCTTCACCCAGTTCTGGGCCTTGCCCAGGCCGCCGCTCTGGGAGAACTATATCTTGGGGTGGCGGGCGATGCGCGGCTACGTCCTCAACTCGCTCCTGTTCGGTTCGGCGTCCGTGATCGCCGTTGTGTTTCTCTCCTCGCTCAGCGGCTACGTGTTCGCGCGGCATCGCTTCCCGGGCAAAGAGATCATCTACGTCGCGATCCTCTCCCTGCTGATGATCCCCGGCGTCTTGACCCTGATCCCCGCGTTCGTGTTGGTCCGGCAGCTCGGCCTCCTGGACACCCCTTGGGCCTTGATCTTGCCCTGGACGGCTGGCGGCCAGGTGTTCGGCATCTTGCTCTGCCGTAGCTTTTTCGCGACCCTTCCCCAGGAGCTGTTCGAGGCCGGCCGGATCGACGGCGCCTCGGAAATCCAGCTCTATGCCCGGGTGGCGCTGCCGTTGAGCTGGCCTACCCTGATCACCCTGGCGATCATGCACTTTGTGGGCACGTACAACGACTTCATCTGGCCGCTGGTGACGGTCACCAATCCCGCCATTCAGGTCGTAGGGGTGGGCCTGCGCCAGTTCGTCAACCAGTGGGGCGTGGTCGATATCGGCGGCCAGATGGCGGGGTACACCGTTTCGGTCATCCCGCTCCTGATCCTGTTCACCTTCGGCATGAAGTACTATATCCAGGGGGTGACCGCTGGCGCGCTCAAGGCGTAACGGGTTGCGTAAGATCAGTTTGGGGCAGGAGGATCACCTGATGCAAGCCTCAAAACGACTGGCGGTGTTGGATTGGCCGTGGAAGAGCGAGGATCCCGTCATCCACATCATTCTGATCTCCGACGAGCAATTCGTCAACCTGGCGAACCACCCCGACGAGGCGGTGGAGAAGATGTATCCCTGGGCCGACGCTGCGATCAGCCTGCGCGAGTATTGCCGGCAGGCCGCCGCGCGCGGCGCGACCACGCTGCGCCTGGCCTACGATTACTTCTTCGGCGGCAGCAAGCGCAGCCTCTATCCTGACACCGACGCCTTCCAGGATGCCTTGAAAAAGGTGCACGACGTGGCCGCCGAGTTCGGCATCGGTCTGGAGCCGAGCGTGCTCTCGCCGCTGGAGTTGGGCTGGGGCTATCAGGCCAGGACTGGCGAGGCCGGGCGGTGGATGCACTATCGCGAGGGGTTGCGCGATCCACAGAGCGGCGCGTACTCGGTGATGATGTGGCAGCAAACCCAGTGGTGCAACAACAAAGGCCCTACGCCCGTCACATTGATCGGCGCGCGGGCGTTCGCGTTCCGCGAGGAGCAGATTCCCGGCGCGCCGTTCTTCGCGGTCCACCCCGACCAGATCGTTGAGTTGGCCCCCCCAACCATCGAGGAGTTGCCCGGCGCCCGGATCGAGAACGACGCGCACTATAAAGCCGTGCGCATCCGAGCCTGGGGAAGCGGCGACTCGGACATCGGCCCGCTCGATCGCGTGCTGGTCGTGCTGATCTACCGCACGGCGGAGATGGACTATTTCAGCCCCTCGGCCGCCGAGTTCTTGGATGAGCTGGTGCGGCAGTATCACGAGCGCGGGATCGCCCTCACCGGCATCTACGCCGACGAGACGCACATCCAGGGCGACTGGTCGTATCATTCGCACATGGACAATGGCCAGTTCACGGTGCGCTACGTCTCGCCTGGTTTCGAGGCCGCGTTCGCCGCACGCTTCGGCTCTGAGTACGCCGACTTCGCGCGCTACCTGCTCTACTTCACCTGCCATCAGCACGATTTCCTGCCCACCCACGCGCCGAAGCTGCCCAGCCAACACGTCTTCGGCGCCAGCCCCGATGATGTCGTCCACACCTTGCTCTTTCGGCGGAACTATTATCAGTTCCTCGAACACGGCGTCGTCAAGCTGATGGTGGACGCTCGCAACAAGATCGAGCAACGCAACGGCCGCTCGCTGGACATCTACTATCACTCCACCTGGGCCGAATCGCCCACGTGCGACGCCTGGGCCATCGGCGGGGTGCACGAAAGCTGGTCGGCCGAGGAGCATCGCCGCCAGTACGAGTACACGCCCGATTTCATCTGGTCGAACACGGTGCATCAGGCCGCTTCGGCCTGCGCCGATCAATTTGCCTGGAACGAGTACCTGACCGGCGGCAACGATGACACGGCCGAGGGCGGCTATGCGGATCGCAACTACTACGGTCGCGTGCTGGCCTGTTCGCTGGCCGCGCTGAATCGGCGGCCCCTGGCGAGCGCAGGCATGTGGGGCATGCCTGACGCGGTCGCGGATCGCATGATGGCAGTCAGCGAGGTGTACGGCGCGCTGGGGCATCCCGCGTTCCGTTCCGTAGCCGATTACGCGCCGCGGCAGATCGAAGTGCTCTTCCTCTATCCGCAAGACCTGGTGGCCGTGGATGAACGATTCGGCAGTTGGATGGTGCAATATGGGTATGCCAACCTGATCACCGCCGAGAAGCTGACGCAGTATGGCCGCGTGACCGACGACGGCTGGCTGGAGGTGAACGGTTGGCGCTATCGAACCGTCTGTGTGCTCTACGAGCCGTTCCCCAGCGCCGATTTGCTGAACCTGCTAGAGGCGCTCGTCGAACACGGCGGCGCGGTCGTCTGGTCAAGCACGCCGCCGCTCACTCCCATCCGCCGCCGCATGGCTGCGCTTTTCGGCATTGACCTGGAGGGAGGATATCCCTGCGGCGCAACCGGCGCCGCCACAGGGGGATCCGTCGCCGTGGCGACCGGAGACGCAAGCGCGACTGCCGCGCAGGACGTCCGCACCCTTCTCGGCCTGTCGCTGCCTGGCCGCCAGGTGACTTTCACAGCCGCGCTGTCATCGGTCGCGCCCATGACCATCCTGACCGATTTCACGGTGGATCGCGTCTTCCCGGCGCGGCCCCTGGAGGGCAGCGAGGTCATCGCGACCTTGCGGACGGGCGGCGCGGCGCGGACCTTGTGCGTGGGGACCCGCAAGCCATATGCCGGCGGCGGACAGGCGGTCTACCTGGGCTTCCGCCCGCGCGATGACCAGGCTGCCTCGACCGGCGTTGAGGCGCGCACCTGGTTCGAGATCCTGCACGCGCTGGGCGCATATCCGCCGAGTGGTCGCTATGCGGAAAACGACAACCCGAGTGTGGTCTCGCGCGCCACACCCTATCTGGCGACCACATTTCCCAATGGCGCGGTTGCGCTCTGCCCTCACTACCGTGACCACGAGGAAAGCTGGCCCGGCGGCTTCTTCCGCGACGAAGAGGCCGATCGGCGCATCCTCGAGGCCAATCCGGCGCCCGATGACGGCATTGACCTGGCCGACCTGCGCGTCGCCGGGCACACCGTCGCCTACCGGGGCCGCCATGCGGTTGCCTGGCGTTGCGACGACCGCGGCAACCTGGTGGCATTCGCGGGCAACGCCTGCACCGGCATCAGCGTGGATGGCCGCACCTTCACCTGGGCCGACAAGCCGGTGGACATCGCGTGGCACCCGATCCCGCCCGCAGCAGACGCCCCGCACCTGGATTGCCGGCCCCTCTTCCGCGTCTGGTGCGGCACGACGGGCTGCGTGCGCATTCCGTTGCATCTGCCAGATGCGTCAGGGCTGGAGGTGTGGCGCGGCGCCTTCGTGACCCAACGTAAGCGAGAAGGCTTCGGACGCGTTGGCTATGGCGACCGCCCCGTCCCATTCAAGGTCGCCGACGGCGCGCTGATCGTTGACGTAGACGAGGAGTTGGCGGGCCACTGGTTGTACGTAGTGCAGGCGAAGAGGTGATGTTCTGGGTCAGTATCTTGCAGAATCATGCGGTTCTGCTGGTCGTCTGACCAGCCAGGGGCGCGGCCAAGAGACCGTGCCCAAACTGTTTGGATAGGTTCTTGGTATCTTGCAGAATGATTGGAACGCACCCGATTCTGGGGTGCAGGAGTGTGTCAGC
>FWPV01011494.1_pt1 | contig 14070 bp, 9 predicted proteins | sample 2228371 | NCBI WGS metagenome assembly FWPV01 (sample SAMEA103939776, study PRJEB20133) | metagenome
CGCATGCAGGAGACTGCGAAAATCCGGCAGGACACTATCCTCTGCAGGCAACTGTAATATCAGCGGCACTATGTCTTTTTGTGCATTAATAGAACGGTTGTTATTGGCATCGCGATCCAAATGAATAGCAAGGCTCGGCACGATTGCAACGGGGCGCTTGAAATCCACCAGTGCACTGGCCATCTGCCCGGCATCATCGCGATAAGTTACGCGACCAGCCATGGATAGATCCCGGTCATACCAGGGAGCCAACAAGGCACCGCCATAAACCTCTACTCCCAATTGGAAATAGCCGCGTCGATTTAACTCGGCGCGAGGTTTTACCTTGAGGCAAGGGCTGTCGGTGTGAGCACCCAACATACGAATACCGCCATCCAACAAACTTGAACGACCATAGATGAAAGCGATGATAGAGGAATCATTCCGGGTAACCAGATAGCGCTTGCCTGGCACTAATTGCCACGAATCCGCCTCATTCAATTGCTCAAATCCGGCTGCCAACAAACGCTCAGCAAGATTGCGTGTTGCGTGAAATGGAGTGGGAGATGCTTGCAGGAACTCGAGCAGGCCAAGGTTAAACCCGGATTGGGTGTGGACAGCAGAACTCATAGTGTCACCAAAAAATTTGTTCGCAGGTTATTTCTCTAACAAGTCGGTAGTATCACGAATACGCTGGCGCTTTTGCCAGGAAACGGTATCGCGCAGGTACACAGGCTCTGCCTCAAGTACATTTATCATCGCCCCTTCTTGCCACAAACGAGCTGCAATCAATGCCATATCTTCCGCAGAGGGATGTACATCCAGAATCAGTGATTGCGGCGCAAGTTTTTGTAGCGCTGGGTAGTGCCAACCCGGCCCGACAGCAGCGAAGCCACCCGGCATAACCGGTAATGCCTGCTCAACCAACAGTTCGGGATTTATCACCGCTTCGTCCCCCATGGCTTTCATAAGCCCGGTGGTTTGCCCAGCGGGTTGAAAGGCACACCAGTAGATTTCATTCATCCGCGCGTCCAATGCAACCATAACTGGTTGTTCGCTGATTGGGTTATTACGATAAAAACCCAGTGCCATCGCCTCAAGCGTAGATACCGGAATGACGGGAAGATTCGCCCCAAAAGCTAAACCTTGCACTATACCTACGCAAATACGTAAGCCGGTAAATGAGCCTGGGCCACGCCCAAACGCGATAGCATCCAAATCCGTTAACCCAATCCCATGTCCAGCCAATAACTCATCCACCATGGGCAGAAGCCGCTGGGTATGGCTTTTGGCAGCGAGCTCAAAGCTGGAACTCAACTCGCCATTTGCATAAAGCGCCACAGAACAAGCATCGGTTGATGAATCGAGGGCTAGAATAACTGCCATAAAACGCGCCCCTTTGCAGTAAACCAATAAAAATCAGCGATAAGATAAGGAGTAGCTGTTTGACCTGACCATAAAAACGGCAGGCAAAAAAATAGGCTCCGGAGAGCCTATTATGATCGCTAAAGCGCGATTAACCCAAGACAGTCAACAACTGCTGACGAATAGAATCGACGCTACCTATACCACTGATACGAGTGTATTTAGGCACTTTGAGATTGCCCGAAGCTGCAAGCTCCTGATAAAAACCCACCAAAGGCTCGGTTTGATCATGATAAACCCCCAAGCGTTTGCGCACGGTTTCTTCTGTGTCATCGGGGCGTTGGATCAGAGGCTCACCGGTCACATCATCATGACCTTCAACTTTGGGGGAGTTATAAATAATGTGATAAACACGGCCAGAAGCCTCATGCACGCGGCGACCACTCAAGCGAGAAACTATCTCTTCATCAGGAACGTGGATTTCGATCACATGATCTATGTCAACACCCGCTTCCAACATGGCTTCTGCCTGTGGGATTGTGCGAGGAAAACCGTCAAACAAGAAGCCATTGGCGCAATCAGTAGAAGTAATTCGCTCTTTTACCAGTGCAATAATCAGATCATCAGGCACCAATCCACCCGAGGCCATTATGTCCTTTGCCTGTAAACCAAGAGGTGTACCGGCTTTTACGGCGGCACGCAGCATATCGCCAGTGGAGATTTGGGGAATGCCAAATTTTTCCATAATCAGTTGCGCTTGAGTACCCTTACCTGCACCTGGCGCGCCCAACAAAATCACTCTCATCTCGGATTGCTCCTCAGCATTATTTTTTATCGCGACGGCATCAAACACCTTACGCGAACAGCGACACAAAAGTGCCTGACAAAAGAGGTGATACGATACACGCCCATGACAGCAATCACAATACGCGCTCCCGAGGCTAACCTTTCGCCACCTAGCCCAACAATGACATAGCCATTGCAACAGACGCCCCGATAGCGCGATTAAAACCATCCTCATTTTATTTTCAAAACAGCATTTTCATCCTATAATAATGCATTATCACTCGCACCTCTGGGATAAGCCTATGCCTGCCTCTATCGAACTTGATGAATATGACCGCAAGATTTTGCGTGCACTCCAAGAGAACGCTGATTACTCGATGGCTGATTTGGGCGCCATGATAGGCCTGTCTCACACCCCTTGCTGGCGTCGTCTGAAGCGTCTGGAAACAGAAGGCGTGATTCGCGGAAAGGTAACCCTGCTTGATCCCAAGTTATTAAATTTGGGCGTCACTGTTCACGCTTACATCACCATCAAAAATCACGATGGCAACTCACTGGAAGCATTTGAGCAAGCAGTGCAGGCGATTCCGGAAGTGGTTGAATGCTACTCAACCAGTGGTGAGAAAGATTATGTGTTGCGAGTGGTGGTTGAAAGTGTTGAGCACTATGAGCGCCTGATGAAAGAAACGTTAATTCACTTACCTAATATTGGTTCAATTAACTCAGCTTTTGCGCTCAAACAAGTCAAGTTCACGACCCAGCTGCCGCTTTAAAACGCGGCCTTTTACAGCCGCGTTGCTCGACCATACATCAAACTCGGAACTGGGCTAATAATTGTCGCAACTGAATCGACAACTCATTCAGATGCTGGCTCTCCTGCGCAGTCCGGGATGCATCCTGAGCGGTATTCATCGCCAATGAGTTGATTTGCACCAGATTCTTGTCTATCTCCGCTGTTACTGAGCTTTGCTCTTCTGCTGCAGTGGCGATTTGCAAAGTCATATCCGCTATTTCTTTTACTGCAGTGCTGATTCCCTTGAGTGATTGACCTGCGTCGTTTGCCGATGTTGCCGCTTCGGCAGTCATTGTAGAGCTGCTACCCATAGCCTCTACAGCACGCTGCACGCCTTGCTGTAATTGACCCAACATCCCTTGAATATCAGCGGTAGACTGCTGTGTTCTACTGGCAAGAGTACGCACTTCATCAGCCACCACTGCAAAACCACGCCCCTGTTCACCCGCGCGTGCAGCTTCAATCGCCGCATTCAGTGCTAACAAATTGGTTTGCTCAGCCACTCCGCGAATGACATCAATTACCGAAGTTACGTTTTTGGCCTCCCCCTCTAAGTGCGACATAAAATCAGCAGTTTCATTGATACGAACCGCCAACTGTTGCACTCGCTCTACTGCAATACGAATTCGCTCCTGGCCACTATCGGTAATATTGGTTGCGTCACGGGTATTTTGCGCAGTGCTACTGGTGTTACGTGCCACTTCCTGAATAGCCATGCTCAATTCGTTAACGGCTGCAACCACCATAGTAATGGCCTGACATTGATCATCCGCAGCGCGCTGACTATTGCTTGAGACCTCCAGTAATGCTTCCGCCGTTTTGGAAACTTCGGCTGCATTGTTCAAAACACTCGCGATAATACGCTGCAACTTTTCCATAAAGTGATTAACGTGAGTAGCCAAATGGCCGAGTTCATCGTTAGTTTCAACAGGAACACGAATGGTCAGGTCGCCATCACCCTCTGCAATATTTTGGATGCGGTGACTAATCTGGCTCACTTGATTAGCCACAAGAACGGGTAAGAAAAATGCAGCGGTCAAACTAACCAGCGCACCCGCTATCAACGACATCAATAAATAGCGCTCAGCCTCACCCTGACTCAGTTCAATTTGACGACTAAACTCATCGACATGTGCCAACCGTTTTTCTTGTAACTGATCAATATAGGTACGCACATCGTCAAATGCAGTAGCGGCTTCACCGTAGGATTTTTGTAAGGCCAAAGCCCGGGTATTTTCATCGGAAGCGCGCGCATCGCGCACCACTTCACTGGCCAAATCACTCCAGCGCTTGAATAAGCGAGTGAATTCGTCCCGTTCGGACTGGGTTGCACTATTGGATAAATCCAAAGATTTATTAATTCGATCAAAGGTTTGCTGGGCGTTATCGCGCTGCTCAACAATTAATGCATCTGCAGCCATGTCAGATTGCAACAGTGTTCGCTCGGCAACCAGCGCTTGGTATAAATCCCTATCCGCTTGAATCAGTAATTCAATTTCTGGCAGGTTAACTTTGGCAATGGTTACTGCATTTTCACCCAATCGATGACTGGTATTCATCGAGTAGATTCCCATGTAAACCACCAATACCACCAGCAATAGCAGCGGCAATCTGATTTTCCAACGGAGATTTAACCCCTGATACCAAGCAAACATGATTCACCTCTTTCGATTTGCACTTTGCAGGAACTGCTTGCTATAAAGTCTAGCCAGATTCAGCAAACTTGCTATTTGGTTGGGACACTTGTGGTTTTTATTACCAATAACACATCAAAAACTTTCATTGATGTATTTAATATCAAGGTAATCATCCAAGCCATAAACGGAACCTTCCCGCCCCCAGCCGGATTGTTTAATGCCGCCAAAAGGTGCCATTTCATTGGAGATCAGACCAGTGTTGATACCCAGCATGCCGGTTTGTAACTGCTCACCCAATCGCTGGATACGAGCGTAGTCGCGGGTAAAAACATAAGCTGCCAAGCCATAAACACTGCGATTGGCTAACTCAATCACTTGCGCCTCATCATCGAACGCAATCAAAGCGGCCACTGGCCCAAAAATCTCTGTTTCTGCCAAAGCAGCATGGGCGGGAACCCGGGTTAATAAGGTGGGAGGATAAAAACATCCCTGTGTAGTGTTAACTGGCGATTGATAGGCGATTTGCGCACCGCAGCCTATAGCTTCATCGACCAATTGCTGCACTTTTAGTAGTGCCGCTGGCGAAATAAGTGGCCCAATTGATATGCCCGGCTCAGCGCCGTCACCAATGCGCAAAGTGCGTATTGCCGCCTCAAATTTTTCACTAAAAACCTTGTAGATATTACGCTGCACATAAAAGCGGTTGGCACAGACACAGGTTTGCCCGGCATTACGAAATTTGGACGCCATAGCGCCAGCCACTGCTACATCCAAATCTGCATCATCAAACACTATAAAAGGGGCGTTCCCTCCCAACTCCAAAGTGATGCGTTTTACATCCGCCGCACACTGTTGGATTAACAATTTGCCCACCGCCGTAGAACCGGTGAAGGAAATTTTTCGCACTAGCGGATTGCCAGTTAATTCTGCTCCTATAGCCGCCGCATCACTGCCAGTCACAATATTGATCACCCCTGCAGGAATACCCGCCTCTTGGGCAAGTGCTGCAAGTGCAAGTGCCGATAGTGGTGTCTCTGCTGCAGGTTTTGCGACCAGGGTACAGCCAGCTGCCAATGCGGGCGCGAGTTTGCGGGCAAGCATTGCGTTAGGAAAATTCCATGGGGTGATCACAGCAACTACACCAACGGGTTGCTTGATAACCGATATGCGCTGATGACGAGCAGGGGCAGGAATAATATCGCCATTAATACGTTTGGCTTGCTCCGCAAACCATTCTATATAACTAGCGCCGTAGGCAATTTCTGCTCTGGCCTCCACCAATGGCTTACCCTGCTCCGCCGTAAGGATTTGTGCCAACTCCTCCTGGTGTTGCATCACTAAATCAAACCAACGCCGCAACAACAGGCTGCGCTCTTTGACAGGCGTTCGCGCCCAATCAACTTGCGCTTTTGCAGCGGACTGAATCGCGCGCCGTGCATCTGCTGCATCCATATCAGCAACTTGAGCAATCAGCTCACCTTTGGCTGGGTCAAACACCGGAAATCGTTTGCCTGATTCGGCTTCGCACCAATCTCCAGCAATTAATGCTTGGGTGCGCAGCAGCGATAGACCCGCTGGAAAGTTCATGATAACTCTGGGTCGTTCGACGATTTGGAGCGCTTTTTAGCGATGGGTTTCACACCAATCTTGCGCGCTTGGTTGCCATCTACTTCAGCCACTGTCCACAGCATGCCGCTCCATTCAGCGTTATCGCCTACCACCAATTTGTCGCCCACCAAATGGGTGATAAGTTCATTGAGGGTTTTGTGCTGTTCGTATCCTTTCATATCGAGGGAGTACAGCATTGCCAAATCATTCAGTTCGGCATCCCCCTGGATGATAAAGTCGCCAAAAAAAGTTAGATCCAAATTGCGTTTGGGCGCCTGACTAAAAAGTTTGCCCAGAGCAGGCAAATCGGAATCATGACCTATAACACAAAGCACATCTCCTGCCATCAGGCGGGTGCTACCCGATGGATGGAGTAGTTCATGGTCGCGGAACAAGGCGGCAATTCGCGTATTTTCAGGCATATGTAACTCACGCAATGCTGCGCCTATGCACCACTTTTCGGCACCCAATTTGTATACAAATAACTCCCACTGGCTGGTGACATGAATTTCCAGCCCTGCACGTGACATTGGTGATGGAACCGAGGGCACAACAACCCTGGCTTTACGCGCTGCAAGCCCAAGCGTAGTGCCCTGTACCAGCAGGGAAACCAAAACAATAAAGAAAGCAACATTAAAGAATAACTGCGCATTCTCCAGGCCCGCCATTAACGGGAATACCGCCAAAATAACCGGCACGGCGCCACGCAAGCCAACCCAGGAAATGAATGTGCGCTCACGCCAATGAAAACTGCGAAATGGCAACAGACCAATAAATACAGACAAGGGACGCGCAAACAAAATCATCCACAAAGAAAGCAGTAACGCTGGAATCGCGATGGGCAATAAATCACTCGGCGTAAGCAACAGCCCGAGCACCAAAAACATGCCTATCTGACTGAGCCAAGCGAGGCCATCAAACATGTGCAAAATACCGTGGCGATTGCGAATAGGACGATTGCCTAACAGCAATCCGCAGACATAAACAGTCAAGATTCCACTGCCACCTACGGCACTGGAAATTGCATAAAGCATAATGCCACCACTTACGGCCAACAGCGGGTAAAGGCCACCAGCAATCGAAAGTCGATTAATCAATTGTAATAACAACCAGCCACCTGCCAACCCCAGGATGATCCCCAAACCAAATTGCTGTACGAGACTAGTTAATACCGACCAACTGAAACTGGTCTCCCCGGCCGCCAGCATCGCAATAAGGGTCACAGTTAAAAACATGGCCATAGGGTCATTACTACCGGATTCAATCTCCAAAGTAGAACCAACCCGCTCATTCAAACCCTTGCCGTTTAATAAATTAAAAACCACGGCTGCATCAGTAGAGCCAACAATGGCGCCTATTAACAGGCCTTCCAACACCGATAAATTAAATAGCCAGGCAGCCGCCAACCCCGTCAGGCCAGCAGTTATAACCACGCCAAGGGTTGCAAGGGACAACGCTGGCCAAAGCGCAACGCGGAAAGTAGCTGCACGAGTACGCATACCACCATCTAGCAGGATGATGGCAAGAGCCAAGTTACTTACGAGATATGCGATTGAATAATCGTTAAAGACTATGCCGCCGGGGCCATCCACACCGGCCAACATCCCCACACCTAAAAAAATTACCAAAATAGGGACGCCAACCCGAGTAGAGATGGAGCTCAGCAAAATACTGGCGGCAACGAGCAGCGCGCCAATTAACAATATGTTGTTGACTGTGATGACGTCCAAATAAGCAGCCCTTTCTCAGGAAATTCAATAAAAACAAGCACTAATAGAAATCGATTGTAACCTGTCAATGCCGCTGGCTGTCAAAACAAAGCGTAGACCACAGGCGAATTTACCCGAGCTATCACCTACTGAGTGCCTCATTTTCGTGCGACTTCAAGCCAAAAATGCAGCTATAATTCGCGCCATTACTTTCACTGATTAAGTTGTCCTTCATGCTCAATAAAGATGCTCTACAACAACTCTCGCAATTGAAGTCCAGTATTGTTGCCGCAAAAGATATAGCTCAGGGAACTGTGCGCACCACTACCAAACGTTTTGGTTTTTTAATTCTAGACGATGGACGCGAGGCTTTTATCGACCCTGAGCAGATGATGCGTGTCCTGCCAGATGACCGAATTGAGGCAGAGATCAATACCAACAGCAAAGGGCAATTTGAAGCAAAGCTGGTTCGTTTGATTACACCCGGACTCACTGAATTTGTCGGCAAGTACGTCAACAAAGGCTCCACTGATTTTGTTGAACCCGATGTTCCCAACTTCAATCGCTGGTTATTTATCCCACCCTCCGAACGCAAAGGCTACAAGGTTGGCGACTTTATCCAGTGCACCGTTGCCCGCCATCCGTTTAATAGTGAAGGCAAAACCCAAATACATATTTTGCAACGTCTGGGTACAGCCGATGAGCCGGGCGTAGAGAGCCGCTACACCATCGCCAAATTCCAAATGCCGTTTGAGTGGAACGCGCCAACACAGAATCAAGCAGGCAGTATTAATTGGTCGCCGTTGACCTTTGACAAAGGTGAATTGGATTTAACCCAATTGCCGTTTGTCACCATCGATTCCGAAAACACCCGCGACATGGACGATGCGATTTATATTGCCGCCACTGACGATGGTTGGGAACTGATCACCGCGATTGCCGACCCCAGCAAACATATCGATTTTGGCAGCCCACTCGAATTGGCTGCGCGGGCACGTGCCAGCACGCATTATCTGCTCGGACAAACAGTAACCATGTTGCCGGTGGATTTATCCCACGACACTTACTCATTGGTGCCAGAACAAAAACGCCCCGCATTAATTTGCCGCATGCAAATTGCACGCGATGGCGCCATTAAACAATTTGCATTCGCCGAGGCGCTGATTCGCTCTCAATCCAAATTGAGTTACCAAGGTGTCTATGACGCTTTGACTGCCGAGGTGTCCACACTCGGTGCTCCTGCTCATATTCACGACATGCTGGTACAACTAAAAGATTTTGCACAAGCGCGTGCACTTTATCGCCAAACCCATGCACTAGTCATGGAAGATCGCCCTGACTATGCATTTGTGTTGAATGATGTGAAAAAGATCGATCACATTGAAAAACGCGAGCGTAATATTGCGCACCGGATGATCGAAGAAGCCATGCTGGTTACCAATATTTGCGCAGGCGAATTATTTTTGCAGCACCCGGGCTGCGGTATTTTTTCCAGCCATGTTGGCTTCCGCCCCGAGCGCCTGAATGATGCGCTTTCCCTGATTCAAGAGGACCGCCCGGATTTAACACCGGGCGATTTAACCCAACTGGATAATTTCACCCGCCTGTTTCGTGAACTGCGCCAAAACAGCGACAACAATCCAGTAAACAGCCGCTTACATTCTCTATTGCAGCGAATGTTACAGGCTGGTTCCCTCACCTTTGATCCTGTGGGTCACTTTGGCTTAGGGTTTAAGGCCTACGCCATGGTCACCTCACCGATACGCCGCTACAACGATTTGTTCAATCACATGGCAATAAAACGCATTTTGCGTGGTGAACCGCCATTGGCATTAAAAGATAAAAAACAGTTTGCCGACCAATTACAAAACCAATTAAACAATGGCCGTCAGGCCTGCCGGTATGTTGAAAGCTGGCTGGGCTGCCACTTCGCTAACCAACATATCGGCAGTGTGCATCTCGGCAGTATTGCACTGGTCAATTCCTTTGGCATAGGAATTAAATTGGATGATTGGGGGCTGGATGGTTATGCGCTACTCGCTCCCAAGGATGGCGAAATCAAAGCGCAATTTGATTCCCGCCGCTTAAGCTTAACCATCGAAGGTAAAACTTATCGATTGGACGACAAGGTGCATGTACTCATCCACAGCGTTGAACTAGACAAACGCAAAATAAACCTGGAAATCATCAGCGAAGAAACCGCGCAACGCCTGAGCGCCTGGCTTTATCAACACAACATCCCGGCGGGAGGTGACATGGCAAAACAATATTGGTTGTTCAAAGCAGAACCCCATATTTATGGCATAGATCACCTCGCCGCAGCGACTGATAAAATTGGCCGCTGGGATGGTATTCGTAATTACCAAGCGAGGAATTTTTTACGCGACCAGGTAAAACTGGGTGATGAGGTATTTATCTATCACAGCAGCTGCAAAAATGTCGGCATAGTCGGCACCGCCAACATTATAAAAACTGCTTACCCAGATCCCACTCAATTTGATCCAGAAAGCGATTACTACGATCCAAAATCCAGCCACGAAAATCCACGTTGGGTTTCCGTGGATATTCAACTGACTAAAACCTTTCCCCGGCTGATTTCGCTTGCTGAACTAAAAAGCCACCCAGCACTGGAAAATATGGTGTTAATTAAACAAAGCCGACTTTCCACTCAACCGGTTACTGCGCAAGAGTGGAAAATTATTCATTCGCTGTTGAAATAATTCATAAAAAAAGGGCGCTATTAATAGCGCCCTTACGAAAAACCCAATAACAATACGATTACTCGTCCGCCATGCGGTCCTGGGCTTTGCTCATTCCTGTTTCGGGCTCGTCTTTTTCATCGATGGGGTCCAGACCTGCATCATCGCCATCCTCTTCATCTTCCTCAACCACACCATCGGACATTTGACTCTCTTCAATCAAAATAGCCTCCGGCGTTTGAATGCCAATGTGATAGGCAGCAAAACCGGGCAACACCACTTGATCCAGGGCCATCCCGATAATCCGGCCAGTATAAGGGGATTTAATCGTAGTACGCGCATTGGTAATGGGGTCTGTTACCGTACCCAGAACATCATCTTCCCGTACGCGTTGGCCGAGTGTTGCTTTGCTAAACAAAATTCCACTTTGATTGGCACGCACCCATGCCGAACGGTAGTAAACAGGGGCTATGCGAGTCCAGCGTTTTTGTTTCCCATACATACCCATCTTGGCCAAAAGAGTATTCACGGCAGCCACGCCCTCATCCACAACACTGCTCTGGATGGCCATAGGTTCACCAGCCTCCAGCGTTACTGCGGGAATTCCTGCGCGCACCGCAGCTGCGCGCAATGAATTGGGATTACCTCGGCTGTTCAGCACCGCAATTGCTCCGAAACTTTGCGCAAGCTTGGCAACATTTTCATCGCTTAAATCAGCACGTAGTTGCGCAAGATTAGTACGATGAAATGAACCAGTGTGAATATCCACAAGCGCATCACAATGCATAATTACATTGCTAAAAAAAGAGTGCGCTAAACGTGACGCAGAACTACCGTGGGTATTGCCGGGAAAGTAACGATTCCAATCGCGACGGTCGGGCAAATAACGGGAGTTACGGCGGAAACCCATAATATTGGCGACCGGGACACCAATAATAGTACCTGTTAGATTCGCGGGTTCTATGCCATAAACAACACGACGAATCATTTCTATTCCGTTTAACTCATCACCATGTACTGCGGCGGTTAAACATAAGGTTTTACCGGGTTTTGCGCCGTTCACCACCAGAATCGGTGTTTCCTCACTGAAACCACCAACGGCAGTGTCCGAACTCCATGTCAAACGCACCGAACTGTTGGGTTTCACCTCTTGTCCCAAAATAAATTTAGAGAGAGAAATGGGTTCTGTAGGTGGCTCAAGTTCGGCTTCAGCTCCCATCACCGGTTCAGCCAGTGGTTGGTTATCTTTCTCTAATGGTGTTAAATCCTGTTTTATCTGCACCGCCAGTTCGGTTGATTCGCTACTGGATGACGAAATCATACTACTCACGAGGCTTGCACTGGATGCAGACGACACAGACACAGCACTGTTTTCACTCACAGTGGGCAACAGCATAGATTCAGATTCAGAAACTGAAGTCGACAAAACGGCAGCAATAGAAGAGGCTGCCACCAGACTGGAAGCGGATGATGAAATTTGGTTATTCTGCGCTGCTTCGATCCCAGTATTCATCCCAGCTGGGAGTGCATGCTGATCCTGGGCTGCTAGCGGTAGAGAAAGAGGCGCCGCAAAGCATCCAACAAACAAACAGACGCACATGAAAGGACTGGGGTTTAGCGTTTGATCATTCATAGTAGATATCTGTTGAACAAGCCGGCGTCTCATCAGTCTGGCACCTGGATATTAAAGTCGCAATTATGCAAAGAACCGTTTGGAGTACAGCGTTTGACGCTAGACAATAAGTAATGGATAAAAACAACTTCGATGGTGTCAGAATAGCTCTTGCGTTAATAGTTGTTCTGGCACATATCTCAGCACTCACAACGCTGCCTGAATTTCACTCTTTTGCAACATTTTTTGATTCAAATTTCGCCGTAAAGGGGTTCTTTGCAATTAGTGGTTTTCTTGTGACAAAAAGCTTTGTGGGCTGCAACAGTTTGCTTGAGTTTGCCGAGAAACGTTTCCGTCGCATATATCCAGCCTACACAGCCAGTCTATTACTTTGCCTTGTCATAGGCATCGCAACCTCTTCACTCGCGGTAAAGGAATTTCTTTCATCACCCGAAACAATCAAATACCTGTTTGCTAATTTCGCGTTTTTGAATTTCCTTCAACCTGAACTACCTTACGTTTTTCATGACAACCCCATGCGTGAGCTCAACGGATCACTGTTGACAATAAAAATAGAAGTGATGCTCTATTGCTGCACCCCACTAATTGTTTATTTATTCAACCACTGGGGAAGTTTGAAAATAACGGCAATAATTTTCATACTAAGTGTTGCATGGGTCTATTTTTTTAAATCACTTTACACCGGAAATATGGGCGAAGTGATTGCCCGGCAATTTCCCGGGCAGCTGAGCTATTTTGTAGCCGGAGCGTTATTAGCAATTAATCCTTACGCTATGAAGAAACTGACCTGGATAACTTTATTAAGCACGTTAGGACTATTCATTTTACATACCCCTCTGACCAGACTACTTCTCGAGCCAATAGCCTATTCATCAATAGTCATTTACTGCGCAACCAAAGCTGCGAGAAATTTTCACTTGGGGCGATATGGTGACATATCCTACGGTATTTACTTGTATCACTTTCCAATCATCCAACTATTGATACATTGGGGATTGTTTACATTTGATCCATGGCTTGGATTAACGCTAAGCCTGACAATAACTCTTGTTGCCGCTCTAATCTCTTGGCACTTTGTTGAAAAACCTTTTCTCAAACGAAGCTCGCACTACCTTGTTGCGACCAAAAACTAGCTTCATTTAATAGTGAATAGATTCGGCTGGCCAAGTATTACCCTGACAAGCCAGCCGCTCTTAACTATTCCCATTCAATCGTCGCTGGTGGCTTGCTCGATACGTCGTAACACACGCGCGACACACCGGCAATTTCATTGATGATTCGACCTGAAACCTTTTCCAGTAGCTCATAGGGCAAATGCGCCCAGCGCGCGGTCATGAAATCTACCGTTTCTACCGCGCGCAGGGAGATTACCCACTCGTAGCGACGGCCATCACCCACCACACCAACCGATTTCACCGGCAAGAACACCGCAAAGGCTTGTGAGGTTTTGTGATACCAACCGGAAGCATGTAGCTCTTCCAAAAAGATGGCATCAGCCTCACGCAAAATATCGGCATATTCTTTTTTCACTTCACCAAGAATACGCACACCTAAACCCGGGCCGGGGAATGGATGGCGGTAAACCATATCGTAGGGCAAGCCCAACTCCAAACCGATTGCGCGCACTTCGTCTTTGAACAATTCGCGCAGAGGCTCAACCAGTTTAAAGGCCATGTCTTCTGGCAAACCGCCCACGTTGTGGTGCGATTTAATCACATGCGCTTTACCCGTTTTGGCAGCGGCAGATTCAATCACATCCGGATAAATCGTGCCTTGCGCCAGCCATTTCACATCTTTGAGCTTAGTGGCTTCGGCATCAAACACGTCGATAAATGTACCGCCAATAATTTTGCGTTTTTTC
>FWPV01011495.1_pt1 | contig 14069 bp, 9 predicted proteins | sample 2228371 | NCBI WGS metagenome assembly FWPV01 (sample SAMEA103939776, study PRJEB20133) | metagenome
GTATCCAGAACAATGTTTCCTGGTACGAGCAGAAATTGTCTATTTCGAGAATAACAACTGCCGATTATTTGGCAAACGCGTAAGTCCTAAAATTTTAAAAATAAAAAAATGAAAACCAAAAAAATAGGCAGTAATATAGCCATGTTAACGACCTTTTTATTGGTAATTGTTTTTTGCGTAATTCCGGGGAACGGCATTCAGGCTCAAGAAACTGACAATTCCGCTCGTAAAGCTAAACTGGAGGAGTTCAAACAAGATATCCTTAGTAGAGAAGGAGTTCCAGCTGATTTGAAAGAAGCGGCGATTGCCGAAATAGAAAAAAATTTACAGGAAGAACCTGATATCTCAAAGTTGTTCAGTAGTAAGCCTCCTTCTAGAGAGGACATAGCAAAATTAAATGAATTTCAGAAATATTATCGTTTTGGTAGTGTGAAAGTCAGTTTGGATTCTGTTTCCGAAAAAAAATCATTTCAAGTGGGAGAATCAGCAAAATTTATCGCAAATTTAGAAAATTTAAATCCTTATCCTATTTTCAGTGCGCAATTATATATTCAAGTTTTGCGAGAGAATACTGAAGGACAAGAAGAAAACGGTGATCACTTAGTTGACAGTTTTTTAGCTGTTGACGACATTTCTATTGATGCGGGACAGAAGCAAGCTAAAGAATTTATCTGGAAAGTGCCTGCCGGTCTTGCTGTTGGTGAATTCAAATTAGCAGCGTTTATTCTGGTTGGAAAAAAATACAATATCAATGGGCTTCCATTTGCTGAAAACGTTTATGCCGCAACATTTCCAATCGTAATTAATTCACCCCACACTGGACAAATCCAAATTGATAGGAACAATGTATTGTTAAATGGAGAAAAAATATCACTGCGTTCTGCAACACCTATGCTTAAGCAGGAAGAAAAAGCGAAAATTGAATTTCCAATCGTGAACAACAGCGGTAAAAAAGAAGAAGTAGAAGTAGTCTATGATCTTTACTATTGGGATTCTTCAAATGAAGCCAATAAACAATTTTCAAAAAAGGAAAAAATTGTCTTAAATTCTGGCGAAAAAAAGATGTTGCTTTTTGAAAAAAGTGATGTACTGTATCCTATTGATTTTTTGGTTGTAAAGGCGGAAACAGCAGATGGCCAGAAAACAATGCTGAAATTTCGTTGGAGTAATGGAGAAGCGGTGCCGCGGGTACGTATAAATTTCCCTGGCATAACTAAATTTCCACTGGCTCGGGGTAGTGATTACGACATTTTTGCCAGCTATCATATTGGATCGAATGTCATCGGAGAAGTAAAGACAAAAATAGAAATAGCTCTTTTTGACAGGGATGGAGAATTGATTGAAACTCTCAAAGCCGACAATCCTCCAACGAGTATGAATATACTTAATCTTTCCAAAACGGCTACAGCTAAAAAGGATCTGGATTGGGTAAAATTAGTTGCTAAAGTAACGGATGATAAAGGGATAGTTATTGACGAAGGGATAGTGATTTATGATGCCGAACAGCTTTCGGCGAATTCTCCTTCAATTATTGCAAAACAGAATGCTGTAAAAAGGAAAAATATGATAAAAATAACTATGGGGATACTGTTAGTCTTAATAATATCTATTTTAGCCATTATTTTCTTAAAGAAAAAAGGTATTATTCGAATATTTCTGGTTTCTATGATAGTATTTAGTATTGGTATCCTAAAAAGTGCGGATAAGATTTGGGCACATCAAGACAGCACTTTCATTGAAATGAATGATATTCCATGGCCGAATAATAACACCTCAAACCCACAGATGACAGTTGGTGCTTGGCAAATGGCATTTATGGCTCAGCCGCCTCATAGTAGCGTCGTTTCAATTTTTGCTTATCTAACGATGAATTATCAAATCTCAGTTGAAAAAATTGGAGTAGGTCTTATTGAGGATAACAACATCAATATGGATATAGGGGAAAGTATAAAGTTCACATTGAAGAAAAACGGAGAACATTTTATGAACGGAGGCAGTTTTGGAACACCCTCAGTGACTTGGGTTGACTGGAATCCTAACGAAGACTTGTTTTCTCCTGAAACAAAGGAAAGGTTTGCCTCAATAGGAGATGGTCCCGTCCAGGAGGTTTTCAAAAATAAAAACAGGGTTGCATCGGTTATTGTAACAACACCTCAGAATTTTTATTATGATTTACATGCTCTTGTTGCCATCCAGAATCCCGTTCTATCTGTTAGTACGAGCTCTGGTAGCCTAATTTGTGATCCTCAAGAAGACAAAAAGGACAGGGATGGTATGTATACTGGCGAATCTACCATTATTTGTCGTGCAATTGATATAGGAGCAGGTAGTTTGAATTTTACAGTCGGAGCGGCTAATTTTCAGGAATCAGTTACCTGGTATCTGCTTGGTGGTTCTCCTCATAGGTATTTTGCTTGTCATGATAATGAAGTTCCAGACCCCCGAGAAACTTGCTGTCGTGTCAGAGGTGGGTGTGAGAATTCCCTTTTAGCTAGATGGATTAAAGATTATTACAGAATTGACTGCGGTCATTGTGTTTCAAAAACGGAACCTTATCCATGCAGTCTTGTTTATCGGGCTTTTAATCCTGATTATAATAATGAACCGGGCTATCATCATCATATAGAAAATGTAGAAATGTTACCTTTATTTAAATGTGATGAAAACAACGGAGGAGGTATTGCGCCCTATGACATTGATTTTAAGATGGCAAAACAAACTTGCACAGAATGGGTAACTATCGGCACAGAGACATTTTGTGCTTTTTGGGATACAATCAAGAATGACTATCTCACCATTCCTCCTTACACTAAAACTTGGAACTTAAATGTTTCTGATTCTAGCAATCATCCTCCCACTCCTCCTTACTGCGATGGCTGTCCGAGTACACTTGATTTAAACCAAAATGGCACTTTCAATATCGGTGGCTCAACTGATCCGGATGGAGACCAAGTTAAATACGAGGTGGATTGGGATATGAATGGTACAGCTGATATTTCTAGTCCTCTGGGTGCCTCTAACGGTAGTTTCTTTCATTCCTTTTCCAAATCTTGGAATAATTCTGGAAATAAAACCTTTCAATTTCGGGCAATAGACAGCAACTTCAGGGCTTCGGGTTGGGTAAATCATTCAGTGAATGTTAATTGTGCCTCGCTACCGGGTTGTGCTACGGTGCCTGATTTATGTATCAATAATCCTCCTTCCGGCTGTTCCAGTTTAGGTTCTCCCTGTGTGACAGGCAGTTCTTGCAATAATCTGACGATTTCCGACTCGAATGTAAATTGGATTTGCTCAAACAGTTGCGGTCAAGTTTCCTGTTCTCAGCAAATGTTTTCTCCTGAAGATGGTGCCTGTGGCACGGCTAATGGAACTTCAATTTGTGATGGTCGTAGGTTAATGCCTAGAGAACTTTGTGATAAAGGAATACCTGATCCTTTCAATCCTGATACAAGCGGTTATGAGGTAAGGTGGCAATGCATTGATTCAAATAATTGCGGAGGAACTCCTGCTTCTTGCTTTGCCCGGGGTAAAAAATCCTGTGGATGGATTGAGGTGAATCCGTAAGATTATCTGCGCGAATTGCAAGTTGGATAATGGGTATAGATAGGCAAATCAGATTGATTTTCCTAGAAAAGGCTTATTTTCAAAATCCGAGAAGTAAATTCTCGGATTTTGATCTATTAAAGCCTAATTGAGGTATTAAGGGCTTGTTGTTGCCGAAAGAAAAATCTAAAAAATATTTTGGCTTATACAAAAATTTTCAGTACTTTGGCTAAAAGTGTTGTTAGCTTAAATAAGCTAAAAATATTTAATTGGCGAATGTTCCATTAAGACTACAAATTTTTGATTGTTCCAATTACTATACCTGCTTTTCTGAGCTGGTGGCGGATACGGCCGCGGGCATAGGAAGTGCGGGCGATTTTTAGCCAATCTTGGTTAGGCATTTTTTGGTTTTTAGAAGTAAGAATTTCAATTACTTGTCCGTTTTTGATTTTATAATCAAGCGGAACTAATTTTCCGTCCACTTTGGCGCCGATGGTGCGATTTCCAATTTCTGTGTGAACCGCATAGGCAAAATCAATGGGGGTGGCTTCTTCAGGAAGATTGATGATATCGCCTTTCGGAGTGAAAGCGAAAATATGGTTTTGAAAAAAATCAATCTTGAGTCCCTGGACAAACTCAAGATTGTTTGTTCCAAGATCTTTTTGCCATTCGCGAAGTTGTTTTACCCAAGCCAGCTCCTGCTCGGGAATTTCTTCAGGAGTGTATCTTCGCAGGAAGTAGTCTTTCCAGGTTTTGGGTCCGGAATATATCCAATGGGCGGCAATACCAAACTCGGCTTCATCATGCATGCGAGGGGTGCGAATTTGAATTTCCAGAAATTTTCCCTTGGGACCGAAGACAGTTGTGTGAATAGAACGGTAGCCATTGGGTTTGGGAAGAGAGATGTAGTCTTTTATTCTTCCGATCAGGGGACGATATTTTTTGTGGGCTATTCCAAGAGCTTCGTAGCAGTCGGGAATGTCGGGAACAATAATTCGAACCGCCACCACGTCATATACCCGATTGACATTCATATCGTGCTTCTTGAGTTTGAGAAAGAAACGATAGATTTGTTTTGCTCGTCCATGGATGTCAATCACTTTTATATTGCTTTTTTTCAGCTCTTCTCGCAGTTCCTCAATTGCAATCTCGAGATCCTTTTTCCTTTCTTTGAATTCTTTGTCCAAAAGGCTTTTGGCAAAGTTGTAATTTTCGGGGTCAAGATATTTGAAAGCCAAATCCTCAAGTTCTCCTTTTATCTCTCCGATTCCAAGACGGTTGGCAATCGGCGCGAAAATCTCCATAGTCTCGTGAGCAATCCGTTTTTGTTTGTCAGGCGGAAGAGCGTGGAGAGTGCGCATATTGTGCAGCCGGTCGGCGAGTTTGATGAGCACCACTCTGATATCCTCAGCCATAGCGAGAAAAATCTTGCGCAGATTTTCAAGTTGGACTTCTTTTTTGTCGCCGCGAAGTTTGAATTTTCCAAGTTTCGTAATGCCGTCAACGAGGCGGGCGATTTCTTCACCGAATTTCTCACGGATTTCATCAAGGGTGACAGGGGTGTCTTCCGGAACATCGTGAAGAAGCGCGGCGGCAGTTGTTTTGGAGCGCATTCCAATTTCAGCTAAAATTGACGCTGTCTGGACGGAGTGTTCAAAATAATCTTCGCCCGTTTTTCTTTTTTGCCCGGCATGGGCATTTTTTGCAAATTCGAAAGCCTCAGCGACAAGCGCCTTTTGCTTTGCGCTCAAGGGATTTTTGTAGTGGGAATATAATTCGTCTAATTTCATATTGCGCGGTTATATCTCTACAAACTACGAAAACGCTGGGCTTTACGAAAACACGAACTACAAAATTACAGCTTTTCGTATTTTCGTACTTTTTCGTAATTTGTAAAGACTATTTGCATTCTTTGCTGCTACATTTCTTCTCTCCCTTCATTCCAAAAACTATCAAGCTTCCGCATTTGGGACATTTTTCACCCGTTGGGCGATTCCATAAAGAAAAATCGCACTTGGGATATTCACTGCAGCCGTAAAAAAGTCTGCCTTTTCGCGATCTTCGCTCGAGTATCTCGCCCACGCCGCATTTTGGGCACTTGGTGTTGGTTGATTTTGCCGTGTTTATTTTTTTCAAATTTTTGCACTCCGGGTAGCGCGAACATCCCAAAAAAGCTCCGTATTTTCCGCGCTTCACCACCATCGGCGCGCCGCATTTGTCGCAGGTTTCGCCGCTGTTTTCCTTGTCAATCTTTTTTTCCTCGTCTGTTTTTTCAGTGTATTTGCATTTCGGAAAATTGTTGCAGGCGATGAATTTTCCAAATCTTCCGAAGCGAACCAGAAGGTCGCTCCCGCACTCCGGGCATTTTTTTTCAAGTTTCTCAAGTACATCCTCTTTTTTGATTTCCTTTGATTTTGATTCCAGATTTTTGTGGAATGGTTTATAAAAATCACGAATGACCGGCACCCATCCCTTTTTTCCTTTGGCGATTTGGTCAAAATTCTCCTCAAGAGTCGCGGTGAATTTTATGTCCACGATTTGAGGAAAATGTTTGACAAGCAAGTCATTCACAAGAATTCCAATTTCAAGCGGGATGAGACGGCGCTCCTCGTTTTTGTCGATATATTTTCGGTCGAAAATCGTGGAGATTGTCGGCGCATAAGTGGAAGGCCGGCCAATGCCGTTTTCTTCCAAAACCTTAACAAGGCTTGCCTCCGTATAGCGGGGCGGAGGAGCAGTTTCTTTTTTCTCCATTTTTATTTCCTTGAGATTCAGAGCCTCTTTTTCTTTGAGAGGCGGCAGCAAATTTTCGGATACCGGAGGTTTACTGCCGAAAACTTTCAAATATCCATCAAATTTCACCGTTGATCCATTGACTTGAAAAGAGTAATTGTTTTTATCGCCCCGGGTGCTTATCAAAACTTTCACCGAATCGAAAATAGCCGGTTGCATTTGACAGGCCAGCATTCGCTGCCAGATCAATTTGTATAATTTGCGCTGGTTTGCGTCGAGAGACCCGTTGAGTTCATCCGGTGAAACTTCCGGTCGGGTTGGACGGATGGCCTCATGGGCTTCTTGGGCGCCTTTTGATTTTACTTTGAAAAAACGCGGGCTTTCCAGAGCATAATTTTTTCCGAAAAATTTTTCAATTGTTTTTTTGGCGGCCAGCATCGAGGAGAGCGAGAGATTGACGCTGTCCGTGCGCATATAGGTGATGTGTCCCTGCTCGTAAAGTTTCTGGGCGATCATCATAGTTTGTTTTGCTGAAAAGCCAAGGGAATTGATAGCTGCCTGTTGAAGAGTGGAAGTGGTGAAGGGAGGCGGGGGAGTGCGCTTGGTCTCTTTTCGTGTCACTTCTTTTACCGCATAGGTTGCTTTTTCCAGCTCCGATTTTATTTCCCGAGCCGTCTTTTCGTCCGCGATGACGGATTTTTTTGTTTTGTAGTCTCCGGCGAAAAGTTTGAGTGTGGCAATCTTTTCGATTTTCTCACCGTTTTTTTCAGTGAGGATTGCTTCAAGCGGAGGGACCGGATCCCTCCGAAGGGATCCGGCGGTCCCTAGGATGACGGAAATCGTCCAGTATTCTTCTTTTTGGAATTTTTCAATTTCCCTTTCTCGTTCGCAGATGATACGAAGCGCGATTGATTGCACCCGTCCAGCTGAAAGTCCGCGCTTTACCTTTTTCCAAAGAAGCGGAGAAAGTTCGTATCCGACAAGGCGGTCAAGAACGCGCCGCGCCTGTTGGGCGTCAACCAAATGAAAGTCGAGCGGCCGCGGATGGGCAAGCGCCTCCTCGATGGCCTTTTTGGTGATTTCATGGAAAACAATTCGATTTTTTTCTTTTGGGTTCAATTTCAAAATTTCTGCCAAGTGCCAGGCAATAGCCTCTCCTTCCCGGTCTTCGTCAGTAGCCAGAATCACGCTTTTGGCTTTTTTCATTTCTTTTTTGATGGGCCGTAATCTTTCTTGAGCTTTTCGGCTGACGACATATTTCGGAGCGAAATTGTTTTCTATGTCGATTCCCATTTCTTTTTGAGGGAGATCGCGAATATGGCCGAAAGAAGACTTCACTTTGAAATCTTTTCCAAGAAATTTGGAGATAGTTCGGGCTTTGGTGGGAGACTCAACGATGATTAAGTTCATAGAATTATGAATTTGAATTTGGAATTGTGAATGGGAATAAAAAATCGGAGAATACGGTATTTTTTCAAGATTCTATATTCAAGATTCTCACCTGCCTGCCGGCAGGCAGGTTCTCAATTCACAATTCTCAATTCTACATTCTTATATAAAACTGTCCGCCCACGTTTCTCACTGCTTCTTCAATTTCCATGAGGGCCAACGTTGATCCGACATTTGCTGGATTAAGTTTAGTCAATTTCGCAATCCTGTCAATGTGAAGCGGTTCGGAGGACAGCGCGAGCCAAATCTTTTTTTCTGTTTCCGTTTTCGGCTCATATATTTTTTTCATTTCTTTTTTTTCGGAGTAGCCGAGATTGAGCTCCTGAAGGATATCAGCCGCTGATTCAACGAGTTTGGCTCCGTTTTTTATGAGAAAATTGGCGCCGGCTGATTGGGGCGAAAAAATCGGGCCGGGAACGGCGAAAACTTCGCGATTTGCTTCCAGCGCAAATCCGGCGGTGATGAGAGAACCGGAATCTTGGGCGGCTTCGACAACCAGCGTGCCCAAAGTCAGTCCGGCCATTATGCGGTTGCGGGCGGGAAAATTCTGTTTAAGCGAGGGCGTGCGAGGGGGAAATTCACTGACAATTGCTCCGCCCATTGCCAAAATATCGCGGGCCAAATTGAAATTGTCGCGAGGGTAGATTGTCGAATCATCAATTCCTGTTCCCAAAACGGCGATTGCCGCTCCTTCAGCGTCAAGAGTTGCGCGATGGGCGATAGCGTCAATGCCAAGCGCCAAACCGCTCACGATAGTGAGCCCGGCGCGAACAAGATCTCGGCAAAGACTTTGGGCAGCTCGCATCCCGTACTCGGTGAATTTTCGCGATCCAACAACGGCTACGGATTTGTTTTTGAGAATTTCCGTGTGCTCCCGCGCGTATAAAATGATAGGCGCGGAAGAAATTTCTTTGAGCTGGGGCGGATAACTTTCGTCGTTTTGAAGAATAATTCGAATGTTTTCCCGTTCGAGTTCCTGAAAAAGTTTTTCTGGGGAAACATCCCCTCGCTTTTCAAGGATATTTTTCACGGCGGCTGGACCGATATCCGAAGCAAGAAGCTCTTTTTCATTGGCGCTCCAGGCTTGTTCAAGCGTTCCGAAATGCGCAAGAAGCCTTTTGAATTTTTGCGGACCAAATCTCCCAGCGAGACAGGAAAAAGCATTGTAATAAATCGGTTCGTTCGCGCTTGACATTTTTTTTCATTTTGCTATAATAATCTATCCTAGTGGGGAAATTGTGATAAAAAAATAGCTTAAAAAAAAGCACATTTGTGTTTTCTGTCTCGTCTGATAGTCAGACGATGTGACCCCTCCTTAAGCATCTCTGGTAAGTTTGGGTAAGTCTGCAACTGCAGATGATCCCGACACTATCAGGCGGGACAGAGAACACAAGAAATTCAAAATTCAAAATGCAAAATTAAGGTGTCCCGCTGCGCGGGATGTTTTTTTGTTTGATTTTCTCTTTGAGCTCGTTTGCGGATTTCTCCAAAGTTTTTTTGAGAATCTTTAGTTCCTTATCCATGAACTTCCCCAAAACGTATTTTTCTGTCTCGATTTTTTTTCCCTCGCGGTTTTCAATTCCGATCCGCAGCCGCGTGAAATTTTTTGTGCCAAGCGCGTCAATGATATTCTGCACGCCTTTATGTCCGGCAGAAGAGCTGTTTTCTGAAAACCGAAAAGTCCCAAGAGGCAAATCGATTTCGTCGTGGGTGACGAAAATATCCTCCAGCTTAATCTTGTAATATTTTTTGGCCGCCAGAATTGCCGTGCCCGACAGATTCATGAATGTGTGAGGTTTGAGTAAAAGAATTTTCTGGCTGTCTATTTTGCCGGTTGATATTTCCCCGTTTAGTTTTTTGCTAAACTCCCAATCCGAAAAGTTGTCCCGGTTTTCGCCGCGGAAATAATCCACCAGCATAAATCCGGCATTATGTCGGGTTTTCTCAAATTTTTTTCCGGGATTTCCCAGTCCCGCAAGCAGAATCATTTTCATAATTCCTAACATTCAATGTTAGGGGTGCGTAACAATTTCATTTTATCACACTTATCCGCATACAGCGATTTAATCGCTACCAACATTCAATGTTGGTATAGAATTTCAGAATTTTCGACTGCTTCCTTTCTTCAAAAGTTCAATATATTGTTTCTCGCCAATCTGCTGTTTGTCGTATTCGCTTTCCAAGTCCTCGACCGTTCCCTCTTCATAATTCAAGCTGTTAATCAAACTCGAGCCAGCCAAAAGACAAAAGTCGGCTTTTTGGCATTGTCCGGGAATGTTTCCCGGGATATTTTTTGCAATTTCAGCTGAGAATTTTTTGGAGAGATCTTCAAGAGAAAAAGGTTTGAGGCCGTTGGTGAGGTCAATTATCACAGTTTGGTTTTGTGAAGTCGGCTGCAAAGATTTTATTGTCGCGGGCATTGCGGATTTGGTTTCATAGCCAAGTTTTTCAAGAAGATTGTTCAACTTCTTTTCAAAGCTGGATATTCCGCTCGCATTCACCACTGCAACGGTTGCTTCTTCCTTCGCAATCTCTTTTTTCTTGCGTTCAATGAGCTCCAAATCAAAAATGTTTTTGGCGATATCTTGAATCTCGTCATAATTTCCCGTGCGGGGAATGAGAATGAATGCCCGGACGCCGCCCAAGTTTACGTGAGAAACGGCCATAACACTGTCCGGATGACCGGCGTCCAAAACTTTATTGATCGTGAGATGAGTATCAATTTTTTTGGAGAGTTCCAGAAATGACTCCAGCTCGTCGAGGGGAATGTCAGTGCGCAAATGATCGCCGAGAATATTCAAGATATTGTTCACCGCCGGAACGTTCACTAAGGTTTCAATTGAAAAAGCTTTGGTGCGGACGGATTTCAAAATGAGTTGTTGTCGGAAAGCGCGGCCAAAATCGCCGTCTTCGTCGTGGCGGGTGCGGGCGTATTTGAGAGCGGTCTTTCCATCGAAAGTACAAAGTCCTTCCTCGATATCAAAAGTTTCATAGGAATAGTTCGGTCCGGGGTATCTTTCATCATGAATGGCGCGCGGAACCTGAACTTTTATCCCGCCCAGTTCGTCAATCACATGTGTGAAACCGTCAAAATCCAAAGTAACGTAGTAGTGAATAGGAAGGCCGGTAATCTCTGCGAGAGCTTTTTTCAAATCATCAATTCCGTCGGTTGGGTTTCCGTGTCGGTCGTGCCCGCGGGCGTAGAGAGCGTTGATTTTTGTCCAGGAATTTGTATCAGGAATTTGGACGTATAAATCACGGGGAATAGAAAGCATGGAGGTTTGATAAGTCTGCGGATTGACACTTGCAATGATAATGGAGTCAGTGAGATTCTCTCCGGGATAATTTTCGCCGGCCAAGCCCAAAAGCAAAATGTTGATGCGCCCGTCTTTTTCGCCTCGAAGGGGCTTGAGATTTTTTGAAGTGATGTCCCGAAGACTTTTCAAAAAAGAATCTGGCGGGTTTTCGGTGATAACCTTCTGGCTGGTGGAATAGAATTTGTAGGCGACAGCGATGGAGGTCAAGAAGGCGAGACCAAGAATGATAATTGCAATCAAAAACAAAAAGAGTCCCTTCTTTCTCTTTCTTGGAAAATTAGTATTAGATTGAAGTTGGTTTTCGGAAGGCACGATTACTATTTTCCCGACTTATCTCGGAGAGTAGGATAGAGGATTATAGCCAGCGCCAGAAGCACCAACGCGCCGACGATGTAGAAAGTAGACATGGCATTGAAATTAAAAATCATACAGCTGTCTGCCTAACAATTAGCAATGAAAAAATCCAAAATCCAAAGGATAAAAAAAAGTCCGGAAAATACAAATCCTTCCTGGAGTTCAGATCCATTGAAGAAAGGGGCAACTAATGAGGCAAAAAATATCAGGCCGACGTTAGATAGTGTTTCAGAGAGCAATTTCAATTGTGAATCATTTAGCTTCATTTGCTGTCATTTTACTACGAAACACAGAACCTTGCCAAGCCGCTTTTTTTCTGCTATTATAGGCAAGTAAAATGCAAATCCGCTAATGGATGCAAATATAGCGAATATGCAAATTTCGTGAATGTTTTGTTAACATATTTGCGTATTTGCATAGGATTCGCATATTTGTATTATGCATTATGATTGAAGAAAAAAACAATCCGGAAAATGAAAGCGAAGAATACAAAATCGGCGGGGTAATTTGGGAGCTCGTAAAGATGGTTTTCTGGGTGATTGTAATTATTGTCCCTTTGCGGGTTTTTTTGATTCAGCCCTTTTTTGTGCAGGGGGCTTCGATGGAGCCGAATTTCGAGGACAAGGAATATTTGATAATCAACGAACTGGGGTACAAAACAACCAATGTTGGCTTCGGATCGGTTGATTTTTTCACAGTGAAGCCATACAAAGAACTTTCACGAGGTGACGTGGTTGTTTTCCGTTACCCCAGAAATCCGTCCATCTATTATATCAAGCGTGTTATTGGTCTGCCGGGGGAAAAAATTGAGATCAAGAACGGAAAAGTGATTATATCCAATTACGAAAATCCGAACGGTTTTATCCTTGACGAAAGCGGCTATCTTTCGCCAAGCGTTGAAACTGCCGGTGAGCAAGTTGTTCAACTCACTGAATCACAATATTTTGTTTTGGGAGACAATCGAAGCGCGAGTTCAGATTCACGCTCCTGGGGGCCGGTTCCGGAAGAAGACGTAGTGGGAAAAGTTTTGATTCGCGCCTGGCCGATTAGAAGAGCGCAATTATTTTAGTCTTGAGCAACAAGGCTGTGGGCGGTGGGTTAGGTCATAAGTCTTTGGTCTTTGGTTAAATATTATCCAATGACTTATGACTGATGACCAGTCTCATTACCAATGACCTTTTCGCTAATGACTCAAGAGTATGGTTCGTAAGAAAAAAGTAACAAGAAAAATTGCACGTAGGCCTAAGACTGCAGAGATCAAAGAAGAGTTGCTGCTCCAGCCTCCGCGCGGGATGCGCGACATTTTGCCAGCCGACCAGATTTATTGGCAGCAAGTCCGGCGCCTAGCCGAAAAAGCGGCGGCTGATTTTGGCTATAGAAGAATTGATTTGCCCTTGGTTGAGTTCACGAATATTTTTTCTCGAGGAATCGGCGAAGGAACTGATATCGTTGAAAAAGAGATGTATTCTTTTTCAACCAAAGGGGGGGGAAAAGTGAGCCTTCGGCCCGAATTCACGGCTGGAATTGCCCGAGCCTATATTCAACACGGGATGAATGTTTGGCCAAAGCCGGTGAAACTATATTATATCGGACCGTGCTATCGCTATGACCGGCCGCAGGAAGGGAGATTTCGCGAGTTTTTTCAGTTTGGGTGCGAGGCGCTGGGTGAGCAAGACACTGTTCTTGACGCCCAGATGATTCAAATGGGATGGCGGATCATATATCAATTGGGAATCAAAAACGTGAAAGTGAAAGTAAACAGCATCGGTTGCCCAGCTTGCCGAAAAAACTATCGCAACCTCCTTGTCCACTATTTTGAATCAAAAAAACAAAAACTTTGCATTGACTGCAAAAAGCGGCTGGAAACAAATCCTTTGCGGATTCTTGATTGCAAAGAGGACAAATGCGTTCAGGTGAAAGCGAGTGCTCCCCAGTCCATTGATCATCTTTGCGAAGAGTGCCGCGCTCATTTCAAAGAACTTCTTGAATATCTTGAAGAGCTTGAAATTCCATTTGAACTCGATCCGGCTTTGGTGCGGGGTCTTGATTACTACACCAAAACGGTTTTTGAATTAATTTCAATTTCAGCAGGTGAGGAAGAATCAAGGAAAAACGCTCTAGGCGGCGGAGGAAGGTATGACGGTCTTGTGAAAATGCTTGGAGGCGAGAGCACTCCGGCTGTCGGCTTCAGCTTGGGGCTTGACCGATTGGTGGCTGAAATGAAGAAACTGGGGGCGAGAGCCCACAAAGAGCCAAAACCGCGCGTCTTTCTGGCGCAGCTAGGAGCTTTTGCAAAAAAGAAAAGCCTCAAAATGTTCGAGGCGCTGGAAAGATCCGGTGTGATTGTCGCGGAAAGTTTTGGACGGGGAAGCCTGAAATCTCAACTCAAAGTGGCGGATCGAATGGGAGTGGAGCTCACGCTTATCCTTGGTCAAAAAGAAGCCATTGACGGAACAGTAATCATGAAAGATATGGCCAGCGGCAATCAGGAAATCATTGATGCGGCCAAAGTGGTGGATGAGGTGAAAAAGAGGCTTAAGAAATAGGCTTTACGAATTACGAATCTGTAAGAATATACGAAGAATGAGTAAGATTTGTAATTACCTTGAATTACGAAACTGAAAATCATCAATAAAATCCAAGCAAAGGAAAATCAGTCAAATTGTTTGGATT
>FWPV01011498.1_pt1 | contig 14066 bp, 14 predicted proteins | sample 2228371 | NCBI WGS metagenome assembly FWPV01 (sample SAMEA103939776, study PRJEB20133) | metagenome
GCAAAATACCGAGGGGGTCCGCAGGGTGGACAACCAGCTGAGGGTACCCACGGACACGGCTCAACCGCAGCCGGAAAGTACCGGTGCGGGCGACCCCGTTGACCAATTGAGCGAAATGGCCGAACGGTTCAAAGGGACGGTCAGCAAGAGCCTGGAGGGGGCGGGCCGGAGCGCCGGCGATGCCTGGATCACGGCCAAGGTCAAGACCGTACTCATGTTCAGCAGGGATGCCGAAGGGTCCGACATCCAGGTGAGCACCAAGGAGGGCGTGGTCACTCTCAGCGGAACCGTGACGAGTCAGGCTCAGGCAAGCCGTATCGTGCAAATCGCACGCGATGTACAGGATGTCAAGGAAGTGAACTCGGCGCTGATAGTGGAAGAGAGCATCTGACCGTTCCATCAGGGGTAGTATGATTCATCGTCCCGGCTATCTGGAGCTTGCCCAAAAGGGAGTGCTTTGGGAGCGTGCCCGTGTGCTGGAAGATCTGCTCAACGCGTGCGCTTTGTGCCCGAGGCGCTGCAGGGTCAACCGCAACCAGGGGGAACTTGGCGCGTGCGGCGTAGATTTCAGGCCCAAAGTCGCCGCCATGACCATTCATCCCTGGGAGGAACCCCCCATTTCCGGAACCGCAGGCTCCGGGGCCATCTTTTTTTCCGGCTGCACGCTGCAATGCCTCTTCTGCCAGAATTACCCCATCAGCCAAATGGGGGTCGGCCGCAGGGTGAGCGTGCAACATCTGGCCGAGGGGATGCTCAGGCTGCAACAGCGCGGGGCTCACAACCTTAACCTGGTCACCGCCACTCACCAGCTGCCCGCCGTGCTGAGCGCCCTTTGCCTGGCAGTGCCACGCGGGCTCCATCTGCCCATCGTGTACAACACCAGCGGGTATGAGCGCGAGGAAATTTTGCGGCTGCTCGAGGGGATCGTGGATATCTACCTGCCCGATGTCAAATATGACGATGCGGCGGCGGCGCAATTTTGCTCGGGCAGGGATGATTATGTGCACTACAACCGGTCTGCGCTGGTGGAAATGTGGAGGCAGGTGGGCCCCTTGCAGATGGATAAACAGGGGGTTGGGGTGCGCGGCCTGCTGGTGCGTCACATGGTATTGCCCAACAACCTGTCCGGAACCCGTGGCTGCCTCACTTTTCTGCATCGGCGGATGGGGCCGAACGTGTGGGTGAGCTTGATGAATCAATACTTTCCCGCGCACAAGGCGTTGTTCGTGCCGTTGCTGCAGCGCAAGGTGGGCTCGCAGGAATACCGGCAGGCGTTGGACATCCTGTTTGAACTGGGACTGGTAAACGGGTTTGTGCAGGAGTGCCCGACGAGCGACGCAGCCGAGGGCGCCTGAGGTGCTGGATCAATTTGAAACGATTCATGAAATTTTGAAACATTTGTTTTGACAGCCTGCGGCACTTCTTCTAGACTCCCAAAACGGACGGCTGCCAGAGCGGCGCCGGCAGGCTGTCCGATGATGGGAAATTCCTCTCAAAGAGGTGTGGGTAACCGGCGGTTCAAGGGAGAGGGAGTTCGCGGACAGGCTCCCGGGGCTGCGCCCGGCCTGCTGAGACGAACCCGCCGCCGGCCGGTGCTCTCGGTTAAGCCGCAGGTAACAGTAGCCGAACGAATAGGTGTTTCCTCCTGGTCATGCATGATGAATTTTGCCTGCAACTCGCATATCAGTGGACTTTTCGATCGACCGGTTGCGCTTGCCCCGCTGTTGGATGAAATCCCCGTTGCCATTGCGCTACTCGATCCCAATCGGCGCATCGTTTTTGTCAATAGAGCTCTGGAGGCGCTGACCGGTTTTGCCTATCCCGACCCGGCGGGAATTCCCTGCGCCCAGGTCATGCGCAGCGACATCTGCCTGCAACGCTGCCCCGCCGCGCGACTCGATGACCTGCCGGACCCCCTGTGCCTCGAGGGTGATATTTTAAATCGTGATCGGCAGAAGATACCGGTGCGGGTGACCTTTGCCCCGATTCGGGACGTCCATGGCTGCCTCATCGGATTCCTGGAAACACTGGAAGACGTCAGACTGCTGCGCGAACTGGACGGAAAAATCGGCAGCGCTTACGGCTTTGGTAAATTGATTGGGCGCAGCCCCGAGATGGAGCGGATTTTCCGCATCCTTCCGGTAATCGCCCAGTCGGATTCCTCGGTTCTGATCACGGGTGAAACGGGGACCGGCAAGGATTTTGTCGCCGAAGCCATTCATCAGTCCTCGCAGCGTGCCAAGGGTCCCTTCGTCAAGGTCAACTGCGGGGCTTTACCGGAAACGCTGCTGGAATCGGAGTTGTTCGGACACCAGAAAGGCGCCTTCACGGGTGCCATGGAAAACAAGCCGGGCCGTTTCCGCCTGGCCCACAACGGCAGCTTATACCTCACCGAAATCGGCGATCTGCCGCTTTCCCTGCAGGTGAAGCTGCTGACCTTCCTGGACGACAAGGTGGTCTATCCTTTGGGAAGCACCAAGGGATTTCATGTCAATGTGCGGGTCATCGCCGCCACCCACCGCAACCTTGAGCAGATGGTTCAGGCCGGGGATTTCAGGGAGGATCTGCTGTTTCGGTTGAACGTGGTGCGCCAGCACCTGCCCCCGCTGCGCGAACGGGGTGATGATCCTCGCCTGCTGCTGGATCACTTTCTCAACAAGCTGTCATCCCAGTTCAAGAAGCCCATCAAAGGCTTTTCCCCCAAATCGCTGCGGATTCTGCAAGGTTATTCCTATCCCGGCAACGTGCGCGAGCTGCGCAACATTGTGGAATATGCCGTCAATTTTTGTCAGGAAGATCAAATCCAGCCGCGCCATCTGCCTGCCTATCTCACCCAGGCCAAGCATGCGCCGCCCCCCGCGGAACGGGCAGCGACGGGCGTTGGCGCCGTGTCCACGCTGTTGTTGAACGGCAAAGAGGCAGATCTGAATTGGCAAGACCTGGAACGTAAGATGATCATGGAAGCGCTTTTGAAGGCCAAGGGACGACGCAGCCAGGCCGCCCGAATTCTGGGTTGGGGAAGAAGCACCTTGTGGAGGAAGATGAAGCACTACGGACTTGCTTCGTGAGGGAGGCGCCGGTTACCGGGAGAGCGCAAACGACAGTGGAATGACGCTGGGGAAAGGCACATTGTGCAGATGAAGCAGCTGCAGGGCAGGTCGCATGCCCAATAAGGTCCTGGTCACCCTTTACGGGAATGATGTGGCGCCGCGTTTCGATCTGGCCACCGAGGTGCTGATCGCCGCGGTGGACGACGCGGGAGCGGTGCACGAGGAAAAAACCATGGTTCTGCCCCAGGCGTCCGCTGAAAAGCTCTGCCATATGGTGCTCACCGAAGAGGTCAGGGCGGTCATTTGTGGAGGTATTGAACAGGAATATTACGACTATTTGACGTGGAAGCGCGTTGTTGTCATAGAATCGGTGGTGGGATCGTACCGCCGGGTTCTGGAGGAATTTGCACGGGGCCGGCTGAAAAGTGGGGACATCCTGTTTGACGCAACGGTAGAGGAAGCAAATGGCGGTTAAAAAATGGTTTAAGATGGCAAATCTTTTACACGTGCCGGAGGAAGGGGATGCCCATGCCCGCTACAATATCCTGCGGCGCAACATGATCATCATCATGATTCTGGTGACGCTCATTCCACTTCTGTTGATGGCCTTTGTGAATTACCATCAGTATCGCACCGCATTGCGGGACGAAATTGTCAATCCCCTGCGCGTCCTGGTGAACAAGACCAAGCACTCGTTCGAGCTGTTCCTTGCGGAACGTCTTTCTACGGTGAGCTTCATTGCTTCGGCCTATTCGTATCAGGAACTCGCCGATGAGAACACGCTCAACCGTATTTTTCAGGTGATGAAGCGCGAGTTTGGCGGCTTTGTCGACCTTGGACTGATTGATTCCAATGGGATTCAGGTGAGTTATGTCGGCCCCTACGATCTCAAAGGAAAGGATTACGCCGAACAGAGCTGGTTTCATGAGGTGCAGGTGCGGGGCAGTTATATCAGCGACGTATTCATGGGTTACCGCAAATTTCCGCACATCGTCATGGCCGTTCAGCATCGCAGCCTGACCGGCCAGACCTGGATTTTACGGGCCACCGTCAATACGGAAAAATTCGATGATCTGATCGCATCCATGGGGCTCGACCCGGAAAGCGACGCGTTTGTGCTCAACCGCAGCGGGGTTTTCCAGACGCCTTCCCGGTTTTATGGCGGCGTCCTCGAACAATTTCCTCCTCCCCTGCCTCCGGTCAGCTACGAAGCCAACGTGATCGAGGACAAGGGACCGCGAGGGCGGGACGTGTTCCTGGCCTATGCCTATTTTGTGCATCCGGCCTACATTCTGGTTGTGGTCAAACCCAAGGCCGAGGTGCTCAAGACCTGGTATACGCTCAAGAGCGAACTGGCTATCCTGCTGGCGGTGAGCAGCGGCATCATCATCCTGGTGGTGTACAGGATTGCCGGTATTTTGGTGCGACGCATCCGGGAATCCGATGAAAAACGCGAGGCGGCCTTCAACGAGATGCAGCAGACTCACAAGCTTTCTTCCATCGGCCGACTGGCGGCGGGGGTGGCGCACGAAATCAACAATCCGATGGCCATTGTCAATGAAAAGGCCGGATTGATGAAGGACTTGATCGAATACAAGGAGAACTTTCCGGACAAGGAAAAGTTCCTTTCACTGGTCAATGTGATCCTGCAGTCGGTGCAGCGCTGCCGTTCCATCACCCATCGGTTGCTGGGCTTTGCCCGCCGCATGGAAATCCAGATTGAGGTGCTGGATCTCAATGAAGTGGTCAAGGAGACCCTCACCTTTCTGGAAAAAGAGGCCCTTTACCGGAACCTGGATTTGCGCCTCAACCTGGCGCCAGATCTCCCTCGAATCGCCTCGGATCGAGGACAGTTGCAGCAAGTCTTTTTGAATTTTCTGAACAATGCCTTTGCTGCCGTGGAAGACGGCGGCATGGTGGCCATCACTACGTGGGAGCAGGATCTGGATACCGTGGGCGTTTCCATCACGGACAATGGGGTCGGCATGTCGGAGGAAACCTTGAAGCATATCTTCGAGCCCTTTTTCACCACCAAGAAGGACAAGGGTACCGGGCTTGGTCTACCCATCACCTATGGGATCATAAAGAAGCTTGGCGGCGAAATTGAAGTGCAGAGCAAGGAGGGGCAGGGGACAACCATGACCGTATATTTGCCGAAGAAGCCCAAAGAAGGCCTGGGAGGGTAGCATGCAGGACTGGAACGTGATCCTGGTGGATGATGAAGAAGAGTTTGTGTCAACTCTCGCTGAGCGGCTTCGGTTGCGTGGAATTCCCGTGCGCGTGACAACCGACGGGGAGGAGGCGCTGCGCATGATGGAAACGGATCCTCCCCAGGTGGTCGTCCTGGATGTCCTCATGCCGGGACTTGGCGGGCTTGAAGTTTTGAAGCGGATCCAGGCGGACTATCCTGAAGTCAAGGTGATTCTTCTGACCGGCCAGGGTTCCACCTGGGACGGGATTCAGGGAATGCGCATGGGCGTTTTCGATTACCTGATGAAACCACTGAACATAGACGATTTGATAGGTAAAATCCGCGAGGCCGTCGGTGGCGGTTGATCGAGTCTGGAGGGCAAGCGTTGAACCGCTTTTGGGCGACCTGGACGGTGAACAGGGCGGCTGCCCGGCACCTTTTTTCGAACGGGAGCAGAAAATGAACCAAACCACCGCAAGAGAACTGGCCTTTTTCGGCAGAATCACCGCTGGGTTTACCCACGAAATCAAGAACATTCTGGCCATCATCAAAGAGTCTTCAGGGCTCATGGAGGATCTGCTGTCCCTCACGAAGGACGAGCCGTTTCCCCACTGGGAGCGCTTTTCGCATCGTGTTGAGGTCATCAAGCAGCAGGTGCAGCGCGGCGTGGAACTGGCAACCCATCTCAATCGCTTCGCCCACAGCCCGGATGAGCCCGTCAGCCCTATCGATCTCAATGATCTGACCGATCAGCTGGTACGACTCTCGGAGCGTTTCGCCCGCCTGAAAGAAGTGGGTCTCACGCGGAGCGGATCGAATGCTTCGATCGTCCTGGTCACCTCGCCGGTGGCATTGCAGATGACGGTTTTTCTTTTGCTGGAAAGCTGTTGGAATCAGATGCCGGCCGGCAGTGCAATGGAGCTGCGGGCCGAGTGGCGGGAGCGGCATCCCTGCCTGCTCGTTCGGATGACTGTGCCGGTCGATGATCTGGGCGCGGTCAAGCAGCACATTGCGACTTCGGAAGGCTTTACGGTGGCCCGGCAGTCGGCGCATGAGCTGGGAGGCCAAATGCTTGACGACATTCCGGACGGCTTTGCTCTGTTGTTTACCGAGACCCGTGTGGATCAGCAGGCGGGCTGACTTTTTAGACACCCGGCGGGAGTGGGCGCGATGGAACCATGCAAAGTTTTGTTGGTTGACGACGAGGTGGAATTTGTACTTGCTCTCGCAGAAAGGTTAACCATAAGAGGCCTGCATACGCAGGTGGCACACAACGGGGAACAGGCCCTGTTTGTGCTGCAGGATTATGCACCCGATGCCGTCCTGCTCGACCTCAAGATGCCCGGAATGGACGGGTTGGAAGTGTTGCGCCGCGTAAAAAAAATAAACCCGCAGGTCAAGGTGGTCATCCTCACCGGACACGGTTCCGAACAGGATGCCGAGATTGCTCAGCGACTGGGTGCTTCCGGCTATCTGCAAAAGCCCGCCGACATTGGCGTGATTGTGGATACGATCAAGCGCGCGTGCTCGGGCTTTGCCGACTGAACGGGGAGCGCCGCTTGGCCGCTTGCCCTGTAGGGCGCTCTGCTGTGCGCGGCAGAGGGTTTGCAGGGGGTTCCCGAGGGGGTCTGCCGGCACCCTTATGTGGCAATATGTTTCAAATTTAAACGAAGCGTTTGTGCCAAAACGTTTCAATATGTATTGCAAAGCCTGTCATTCTCCCACCTTCATATATAATTTAGCGTAATCGTTATAAAAATAATCTGGCATGGAACTTGCCGTGATCTCTGCCGGGGTTGCACACGGGCGGCCGTCGGCTGCGTCGGCCGTAACCACGGCGCCGAAATTTTTTCCTTTGAGTCGAACTATGCCCATACGCGTGTTGCTCATAGATACCGATGAGAATTTCTGCCAGAATCTGTCGCAGCGCCTGCTGATGGAAAAGTACAAGGTGCTGGTCACGGCGGATGTGGCGGAAGCCAAGAAAATAGTCCAAAGGGAAAAAATTGATGTAGTATTGTTGGGGTTGAAGGGGTTGCGGCAGCGGGGCCTGGCGTTGCTCGCCAACATCAAAAAGATGCGGCCCGCCACCGAGGTGATCTTGATGCTGCCCGACGGACACCTTGCCCTTTCCATTGAGGGCATGCGATTGGGGGCCTTTGATGATTTGTTGATGCCGTTTGACATCGAAACTCTGCTGAGCAGAATCACCGCCGCCTATCACCACGGGCAGGCACAAAAGCGCATCAGGCGCGGGCCCCTCGACAAACAGCACAACAGGGTCCTCGATTACGCCAAGGGCGGGCGTTGCGGCCTCGATCAACTGCGCCGGGGGGAAGGCGCCTCCCCCGGTCCGGGCGATTCTGAAGAGAAGGAAGGGTAGCCACCAGGCGGGATCTGATGACGTCGTCCGGCCGGCAGGCTGCGCCTGGGGCAGTGCAATTTTGCAACACGGAAAAAGGGAAGCAGTAGTTGACAGATTCAATCGAAAACCGGGGGCCGAGTCGAGCGAGGAGGCATTGGAATGAAAATCAGAGTGTTGTTGGTCGATGATGAGAAAGAATTTGTGGAAGTTTTGGCGGAGAGGCTGGAGACAAGAGACTTTGCGGTGAGCATGGCGTTCAGTGGTGATGAAGCGCTGCAGGTCATTGCTCAGCAGGAAATCGATGTGGTTGTTCTGGATGTCCTGATGCCGGGCAAGGACGGCATCGACACGCTGCGTGAGATCAAGCAGCAGAAGCCCATCTTGGAGGTCATCATGCTCACCGGCAACGCCACGGTGGAATCGGCGGTCGAAGGGCTCAAGCTCGGCGCTTTCGATTACCTCATGAAACCCACCGAGACCAAGGATCTGGTGGCAAAGATTGTCAAGGCATACAAGCGCAAGGCGGAGCAGGAGGAGCGCATCCGCAATGCGGAAATCGAGCGTATTATGCTGACCAAAGGGTGGGGCTAGCGAATCCTGGAAAACTCGCAGCAGGGGTTGACAATCGGGGCGACGCGTGGGGATGGGGTTCGGGGCCTCGTTTTTTGGCTTTGACCTTGTGAGACCATTCACACGGCCCAGCGGACGGACACTGAGTCAGAGAAGGGAGATACATGAAATCGATTATGGTCAAGGAGTTGATGGTGCCTCTCAGCGAGTACGCAACGGTCGCTGAGGAAGCCAGTTTATATGAAGCGGTGGTGGCGTTGGAGGTGGCACAGGAAAAATTCGACAAGTCCGCCGAGAGGGACAAGCATCGGGCCGTATTGGTGTTTGACAAGGATCAGCAAATCATTGGCAAGGTCAGCCAGTTGGACGTGCTGCGCAGCCTCGAGCCAAAATACGAAGAAATGGGGGACATGAAGGCGATTTCACGCTTCGGCTGGAGCGCCGATTTCGTCAAGTCGATGCTGAGCAACTACGGGCTTTGGGAAAAACCGCTGCAGGATATCTGCAAGAAGGCGGCTCAGAAAAAAGTGAAAGACCTCATGGTCACCTACAGCGAGGGGGAATATGTGGCGGAAAATGCCACCCTGGATGAGGCGATTCATCTTATGGTCATGGGCAATCATCAGTCTCTGCTGGTGACCCGCGATAAGTCCATCATTGGCATTCTCAGATTGACCGATGTTTTCCGGGAAGTGTGCGGGATGATCAAGGCGTGTGCCCTCTAGCGGTTCTATGATGGGAAATCGTTTGAGCAGCAAAACGAATGAGAAAATCAAGATGATTACAATCCTAAGGAGCATTTTATGAGCGCTGATGTGAAAGCTTCCGGACCCAAGATAAGCAGCCGCATTATTTTTATTTTGCTTGGAGTAGCTCTTTTCCTGGTCGTCTATTATTCGCCTTCCTGGCCGGATGCCATCGATCCCATGGGCAAGCACTTTCCCCTGACCCGCGAGGGCAAGGGGGCGTTGGCGGTATTTCTGCTGGCAGGCACCTGGTGGGTTTTCGAGGTGGTGCCGATCGGCGTCACCAGTCTGGCCATCGGTGTGCTGCAGGCCCTCTTTTTGATCCGCCCGGCCAGTGTGGCCTTCAAGGATTTCATGGACCCCTCGGTTCTCTTCATTTTCGGTTCCATCGTCATCGGTATGGTCTTCACCAAGACGGGTTTGACCAAGCGGCTGGCCTACCGGATGCTCATGGTGGTGGGGGAGAAAACCAGCATGATCATGCTGGGAACCTTTGTGGTGACTGCAGCGTTGACCCATATCATGGCTCACACGGCCGTGGCGGCAACCGTCTACCCGCTGCTGCTGGCCATTTACGCGCTGTATGGCGAGGGCAATAAGCCGACCAAGTTCGGCAAGGCCCTTTTCATCGGCATGGCTTACGTGGCCGGAGCAGGCAGCATCATCACGCTGCTTGGAGCGGCGCGCGGCGCTGTTGCCATAGGTTTTTACAAGGAGATCGTGGGCACCGAGATCACGTTTTTTCAGATTACCTATTACATGTTCCTGGTGGGCTGGTTGATGGTGTTCGTCCTGTGGGGATTTTTCATGCTGGTTCTAAGGCCCGAGAAGAAAACCATTCCGGGCCTCAAGGAGCGGGCCAGGGAACTGAACGCCGAGCTGGGATCCATCACCTCGCAGGAGAAATTGGCTGCGGTCATCATTTTCGGCGTGATTTTTATCATGTCGCTGCAGTCCTTTGTGCCCGAGTTGAAAGTCTTGAACAAGGCGGCCATCCTGTTGGTCTCCACCATCCTGTTCTTCATCCTGCGCATCCTCGACATTGAAGATCTGGAAAACATACCCTGGAATATTATTCTGTTGTTCAGCGGCGCCATGAGCATCGGCTTTTGCCTGTGGGAAACCGAGGCCGCCAAATGGCTTGCCGTCAACTGGCTGGTCATGTTCCAGAAGGCCAACTGGTTCGTGTTTGTGATGGGCATCGCATTTTTTGTCATGATCATGACCAACTTCATCATGAACGTCGCGGCCATCGCCATTTCCCTGCCGGTTGCCCTGGTCATCGCCCCCTACCTGGGGGTGGCCCCGCAGGTGATCCTGTTTTCCTCGCTGGTGGTTGCAGGCATGCCCTTCCTGCTGCTGGTGGGTGCCGCACCCAATGCCATTGCCTATGATTCAAAGCAGTTCAGCAGTGGAGAATTTTTCATGTACGGGGTTCCCGCCAGCATCTTACTGATGCTGCTGGTGGGCTTTGCCGCCCTCGTCATCTGGCCGCTCCTGGGGATGCCGGTAACCGTCACGGCGGCAGGCTGACTACGGCGCCACACAATCAAGTGGCCGAATTCCGCAGGTTGGGTGGAGTCACGCGCTACGCGTGACGAAACCCAACATGGGCTGAGCCGACTAAGGTAGTGGTTGGTTTTCACTGCCCTCACCCCAACCCTGCAAGTCCGCTGCATTTCGGACACTCTCCTGTGTCGAGCTTTACCAAGAGCTTATCCGGGAGGAGAGGGGCGGGGTGAAGGGGGGTGAGCAACCGATGCGTCCGATCCCCCCCACCCTGACCTTCATTTGTCCTGCCTGCCTTTACACACTGTAAAGAATATCGACAGCCGGTGAATTCCCTGTGCACCCAGATCCTCATGGCCGACGAGAAATGTCTTGTTCTTATAATGGCTTAAGTCTTGAGCGGCGGTTTCAATGGCTTTGGCACGACCGTTGCCTATTGTTAATTGTCAACTTTTTTAGGCGCGGCCTAAATTGAGCGATCTTTGTTGGCACCACTACCGTGATGATTGCGCCGAACGGCGGAATCCAGAGCGTCAGCCAGACCCGCTGAATACCTGCCGGCATGGCGGTATTTTGTCGGTATGACGAAGGGATACGGGTGAGACTGCAACATTTGGATGTGGATCAACGGGCGACCAAGGTGGCTGAATGGAACGAACCGATTATCGCAAGCTTTACTGGAAGATCATCACGACCACTCTGACCTTTTCATTAGTGCCCCTGTTTGCCTTGGGCGCAACCATCTATTATCAATTTCGCGTGTCCTATACGGCCAAGATCATGGAGAGTCTGCGAACGCTCACCGAAAACAGGCGGAACGCCATCGATCTGTTTTTCGAAGAACGTGTGTCGCAGCTCTACACCTTGGCTTATACACAGTCCCTCGATCAGTTGCGCGATGAAAAGTATTTGGACCAGGTTTTTACCCTGATGCAATCGCGCTCCAAGTCGTTTGTGGATATCGGCATCATTGACCGCGACGGCACCCACGTCACCTATGTCGGTCCGTACAATCTGGCAGGGGTCAACTACAAGAATGAGAGTTGGTTTCATGAGGTGATGCTGCGCGGAGTCTACATAAGCGATGTCTTTATGGGCTTCAGAAAATATCCTCATTTCATCATCGCCGTGCTGCGTCGCGAGGGGGACCGGAGCTGGATTTTGCGGGCCACCATCGATACCGAGATTTTCGATGCCATGGTCAAGGCGGCTCAGGTGGGCAAGCGGGGCGATGCCTATGTGGTCAACAGGGAGGGCATATTGCAGACGGCGCCGCGGTTTGCCGGGCACCTGCTGGGAAAGATCGAGTCGCCTCATACCTCCCAGTTTTCCGGCATCCATGTGGAAGAAATGCAAATGAATGGAGAAACGGCCCTGTTTTCAACCACCTGGCTCAAGAATAAGGACTGGATGCTGGTCATCAAGGAGGATCCCAGTCAGGAACTGACTCCCTTGTTCGAGGCGCGATATATGATGATCGGCATCATCGGACTGGGTGTTCTGGTGATTGTGCTTGGCACCGTCTTTGTTTCCCGGGCCACCGTGGGCCAGCTCATCCAGTCCGACCGTGAAAAGGCAATGCTCGATGCCAGTCTGGTCCAGTCGGGCAAGATGGCTGCCCTGGGAAAACTGGCAGCCGGAATAGCCCACGAAGTGAATAATCCGCTGGCGGTCATCAAAGAAAAAGTTGGCTGGATGATGGACCTTTTGAGTGAAGAAGATATCTCCCAAAGCGAAAATTTTAAGGAATTTGATGATGCGGTGCACAAGATCGACCAGCATGTGGAGCGGGCCAAGAAGGTGACGCATCGATTATTGGGTTTTGCCCGCCGTATGGAGCCCATCAAAGATAAGGTCGATGTCAATAAGCTCGTGGACGAAACGATTGATTTCCTTGAAAATGAAGCCCATTACCGCAACATTGTCATTCAACCCGAATATCATGCGGATTTACCGACCACCCTCAGCGATTCGTCGCAGTTGCAGCAGGTGGTGTTGAACATTCTGAACAATGCCATAGACGCCATCGGTAAAAACGGCCAAATCGATGTCAAAACCGATTACAGCGTCAAAGACGAACAGATTGTCATCACCATATCCGACAACGGCCCGGGAATTCCCAACGATCAACTGGACAGGATCTTTGATCCGTTCTTTACAACCAAGGAGGTGGGCATGGGGACCGGGCTGGGTCTATCCATCAGTTACACGATTGTGGATAAGCTGGGGGGGAGAATTCTGGTTTCCAGTGAGGTGGGTAAGGGCACGACCTTTACCATCTATCTTCCGGTCATCAGGCAGGAAAAGGCATGATCAACGAAGGCTGCAGGCAACAGGCTCCATTTTTCGTGTGGCCCGCCGCCCGTCGGTTGAGAAAGGGAGAATAGCAACCAATGGAAGGATTCAGGGTTTTGGTGGTGGACGATGAGCTGGACTTCTTGGAAACCATTGTAAAACGGCTGCAACGCAGGAAGGTCGATGTCATTGGCGTTGAGAGCGGCAAAGCCGCCCTCGAACTGCTGGAGCAACAGCAGTTTGACGTGGTCATACTGGATGTGCGCATGCCGGGAATGGACGGCCTCGATACTCTCAAGGAAATGAAGCGCAAGGCACCTCTCATGGAGGTCATCATGCTCACCGGGCACGCCTCGGTGGAATCGGGAATGCAGGGCATGCAGCTGGGAGCTTTTGACTATGTAATGAAGCCGGCTTCCATCAACGACCTGCTGGAAAAAATAAAGCAGGCGTACGAAAGGAAACGGTTGCACGAAAAAAAGGTGCGGGACGTGCCGTAGGAGGCTGCAGGGTGAACGGTTACGGCGTTGTAACGAGACATCCGGCAGGCATTCTTGGGCAAGCGCATAACATGAACAGGGCGCCATGAGAACAGGGGCAGACATCCCACATCGGTTTTTCCACCAATACCTGGTCGGCAGTTTGACGGTGGCGCTGGCTGTCGCTCTCTGGGTCAAAAAGGAATATGGCCTTTCAGCGTTTGCCCTGCTGCTGGCCGGCATCATATTCTATGCGGCTCGCTATCTGCTGCAGCTTGTGCACGCAAGCACCAAGCAAAAGAGCTTCCTCAACGAGCAATTGATCCAATCACAGAAGCTGGCAGCCATTGGCGAGCTGTCCTCCGGCATTGCCCATGAAATCAACAATCCTCTGGCCATTATCGGGCAGGAAGTCCAATGGATGCGGCATCTTTTGAAAGAAAACGGCGGTGCCGGGAGCCGGTCGCAGGAAGATTTGCAGGATTCGCTGCGGGAAATCGGACAACAGGTTGATCGGTGCCGCGATATCACTCATAAGCTGCTCGATTTTGCCAGAAAAAAAGATCCGCTGATGCAATCAACCGATGTCAACAAACTGGTCGAGGATATGGTACGATTGGTGGAAAAAGAGGCGGTTCACAAGGGCATCACCATCGTTCGAAAATATACGCGGGAACTGCCGCCGGTGGTCACCGACCCGCCCTTGTTGCGGCAGGTGATTCTTAACCTGTTGAACAATGCCGTCTATGCCGTAGAAAGGGATGGTAGCGTGACCGTCGTCAGCCGGAGGGGCCAAAACGATTCGGTTGTTTTGGAGGTATCGGACACGGGATGCGGCATCCCCAAGGAGCATCTCGCCAA
>FWPV01011500.1_pt1 | contig 14062 bp, 7 predicted proteins | sample 2228371 | NCBI WGS metagenome assembly FWPV01 (sample SAMEA103939776, study PRJEB20133) | metagenome
CCGGCGCGACTGTCGATCTCACCGCTCATCCGCAAGGGGAATTGGAGGTGGTCCTGCTCATCCCGGACGATCACCCGCCGGTCGAAGGCCTGCGAATCGGCACGCCGCTGACGAATTTCGAGCAGACCGTCCGCGTGTTCACAAGCGAGGACGGCAAGGAATGGCAGAACTTGGTGGAGGATGCCGTTATCTGCGATTATTCGCAGTGGATGGACGTCCGCAATTCGGACATCGCCTTTCCGCGTCGTGCGTTGCCTCACCTGCGGGTCGTGTTCTCCAGCCCGTCCATCGAACGCGAGTCCGAGTTGCGGGAGATCGTGCGACGCATGCGAGGCGGGCAAGAGACGGAGCGATCGGAGAGTTCTCGGATCGAGCGCCGACCCTTCCGCGTCGATCGCATCGAATCGTGGCACCATGTCGTGGAAGCAGGCAAACATGAATGGATGCTGCGCGAAGTGATGCCGGATGCGATCCGGACGACATCGGATCGATCTCGTAAGGCCGCCGTGGTCGCCGTGGACATGGGACGCCGCCCCCTGGCGGGCTTGATCGTCGAGACGCAAGATCGCAACTTCCGGCGAACCGTCAAGGTAGAGGTCCCGGAATCGGGCGCCGCCGGGCGAGCCTGGCGCATCATCGCCGAAGATACCTTGATTCGGCTCGAGTTGCCGGGCTACCGTTGGGAAGACCTGACGATCAAGTTCCCGGAGCAACGGGCCGAGCAATATCGTTTGACCATTCACGACGGCGACAACCCGCCGCTCGACATCATGGGCGTCCGCGGCCTGGCACACGTCGAGCAAGCGGTTTTCCTCGCCGAAGGAACGCCCGGGGCCGACGGGAAGTACCTTTTGTGCTACGGTGATGAGTTCGCCGATCCGCCGAACTACGACATCGCCGCGGTGCAAGCGGCTTTGTCGCGAAAACTGACGCCGTTGGAGGCCGAGCTGGGTTCCGCGGAACATCGGGCCGTGGCGACGCATCCCTTGCGGCGGTTGACGAAGAACGTGAATACCGCCGCTCTTCTCATCGTACTGGTGATGGTCTTGGCGGCGGGAATGGGTTGGAGTCTCTACCGGGCGGCGAAGAGGCAGCCGCCATCCGACGCATGACGACCGACCCGCATGGAGAACGTATCTCTCCGCGGGCAAGCGGATCGGGGGGGCCGCAGCGAACGTCCGGGCCGCCGTCACTCCTCGCCCCGGCGAGGTAGGCGTCGCTGGCAACGCGGACAATAAAACGTCGATCGCTGAGCCAAGACCATGCGTCGAATCACACCCCTGCCGCATTGCAGGCACGGCCGCCCGTGGCGCTGGTACACCAAAAAGCGATCCTGGTAACGTCCCGACTGATTGCCCGGCGTCCCGTATGCGCCGTCCGACAAAGTGGACCCTTGCAGATCGACGGCCTCGGTGAGAACGTCGCGGATCGCCTGATGTAGGCGAAGCCAATGCCGTTGCGCAAGCCGCATGCACGGTTCAGCGGGATGAATCTTCGCCCGATGCAGGGCCTCCGAAGCATAGATGTTTCCGATTCCGGCCACCGCCTTTTGATCGAGCAAGGCAACCTTGACGGCCGTGCGGCGCGAGCCAAGCCGGGTACGCAGGGTCGAGGCGTCGATCTCCAGGGCGTCCGGGCCGATCTTATGCGGTCCCAAGGCGCGTTGCCAAGTTCGCTCATCCATCAACGCCACGACGCCCAATCCGCGAACGTCGCGAAAGATGACCCGCCGCACGGAGTTCACGGCGCCGGAGGAAGCGGCCGGCCCGGATGCCGCGCCGGATTCCGAATTCGCTTCGACAGGCTCAGCGGGCACGACCTCCAAAATCAGACGCACGTGGGAAATCGGATCGGCAACGTCGAGGAGCAGTCGGCCCGTCATACGCGGTTCCAACACCAGTCGCCAACCGTGGTCCAGCCGGAGGACTACGCGCTTGCCGAGCCGGGCCACGTCGTGAATGCGGCGCCCCTGCAAGGTGCGAAGCACCGTGGGGCGGTCCGGTCGAAAGGTGAGCGGCTGGAGCGAACTCGGCGGGACCGCGGCGGAAACGATGCGACCGCCGACGATCGGCAGCAGCCCACGGCGCATGGTTTCGACTTCGGGAAGCTCCGGCATAGCGGATCAAGCCTGAGAAAGGCGGGCCACCACCTCGCCGGCCGCAGCGTATTGTTCCTCCAGCACCCGAAGCGATTCCCGCTCTTTTTCCACGACCGGGGCGGGAGCGCGGCTGGTGAATTGTCCATCCGCCAGTTTGCGGCGCTTGGCGGCGATCAACGATTCCAACTTGGCCAGTTCCTGGCGTTTTCGTTCCAGTTCCCGGCGTCGCTCCGCCTCATCGAGAATGACCCGCACCTCCAATCCTTCCCCGACGTGAACCACGGTGGCCAGTTCGCCGGGCTGCGGCGGTCGGTAGCCCAGAACCACCGCGCCCGCCATCGTTTGGAAATACGGCGTCATCGGCTCCAACAACTGCTGCACGGGCGACTCGGCCGCCATCAGCACCTGGAGTTGCGAAGCCGGCGGCAGGCCGTTTCGCATGCGGTATTCGCGGAGGGCGCCGAGCACCTCTTGGAACCGCCGGAAACGAGCCGCGTTTTCCGAATTCTCGTCTTCCTCGCGGGCGATGGGCCAAGACGCGATCATCACGCTTTCGGCAGCCTCCGCCGGGGAAGGATAGCCGCGTTGCGGAGCGCGGACGCGAAGGAGTTGCCACACTTCCTCCGCCAAGAACGGTACGAAGGGGCTGAGCAGCCGCAGCAGCACGTCCAACACGTGTACCAAGATGCGTTGAGCGGCCGCGCGTGTGTGCGGATTCTGCAGCCGCAATTTGACCATCTCCACGTAGAAGCTGCAAAACTCATCCCAGGCGAAGTCGTACAGGCAACGGGCGGCCTCGGAGAAACGGAACCGTTCCAAGGCCTGCGTCACCATCCGAGTGACGCTCGCCAAGCGACCGAGGATCCAACGGTCCTCCAGCGGGAGCGCGTCCGGAGATATTTCGCCCGGCCGGTAGCCCTCCAGGTTCATGAGCACGAACCGCGAAGCGTTCCACAGCTTGTTGCAGAAATTGCGGGCAAGTTCGAAGCGTTCGCTGACCACCGCTCCGCGGGGCAACGCCTTGTCCTCCGGCTTTTCGGCCCATTGCGTGGCGAAGGGCTGCTTGCACTTGGGGCAGGTGATGCGAGGGCGGACGCGGTTTTCGCGCGTCTGCTCCAAGAGGTGTTCGCAGTGCGGGCACTCAAAGCTGACCGGCATGCGGATGTCTTGCGTTTCCGTGGTCAAATACGCCAGACCGAAGCGGAGGGCGTCCGCGCCGAACTTCTCCATCACGTCGACCGGATCGACGCCGTTACCCTTCGATTTGGACATCCCCTCGCCGTAGCCGTCGAGGATCTTGGGATGGATGTACACGTCGCGGAAAGGCACTTCGCCCACATTGTATAGCCCGGCCAACACCATCCGCGCGACCCAAAGCGTGATGATGTCGCGGCCGGTGACCAGCGTGCTGGTGGGGTAGAAGTAGGCCAATTCCGGAGTCTGCTCCGGCCAACCCAGCGTGGAATGAGGCCACAGCGCGGAGCTGAACCAGGTGTCGAGAACGTCTTCCTCTCTCCGCAAGGTATGACCGGGAACCGCGTCCTCCGGAAACTCACCGTCGCGCAGGCAGATCAGCCAGCGCGAGCCGTCCTTGTCGCGGTACCAAGCGACGTCGTCGCGCCCCGCGAAAGCCCGTCGCATGTCCTCCTCGTCGGCCGTGTCGCAATACCAAATCGGAATACGGTGCCCCCACCAAAGCTGGCGGCTGATCGGCCAGTCGCGCTTCTCACGCAACCACGCCAAGTAGCCCTGGGCATAGCGGGGGGGCGTGATCCGCACGCGACCGTCCGTCACGGCGTCCATGGCCGTTTGCGCCAAGGTCTCCATGCGGACGAACCACTGATCGGTCAAGAGCGGTTCGATCGGCGTCTTGGAACGATCCGAATGCGCCAATTCGATGACGCGATCCTCGATCCGCTCCACCAACCCCAGGGCTTGCAAATCGGCGACGACTCGTTCCCTGGCTTGCGCAATGCTCAAACCGCGGTACTTTCCGGCGTTTTCGTTCAAGGTGCCGTCGGGATTCAAGATGTTGACCATCGGCAGGTCGTGCCGCAGCCCCACCTCGTAGTCGTTCGGGTCATGGGCCGGGGTGATTTTGACGCAGCCGGTCCCCATTTCCGGCTTAGCCCAATCGTCCGTAATCAGAGGGATGGGCCGATCTTGCAGGGGAAGTCGGACGCACCGTCCCTGAAGGGCCATATCCCGCAGCTTCACCAGCGTGGGCAACAGCCGCGTGCGCCGGTCGCGTACGTCGTGAAGTTCGGCCTCCAAGGCCGGCTTCTCCTTCTCGGACGCGCTTTCCCAACGTGCCGCCAGCTCCTTCTCGGCAGCATCCAGGGCGGCTTCGGGATCGGGATGGACGGCCACCGCCGTATCGCCGAGCATGGTTTCCGGGCGGGTCGTCGCCAAGACCACGTACGGCGGCTCGTCCGGCCGGGGATCGATCACCGGGTAGCGGAAGTACCAAAAGTGCCCCGGCACCGATTCGTGAAAGACCTCATCGTCGGCGACGGCCGTTTGCAGCAGGGTATCCCAGTTCACCAATCGTCGGCCGCGGTAGATCAAACGGTCGCAAAACAGCCGGAAAAAGGTGTGCCGCACGGCTCGCGCGCAGATGGGATCGAGCGTGAACCGCGTCCGCCGCCAGTCGCAACTACAGCCCATGCTCTTCAGTTGGGAAAGGATGCGGGCCTCGTAGGCGTCCTTCCACTGCCAGATCCGCGCGACCAGCCCCTCGCGTCCCAAGTCGTGCCGGGTCTTGCCCTCTTCATTCAGCAGCCGGCGCTCCACGACGGCTTGCGTGGCGATGCCGGCATGGTCCGTGCCCGGCACCCAAAGGGCGTTGTAGCCTTGCATGCGCTTCCAGCGAACGAGAATGTCCTGGAGCGTGTTGTTGAGGGCATGCCCCAGATGCAACGCGCCCGTCACGTTGGGCGGCGGTATGACAATGGTGTACGGCTCTCGGTCGGGGTCCGGGTCGGCATGGAAGTATCCCTTGCTTTCCCAAAAAGCATACCATCGAGTCTCGGCGGCCTTGTGATCGTACTGCTTCGGAAGCGAGCGGCCGTCTTCCCCGGCGGCTTCCTCAAACTGAGACGCTGTCTGCGACATAGTCCGCGACCTTCCTTTGCGATTCCCGCTCCTCGTCTTTACAGAGCTTGTACTCGTAACTGTCGGCCAGCGCGATCCAACTGGCCTCCACGATGTTCTCGCTGACGCCGACCGTGCCCCAGGAGTCCGAATCATCGCGGCTTTCGATCATCACGCGAACCCCCGCCGCCGTGCCGGCTTCGGAGTTGATTACTCGCACTTTATAGTCCGCCAATTGCATTTTGGCCAGATTGGAGAACGTGCCGTTCAAGGCCTTCCGCATGGCGGCGTCGAGGGCGTTCACGGGACCGTCCCCTTCGGCCACTTCGTGCCGAATCTCGTTGCCCACCCGAATCTTGACCGTAGCCTCCGTGGTGATGCGACCATCAGCTTCGGTTTCGATATTCACGCGATAGGCGATCCGTTCGAAGTGCGGCCGGAAAATACCCAGGCACTGCCGCACCAGCAGATCGAAGGAACCTTGCGCAGCCTCGTACTGGTATCCGGCGTGCTCCTTGGACACGACCTTGGCCAAGATACGGTCCATGATTTTGGGGTCGTGAGCCAGGTTATAACGGGCCGTGGCGGCCGAGATGTTGGAACGCCCGGACAGCTCGCTCACCAAGATGCGGCGCTCGTTGCCGACCGACTCCGGAGCGATGTGCTCGTAGCTGGCGGTGTTTCGGGCAATCCCGCTGACGTGCATGCCCCCCTTGTGCGCGAAAGCGCTTCGGCCGACGAAGGGTTGATTGTTGCGGTACGGCATGTTGACCGTCTCGTACACGAAACGCGATACCGCCGTGAGCTGCCGCAACGATCCCTCGCGGAGAACTTGGTAACCTTTTTTCAACGCCAAATTCGCAATGACCGAAATCAAATCGGCGTTACCGCAACGTTCGCCGAAACCGTTGATGGTACCCTGCACCTGCGAAGCTCCCGCATCGACCGCCGCAAGGGAATTGGCCACGGCCAGGTCGGAATCGTTGTGGCAGTGAATTCCGATCGGCACGGGCAGCGCATCCACCACTTTGCGTGTGATTGCGGCCACCTCCTCCGGCAAACTGCCGCCGTTGGTGTCGCAAAGGACGATCATCCCGGCTCCGGCCTGGGCCGCCGTTCGGACCGCCTCGAGTGCATAGTCGGCATCGTACTTGAAGCCGTCGAAGAAGTGCTCCGCGTCGAAGATCACCTCGCGCCCGGCTTGACGTAGAAACGCCACCGTTTCGGCGATCATCGTCAAGTTCTCTTGCCGGGTGGTCTTGATGACTTCCTCGGCCTGGAACGCCGACGCCTTTCCGACGATCGTCACCACCGGCGTATCGGCTTGCAGCAGAGAGGCCAGGCCGGCATCTTCAGCGGCGGCCAATCCCTTGCGGCGCGTCATGCCGAAGGCGGCGACGCGACAACAGCCGAGATCAAGCTCCTTGGCCTTTTGGAAATACTCGAAATCCTTCTCGTTCGAGGCGGGATAGCCGCCCTCCACGAAATCGACGCCCAGCTCGTCCAGTCGCCGCGTGATGAGGATCTTGTCGAAGGTCGAAAAAGAGACCCCTTCACCCTGAGACCCGTCACGCAGCGTGGTGTCGTAGATTTCGATACGTCGCATGGCATTCCTCGAATCGGAGAACCCTCGGCCGGCACGCGCGGGAACGGACGCGGTTAACCGACGTGCGTGCTCGCCTGCCGGGCCGGAAATCGGGCAAACAAAAAACCCCGGGTCGCTCTCGGGACCTCGGGGCTTCGTTGAATTCGTAATCGGATGTTTACCGACGCCCTTGCGGTCCCCGGTCAGCCAATAATCGCAATGACGCCGCCGACGCAGATAGCGCCGCCGACCGCGATCGAGAACTCCGGGGAAACCGCCGAAAGCATCTTCGTCACTCCAAAACTACCTAACTTCTTAAGACTACGCCGGGGTCGATTCAGTGTCAAGGGCGACCTGCCCGGGACGGAAGCCTCACCGCGGACGGCATACGCCCAGGGTGCCGGCTGCGCCACAAGGAAGGCCGCCGAGCGGCCGCGTCTGCGGGAGCTTGTCGCCGGGTTGACCGGACGGCGGGATCGAGTTGCCGCCGTTTTACCCGCGTCCCGGGGCCGCTCAGCCGGTACAACGGAACGATCGTAGCGGAATTTCGGAAAAATCTTCCGCTCGGGTATTGCATACGCAAAACAGGATGCTAAACTCATCTCTATGGGATTTTGACCCAAAAGATGGCCTTAAGTGGAAGGATCTGCGGGAAATCGGCCCAAAAACGTTCGGAACGGAATCCGGTCGCCGTGTTCAATCCTTGATTCCGACGACGACCGCGCATGTTGCACGACGAAGCGTTCATCATCGGCGAGTTTCCGCGCACGATCGACGACCGCTTTCGTCTCTCTCTTCCGAACGAACTGTTGGAGCCGTTGGCCAAGGACGCCGCGGAGCTGGTTCTCGTCAAGGAACGCCGCGGCTGTTTGAGTGCTTGGAATCCAAAGGTCTGGGAGGCACGTTGGCAAGGCGGCATCGAGCTGATTCGGCAGAAGATGCGGTTAGGGCGTCTGGAAGGCCGGATTCAGCATGTGCAGCGGTTCGGACGCCTGCTTTCCAGCCGGTACCGAACGGTCGCCTTGGCTCAAAGAGGCCGGCTCGTCATCCCCGAGGGTTTTCGCGAATTCTTGGCGGTCGAGCCGGGCGGAGAGGTGATGGTCGTCGGTGCGGCCGTCTGCGTGGAATTGTGGCATCCCCAGCAATGGCGGAGTTATTTAGAGAATCAAATGCCCAAGTTTACCGCCCTATTCCAACAGTTGTCGGAATGATGCCGGCACGCAACGACGGGGTGGGTACGAAGGGCGAAAGGACCTCGTGAAGGACAGCCCGGAAGGAGCGTTGGGCAAGGAGTTCCCTTACGGACGACCGGGAAACGCGGAACGGCTTCCGCACGGCCCATGAGGGGTCGGCGCCCCGGCGACGGGCGCACGATGAGTAACGATACACGGAGGCGGCGGCCGAAACCCGCGCGGCGTTCGCTGGGAATCGGTCGGCGAAAAGGAACGGACGCCTGCGTATTCACGGAGGGCGGCCGCGTGCGGCCGAATTCCAGGGCAACGGACGCCGTGCCGTGCCCGCTTGCGGCGATGTCTCTCACCCGGTGCGAATGTGTCACCCGAATCGCAAGGTTGATGAGGCATCCACGGATGGGTTGGGAGTCAGCCGTGGATGATTCCAAACGAAAGGTCCGCGAAGCGGGCACGGCTCTTTTTTCATCGGGTAGGCATGCCGTCGAATTCACCTCGGCGGCCGAGCCTAGCACAATCCACAAAGAACGATCTCTTTTCGTCGCCGATCGGTAGGTCGGGGAAGCTGCATTCTTGCATCGGCGGCAAGGTCCGCCGCCGCGCTCCGCCCACGCCGTGACCCAGCCGGACGATCCTCCTCCTATGCCGCAACGAGCGGAGCAAATCGGCGTCGCAGCGCCGATCACGCTCGGTGAAACGTGTCGGTCTCCCGCTTGGGCGTGCTAGGTTGCTTTCCTGTCGGAGAATCCTGGGGGACCTCGGGGGCGTCGGGCTTATCCGAAGGCTGATCCTCCGCTCCCGCGTCCGGCTCGGCGCCCTCGTCCTTTTCGGCCGGCGATTCCTGTGACGGCTCCACCGGAGCCTCGGCGGCCGGTTCCAGCGGTTCCTGGATCAACTCGCGGACCGGCTCATTGCGTTGGTAACTCTCCAACTCCTTTTGCAGGGCCTCTTTTTCGCTCTCGGACCCCAGTTCAACGGCCTTTTGCGACCATTTCCGCGCGTTGTCGAAATCGCCGTTCTCCGCATAGGCGGCCGCCAGGGTGCTGAGGATGTGCGCCGCCCGATACTCCGTCAACTCACAGGCCTTGGTGGCCAACTCCAGTGCCCGCTTTCCATCGCGGATCTTCTCGTCGGGCGACGTGGCCAAGACCCAAGCCAAATTGTTGAGCACACCGCTGTCATTCGGATCGACTTCCAAGGCCTTTTCGTAATCCACAATGGCTTCCGCGTGTCGTCCCAGGGAAAGAAGGGTATCCGCCCGCCCCCGCAAGGCCGCGACGTTGCGCGGTTCCGCCGCCAAGACCTTATCGAATTGCTCCAAGGCCTTGCCATGCCGCTTCTGGATGGAATAGAGCAGACCGAGTTGCAAGTCGATGGAGGGTTCGGCGGAGCCTTGTTCGCGCACTTGCTCCAAATCGCGAACGGCTTGGCTGAGTTGTCCGCTTCCCGCCAGGATCGCCGCTCGAAGCCGAAGCAGGGCTGGATTGTCCGGCCGCAGTTCGAGCGCGCGGTTGACGTCTTTCATGGCCTCCTCGCTCTTGCCCAGTTCTTGGAGCACCGCCGCGCGGATCATCAGCACGGCGACGTTGCGAGGTTCCATCTCGGCCGCTTTGTTGAGATGCTCCAAGGCTTTTTCAAATTCGCCGCGGACGCCCGTGATTCGACCGCGTTGGAACCAGGCCGCCGCGTTCCGGGGAGCGGCTTCCTCAATCTGATCGGCCACGGCCATGGCGTCATCGAATCGTTTCAGCTCCAGCAAGGCGTCAATCTTGGCCTCCAGCGTCGGGACATGCCCCGGCGCCTTGGTCAGGGCTTTATCGAAATCGGCGACGGCTTCCTCGGCCTTGTCCAAGGCCAGCAGGGCGGCCCCGCGTGCCCGCAAGACTCGCGGATCATCCGGTTCCAGTTCCAACAAACGGTTGAGGTCGTTGAGTTTCTTCTCGTTATCGTCGGTCAAATCGGCGCGGAGAAGCAGGGCCTGGACCAAGAGCCGGCGATCGTCTCCCGCCTTTTCGACGGCTTGGTCCACCGCGGATCGCGCCCGCTCCAAATCGCCGTTCGGCAAGACATTCAGCCGCGCCAGCATCAACCACGCCTCGGGCTGCTCGGGGTCGATGGCCAGTCCCTTTTCCAAGTCTTCGACGGCCATCTTGCGGAAAGTGGGCCAGTTGTTATCCAGGGGCAGCGTGCTCAGCACGGTCTCTCCCACCAGGAGTCCCCGTTGAAACCGCGTCGCTCCCAGCAGTTGCTTGGCGAACTCGGCGTTCGTTTCGTCCAGCCCTTTCTCGATCGCGCTTTCGCACAGCCGGATGACTTCGCCCAGATCGCTGAAGGTCGAGGCGCTCAGTTTCAATTCGATCGCTTTGTCGAGATCGGCTTGCCCGCTCGCGGACGGTGCGTGTTGCGCGGCCGGCGCATCCTCCGCGGTCGCCCCCCGGCAAGCGTGGTTCGCTGCGACGAAGGTTGCCGCCCATACCAGCGCGGCGAGAGTTCCGAGTGCCAGCGTTCTCCGAAGCGTGTTTCCATTCCGTTCGACCATCATCGAACTCCTAGCGTCAATCGATTGCTGAAAAGAGGTCATGTGCAAGTACGCCGCAGCCGAACGCGACCGCTCCGGTTCGGCATTATCATTGTCTCTCTCGCGCTGGGGGGTCGGCAAGTCCAAGGGCCTGGCGTCACGAAGCGTCGAAACCATTCCACGGAAACCGTCGGCCCCAGGCTACTGCGGGGCGTCGTTATCGTCGGGCGGCCGAGCGACATCCCCTGCATCGGCACCAGCCGGGGCGGGCGGTTCAACTGCCGGCGCATCGCCGCCCGGCGGAGGTGCCCCGGCCGGACCGTTCCCGTCGGCGTTCGCGATCTCACCCGGCGCTGCAAGGAGATAGCCGCCCCAGAAAAAGGGGTTCTCCATCCGCAAGGGCTGATCGGGCGCCTTTTTTTGAACCCGAGGCTCCTGGGCGGGATCCAGCGGCGTGCTCATGATCATCAGTACGGCCCGGCGAAAGGCCTCCGCGGCCCCCTTTTCCCCTTGCTCTTGCAAGAACTCCCGCACCAAAGCGAGGGAGCTTTCGCCGCCGGTTCGCCACCGGCTGATGACCACCGTTCGCGTGCCGCAAGCGGCCAACGCGGTGAGAGAAAGGAACAGCTCTTGACCGGTGGGCACGCCTCCCGATCGTTTGAAAGCCGATTCCGCCGCGGTGTGGAAGCCCGGCGCGATGAAAACCTTGGGGGCCTGCCAAGGCAAGGCCAACCAGTCGGCCAAAGCATTCCCCGCAGATCCCGACGGCAAAGGCGCCCAATCCAAGGGCGTCGTGGTGTTTTCCATGTCCGCCAACACGATCAGGCGATCGAAGAGCGGCGCCAACATGCTGCCGTTGAGGGCATTGCCGGCGGCGGACAAGGGAACGCACGCAGGCACGGCTTGGGCCAGTACGTCAAAGCGTTGTTGCGAGGCCGACGCCCCATCCTGTGGGAAGAGCCGACCGAGGTATACCCCGGTCCGCGGCTGAACGCCCGGCCCCGGTGCCGGTGTGACCGCCAATCCGGCGGTCGGGCTGTAGCGAATGGGGTGCTTGGCCACCAAAGGCACCCGCTGTTCGTCCGCACGCACTTGCAGCAATTCGAACGGCAGATGCCACAACGCCCCGTCGGGTACGATGATCAGCTCGCCGAATTCCGCCGCCAAATCGGCCTTCGATCCGCTGGTGATCGCGTCGAGGATGCTCTCCGCCGTATTCTTCCACGTGGTATCCGCGGCCTCTTTGATGGAGAATTCCCGATTGGCGTCGTATTGCCCCAACTGCTGGAGCAAGGCGGCAAGCTGCCTGGCCACGGGTGCGACGCCTCCGCGAACGCGCCACGCCTCGTATCGGTCCTGCGTGTGCATGAAACCATAGAGGTCGTTCCCAATGGCGAAGAACGATAGCAACACCGTCCCCTGGGGCAAGCGGCGCTGAATCTCCTTGGTAGGCAGAACGGGCGGGAACCGCTCGCCCGCCGTTTCCCGACCGACGGCCACGGATCGAAGCAAGGCCTCGATGCTCCCGTTGGTCGCCGCCCATTGGTCGAGGGCCTGCCCCAACGTCTGCCAACCGGCATTATCCGCCGGAGGCAACGGCATCGCGCGGAGCCGCGCGTACATCTCCTGGGATTCCCGCATCATCGCGGCCAGCGCGGGATACTTCCCCAAGACGTTGGTTCGTTCGACGCGGGCCGCACTGCTCAGCTCTTCTTCGGGCGCCGCGATCAATCGCCGTACGGCGTCCAGTCTTCCGCCCAGCGGCAGCACCGCTTCGAAACGATGGCGCTTGGCCCTCTCCGCGATCTGCAAGGCCTCGTCCGTCAGGTTTCTCTCCCAAGCGATGAGAAACCATTGCTCGAAGAGGGCGGGGTGGGGCGTCGCCGTTACGGTCAGCGACTCCAAGGGATCGACGGCCCAATCCAACCGGGTGGGATCACGAAGAAGGATCCCGTACAGTTCCATGGCCGTCTTGGGAGTGATCGGCCCCCGCATGGTAATCCGTCCGCTCGTGTAGATGGTCGATAGCCGCCCCAATTGGAAGAGCCAGAGCGAGCGCGTCCGCATGCCGCCGAGGGAGGTTGACAGCGCCGCTTCACCGTCCTTGATGTTGCCGGCATGAAGGAGCATGACGGCACGGAGGAAATTCCAGCGATCGGCGAGCCGGCCCGCCGCGAGATCGGTCCGCGCAAAGGCCGACTGGGCCTCGTCCAGCAGCGCGCTCACAGCCGACCAGTTGCCGGCCGCCGCTTGCAATTCCGCCGAGGACAAGGCCAACGACGCTTGCACCTGGCGGAGCCGCTTGGTACGCGCCCAGGCTGCGGCGGGCACCGAGGGCGGATACACCCCTTGCGCCCCGCTCAAGAGGTGCGCCAAGGCGGCCCAACGAAAGGCCTCCTCCAGGGCGGCGGCGTCGGGATAGACGACCGCCGGGAACGTGGCTTCGTGGAAAAACCCCTGGGCGGCGGCAAAATCCCCCCGACTCAAGGCCAATCGTCCCAGTTCGATCAAAGCGTAGGCCGTCATGGGGTGATCATACTGTCCTGCCGCCGTGGCCGATCGCGTGAGCATGGGAATCGCCTCGTCCAACCGGCCGTCGGCTTGCATGGCCAGCCCCAGCATCAAGTCGATCCAGCATTGAGACCAATGATTCGGCGGTCCCGGGCGCCGCGACCAAAGGTTCAACAAGTCTTTGGTCATGGGATCGACGGGCGCCAGCGGTCCCAGCAACTCCATGCGGCGGCGCATAGCCAAGGCGTTGCAGCGCAGAATCTCGACCACGTTGATGGGCTTGAGTTTGGCCGGCATGGCCACGCCGCCCTCTTGGAACGCCCTGGCCCATTCCACATTGCCCAGCAGAATCAGCATCTCCTCGGGGTAATTGGCGAATCGTGACGTGCGGGTTCGTCCTTGCCACGGGACCGACCGAAACGCCGCCTGCGTGGACGGTGTCAATTGAGGCGGGAATTGCACGTAGTTGAGCCAATCGGGATAAGCCAACGATAGTTGCAAGGCCGCGTTATAACTTTCCAGGGCTTGATCCAATCGGCCCAGGGCGTACAGGGCTTCGCCCTGCATGGTCAAATAGCAGATGGAATCGACCCAACGCTGCGCCCCCACCCGAATCGCGCTGCGGTAGCAACTCTCGAAGTTTCGCAAGGCGTCACGGACGCGGCCCTCTTGCAGCGCGACAATCCCGGCATAATAGAGGCCGGGCGGAATGCGGGTATCGTCTGCCACTTGGGCCGCCGCCGTACGCCCGCCCGCAGCCCATAGCACGGCGACTGCCAACAGGCAGCAAACCGCGTCTCCGATACGCTGAACCGGCCGCCATGATCGGCATTCGCCACGAAAGCCTACCAACCGGAGCGAATCACCGCACCAACCATATCGGATCACTGCCGGTCGCGGCATGCTATTCCCTTTCCACGTTCGAACCACCCAACACGAAACCATAGCCGTTCAGACGCCGGCCGCAGGCACGCCTGCCGGTCCCTTGCGGGCCGAAAGGTGTGTTGATCGCCTCCACGTCCGAAGGAAATAGTCCCCATCCATGGGCACCGGGATTCTGACCGGAA
>FWPV01011502.1_pt1 | contig 14060 bp, 9 predicted proteins | sample 2228371 | NCBI WGS metagenome assembly FWPV01 (sample SAMEA103939776, study PRJEB20133) | metagenome
AGCTCTTCAAACAGTTCAGCGACAACCCGGGCTTTCGGCGTTGGCTTACCGATAGGGTATTCGACCTGACCTACGAAGCGCCGGAGGCGGGAGGCCTAACAAGCCGATGAAGCTGACGGTCGCTTACGGCGCCCGCAGCCTATCGGCGAGCCGTTATGTGCTCAATAGAGAAGAAATGTCATGAAGCTGAAAGTTGTAGTACACGAGGCAGAAGAAGGCGGCTACTGGGCAGCAATTCCCGGAGCGGATGGTCCTTGGGCGAAAAGCGGGGGTCAAAGGAGAGTCTTCGAGTGTTCCGCGGGCCGTTTGGGGTGATCGAGGGTCCGAACATCCCGTTGAGGGATGCCAGCTGGAGCGTGAGGGGCTCACATCCTTGGTTTGAAGGCGCACCTCCGCGTCGGTTTTTCGGGTGAAAGGCTCGGGTTCTGCATGGGGTTGATTCCTTTCTCCGCCCTACGAGGTGTTCTAGGCGATGATGGGAGTCAGCCTTTGGTATCCGTGAAGGAGGGCCTCGTAGAGCATCCGGATGGACTCCAGGCGGAAGTCCCAGAACATGGCCCGAATCCTCTCCCAGAGGTCCCGTTTGGTCTGGAGCTTTCGCCATAGGGCCTGAAACAGCGGGCTACACCGCTGGAGGGTCTGGTCCACGCAGAAGGCCAACATCATGAGGGTGACGAAGACGGCGCTGAGGTGTTTTCGGCCCAGCCCGTCGTTGTGTTCGAGGTGGTAGCAATGGTTTTTCAAGGTGTTGAAGGTTTCGTTTTCGATGCGCCAGCGCGCCCGGCCGATCCGCATCAAGGTGACGGCGTTTTCCCGGCGGATGGGGATATCCGTGACCCAGGAAAACCGGAGAAGCCCCTTGGGGGTCGCCTGCCAGTATTCGAGGAGGTTCACCCGAAGGTCGGGATAGGACTTGTTGAGGGGAAGGTCGTTCACGAAGCGGAAGTCGTGGAGGGTTTCGGGCTTGTCTTCCGGTGCGTGCTCGAACGCCACGGCCCGGCCCTCGGGGATGGCCTCGTCGGCCTTTTGGAAAAGGAAGGCGTGATCACCGGGTTTCACCGCAAGGACGAAGCGGCAGTCGAAGCGCTTGAGGGTTTCGATGTGGGGAGCGTTGGGACTGAGGGCATCTTCGGTCACGATGAGCTTGATATGGGGGTGGTCGCCTCTCAGGATCTCGATACAACGGCCGGCGGCGTTGCGTTCGCAAAAGGAGATCTGCGGCCTGCCTTTACGGGGATCGTGGATCTTTTCGAACTCACGGCGTACCGCCCTCACCAAGGCGCATAGGCATTCAGAGGCTTGCGGAGTCGGATCTTGGAGGAAGGCGCGTCTTTGCCGGGTCTCATGGCAGGCTACCCTAGCAGAGACGAGGGCCGGTGTCCAGCATGAAAAACCAAAACGGTCGAAAAAAATCACCTTCGAAACCCCCTTCGAAGCCCGAAATGACCCGCCGCGTCTGTGAAAACGAAATCCTTCAAGGCTCGGTTTTCAAGCCTTTACAGGGACTCCGGCAATTGCTATCCATGTGTCATCCTCCCTGGGTTATGGGTCACCAAAGTAGTCTGGTACATTGGAAGCCACATGTCCAGCCTTATGACGAGCGATTGCCCTGCAGGATTATGCGGTTACGATCGCGGCGAGCTAAGAAATGAAATATGATGCTTTTTTTAACAAGGCATACGGCAAGTTCCGTGAGAAAGCTCTTGAACCATATTCTTACCAGCAGCGGCTGGCGCTGCAGCCATGGCCGGATCTGCTCGACGTGCCCACCGGCATGGGCAAGACGGCGGCGGTGGCGTTGGCCTGGGCCTGGAAGCGCGGTTGGCGCGACAGGACCCGCGCGAAAACGCCTGACCCCGACACGCCGCGCCGCCTGGTCTGGTGCCTGCCGATGCGCGTGCTGGTCGAACAAACGGCTGACAACATCCGCGCCTGGCTCGAAAATCTCGGGATTTTGGGTCACGCCGGCGATGGCAAGGTTTCCGTTCACATCCTGATGGGCGGCGAAAGCGACGTGAAGACTTGGGCCGAGTACCCGGAAGAGGACATGATCCTCATTGGTACGCAGGACATGCTGCTCTCGCGCGCGCTGATGCGTGGTTACGGCATGAGCCGCTACCAGTGGCCAGTACATTTCGCGTTGCTGCACAACGATTGCCTGTGGGTGTTCGACGAAGTGCAGTTGATGGGCGCCGGACTGGCCACCTCGGCACAACTCGAAGCCTTTCGACGCCACTTCCCACTGGCCAAGTGCAGCCGAACCCTCTGGATTTCCGCCACCGTCAATCGCGACTGGCTGGCGACCGTCGATATGCGGGCGCACATGGATTTGCACGTCCGGCACACGATCGACGACAAGGACCGGGGACAGGCGGGCGAGCGCCTCCAGGCCACCAAACAGCTTGTCCAAGCGAATGTTGCCTTGACCAAGGACGCGAACAACAAGGCGGGCTTGCAAAGCTATTTGGAAAGCCTGAGCGATTTTGTGCTGCGGGAGCACGATCCGGCATCGCAGACGCTGGTCATCGTCAACCGCGTGGACCGTGCGCAGCAACTGTTCCGCCTGTTGCGCGAACGACGCGCCGACAAAGCCGATCTGCTGATCCATGCGCGTTTCCGTGCCGCCGAGCGTGCCGCACAGGCCCGTCGCCTGCGCGACAAGCGCGTGACCGACCGCATCATCGTCGCCACCCAGGCCATCGAGGCCGGCGTGGACGTCTCCTCGAAAACGCTGGTGACGGAACTCGCTCCCTGGGCGTCACTGGTGCAGCGCTTCGGTCGCTGCAACCGCTACGGCGAATACAACAACGATGGTGCACGGATCTTCTGGATAAACATCGCCGACGACGCCGATACATTGCCCTACACGGCAGAGACCCTGGCGCAGGCGCGCAAAAAGCTGGACAAGCTTTCCAGCGCCAGGCCGCAGGATCTTCCGGCGACCGACGAGGCGCGTCCACTCACGGCCGTCCTGCGTCGCAAGGATTTGCTGGATCTGTTCAATACCGACCCGGACCTCTCCGGCTTCGACGTGGATGTCTCCGACTACATCCGCGACAGCGGCACGCCGGGCGTGCAGGTTTTCTGGCGCGATTTCAAGGACGATCCCAACCAATCCGCAGCCGAGGGCAAGCCCGAAGGCAGGCCGCATCGGGACGAACTCTGCCCGATCTCCATGAGCCAGGCGAAGGACATTCACAAACGCGGCGCCTGGTACTGGGACACGCTGGGCGATAAGCAGCACAACGGCCAGTGGGTCAAGCTCAATCGTGACCCCCGCCCCGGCATGACGCTGCTGTTGCGTGCGGCTGACGGCGGCTATGACGAAGCCATCGGCTTTGACGCCGCGCTCAAAAAGTCGCCGGTCCGGGTCGTAACGCCTGAGGTCCATTTGCTTGAGAACGCCTACGGCGAGGACTGGCGTTCGCAACAACTTAAACCCGTGGCGCTATCCGAACACCTGGGCCATGTCGCCCGTCAAGCTGCGGACTTGTGCGAAAAGGTGGGCGAGACAAGTTACAGCATGCCGGTAGTCCGCGCCGGCCGCTGGCACGATCTAGGCAAGGCGCATGCTGTTTTCGATGCCACCATGCATGCCTGCGACCAGGCCCCTGTGGGGTTTCTGGCCAAGTCGCCTTGCAACGACAAACACAGCCGTCAATTTTTCCGCCACGAACTGGCCTCCATGCTCGGCTGGCTGGCCCAGCACGATGGCGAGTCCGATGCCGATCTGATCGCCTATCTGATCGCCGCCCATCACGGCAAGGTCCGCATGAGCCTGCGCGCCATGCCCACCGAAGAGGCGGGCGAAGGCGTCAAGCGTTTTGCCCGCGGCGTGTGGGAAGGCGACATCTTGCCCGCTTTGGACTTCGGCGGCGAGCACAGCGCCGAGACCACGCTGAAACTCGCCCTGATGGAAATCGGCACAGGCGAGCAGGGTCCGTCCTGGACCGAACGCACCTTGAAGCTGCGCGACGAGCACGGCCCCTTTCGGCTGGCCTGGCTGGAAACCCTGGTGCGTCTGGCCGACTGGCGCGCCTCGGCCGAGGAGCAGCAGCCATGAAGCTGGCCGCTTTCGAGGCCGTCGTCAGGGCGTTGAATGCGGCACGAGTGCGCTTCCTGGTGGCCGGTGGCCTTGCGGTCAATGCCCATGGTTATTTGCGTCTCACCATGGACATCGACCTGGTGATTGCCTTCGATGCTGACAGCATCGAACGGGCTTTTTCGGCTTTGGCCGAGATCGGCTATCGCCCCGCGGTGCCGATTGATGCCAAATCCTTTGCGCAGCCTGAAAACCGCAAGCGTTGGCAGGAAGAAAAAGGCATGGAAGTGCTCAACTTCTTCAGCGACAGGTTTCCAACCACCTCGGTTGATGTATTCGTCCACGAACCCTTCGACTTTGCCCAGGAATATGAAGCCGCATTGAAGGATCAGTTGCTGCCTGGCCTGGAAGTCCGCTTCGTTTCCATCCCCACCTTGGTTCGCATGAAGGAAGCGTCAAGCAGGCCGAAAGACATTGACGACATTCAGCATCTGCGCTGGATTCAACAAGACGAGGGCCGCGATGAGTGATGACGACAGCATCGACTGGAGCAAGACCACCTGGGAGGGCAGTCGCCGCGAGCAACTGCGCCGCTGGCGCGCGCTCAGCCTGCGCGAGCGCCTGCTTGCCGTCGAAGAAATGGCCGAACTTTCGCAGCGCTTGGCCGCCATGCGTGAGCAGCGGAAAGCCCGCGTTGCCGATGAAATACATGAACTGCAGGCCGGCTACAAGGTGAAACCCATGAACAACGAGATCGTCTTGCACGGCTGCACGCCCACGCCGCTGGCCAATTACCTGAAAGCGCTCGGCGTGCTGCGCTTGCTGTCAGCCAAATACCCGGACACGCGCGGTTTCTGGCGCGGCGAAGAATTTGTATTGCACACCGCCTTGGATCGCGCGGGGATTGAGCAATTCTTTCTGCATGATTATGAGCCGACACCCATCATGGCTCCGTGGAACGCAGGTAGTGGATTTTACTATCAAGAACGCAAATCCAAGGAGAAAGATCCTGTTACAGGGAAGAAAAAAAAGCTGGGCATTTACGACCAGGAAACAGCTGCAACTAAGATTGTAGACACTGTTCTCGCCAGCCAGAGCAAAAGACTTGCGGTTTACAGGGAAGCGCTACACCACGCAAAGCTCGCAGTGAAAAAAGCGGGGTTCATCACGGCGCCGGAAAGCGGGAGACAGAAAGATGATTTCATTCTCTCGCTACGCGGTACACTATCTGATAAATGCATTCAGGCAATGGATGCTGGTCTCTCCATTACCAGTGTACAGACCAACTACCCACCCATGCTTGGCACTGGATGGAATGACGGAAATATGGATTTCAGCAGCAATTTCATGCAACGGTTGCTGGATATATTGGGAACTGACGAAGGAATACTACCCGACCATTCCACTGAATGGCTGCAAGCAAGCCTTTTCGGCACAACTGCGCCAAATCTGACGAAGAACAATATTGGCCAGTTTTCTCCCGGGCAGGCCGGTGGTCCCAATGCCAGCACGGGATTTGAAGCGAACGCTGCGATCAACCCCTGGGATTTCGTGCTGATGATCGAAGGCGCTTTGCTGTTTGCGTCGGCAGCGGTGCGCCGCAATGCCGACGATCCATCTGGAGTCATGAGCTACCCGTTTACCATTGATGCTGTGGGCGCTGGCTCAGGCAGTTTGGGTGGTAAAGGCGACATAGTAGATTCAAAGGGCAAGAAGAAGGCGCGTGGTGAACTATGGATGCCCTTATGGCAACAATCGGCAAGCTATGCGGAAGTTCGCGCCCTGATGGCCGAAGGCCGGGTGGCCTTAGGTAAAAAGCCCGCGAGGGATGCGTTGGATTTTGTACGTGCAGTGCATCGTCTGGGTGGTTATCGTGGCGTCCAGAGTTTCCAGCGGTTCGGATTATTGATGCGCTCAGGCAAGGCTTACCTGGCCACACCACTGTCGCGTATCGAAGTCAGCGATCAGCCGCAATCGCGTTGGCTGGATGATCTGGACAAACACCAATGGTTGGATCGGTTCCGCCAATTTGCTCGCGGGGAACATGCTGCTGACCGTTTCCATGCTCTGCGTAAACGTCTGGAGGATATGCTGTTCACACTTTCGGGGCGCGAAGCGAGCAAGGCTCAGGCGCAGTCCCTGCTGATGCTACTCGGCGAGATCCAGTCCGCCTTGTCGAACAGCAGCAAGGCCAAAGAGTCGGTGCGTCCCATCCCGCGTCTTTCCAATCAATGGGTGCTGGCCGCCGACGATGACACACCCGCTTTCCGTATCGCCAAGGCGCTGGCGGGTCTGCGCGGCATCGGCGACGAACCTTTGCCGCTGCGCGCGCAACTCTTTCCGGTCCATCCACGATCCAACATCTGGATGGAGGATGCCCGTAAAGCCAGGGACGCCAACAACGACCCGGCATGCCGAACGCGCATCTACACAAGCCAGAAGGGCCGGTTGATCAATACGCTGCGTGCCCTGCTCGAACGCCGTTTGTGGTTGGCGGAAAAACTGGATATGCCGGACAAGCCGCTGAGTAGTCCCTCCGGCGCATCCTTGGATGATGTGGTGGCGTTTCTGCGTGACGACAGCATGGATGCGCGCATTGCCGCGCTGCTGCCGGGCTTGTGTCTGTGCGAAATTCCGCAGGATACCGACAAATCGGCCGGTGATGGCGTATCCCCCGCCGCCTTCGCACTGCTCAAGCTCGCACTGACGCCGGATCGCACCTTGCGCAGCCTTGGTTGGCTGGGCGAAGCCGATCACCTGCCGGTTCCCACTGGCATGCTGGCGCAGCTTGCCGCCGGCAATCACGAAAACCGGGCCGTCAAGATGGCCTGGCAGCGACTGCGTTCGTCTGGGCTGGCCCCGATTTTCAGCCCACATGCCTTGCCCGAACTGTCGGGTATCGACCCCGCCCGGGCCGCCGCCGCCCTGTTGATTCCATTGCGTTACGGCGCCACTGGGGCGCTTGCACGCAGCGTGTTGAAAAGCCCTGAATCCGAAGCCCAAATCGCCTGAATCACTACATTTACCCAAGGAGAAATGCTATGAACCTCGATCTTTCCGCCCTCGCCCATGCCCCGCGCCTGTTGCTGCGCGCCAAGTTGAAACCCTTGCAAGGAACACGCTTTCAGCCTACCGACTTCCCGGAAATCGGCGCGGCCCAATACGAAGGTCCCGACGGCACGCCCATGCTGCTGGTGGAATCGGCGCAGAGCATGGCCAATCGCATGGAGGCCGTGTGCTGGGACAAGGTGGCCGACGACTGGGTCGGACCGCTCAAGGGACTTCCCGTCATCAAAGTCAACGACAAGCACGGCAAGCCGCTGACCAACTCGGTGCTCGAAGCGCATCGTATCAACTCGGAATACATCGCGCGGTCCGACGACTTCAAACTTATTGCAGACGCCCTTGCTTACAAGAAAGATCGGCGCTTCTCGGTTCGTAAACAGCTTGTCCCGGTGTTATTGAAATATGACATCAACAGCTTGCTGCATGGCGTGTTTCTGGAAGAAATCGCAGGCGTCATACGGTTGCCCCGTGCTCTTTCTGGATTTATCGAAGCAACTAACGTAAAGGTCGCTGCCAGTGGAGGCGTGAAGTTTGGACTTGAGCCAGAGAAGAAAGAAGGCGAGGGCAACGTTCCCTATCCACGCGACGAATTCGTCTCGCCCGACATCAACGCCTTCTTCAACCTGGATCTCGCGCAGCTTCGGGGCTATGGCCTGCCGGAAACCGTATACCAACTGCTGGTTGCGCTGGCGCTCTACAAGATTCGCGCCTTTCTTGAATACGGCCTGCGTCTGCGTACCGCCTGCGATCTGGAATGCGAGGGTATCGAAATTCAGCGTCCGCAGGGTTTCGAATTGCCCACGTTATCCGACCTGGAACAGGCCTTGCCCGGTCTCATTCAAGCTGCAAGCACGGATGCGCAGTTCGAACAGACCACCGTCACTTACAGCGGCGGTGGCAAGAAGAAGGGTAAGTCGAAAGAAGCAGTTGAAGATGATGAATACAGCGAGGACTAAACCATGCTTGCGCTGTCCTTCACTTTTCCCGCCGGGCGTTATCACGCCACGCCGTGGGAGCGGCACGTCAACGAAGGCGCCGTGGCCTGGCCACCGGAGCCCTGGCGCCTGCTGCGCGGCCTGATTGCCACCTGGCATCGCAAGGTCAAGTGTTCGAGTAAACACAGCGATGCCACGCTACTGGCTCTGATCGAATCGCTGGCACAGGAGCTTCCGGAATACGCTCTTCCCGCGGCCAGCCACAGCCACACGCGACATTACATGCCCAAGGACCACTACAAAGGCAAGTTTGATGTAAAAAATACGTCCGTGATCATCGACGCCTTTACTGCGGTCGGGCGCGACGACCCACTGACCGTGGTCTGGCCTAATGTCGAACTGCCGGATGACCAGCGCGATTTGCTCGACGAATTATTGGCCGTCATTGGCTACCTCGGCCGCGCTGAATCCTGGGTCGAAGCCCGGCGGGTGACCGAGGCGCCCGAAACCAACTGCATACCCGGTACACAGGCGCTCGACACGACAACAGGCGAGCTGCGCGGTGAAGTCGTTACGCTTTATGCACCGCTCCCGCCGGCAGAATACAAACTGCTTCGGCAAGGCTTTCTGTCCGATAAGAAAGCCGAAAGAAAACTCGGCAAAACCCTCCCCGACAACCTGCTCGACGCCTTGTCCGTGGATACTGCCGACCTGCGCAAGCAAGGCTGGAATCAGCCGCCCGCCGCGCGCAAGGTCGGTTACCTGCGTCCCGTTGACGCGCTCAAACCTCGGCCCGCCATCCGCAAGGCCACCATGCCCCGCGCCACAACCGCCCGCTTCATTCTCATCGGCAAACCCTTGCCGCGCGTCGAAGACAGCCTGCGCATCGGTGAGCTGATGCGCATGGCCGTGATGCATGCCTTCGGCAAGGACGCCGATGGCAGGCGTCGGGCGCCGCCCATATTCTCCGGGCATGATTTACCCAAAGACAACCGTCACCGTCATGCCTTTTACCTACCCTGGGACAGCAACGGCGATGGCCGATTGGACCGGCTGATCCTGCATGTGCCCGACGGGATGGATGCCGAGCAGCAGCGCGTTCTGGCGAAGCTGAACCGGCTATGGAGTCGCGATCGCGGCGAATGGCGACTGGTGCCGGAGGCGGTCGGCGGCGTCGACGTGGGTGGCGTTCTGACGCAAAAGAGCACCGTCTGGCAATCGCTCACCCCCTATCTACACCCCTGGCATGTCAAAAAGGGATTTGGCATCGTGGATCAGTTGCGCCGGGAATGCCAAGCCCGAGGCTTGCCCGAACCCATCCGCCTAGAACGCCTAGAGCAGGTTCGGGTCGGCCATCGGCACCGTGGGCCCATACATTTTCGTCGTTTCCGTTCCAAGCGCGGGCTGGAACAACCGGATCGTCTGGGTAGCTTCTGGCGTCTGATCTTCCCCGAACCCATTGCAGGGCCGCTCGCTTTGGGATTTGCCTGTCATTTCGGGATGGGGTTATTCCTTGCCGATGGTTCAGCACGTAACGCCTCATCCGCCACACCTTCGTAGCTGGCAACCCAGCAGGCATTCGGGCTATAAAAACGTATCAGAGGTCATTGGCGAGATGATCGGTGGCGGCCGATTCAATTCAAGCGTTTTCGACAAAAGCACGGTGACGACGGGGACCGGAGGCTGCCCGGCGCGGTCCGAATCGAATTTCCGCGCCCGGTACTTGGACCCATTGCACTTGGGCACTCCTGCCATTTTGGGTTAGGTCTATCGGTCCCTGGTCTGTAAATCCGAGCCGGCACTACGTGATCGACCTCCTGGCGGACGCAAAACGTCGACGGGACGAAGGCCGCATCGATGACGCCGTTGCCCGGCTCTACCGCGCCATCGAGGCCATCGGGCAGGTCGCGCTCAAAGAAGATCACGGAGTCGAGAGCACGGAGAAGGTCCCCCTGGACAAGGTCCCGGAATCCCTGCGAGCGACCTGGGCGGCGCGCGCAAAGAAGTTTACTGTTGCGCTCGGTCTCCAAGACGACTACGCACTGCTCCAGGCCCTCGGCCATCCCCTCGGTCAGAAGTTCCAGGGCGCCGGGCTGAGCGGCAAGGAGTCGCTCCTCGTTAGGAGGAACCAGTCGATCCTGGCGCAAGGCTTCACGACCGTTTCTCCGGCGGTTTTCGACACGCTCTGGACGGCGGCGCTTTCACTCGCCGGCGTCGAAGAGGCGAGCCTGCCGCCCTTTCCAATTCTCGGAAAGAGAGGCGAGCAGTGACCACTGTCCATGGCCGTTGCGAACCCGTGATCGATGAAGGAAGAGCGGGACGAACCCGTGCGACATCTGGAAGAAGGAGTGCCTAACAACAGCATGCAGCGGACGGCGCTGCGCGCCGCTGCTGAAGCCGAGCGTTATCCGCCTTGCCGACCGCAGTGAGAAAGGATGGCGGGTAAGGAACGTTCGCCATGAGGGACGGATTAGAAATTGAAGCATTATTCGATTCCTTAGTAGAGACGAGGGACGGTGTCCAGCATGAAAAACCAAAACGGTCGAAAAAAACCACCCTCTCAACCCCCTTCTAGGCCCGAAATGCCCCCCCGGGTTTGCGAAAACGAAATCCTTCAAGGCCCGGTTTTCAAGCCTTTACAGGGACCCCGGGAATTGTTGCAACCGCATCAGGGCGTTTCAACCTCCTCCCTCCCAGCGCTCTCCGGCGACAACCCGCTGATGCCCGCGCGCATGGTGAACGAATACGTCTATTGCCCGCGTTTGGCCTATTTGGAGTGGGTGCAGGGCGAATTCGCCCACAATGAATACACCGTGGACGGCAAGATCAAGCACCGGCGCGTGGACCAGAAACAGGGACGGCTGCCCGAGGCCGATGAAGAGCCGGCCCGAATCCATGCGCGCTCCGTGGACCTGGCATCGGAAAAGTTGGGGGTGATCGCTCGCATCGATCTGGTGGAAGGCGCGGGGGATCACGTCCAGCCGGTGGACTACAAGCGCGGGAAGCGCCCCCACGTGGCCCAGGGCGCCTATCTGCCCGAAAGGGTGCAGCTCTGCGTGCAGGGGCTGCTGCTCCGGGAGCACGGCTATCGCTGCGACGCCGGCATCCTCTACTACGTGGCATCCAAGGAGCGCGTAAGGGTGCCGTTCGATAAGGAGCTGGTGGGGACGACGATTCAGGCCATCGCGGGACTTCGAGCCGCTGCCGAAAGCGGAAAGATCCCGGCGCCCCTGGAAGACAGCCCCAAGTGCGTCAAGTGCTCTCTGGTGGGCATCTGCCTTCCCGACGAGCTGCGGTTCCTGAACGGAGCCGGACTGGAACCCCGCCCACTCGTTCCTGCGCGGGACACCGCACTGCCTCTCTATGTGCAGTCCCCCGCGGGCTACGTCCGTAAGGAAGGGGAGCGGCTGATCGTGCAGGAAAACAAGGAGACGGTGGCGGAAGCGCGATTGGACGACACTTCTCAGGTGGTGCTCTTCGGCGCAGCGGCCATGAGCACACCGGCGCTTCACGAATGTTTTCGGAGAGAAATTCCCGTCACCTATTTGAGCTACGGCGGCTGGTTCCTGGGCCACACCGTGGGCACCGGAAACCGCAACGTGGAAACACGCACCCATCAGTATCGGGGCAGCTTCGATCCAAAAGTCTGCCTGCGATTGTCGCGCGGATGGGTGACCGCCAAAATCGCCAACTGCCGCACCCTGCTTCGTCGCAACTGGCGCCATGAGGTAGAGGGCAACGGGGCGCCGGCAGAGCTCATGACGCTGATGAAGGCGGACATGCAGGCGGCGTCTCGTGCAAAAACCCTGGAAAGCCTCCTCGGCTTGGAAGGTGTCGCCGCCGCCCGCTATTTTCAGAACTTTGCTCGAATGTTGAAACCGGTTGGCAATTCTCAACCGGGCTTCGACTTCACCCAACGCAACCGCCGTCCGCCCAGGGATCCGGTGAATGCCATGCTCTCCTTCGCCTACGCCATGCTCGTACGCGAGTGGACGGTGGCGCTTTCCGCCGTGGGACTGGATCCCTACCGTGGATTCTATCACCAACCCCGCTACGGACGCCCTTCTCTGGCACTGGACATGATGGAACCCTTTCGCCCCCTGCTGGCCGATTCCACCGTCATCACGGCGGTGAACAACGGCGAGGTGCAGTCGAGAGACTTCCTTCATGCGGTGGGGTCCTGCGCCCTCACTTCCAGTGGACGCAAGAAGTTCATTGCCGCTTTTGAGAGGCGCCTGGGTCAAGAGATCACCCATCCCCTTTTCAAGTACAAGGTGAGCTATCGGCGCCTGCTGGAGGTGCAGGCTCGGCTGTTGGTGCGCCACCTTGCGGGCGAAATGCCACATTATCCCAATTTCATTACCCGTTGAGGCAGGATGCAAGAAAGGGTCACATGCAAGAGAGGGATGTACCGTGGAGCATCTGTACCTGGTGTGTTACGACATCCGAGACGACAAGAGGTGGAGGCGGCTTTACAACGCCATGAAGGGCTACGGCGAATGGCTGCAGCTTTCGGTCTTCCAATGTCGCCTGACCCGGATCAGCCTGTTGCGCATGGAGGAGACCGTTCGCAACATCATCGATCAACACGATGATCACGTGCTCATCATGGATCTGGGACCTGCTGATGGGGTTCAGCCCAAAGTGACGAGCCTGGGCAAACCGTTCAAGCCCATTGAGAGGCAGCCGGTGATCGTGTGACGCTTGGTCGCCGCTGGGCTTCGAGAGCTCCGGTGATGATGTTCGCCCCGGGAGCGCTCGCGAGTCTAAAGTTCTTTAAAAACTAAATTCTTGCTCAGGGGGGGTTGATCATGCAACGGGGTGTGGTGTATGGATTGGTGACTGAAGCCGGAACCGCTCGAATTGGCCGCCGCAAGGCCTTGCGGCTACAAGAACTGCAAGGATGCGGATTTCCGAGGCATTCCTGCCTCGGCCTCATTGAAGCCCCATTGACGGGTCGCAAGCGGCCGTGACGATGAGGGATTTCCGAGGCATTCCTGCCTCGGCCTCATTGAAGCATGTCCTGGAACATCATGCCGTGGACATAGAGCTCGGATTTCCGAGGCATTCCTGCCTCGGCCTCATTGAAGCGAGGAAGTCTACGTGGATGGCCTCAATGCAGCACTCATTTCCGAGGCATTCCTGCCTCGGCCTCATTGAAGCGCATGTGTTCTTCCAAATAGGGACCACGACCCTGAACTGCGTGATTTCCGAGGCATTCCTGCCTCGGCCTCATTGAAGCGATCCCGAAGGCCCCCCCCGACCTGGTAACGGTCCCCTGATTTCCGAGGCATTCCTGCCTCGGCCTCATTGAAGCGACAAATATCAGAAGGGAGGAATGCGCGATGCAGCAGGATGATTTCCGAGGCATTCCTGCCTCGGCCTCATTGAAGCCTCGATGGCGCACAGGTGCGCCACCACATCCACGGCGATTTCCGAGGCATTCCTGCCTCGGCCTCATTGAAGCGATCTCTTCGGGTGTGGGCATGGTTTCCTCCATCCATCGATTTCCGAGGCATTCCTGCCTCGGCCTCATTGAAGCTCATCCAGTAGGCAGATGAGACCATATTGGTGGCCGCAGATTTCCGAGGCATTCCTGCCTCGGCCTCATTGAAGCGGTATATGGAAGAATCCCATCTCAATGAAATCAACAGATTTCCGAGGCATTCCTGCCTCGGCCTCATTGAAGCGTAAACGTTCACTGATGTCTTTCTAACATTTTCAGGGAGATTTCCGAGGCATTCCTGCCTCGGCCTCATTGAAGCTTTTCGTCATCTGGCCAGTATCTTGTCTTCGCTGGGATTTCCGAGGCATTCCTGCCTCGGCCTCATTGAAGCATATAGTTCTCTGAACTGTTCTCTCTCCGCTTTTTGATTTCCGAGGCATTCCTGCCTCGGCCTCATTGAAGCTAGTATTCCGTGAATGACCTGTCCGAGAAGGGACCAGAGATTTCCGAGGCATTCCTGCCTCGGCCTCTAGGAGAACTTGATTTCCGAGGCATTCCTGCATCGGCCTCT
>FWPV01011503.1_pt1 | contig 14059 bp, 9 predicted proteins | sample 2228371 | NCBI WGS metagenome assembly FWPV01 (sample SAMEA103939776, study PRJEB20133) | metagenome
TCGCCGAGATGCTCGTTTCGCCGACCGTAGGGAGGGGTGCGTAGCGAGGGGTGGGGTGTGCTCTAGGATTCAAGTTGCGCCGTGCGCGGCGCAACCAAGCCTCTAGATTTTTTGGTTTGAATGACTATCTTTTTGAATCCGGCATGACACCAGCTTCCAAAAAGAAAGGGTGCTAGCAGACGCACCCTTCAAGCATCGAGCCCTTTGTGTTTACTTGATCAGGCCCAGTTGCAGCACGGCGTCGCGTTCCTCAGCCAGTTCTCTGGCGGTGGCGTCCATCTTGGCCCGGCTGAACTCGTTGATCTCGAGGCCCTGCACTATTTCAAAATCGCCATCTTTGCAGACGCAGGGGTAGCTGTAGACCAGCCCCTCGGGAATGCCATACGAACCATCGGACGGCATGGCCATGCTCACCCAGTCGCCTGCGGGGGTGCCCAGGGCCCAGTCGCGCATGTGGTCGATGGCAGCACTGGCCGCCGATGCCGCCGAGGAAGCACCGCGGGCTTCGATGATTTCTGCGCCACGCTTGGCGACTTTGGGAATGTAGGTGTTGGCGTACCAGTCGTGGTCGCCCACAAGCTCATAGGCGCTTTTGCCCCCTACCTCGCAGTGGAACAGGTCGGGGTACTGGGTGACCGAATGGTTACCCCAGATGGTCATTTTCTTGATTTCTGTAACGGGCACCTTCAGGCGCGCTGCAAGTTGCGAGATGGCCCGGTTGTGGTCGAGGCGGGTCATGGCGTGGATCTGGCGAGGGGATAGGTTGGGGGCATTTTTGTAGGCAATGAGGGCGTTGGTGTTGGCCGGGTTGCCCACGACCAGCACTTTTACGCCCTTTTTAGCACTGTCCGATAGGGCCTTGCCCTGAGCGGTGAAGATGGCCCCGTTGGCGGCCAGCAGGTCGGCCCGCTCCATGCCCTGCTTACGCGGCATGGCTCCTACCAGAAGCGCATAATCGGCATCGCCAAAGGCCACGTTGGGGTCGTCGGTGGGAACAATACCAGCCAGGGTGGGGAAGGCGCAGTCCTCGAGCTCCATAATCACCCCGTTCAGGGCTTTTAGGGCCGGGGTAATTTCCAGTAGCTGGAGGATGACCGGCTGGTCTTTGCCCAGCATTTCGCCCGAGGCAATTCGAAACAACAGGCTGTAGCCAATCTGACCGGCTGCACCGGTAACCGCTACTCGTACAGGGGATTTCATCCAGAAGCTCCTTTCACTGGGCTAAAGCCCACTTCTACCGTTCACGATAATAACGTGCCGGAACCTGAAAGTCTAAGGACAAAGGTTGGGGGTAGGTACACCGGGCCAATGGCAGGTAGCGCAGGATGGGTCAGTATTTTTGACAGCCTTCATCGACAACGCTTCCTGACGCAAATGCCCTAGACCAGAAACCCTAAACAGGCGTAGCATAGCTCATATGAAGGTGAGTCGCTACTATGATGTAAAGCGTGATGAACGTGGTAAACGCTATCTCGAGCCTTTCGTTGAAGGTTCGTTGCTGTTGGGGCTGCCCCTCTTGAACAAGGGAACAGCCTTTACCCACGAGGAGCGAAAAGCCCTTCGACTCGAGGGCCTCTTGCCACCCCATGCAAATAGCCTCGAGGAGCAAAAAGAGCGCAACTATCGGCGCTACTGCTTGATCAAAAACGACTTGGAAAAGCACATTTTCCTGCGTAACCTGCAAGACCGCAACGAGGTGCTGTTCTTCGCCCTCTTTGCCGATCATATGAGCGAGATGCTGCCCATCCTCTACACCCCTACAGTGGGGGAGGCGGTCATGCAGTTCTCGCACATCTACCGCTATCCTCGAGGTTTTGCGGCCTCAACCGATAATATCAACGAAATTGACGAAGCCCTCGCCAATGTTCCGCTCAACGATGTCCGCCTGGCAGTCGCAACCGATTCCTCGGCCATTCTGGGCATTGGCGACCAGGGGTTTGGAGGGATGGCCATCTCCATTGGTAAACTCGCCATCTACACCGCTGCCGGGGGTCTGGGTCCCGACAAAGCTTTGCCTGTCGAGCTCGATGTAGGCACCAACCGGGCCGAACTGATCAACGACCCCCTGTACCTGGGAGTGCGCCACCGAAGGCTTACTGGCGATGAATACTACGCCTTCATGGATCGATTTGTGGAAGCCTTTCGCAGGCGCTACCCCAACGCAGTCATGCAGTGGGAGGATTTCGGCAAGGATACCGCCTTCACTGTGCTGGAGCGTTACCGCAAGGTGCTACCGTCCTTCAACGACGACATCCAGGGCACCGGCGCGGTCACCCTGGCTGGGGTTTTATCGGCCTGCCGCATTAAGGGCGAGAACCTTTCCGACCAGCGCATTTTGGTCTATGGAGCAGGAGCCGGAGGGGCCGGGGTAGCCCAGGCCATGCTGGATGGTTTGATGCGGGAGGGCTTGAGCGAGCAAGAGGCCCTGGAGCGCGTATTTGTGCTCGACTCCAAAGGTCTGTTACTGAGCAACCGCAGCATGGAGGGCTACAAGCAAAAATTTGCCAGGGATCCGGCCCTCGTGCAGGGCTGGCAGATTTCGGGCGATGCTCCCAATCTGTATGAAACCATCGTCAACGCCAGAATAACGGTGTTGTTGGGGTTGTCTGGGCAGCCAGGCTCCTTTACTGCGCCCATCGTGCAGGCGGTTCAGGGTCATACCAAGCATCCAATTATTTTCCCCTTATCCAATCCCACTAGTTCGTCGGAGGCCATTCCAGAAGAAATCCTCCGCTGGACCAGTGGTCAGGCGCTGGTCGCAGCCGGCAGCCCTTTTGCGCCGGTGGAACTTGGTGGCAAAACCTACCCTATCGGGCAGGGCAACAATGCTTTTGTATTCCCTGGCCTGGGTTTTGGCACGGTGCTGTCCAAGGCCAGGGAGGTTTCCGACGGGATGGTGCTGGAGGCTTCGTATGCCCTCTACGACTATACCAGCAAACACCATCCCGACCGAGTCTACCCTCCTACCTCGGAGTTGCGTGAGGTGAGCCAGTATGTGGCCTCGAGGGTCATCCGTCAGGCCATGAAGGAGGGGTTGGCCAGGGAAGAACGCCTGGAAGGGTTGGGAATGGAAGCCATCCAGGCTTATGTTGCAGAGCGGTTCTGGCAGCCCAGGTATTTACCCTTCAAGCCCGCAAAACCGGACCAATAGCCGGTGGTGAATAGTGGATGGCTGAGGGGCTCAGGCCCACAGACACAAACTTACTGTTACACACGGCAAATCGGAGATCCCCAAGGCCCAATACGACAGATTTCCGTATACTAGAGGTGTCAAGGGTTTTTAGCCCACCTGGTATATGGACAAAAAAGACCGCCCCGTGTACATCATTTCGGTTGCTGCCGAACTGGTGGATATGCACCCCCAGACCTTGCGGCTGTATGAGCGCAAAGGATTAATTCAGCCCAAACGATCGGGGGGCAAGACCCGCTTGTATTCCGAACGGGATGTCGAGAAGCTTCGGGAAATTCGCCGCCTGACCCAAGAGCTGGGGGTCAATCTGGCGGGCGTGGAAGAGATTATGAAGCTGCGCGACGAGCTATGGACGCTTGAGCAGCGCTTCCGGGAAGAAGCCGAACGCCTCAAGCTCGAGCTCGGAGAAAAGCTGGAAGCCTTCAAGACGCCACCGGCCCTGCCTGCTCCCGGCGAGAGTAAGAGCAAGAAAGTCGATGAGAAGGAACGGCCCGTTTATATCATCTCGGTAGCAGCCGAGATTGTAGGCATGCACCCCCAGACGCTACGACTCTATGAGCGGGAGGGCCTGGTCGCGCCCAGCCGTACCTCCGGCAAAACCCGGCTCTACTCGGAGCGGGACGTTGAAAAACTCAAGGAAATTCGTCGGCTCACACAAGAACTGGGGGTCAACCTGGCGGGAGTCGAAGAGATCATTCGTCTGCGCGACGAGCTCGACATCCAGCAAAACCGCCTCGAGTCGGAAATTGCCCGCCTGCGGCTGGCCCTGTTGCGCGAACTCACGCCAGCACAAAAGAGCGAGCCGCAAAAGAAAGCCAAGTCGTCGGCAAGCTAGCGCAACCGTTTCCCCTTTTATGGCTCTCTGAGGTTTTGCCGCTACGCCCAGCGGCAAATGATACCGGATTCAAAAAGATAGTCATTCAAACTAAAAACTCCAGAGGCTATCTTTTTGAATCCTAGAGCACTCCCTTCGGTCGGGTTAGTTCGCCGCCGTTCGGCGACGAACTAACCGAATCTGGTATGATGTGTATGGCGTGTTTGGCCCCCAGAGACAAACCATTCCACTCGAGAACTTCTCTAGCGTAGCTTCAAGGGAAGCCGCAAGGCATAGGCCAGCCCAGTGAATGCAGCCAGTCCAGCCAACCCCCCAAGAACCAGGGGTATGAGGTTTTCCAAAAAAAAGGCGGGCATTCCCAACTGCTTTGCGACCATGTGGGCTACCCAGCCTGCAGACACCGCCGCCAGAACTGCCTTTGTGACCACCTTGCCGACCTCGAGGGGCGCCACCATCTGAAAAGCCCGCAAGCGTCGGGCATAGATTGCCAGGCCCAGCCAGCCTGCAATGGCCGTTGCCAGGTTCAAGACAAATAAACCCTGCTCACGAAAAAGCCAGTAGCCGAAGGTGTTCAGAAGGGCTACCATTACGGTTACGCTAACTGCCTGGCCGACCTGCCCTACCGCATAAAAGCCCCGCAGCATCAGCTGGTTCAAGCCCCACGGCAGGAGTGCAAAGCCCAGGGCCATCACCGTCTGGGTGGTGAAGGTTCGGTTGGCATCGGAGAAGTTGGCTGTGATGGCGTAGAGTGTTCCCACGATCCAGGGGGCTAGCGCTACCATCATGGCTGCTGCGAAAGACAGCGGTACTGCCAGCCGGGCCAGCATACGGCTGAGCAACTCGCGGGCTGCCGGCAGGTCGCCGTTGCCTGCCAGCGCAGAGAGCCTGGGGAAAGCGGCCATGGCCGGCGAGACCGCCAGCAGGCCCAGCGCGGTGGTGAAAATCAGCTCTCCATTCTGGAAGCCCGTTACCGCTGCCGAGGGGTAAGCAGCCAGAATGCCCAGCAGAACCAGGTTCAGAAACTGTCTAACTGAGGTTGTAAAGGCAAAAGGTCCGATGCGGGCAAGGGCTAATCGGAAGGCCGGATGCCATCTGAACTCGAGCCCGTAACCCTTGAGGGCAGGAAGCTGCACCAGCGCTTGCAGTGCACCCCCCAGCGTGACCGACAGGCCAAGGGCGACCACACTGCTGGGAAAAAGCAACATCAGCACAATCGAACCCACATTGAAGGCAATCGGGCTGAAACTGGTGATGCCGAAGCGCTCGCTCGACTGCAGCATGGAGGAAAAAAGCGAGGCCATCGAGATGGAGAGCAAAAAAGGCATGACCAGGCGAATCATGAGCACCAACTGCTCGAACACCGCTGGCTGGCGCAGAGGGCTTGCGGTCAGGGAGAGTTCGGAGAGCCAGAGCAGGGCACTGGCGATCTGGGGAGCAAAGACCAGCCCCAGGCCCAGAACGACCAGATTGATGCCCAGCAGGAAAGCCCCGAAACACCTCGAGAAACGCCGCGCCTCCTCGGGTGGCAGGCTGGTCAGTACCGGAATCAGGGCGTTTTGGATGGCGCCTTCGGCCAGCAGTTCGCGCAGCAGGTTGGGGATGCGGTAGGCCACCCAGAAAGCGTCCTTGAGGACGTCGGGGAGGGGCAGGTTGGTCAGGATGGTCTGGCGTACCTGGCCGAGCAAGCGGCTGGAAAGCGTGCCAGCCATGACCAAGAAGGTATTGCGAAGTATACGGGACATGGCATTACCAACTAATCCCGCCAGCGAACCCTGCTGCCTGCCGGTGATTTTTCCACGTGCAAGCGTGCAGGCAGGCGTTCGGCCAGAACTTCCACATGCGTCACGATGCCGACCAGGCGGCCCTGGGTGGGCAGGGCTTCCAGTACTCCGGCGACCTGCTCGAGGGTCTCGGCGTCGAGGGTGCCAAAGCCCTCGTCCAGGAAGAGCGCCCCGATTTTGCCGCGCGAAAGGTGTTCTGAGAGGGAAAGGGCCAGCGAAAGACTGGCCATGAAGCTTTCCCCCCCCGATAAGGTGCGCACCGGGCGCAGGGCCTCGGTCCAGCGGTCGAATACCCGGTATTCCCCCTCCTCGAGGCGCAGGCTGTAGCGGTTCTGTGAAAGGGACTGGATTAGCTCGGAAGCCCTAAAGAGCAGGTCCTGCTGGTAGCGCTCCAGTAAAAAGTCCTGGAAGCGGTTACCCCGGAGGTCGCTGGCCAGTTGTTCCCAGAGGTCGATCTGTTTGTCCAGTACAGCCTTCTCTTTTAAGACCTCGCGCTTGCGAAGCAGTTGTTTTTGCAGGCGTTCCAGGTCAGACTTACGGCCACCCAGGCGTTTTTTGACTTCATCCAGCGAGGCTTTGATGCTGGCCACAGTATTTTTTTGCTCAACCACCTGGGTCGGCGTGACCGGTTCGAGGTTGCCCAGCACTTGCAGGAGCTTCTCTAAAAGAGAGTTAATCTCGACCCCTTCGCGCTCGTGCTGGGTTTGCCGCTCTCGCAGGGCCTCTGCCTCCCTGGGGCTCAGTCGGGCTTGTTGTACCGAGGCCGGGTTTTCGAACCCTGCTTCACGAACCAGGGCCTGCACGGTTGCTTCCTGGCGGGCGTGCTGGGCCTGCAACACCTGCACCTTTTCGGTCTGGCGGCCTACCTTAGCCTGCGCCTCCGCCAGCTGATCCTTAAGCAGATTAATCTGCTTGGCCTGAGCCTCGAGGTCTTGCAGCTGTTGTTGTAAATCGCGGGTGTACCCCTCCACATCCCGACCGCCGGTAGCCCCTAGAATCTCGGCAGCCAGTGCAGCCAGACGCCGGGCGCGTTCTTCGTGGACTTCATCCAGTGAGCCTAGCGCTTGCACCTGGGCCTGCAGCACTTCCAGCTCGGCCCGGGCTTCGGCCTCCTCTTGCTCCCGGATGCCAGCTTGCTCTTGCAGCTTTGGCAGGCTTTCAGCCAGCTGTTTGTGCCGGTCTTGCTTGATCTTGTACTCGGTGCGCAAGTCCTCGAGTTCCTGTGCCCTGGCTTTCAGTGCGGCTTCCAATGTGGTGAGGTCGGTCAGGGCGGTGGCCTCAGGTAGCTGCATGACCGGATGCTCGCACAGGGGGCAGGGTTCTCCGACCCTGAGCTGGCTGCGGTACTGGATAATGCCATGGCGGGTTCTTTCCTGCTGGAGGGCCTGCTCGGCTTGTTCGTAGGCAGCCCGGGCAGTTACGCCGGCAGCCTTGAGCTGCTCTAGTTCCTGGGCCAGCGCCTCGTAGGTTTGATTTTTAGTTTGCAGTTCGCTTCTGGCTTTTGCGAGGGCCTGGGCGATGTGCTGGTGCCTCTGGAAGAGCTTGTGCAGCCGCTCGAATTGCTGTTCGGCATCGCGCAGGGTATCCAGCCGGTCTTCATCGAAGGGTAAGGGGGCCTGGTGCTTCAGCTTCAGGCTGCCGCCGTAGCGCTTCAGGCGGGCTTCCTGTGCTTGCAGAACGGGAACCAGCGAAAGGTTGCTTTTGACTGTTTCCAACCGGGCGGGCTCGAAATGCTGCTGCAAAGGCGCGAGTTCGGCCTCGAGCTTCGACTGCGCGGCCTGCTCACGTCCCAGCGCCGCCTGAGCTTGCTTAAGCTCGTTGAAAACGGTCTGGAGCAATTCCAGTTGCAGCCAGATTCGCTCGGCTTTCTCGGCCCGGCCCAGCCTCGAGGCGATATCGGCGATGCGGCTTCGTTCGTTTTCCCAGTTGGCCTGGCGGCGACGCAGGGTCTCGAGTTCGCCAAACTGCCGACTGCGCTCTTCCAGGGTGCGCAGGGTTTGCTCGGCGCTATTAAGCTGGTTGCTCAGATCGCGCTCGGTGCGCGCCAGGCCCTCCATCTCTTCTTCCAGCGCCGATATATGGGCTTCATCGGCCTCGGACAGTGCCTCCAGTTCTCCTTGCAGGCGGGCCGCTTTCTGGCCCATGTCCTTCAGCCGCTCCGTTACTCTGTCTCGCATGGCCCCCAACGCCTCCAGGCCATACAGCTTGATGAGGGTCTCACGCCGCTCTTTGGGAGAACCGCGCAAGAACAGGTCGAACTGACCCTGCGGTAGCAAGATGGCCCGGGTAAAGGTCTCGTAGTCCATGCCCAGAATTTCGGCCAGCTTGGCGTCGAGTTCCCGCACCTTTTCCGAAGCCGGATGGGTTTTCCACTCGTTCTGCAAGAGAAACTCGAGGCGGTTCTGATTCTCCTTGCCGACCACCCGCACCACCCGCCAGGTCTGCTCGCCCAGGGCAAAGGTGAGTTCTACCTTGGCCGAGTCGGCCTGGGGGTGTTTGAGTTCCCTCAAGCCGGTTGTACCGATGCGCGGGGTGGTCTTGTAGAGGGCATAGGTTATCGCATCGAGCAGCGTACTCTTGCCCGAACCGGTCTGGCCGGTGATGGCAAAGAGCTCTACATCGTCGAAGCTGATTTCCTGGAGGTCGGCATAGGCACCGAAGCCTTGGATACGCAGTTGCAGGGGTCTCATAAGCAGGTTTAGAGGGGGTCAATCGCTATAGCGTGGGTAGGATCAGAGGTCGCCGGTCGCGTGAACCTCTTCGTAAACCTGTCGGAAAGCGGCCAGCAGATCAGGGCTGGCCTCGAGGCCGGTGGCTTCCAGACGATACTGGTTGTAGGCCTCGACCCAGTCCAGGTTCTCCGTGGCGACCGTGGCAGGGCCGGGCTCATCCGATTCGGGGCTGTGGAACTCGACCTCGAGCAAATCCGGCAAATCCTTGAACAGGCGCTCGCGCAGCGCTGGGTTGCCTTTTCCCTCCAGCACCACCTTGCTATAGCCCTGGAAGTCCCGAATTTCGTTCCAGCGCCTATCCAGCGACTCCCGACTGAGCCGGAAGGTCTTGAGGGGTTTGCCCCAGCGCTCACCCACCGGGTGAACCCGGGGTGGTTGCCCTGGCTCAACCTCCACAATAAGAGCCCCCCGGGGGCTATCCTCGGCCTCGCCAAAGTCGAGCTGAATAAGCGAACCCGCATACCAGGCTACCGGGGCTTCGGCTACTTGTTGCTGGCGGTGGAGGTGCCCTAGCGCCACGTAGCTCAGGGTTTGGGGGAAGTCGGCGGGCTGGATGGCGTAGCTATTGGTGGTGTGAAAGGTAAACTCGCCACCTCCGAGCTTGCCTCCCTCCACCGTCAGATGCGCCATCAACAGGTTGATACTGGGGCCAAAACCCATCGACAGGTTTTTCAGGATCAGGCTCATGGCTGTGCCATAGGTTCTCTTCCAGTCGGCACTATCCCCCCGCAGCAGGTCACCTGCCCTGACCAGCCGCCGTTCGGATAAAAAAGGCAGCAGCGCGGCTTTAGCCCCCAAAATTTCCAGCACCCCGCCCTGCTCGGCAAAGCGCAGATTGCCAAACACCCTCGCGCCGGTCAGCAAGAGCAGGGGGGAGAGGGCCTCGAGGCGCTCCCGGCTGTCGTGGTTGCCTGCGATGACCAGCGCCGGTACGCCCAGTTCCCGTAAACCCATAAAAAAATCGAACGCCGCTGACTCGGCCTCGGTGGAGACTACGCTTCGGTCGAAGAGATCGCCTGCGACCAGAACCAGATCGATCCGTTCCGAGCGGACCAGCGCGAGCAAGCCTTGCAGAGCTTGCCGAATTTCGGGGGTTCGCTCTCGCCCTTTGAGCACTTTGCCCAGGTGCCAGTCTGCTGTGTGCAGAATACGCATGGGCTGATTGTACTTTCCCTGGCCCGTTTTGGGTATTTGGTTGGGTGGGTCAGGCTATCGTGGCTTGGCTTATACCAGCCTTTGTCTATCTTCAGGCCTATAGCACTGGACTAGGTGGGATGGGGCAAGAGGTGGCGGAATGCCGATTGCGCTGCCGTTGGGGTTTTTGTGCACAGGCTTTCATGCGGCCTGCTGCACTGCTGACCGTAGCCGGAGATGGGGGCGTTTGGACAGTGCCCGATTTTCAACTGGCTGAGCAGGTTATGGCGTAATGGCCTTTGTTCAGGCGACCACCATGGGTTTTTCTTCAGCCGGCACAGCCAGGGCTGCTTTGGTGCTCTCGATGGCTACCTCAATCATGTCGTCGGTGGGCTCGCGCACGGTGAGCATCTGGAACTTGAAACCGATCCAGCGGAACAGGCGCGAGATGGGGTCGGTATGGGCCGCCGAGTAGCGCAGCACCTCAAAGGACACTGCTGCCACCACCGGAATCATCAGCAAACGCGGGATAATCCAGTACCAGGCAACTGTGAGAGGGGGGAAGAAGCTGTAGATAAAGACTCCCACCACTGCAGTAAAAGCTATAAAACTGGTGCCACAGCGGGGGTGGTAGGCAGGCTGGGCCCGCACGTTTTCCACCGTCAGCTCGAGGCCCTTTTCATGGGCTGCGATGGCCTTGTGTTCGGCTCCGTGGTACATAAAGAACCGCTGCATGTCTTTCATGCGGCCAATAAAGACCAGATAGCCAATCAGGATTGCGGTTTCGAACAGTCCAGCGACCACATAAAACAAAAAGCGAAAGCGCTCCTCGTCCACTAGCAAACCCGCCAGTCGCGCTGGCAGCCAGACAAAAAGGGCCAGCCCTATCACCAGCGAAACCGCCAGGGTGCCGTACATGGCCGCCCCAGAGATTTTTTCCTCCTCTTCTCCTGCCAGCTCCCCGCTGCGTGAGAGGGATTTATAAGAGATGCTCATGGCATCCCAAAGGGCCACCACCCCACGGATCAGGGGGAGTCGGGCCCACGGGTATTTTTTAGTGAGCGCTACCTCCTCGTGTCGCTCCACGTGAATCTGGCCACTGGGCAGCCGAACCGCGAGCGCCCAGGCATCGGCGGCTTTCATCATGACCCCCTCGAGGGCTGCACTGCCTCCCAGAGCGGCCTGATTGAGAAAAAACCCAAGTTTGTGAACAAGACCCAATCTTCTTTCCAATAGCTTCATCCGACTCATATTAGCCCATCGCCGTGTGCACACAACAGAGCAGTATGAGAAAGACCGCTCTGGTTCTGGCCTGGTTTTCTGTCAGGAATACGTGCCTTGGTGCATTCTTGTGAAGGCCCGTGTTCAATTGCTCATTTATAGCGGATGCGAAGCATCAAAGCCCAAGAAACCTTCAAAGGTGCAATCAGAGGCGAGGCTGCCTGGGGGCGAGAACTAACCAAATCTGTCATACCAGATTCGGTTAGTTCGGCACCGAATGGTGGCGAACCAACCCGACCAAAGGTATACGCTTTCTTCGCCGACCGAAGGGAGACGCCTTCTTCGCGGAGCATCGCGACGGGTGGGGTGCGTAGCGAAGGGTGGGGTGTGCTCTAGGATTCAAGTTGCGCCGCGCGCGGCGCAACCAAGCCTCAAGATTTTTTGGTTTGAATGACTATCTTTTTGAATCCTGTATCAGAGAGTCTTCAGAGGTTGATGGCTGGTCCAGCAAGGGCTGCACCTGAACAGACCTAGCGCCCCAGTTTCTGACCAACCGGTCGGTAAAGGCCGGTGGTATGTTATAGTTCGCACATCATGGAACTTACGCTCAAGTCTGCACGTCGCTCCGTGGACGAGATTCCTGCACCTTTGGTGGTGCTGGGAGTCTGGGGGGGCGAGTTAAGCGAGGAAGGGCAAAAGCTGGATGGCAAATACCGCAAAGCCCTGACCAGGTTTATCCAGGAGCTTCATTTCAAGGGCGATTTTGGTGAAACCCTACTGGTTCCATTAGCGTCAAGACGTGAAGAGGCAGGGCCAGGCTTTGCCCTGCTCTTCGGCTTGGGCAAAAAGCGTGGCGCATCGCTGGAAACTGTACGCAAGGCAGGGGCCAAACTGGTGCAAGAAATTAGCCGGTTGGGCTTCAAGGAGGCCGTTGCCGAAACGTTTCTTGCCGACAAGTTCGGCAAGAAGGAAGCCAGCTACGCCCTGGCCGAAGGGGCTTTGCTGGGCGGCTATGAATGGAACAAATACAAGACCAGCAACTCCGGTAGCAGGCGTGGCGAGAAACTGCGTTTGTGGCTGGCTCGTTCCTCCGGACCTGCTGTTGATCGGGCCGAGGTTGTGGCCGAGGCGGTGAACTACGCTCGAGACCTGGTCAATGAGCCCCCCAATGTGCTGACCCCGGTCGAACTGGCGAGGCGCGCAGGTGAGATGGCACAAGAGCTGGGCCTTGGAGTCGAAATCTGGGACGAGGATCAAATCCAGAAGGCCGGAATGGGTGCTTTTTATGGGGTGGCCAGGGGTTCGGCTAATCCGCCCCGTTTCATCCAGCTGACCTACAAACCCCAGAACCCGGCGGAGCGGGTGATTGCCATGGTCGGCAAGGGGCTTACCTTCGACACTGGCGGCTACTCGCTCAAACCTTCCGAGGGCCAGATCACCATGAAGTGCGACATGGCGGGGGCGGCGGCCGTACTGGGGGCCATGCGGGCCATTGCCAGGCTGAAACCTCCGGTAGAAGTCCGCGCCTATGTGGCTGCGGCCGAAAATATGATTTCGGGCGCTGCTTATCGGGTATCCGATGTGCTTACGAGTCTGTCAGGAAAAACCATTGAGGTTCTCAACACCGATGCCGAGGGACGCTTAACCCTGATCGACGCTATCACTCATGCCGATCGACAGGGGGCAGATGCCATTGTAGAACTTTCTACCCTGACCGGGGCGTGTGTGGTTGCCCTGGGCGAAAAAATAGCCGGGCTCTTTGCCAACGACTCCCGTTGGGCCCGCCAGGTGCAGGAGGCTGCCGAACGAGCCGGCGAGAAAGTCTGGCCGCTGCCCATGGAAGAGGAGTACCTCGAGTCCCTCAAGTCCAGCACCGCCGACCTGAAAAACACCCACGGGCGAAGCCGCTACGCTGGTGCCATCACCGCAGCACTTTTCTTGGGTGAGTTCACCGATAAGCCGCTGGTGCACCTCGATATTGCCGGCCCTGCCTACACCGAAAAAAGCCATGCCCTGGGCCCGGTGGGCGGTACGGGTTTTGGGGTTCGGACGCTGATTGAGCTAGTAGAGAAGTAATACCAGCCTGTAACTAACGCTCACATCGGCTTTACACCATCACCCGGCTAACCTTGCGAGCCTGTGGCCTATACCGGGTTGCTTTTATACCAGATTCGCTTAGTTCGTGGCCGAATGGCGGCTCAGCCCCGCCCACGCCGCCATGACGTGGCGCAGGGGCGACCGACCGAAGGCCTCCACGCTGCGGAGGGCTACCTCGTCCCTTGAAGGAGAGACGCTTTCTTTGCCCGTAGTGGGACGCCTGGTTCGCCGACTGAAAGGAGATGCCTGTCTCGTCGGCTGCAGGAAGGGGAGGGGTGGGTGAGCTCCAGGATTTGAAAACGTAGCCTTAGATACGGTGAGCGGAGCACCCATCAGCAGGCAAAGCCCGACCAAGGGGAGTGCGCTGGGATTCGGATTGCGCCCTGTGAGGCCGAGCCTGCGGAGGTTGGGTTCAAGCAACTAGCTTTTGAATCTGCTTTTACTCCGAGACTTCAAAAGTATTGAACATGCATGAGCACTTTTTTTACTGGCACTGTGGACAAACGCCCCGCAGCTCGAGGCGTGCTTCTTCCACAAACCAGCCGTTTTTGGCCTCCAGTGCTTTCTTGATAGGTTCAGGATCGAACTCGGGCAAATCTTTGACCAGCACATCTTCAATGCTGCCGCACTGAAGACAGAAGAGATGATGGTGGCGCTCGGTGAATCCATCGTAACGGGTGTTGCCTTTCTGGTCTTTGAATTCCCATAGCAAACCCGAATCGCGCAGTACTTGAAGGTTCAGATAGACCGTTGAGAGACCAATGTTGTAACCTTTTCGTTTCAGACCCTGGTATAGCTCTTCGGGTGTGGGGTGTGTGCTCTTGCGGTCAAGGTGGGCCAGGATTCGCTCCCTGGGTAGGGTATGGCGCAGTCCGACCGCTTTTAACCGCGACCGATAGCTTTCTCGCTCTTTGATCTTTGCCATGGAGGACCCCCTTGTACAACTTTCAATACTATAAAACATTTTCAGAAAAAAGTCACCAATGCGATACTCGCCGCATAGTTCTGAGCCTGACAGCCCCTGACACAACCAGGGGTTGATGCAAAGGTTGATGGGTCATTGTCCAGT
>FWPV01002340.1_pt1 | contig 14058 bp, 10 predicted proteins | sample 2228371 | NCBI WGS metagenome assembly FWPV01 (sample SAMEA103939776, study PRJEB20133) | metagenome
GGTCATTGGTGCCGCTTGGGCCATCTGCTCAATTTTCATCTCCACCTTTACCCCAAAATCATTTTCAACCGTTCCCACCACTTCCCTCACTACCGCGATGACCTCCTCCAGCGGATACTGGGGCAGGATTCGGCAGTCAAAATAGAAAATGTCCTCACCCGGAATTGTGTTAATGTTGGGGACATTCGCCTCCTTTTTTGTCGGCTCAATCGTTGAGATTGGTGGTGAGAAGAGCTCATCGGTGGCGTTAAAACGGTTATGCAGGACCTCATCCAACCGGACTAATAGGTTGGCACCGGCGCGATGGGCATTTTTCCCGTGGTGCGGTGTTGAGCCGTGCGCCTGCTCTCCAATAGTGGTGAACTTCAGCCATAAGATGGACTTCTCCGCAACCTCAAGCAGCGTCCCATCCTCATTGCCGGCATCGGGCACCAAAACTAAATCTTGCTTACTGATTAATGGGTGATTTTTTAACAGCCAGTCAACACCAAACTCGGAGCCGGTCTCCTCATCTGCGACCAAGAGCAGGGCGACTGTCAATGGGGGTGTCAGATTCAGGTTTAAGAGCGCCCTTAAGGCAAAGATACTGGCGACCATCTCCTGCTGATTGTCCTCAACTCCCCGTCCATAAACTCTCCCCCCTTCAACCCGGGCAACAAACGGGTCAGAGTCCCACAACTCCCTTGGACCAGCGGGAACCACATCCAAGTGGGTCATAATCCAGAGCGTCCGTTCCTTACTCCTGCCGGGCAGTTTTGCCACCAGATTTGGACGATAACCGCAAGGTGCCCAAGGGTCAGGGGCACGAAACTCACTGACCTCCAGCCCCCAGGAACTCAAAACCTCCCTTAAATAGTCCGCCTTCGCCTTTTCGCCTTCGCCGCCGGATTTCGGGCTGATTGCCGGTAGTGCCACCATTTGGCACTGCATCTCCACCATCGCCGTTGTGAGTCGGTCAATCTCGGCGCAGATTCGCTGAAAGGTCTCTTTATTCCACATCAAAGAATGATAACCTCCGCCTTTTTATCGTCAAATGAAATTTTGCCTTTACCGTTCTCTTCGGCAAAACATCCGGGGTGATTGCGCGCCTCCTGCCCTTTTTGTCATTGCGCGCCTCTGAAAGAGGCGTAGCAATCCCATTGGCACTCCCCGCCAATGAGGTTCCGCGCTTCGCTCGGAACGGAGTTTTGGCTTTTGCCCCCTGCCTACTACCTTTTACCTCCTTTTTCGGTTATTACCTATCTAATATTAATTACTTAAAACCAGCTGCCCAAATCTTACCAACCTTAATTTCCGCTCTCTTTTCAAAACCCAAATCCGGTATTAATATTCTCCAATAACCAATTAAAAGAGTTTGCCTTTACTCTTGACTAAAAATAAAACCTGATTCAAACGCAGAGGCTCATTATTAAAGGAAAGCGGTAAGCCGGAGCAAAATTTTCATAATAACTGAATCCCATTTTCTCAATACTATTCATTTGGTAACCCCTATGGGAAGTCTCCTCTCCACCCTCCCCCCGACCAAATCTGGGGAAATATTGTCGTTGGTAATCTCCCGGAAAAAGGAGCTACCCAGGAGATTTAATTATCTGTCCAAGTTCAGGGGAGTACTTTTAACGCGGAGTCTTAATTTTTAAGAAATTTAGCTGAACATACCTCATTTTTCATTATGTTTGGAATTGGCACATCCACGTTCGCTCCTTACAAGGTTATAAGGAAGGTGTTCTGGAGGAATTAGCACTTTGAATCTGATATTTTTGACAATAGCAGGTTTTTGGGTAAAATGGTTTCCTTTGAATATAATTGAGGCTTTAATGGCTGAACTTCTTGAGATTCGCTGGCATGGTCGCGGTGGTCAAGGAGCCAAAACCGCGGCTTTGCTTTTTGGCGAATCGGCGTTGGAGACCGGGAAGTTTATCCAGGCGTTTCCTGAATATGGTCCGGAACGGATGGGGGCGCCAGTTACCGCATTTAACCGCCTGTCCGACCAGCCGATTTTTATTCATTCCGGGATAAAGAATCCCGACATTGTCGTTGTTCTGGACCCATCTTTGATTGAATCGGCGCGGGTAACCGAAGGTCTGAAAGAGAATGGAATTCTCTTGGTGAACACCGCCGAGTCGCCCGAGGAGCTGCGGAAAAGGTTTGGAATTTCCCAAGCCATTCGGGTTTTTACTGTTGACGCATCTAAGATTGCTCTGGAAACGGTCGGAAGGGATGTTCCTAATACCCCGATGTTAGGGGCGCTGGTGCGGGTAACCGGGGTTTTGAAACTGGAGGAGATGGTCGGCGCAATTAGAGAAAAACTGAATGAGAAATTCCGCGGGCAAGAGAAATTGGTGGAGAACAATCTCAAAAGTATCTTTCGGGCTTATGAGGAAGTCCGGGGTTTGAGTTAAAGGAGTGAGTGATGGCGGAATTGAAAGGGTGGCGGGAGTTGCCCTGCGGGGCAATTATTACTGATATGCAGGCGGTGAAAAGAAATAAAACTGGCGCCTGGCGGAGTAGCCGACCGATTTGGAGTGGAGAGAAGTGCCGGCAGTGTCTTTTATGCTGGGTTTACTGCCCGGACAGTTCTATTCTGGTGGCGGAGGGAAAGGTTACCGGGATTAATTATGACTATTGTAAGGGGTGTGGCATCTGCGCCGAGGTGTGCCCGGCAAAGGCGATTACAATGGAAAAGGAGCGAAAATGATTCTGGCTAAAACCGGCAACGAGGCGCTGGCCTATGCGATGAAGCAGATTAATCCGGATGTGGTTGCCGCCTATCCGATTACCCCCTCTACTGAGATTGTTCAGATTTTCTCAACTTATGTGAGTGACGGTGAAGTTGATAGTGAGTTTGTGGCGGTGGAGAGTGAGCATTCGGCGATGGCCGCTTGTATTGGTGCGGCGGCTTCTGGGTGTCGGGTAATGACCGCAACCGCCTCGCAGGGTTTGGCGCTGATGCATGAGATGCTTTTTATTGCTGGCGGTCTGCGGTTGCCAATTGTGATGTGTGTCGCCTCCCGTTCCCTCTCATCGCCCTTAAACATCCACGGCGACCATTCAGACTCCATCGCCTCAAGGGATTCGGGTTGGTTGCAATTTTTCTGTGAGTCGGTTCAGGAGGGTTATGACACCCTTATTCAGGCGGTGAAGATTGCGGAAAGGGCTTATCTGCCGGCGCTGGTTGGCATTGATGGGTTTATCCTTTCCCACTGTCAGGAGCGGATTGAGACCTTAACCGATGAGGAGGTGCGGGAGTTTTTGGGAAGATTCAAACCCAACTATAACCTTCTTGACTGGCGCAATCCGATTTTGGTTGGACCTGCCACTTTGCAGGACTATTACTTTGAGTTTAAGCGCGCCGAGATTGAAGGTATGAATCGGGTTTTGCCGATAATTGAGGAGGTCCACGAGGAGTTTGGGAGTAGGTTTGGCAGGAGGTATTCGGTCTTGGAGGAGTATCGGTGTGAGGATGCGGAAGCGGTTTTGGTGTTGATGGGCTCGGCGTGCGGAACCTGCCGGGTGGCGGTTGACCAGTTGCGTAAGGAAGGGAAAAAGGTGGGGATGGTGAAACTACGGGTATTCCGTCCTTTGGTGCACACCCTTTTGAAGGAGAGTTTGAGAAGGTTTAAGAAGGTTGGTGTCTTGGACCGGGTAGATGCGGTTAACTCGTATGGCGGACCATTATTTACCGAGATAACTTCGGTGCTATACGATAGCCCGGAAAGACCGAAGGTGTTTTCTTATGTTTATGGGTTAGGTGGTAAGGAGTTTGCGGTTGAGGACGCAGTTAAGGTATTTGAAGAGGTGCTCAGTGGCAAGAAAGCGGAACTGGTTACTTATATTGGGGTGAGGTGAAAAATGTTAAAACTGGCAGAGTTAACTAAGAATGCCGAACTTTTTTCTCATGGTCATCGCGCCTGTGCCGGTTGTGGTGAGGCGCTGGCGGTCCGGCAAATCCTGTTAGCCGCCCAACCTTTACCGGTGGCTACGACAATGGCGACCGGCTGTTTAGAGATTTTCTCTTCAATCTATCCCGATAGCGCTTGGCAGGTGCCGATGATTCATACCGCATTCGAGACCGCCGCCTCAACCGCGGCTGGGGTTGAGACCGCTTATCGGTTTGCCCGGAAGACGGGTAAAATTCAAGATGAGATTAGGATAATCGCCTTTGCCGGTGATGGTGGGACCTATGACATCGGGTTGCAGGCGCTTTCCGGTGCCTTGGAGAGGAGGCACCGCTTCCTTTATGTCTGCACCAACAACGAGGCTTATATGAACACCGGGATTCAGCGGTCTTCCGCTACCCCTTATGGCGCGGACACAACAACCTCACCGGCGGGCAAGGTCCTTTTCGGCAAAATTCAACACCGGAAAAACATTATGGAGATTGTGATTGCCCACGATGTTCCCTACGCGGCGCAGACCACTGTTTTCTTCTGGCGGGATTTGATGACGAAAGTCCAGAAGGCATTAGCGACCCCCGGTCCGACATTTTTGAATGTGTTAGTGCCCTGTCCTTTGGGCTGGCGCCACCCTCCCAGTGAGACCGTGAAGCTTTCAAAACTGGCCGCTGACACCAGGTACTGGCCAATCTATGAGTTTGAAAATGGTCGGTATAAGATAAACTACAAACCCCAGAAGCGGGTACCGATTGAGGAGTTCTTAAAGCCCCAGGGGCGGTTTCGCCACCTTTTTAACACTCCGGAAGGGGGGAGGGTAATTGCTGAACTCCAGCGGTATGTGGATGAGCAGTGGGAGATTTTATTAAAGAAAGAGGCGACATTTGGTACGCCGGGAGTCGGTGAGACCTCCTAAACTATTTTTACACATTTGCTGTGGACCTTGTGCTACGGTGGTGATTGAGCGGCTTCAAAATGCCTACGCAATTACCGGCTTTTTCTATAATCCCAATATATTTCCAAAAGAGGAGTATAACCAAAGGTTAAAGGGGTTTGAGAAACTGGTTAACTTGTGGAAAATATCCGGGGAAGTAGGGAGATATGAGCACCAGCGGTTTCTTACCCTGGTTAAGGGGCTGGAAAGTGAATTAGAGGGTGGGAGAAGGTGTGAGGTGTGTTATCGGATGCGGTTGAGAGCGACTGCAGAGAGGGCGAAATCGTTCGGTTATGATTTTTTTGCTTCTACGCTTACGGTCGGCCCGAAAAAGCCGGCGGGTATAATCAATAGGATTGGGGAGGAGCTGGCAAGAGAATATGGCGTCCAGTTTGTTGCCGGCGACTGGAAGAAAGAGAACGGCTTCAAGCGGAGCGGGGAACTGTCCCGGAAATTGGGGCTCTATCGCCAGAATTATTGTGGTTGTGAATTTGCTCGCGATAATAAATTTCAGAAAAATTTCTTGACAGATGGTATAGGGGTGGTATAATTTGAGGTAGCGATGTCCGACGAAGAATATTTTGAGTCACTCTTGGTAGAGTGTATTCGGCGGAACGCCTCGGACCTCCACCTGACGGTGGGCCGCCCTCCTACTTTGCGAATTGATGGACTGCTCCAACCGGTTGAACGATGCCCGGTGCTCACCCCGGAGAAGACCGAGAGTTTCAAGAATATCGCCACCAAGGATTTACGCCACCTCCGCGCCCAGATTGACAATGGCGGTGGCGGTGACTTTGCGCTCACTTTTAAAAATATGGCTCGGTTCCGGGTGGCGGTTTACAAACAGAAGGGTTATTTCGGTTTGGCGCTTCGGCTCATTCCCCGGCGCATCCTTTCATTTGAGGAGCTATTTGTCCCCACTCATCTGATACCCAGAATCAAGGCGCTACTGGACCGCCCCCACGGACTTATTCTCGTAACTGGACCGACCGGAATGGGTAAAACTACCACTCAGGCAACATTTGTTGACTACATCTTGGAAAGTCCGCGCCATGTTCTAACTATTGAAGACCCAATAGAGTTTGTCCACGACCACAAGAAGGGCATTATTACCCAGCGCGAGGTCGGGGTGGATGTCTCCAGTTTCCGGGAAGCGATTATGAAGGGGTTACGGTCCAACCCCAATGTCATTCTCGTTGCCGAAATCCGAGACCTCGCCACCGCGGAAGCGACCATCTGGGCAGCCGAATCCGGACACTTAGTCATCGGCACCCTCCACACCACTAACGCGCCGGAAACGGTTACCCGGTTCATTGACATCTTCCCGCCGGAAATTCGTGACCAGATTCGTATTCAGTTCTCGATCTCGCTATTGGCGATATTCTCTCAGCGACTGCTGCTGCGAGCCGAGGGCAAAGGGAGAATTGGTTGCTATGAAATTATGATGGCAACACCAGCGGTGCGCAACCTCATCCGGGAAAGAAAGATAGAACATCTACCTTCAGCGATCCAAACCAGTAGTTCGGAAGGAAGCATTTCGTTTGATGCCTACCTTGCGGAACTTTACCGAGCTGGCAAGGTAACCTACGAGACCGCCATCGCTGCCGCATTTGACCCGAAGGGCTTCCGAGAGCTGGTGGAGTTTGGTGGGAAAGGCCGCCGTCACTAAGAGGAATCCATTCTCCTATTTCTCGTTAGGGGATTAAGAGAGCCTTTTTAACTTGCTTGAGTTTCTGTTGTCGTTCGGCCTTTTTATTGAGGAAGCAAAAAACGCACCCCTGTTTCAGGGAAAATAGAACCGGGAGCAGGAGCGGTTTATTAACCGCTCACCACTAACTTTTTCCTTGTTAAATGTTTGTTAATTTTCACGAGACCCTGTTAACCAGGAAAAGTTCAAAGGGAAAGCTTTTTACTTCAGTAAAGTAAATTTGCCGGTAATGTCCCATCCTTTCCCGGTGAGACGGTAAAAATAGACTCCAGCAGGTTGGTTCCGGGTATTCCATCGGAGCGAATGCAACCCAGCATTTTGTTCAGAATTGATTAATTCCTTCACCCGTTTGCCGGTGATATCGTAGAGGGTGAGTTTAATCGGTCCGGAACAGGCTAACAGATAGCTGATAAGCACTTCACCACGGGCGGGATTTGGTCTAATGCTGATATTGGAATTCAGTGTTTCCAATCGGCAAGATTCAGTTAATCCATAAGGTTCACCCAATCTGTTTAATACCGTTAGCGTCAATTCCCGAGCACCACTGTTTTCCAGATAATAAAGTGGAAAACCACAGATGACGGTTCGGTAGGGACCATCAAGCCAGGCGACACCGACCGGTCGACCAGCAAATGTATCGGCGGTGTCGGAGCGAAAGGTAAGAATGGTATCAGCATTAAGGGGGATCAGGGCATCAATAAATGGCAGTCGTCCGTGGAGTTGAGGTAGGGCTTTAGTGGAGTCAACTATAACTGAAGGATAACCGCTAACACCTTCGGCACCAACAAACCGATTGGGAACACATTGAGTCGCGCCAGCAATATGGAGATAGTTATAGGGAAACTGCCCGGCGGTAAAGGTAAAAGGATAGCCTCCCTCGCCCATTAAGCTAAGAATTGGTTTCCACCCAACAATCCAAAGTTTGCCGCCGTAACTTAAATAGTTAGCAAGCCCAAAAATTGCTTTGGCTAAATGCTGTTGAGCAAAGTCATCTCCATGCCAGAGAATAGTTGAATAAGGACCAATATCACCAGCCATCGGGATGCCCTGTTGGTCACAATCCCAATCGGTGTAGCGAAATCCTTTTAGAAGAAAGTGATAAAACTCATCCTGCTGTTCATCGCTGGGGCGACCCTGAGTTCCGTTTTCATTATGGGTTTCGTCAACCAGGAGGATACCATGGTCAAGGGTAATGGGTTTACCTCGCACTTCTGGGGTGCTGTTACTCTCATTGCCGGCAGAGTCAACGGCGGTGAGGATGTAGTAATACATTGTGTCCGCCATTAGATTGGAATCTACATAGACGGTATCAATCAGCAAATTGGTGTTAAGGAGTTGATAACCGCTACCTTGAGTGGTGGAACGATATAGATTATAACCAGCGATATCCAACTCCTCATTCGCCCGCCAAACCAGGCGGTTGCCCCAAGGGATTGGTAAGTTGGTGAAATTTGCTGGTGGGAGCGGAAAAAGGTTCGGCACCGCACTTTTTTCCGGTGCCGGACCACTTTCGTGATTAGAGGAGTCAAAGGCAACCACGGTAGCATAATAACGCATCCCATTGGTAAGCCCGGTGATGGGGTAAGAGGTTATATCCGGCGCGAGTAGCACCGAATCAGAGTAAACGCCCGAAGAGAGACCCCATAAAAGTTTATAGCCGGCTAAATCTGGCTCCTCATTACTTGCCCATTTTGCAAAAAGTGTTCCTCCCACTCCGGCATCAGCAAGGAGAAAACTGTCCGGTGGCAGGGGTGAAATTGCCATTAAAGCGAGAGTTGCTACAGCCATTTTGGTGACCTCGGTAGCGAGGGCAATTGATAGATTACCCAGGGTGTCTTCGGTTGTGTGGTACCAGGGATAGAAATCACCATATTCGGCACCCGCGGTGGCAGGGTAACCAGCAAACTGAAACGCCAGTTGGTCGGAGCCGTATATTCCGATTCGCACCTCTTGGTCAAGAGCAGTGTAAAGTTCGGCGATTTTGGCTTCAAATTGGGCTAAGTTGATTGAAGCCTGGTTACAATAAATTCTCACCCCAAAGGCGCCACCCGGCCAGGCAATCATATCAAAATTGAGGGCGGCAATTATGTCCGCATTTAACTGACGCATTAACTGGGCATAATGAAAACTACCGATTAACCCTTGTTCTTCCCCGGTAAAGGCAATAAACTTAGTGGTTATTTCAGGATGTTCGCCGGCAAAGACTCGCGCCGCCTCTATCGCCACTACGGTTCCTGAGGCGTTATCTTCAGCACCAGGGGCATAGTTAAACGGGTCCTCCGAGGTGCAATCGATATGTCCGCAAATCAGCACAATCCTTTTGGGAATATTTTTACCTGGAATCGTGCCAATTATATTCCGCCAAATCTGTCCTTCTTCAGGATAAGAGTCAAGCATTACCGAATCTATGCCAATCTGCTGAAAGTAGTTGAAAACATAATCCTCTGCTGAGCGACAGGACTCACTCGGCGAATAACGGGTGCGAAAGTCTTGCAAGCGCTGAATTTGATAACGAATTGAATCGGCGTTCACTTTATTGACAATTCGCTGAACAAAAGTATCAAGCACCGTTACTGGCGGAAACGCCCGAGTTATTGGCAGGCGAAAGGGAAAAGGTTTAGCCGGTAGGCGGATTAGCTCGCCACCAATAAGAGTAATCCGATGTGCGGTTTCGGCATCGGTCTGAATCAGCGCGACATTGCCATCAACCAATAAAGGGGTAATAAGTTGTTTTAATCGTTCAAGAACTTTTTCGCTAGGGAGATAGACGAGATAAATTGGTAAATCATTCCGCGACTCAATACTCAGGGATGCGAAGCCTTTGCCGAGTGCCGAGATGTCAGCGAGGATAAAGTTATTGGTGGTGCCATAAACTGGTATTTTCCCCTCAGCAGCATATCGTTCTACCTCGCTATTAGCAGGAATTAAAAGAATAGTGCTCGCACCTACCTCTGAGAGAAGAAACAAAACTAACAAATACCTTTTCATTAACATCTTTTCCTTTCTATTTTTATTGCTTCCAGATTATAGAATGATGTTAAAAGCGGTCAATTGTAATCGTTTGATTCATTTGTCAACTTAGGTAGGAAATTAGGGCTTTAGGCAGGGATTGAGAGTGGCTTTTTTTCTTTTGGGGCGTTGGGTTGGTAAAGCCGATTTGGGCGCAGGGCACAAGAGATAAAATCTCGGTGCAGGGCGATGTTCAGGTTCAGTGGCTTTCTGATTTTCGCACCGCAGTTTATCCCCGTTATAGTTTTATTTTAAGACGCGCTCGGGTTCAGTTCCAGTATGAACCGTTCCGTTTCGGAACTAATGTTGAAATTGGTGCTGATGAACTCCCATTGGAACTCAAGGACGCCTTTGTCTACTACCGGGTTACACCAGCATTGCGGTTTTTTGCCGGCTTGGGGAAGGTATCATTTAGTTTAGAGGAGTTAACACCTGCCCGTAAGTTGTTGCTGATTGAAAGGAGCAGGACCAACAGACTGTTTAGCGATTATGGCTATTTAGGGCGTAATGTTGGGTTGACCGTTGAGGGAGAACGCGGACCGAGCCGAGGGGTTTTTGGATATGCGATTGGTTTGTATTAGGGTTAAGCGGAAGCCAGCGAAATGACTCCAGGACCGGCAGATTGGTGAATGCGTTTGGGGGTGATTTTTTCAACCGAAAACGTTCAGAACCAATTGACCCTTGGGTGCAACTTTAGGAAAATCAGCTAATTCAGGTTTAAAAGTTCTCATTCAGTGACAGGTGAGTTTTTAGCAGGAGGATAAAGATGTTTAAGAATCGGATTTTTAATCCGGTGTTAGCAGGTATTCTGGTGTCTCTTTATTTTTTCTGACCCAGATGGGCATATATTAGACCGAGTCCTCTGTGGATCCCAAACCGCGGATGTAATTTTGGTCGGTATCCGAATGGGGTCGGTGCTTTTCTTCAGATGAATCCCACATTTATGGCGGAAAACGATAGCGGGCTCAGGATTGCTGAACAGGAAATAATTTCACCAATCCGGGTGTTACTCAGCGCAGCCCCAAACCCATTTATCAATATGCTCAACATCTTGGCGGTGCTTACCGATTGCCTAAGGGGAATACCTTCGCAATTCTTGGAACGACCGGAGGTTTTGTGGAAGTTGATTCTGCCGGACAAGTGGTTTGGACCTATAATGCCGGTGGTCAGATTGGTCGGGCAATGGAATACCCACGGGACTTCTTGACCGGTATAAGAGAGAAAGAAAACGGTCTTCACTCTTCGGTTGCTGGTCTTGAACTTAATTCTATGCCCAACCCCTGGAATAATGCTACTACCCTTCGCTATTATCTTCCTATCAGTGGAAGAGACCAACTTGCTATTTATGATATTGCCGGTAAAATAGTGTGTATGCTTATTGATGATGAGAAGCGTGTTGGTCCCGATGAAGTTCTGTTTCAACCCAAGAGTAGAAACGACATTCCAGCGGGCATCTATTTCGCCCGGCTGTCCATTTCAACTCGCTCGGGCATTAGTAGGGTAACAACCCTAAGACTGGTGGGGATTCAATAGCTTGGGGGGAGGAAGAATATAAGGAGGATAATATGATAGGAAATATCGCGAAGGTCAGCAAGGCGAGGCAATCCATTGAACGCTTGATGCTCCGCCCGCACCGAGTTTTAAGCCTTTTGCCTCTGGCTTTATGCCTGTTTTTAGGTTGGTCAACAATCGCCTGGGGTCAGGTTCAGGTATTTGATGGCTTAATCATTTATAACCGATTAAATGGCTTGAGGACATTTCTAATTGACACCCTTGCTCAGCAAGTCCATACCTGGACATCCACTGATAGGTGTGCCTTTATATCTTACTTAATGCCCGATAGCACCATCTGGCGCACCGATGTCTATTCCGGTGCGGTTATGCGCGGCGCCGCTTACGGTGGTCTTATCCAGCAGTATGACTGGGATGGGAATATAATTAGGAGTTTCGTCTGGTCGGATTCCAATCACCAGCAGCACCACGATATTCATCCCATGCCCAATGGTAATATTCTTTTGATTTCCTGGGAAAGAAAGACCCAAGGAGAGGCGGAGGCGATGGGCAGGGTAAATATCAACGGTGATATGTGGTCAGAGGAGATTATTGAGTATGACCCGGTCAGGGATAGCGTTGTCTGGGAGTGGCATGTCTGGGACCATCTGATTCAGGATGTTGATTCCACCAAGATTAACTACGGGGTGGTTAGCGAGCATCCAGAGCTGATTGACATCAACCTCGGCACTGTTTGGATGGGAGACTGGCTTCACTTCAATACCATTGACTATAATCCGGAGCGGGATGAGATTATTCTTACCTCACATTACCTTAACGAAATCTATGTGATTGACCACTCCACAACAACTGAGGAGGCGCGCGGTCATACCGGCGGTCGGCACGGGAAAGGCGGAGATATTATTTACCGCTGGGGCAATCCGCAGAACTATGACCGGGGAGATTCTACCGATAAAATCTTCTATGGGGCTCACGGTGCCAACTGGATTCGTCCGGGAATGTGGGGTGCCGGTGACATCATCGTTTTGAATAATGGTGACCGACCGGGGACCGCAAACGACTACTCGGAGGTCTTCCAAATCACTCCACCACTGGACTCAAACGACCACTACTACATCCACCCCGACAGCGCGTTCGGACCCCAGAACCTGTCCTGGTACTACTCCAATCCGGATTCTTCCTACACCCAACTTCTTGGCGGTGTTTTCCGTTTACCCAATGGCAACACCTTTGTTACTCTGGGGATGGCGGGGCGTTTTGTTGAGATTAATTCTTCGGGACAGGTGGTTTGGAGTTATAATGCTGGTGGTCAGGTTCCCCGGGCGATAAAATACTCGTCGGCTTTCCTGGTAGGGAAGGGAGAGAGCGAGGTTGGTCTTCAGCCTTCAGTCGCTATTCTTCGCCTGGGGTGTATGCCCAACCCGTGGACTAAGGCAACTACACTTCGTTACCATCTTCCTCACCGGGGAAGAGTCTGGCTTGCCATCTATGATGTTGCCGGCAAAATGGTCAAGGTACTTATTGATGGTGAGCAGGATGCCGGTTTTTATGATGTTACATTCCAACCCGAGAGTAACAATGACATCCCAGCAGGTGTCTACTTCGCCCGGTTGACTCTTACAACAAAATCCGGCGTTAGTGCGGGAACAAACCTGAGAGTGACGAGGATTCAATAGGAAAGATAAAACGATGGGAAGAGGAATTGGGAGGCTAATATGACAAGAAACATTTCGTCTCTCATAATGTTTTTGGCAGTCATTGTTACCGGTCTGTTAGTGATGGCATGGGGTGAGCCATTTGATGGATTGACCCTTTACAATCTGATAAACGGCCGGAACACCTATTTGATTGATAACTTAGGTCAACAGATTCACATCTGGAGGACAAACAATGATGGTGCCTTTATATCTTATTTACTGCCCGACAGCAGTATCTGGCGCACTGAGGTCTATTCCGGCGCGATAATGCAAGGCGGCGTTGGCTCTGGTGGTCTTATCCAGCAGTATGACTGGGATGGGAATATAATTAGGAGTTTTATCTGGTCGGATTCCAATCACCAGCAGCACCACGATATTCATCCCATGCCCAATGGCAATATTCTTTTGATTTCCTGGGAAAGAAAGACCCAAGAAGAGGCGGCGGCGATGGGCAGGGTAAATATCAACGGCGATATGTGGTCAGAGGAGATTATTGAGTATGACCCGGTCGGGGATAGTGTTGTCTGGGAGTGGCATGTCTGGGACCATCTGATTCAGGATGTTGATTCCACCAAGCCCAACTATGGCGTGGTTAGAGAGCATCCGGAATTGATTGACATCAACCTGGGGGAGATTCAAGAGGGTGACTGGCTCCATTTCAATACCGTTGACTACAATCCGGAGCGAGACGAAATCCTCCTCGCCTCCTTCTTCCTTAATGAAATCTATATTATTGACCACTCCACAACAACTGAGGAGGCGCGCGGTCATACCGGCGGTCGGCACGGTAAAGGTGGAGATATTATTTACCGCTGGGGCAATCCCCAGAACTACGACCGGGGTAGCCCGCGCGACCAGAAGTTCTATGGGGCTCACGGTCCTAACTGGATTCGTCCGGGGGTGTGGGGTGCTGGTGACATCATCGTTTTGAATAATGGTGACCGACCCGGGACCGCAAACGACTACTCAGAGGTGTTCCAAATCACTCCGCCACTGGACTCAAACGACCACTACTACATCCACCCCGACAGCGCGTTCGGACCCCAGACACCGACCTGGCACTACTCCAATCCGGATTCGTTCTATACCAAACTTCTTGGCGGTGTTTCCCGTTTACCCAATGGCAACACCTTTATCACTCTGGGGATGTCCGCTCGTTTTGTTGAGGTTGACTCAATGGGATGGGAGGTGTGGAGTTATGGACCTGCGCCTGGGGACCGAATCGCTCGGGGAACGAAATATCCCCGGGACTTCTTGATTGGAACAAAAGAAAAGCACGGTCTTCGCTCTTCGGTCGCTGGTCTTGGA
>FWPV01011504.1_pt1 | contig 14056 bp, 11 predicted proteins | sample 2228371 | NCBI WGS metagenome assembly FWPV01 (sample SAMEA103939776, study PRJEB20133) | metagenome
AGGGATGGCTTCAACCCCCCGGTTCAAAATTCCAGGGCTTTATCATTCTCGCCACAGTCCCCCGTTGCTGCTTCGCGCGGATCGCCGGATCCGCGTTTGATGGCCCATAGCCGTTGAAAACGGGGAACGAACGTTCCCCTCGGAGCAAGCATGAGAAGACCCTACAAAATTCTACCACATATTGACGAAAATTCTATATTGCTGTACAATAACTCACTTATGGAATACCGAATCAATGCGCCGTTAATTGTGCAAGGGGACCGTACCGTCCTCTTGGAAGTGAACAATCCTCATTATGAGGAGGCCAGAGATCATCTGGCCCGTTTTGCCGAGCTGGAAAAAAGCCCGGAATACATCCACACCTATCGCATTTCCTCGCTATCGCTGTGGAATGCGGCCTCGGCGGGAATGACTGCCGATGAAATTCTCGCCGGCCTCCACAACTACGCCAAATATCCGCTGCCCGATAACGTTATTGTCGAGATCAAAGAGGCCATTGGGCGTTACGGGCGCGTGCGGTTAACCCGCGACCCTAACGATCCCACCCGCTTGCGTCTGGTGTCCGACGATCCCCTGCTCCTTATGGAGCTGGAACGTCACCGCGATCTCAGAACCTACATCCTTGACCGCTTAGGCCCCCACACGCTGCAAGTCCCGGCCTCACGGCGCGGCCATGTCAAGCAGGCCCTTGTCAAAGCCGGCTATCCCGCCGAAGACCTGGTCGGCTATGTTGACGGCGAGGCACTGACCATTCAACTGCGGGAGGTAACGGCGGAGGGGCTACCTTTTGAGATCCGCCATTACCAGCGGGATGCCGGCGAGATCTTCTGGGCCGATGGCTCCGCGGCAGGCGGAGCGGGCACCATCGTGTTGCCCTGTGGCGCCGGCAAAACCATCGTCGGTATGATGGTGATGACGCTGGCGCAAACCAATACTTTGATCCTTACGCCGAGCACGGTGGCGGCCCGCCAGTGGCGCGAGGAATTGCTCGACAAGACCACCGTAACCGCCGACATGATCGGTGAATATACCGGCCTGCGCAAAGAAATCCGTCCCATCACCGTCACGACCTATCAGATTCTCACGCATCGCAAGCGCGGCACCAAAGACCAACATTTGCCATTGGACCAGGAATTCCCGCATTTCGGCCTGTTCAACGACGGCAACTTGGGCCTCATTATCTTCGATGAAGTTCACCTCTTGCCGGCTCCGGTTTTCCGCATCACGGCGGAGTTACAGGCACGTCGCCGCTTGGGGCTGACGGCCACCCTTGTCCGCGAGGATGGGCGCGAAGAGGATGTTTTCTCGCTCATCGGGCCGAAAAAATATGATGTGCCGTGGCATGATTTGGAACGTCAGGGGTGGATTGCGCCGGCCGTCTGTTACGAGATTCGCGTGGATATGCCGGAGAGCGAGCGTCTGGAGTACATCGTCGCCGAGGACCGCCAGAAATACCGTATTGCGGCGGATAATCCGCTCAAACTCGATGTGCTGGATCGCCTACTGCGCTACCATCAGGGCGACCAGATCCTCATCATCGGTATGTACTTGCAACAACTGGAAAAGATCGCCAAACATTACAATTATCCTCTCATTACCGGCGATACCAAGGTGGTGGACCGCGAGATGCTGTACGAAAAGTTCCGCGCGGGCGAAGTCAAAACCCTGGTCGTCTCCAAAGTGGCTAACTTCTCCATTGATCTGCCCGACGCCAGTGTGGCCATCCAGATTTCAGGCACTTTCGGTTCCCGGCAAGAAGAAGCCCAGCGTCTTGGACGCATCCTGCGGCCTAAACGCGATGGCCGGCAGGCTTATTTCTATACCATCGTCAGCAAAGAGACGGTGGATCAGGACTACAGCGCCAATCGTCAACGCTTCTTAACCGAGCAGGGCTATCGCTATCTTATCCTCTACGATGAAGAAGTTCCGGTAGCGCTCCCCCACACGCAGCGGCCATGAAGGTAAAAGATATCTCTGTAGTTTGCTCGCCCGAGTTATGCACCCCGGCCCTCAACTATGTGGTGCTGCAGCCGGGTAAACCCGTGACTTCAAAGCTTACTCCGCCTTCTTGGCTGCAACCTAAAGACGACAGTCTTTACATATTGGTTGAACAATTGACCGAGGGAGGCTGGCGGGTAGACCATATCCGCCAACAAATCACCTTCCTTGGCCTAAAACCCAAAGGGGTGCGGCGCGCCGAGTTAGTCCGCCAACTCATCGAGGGGTTTCTCGACCGCGAACGCCTCAGGCGGCAGTTAAGCACCTTGAACGACGAAGAGCGAAGTTTTTATTTCCATCTGCTTCTTCATATCAAATTATCGAATCTACGCACCCGACCGACAGCCGTTGAGCGAGTCCTGTCCCTTTCCACTCCCCCCAACCTATTGATACAGCGATTACTGGACGCCGGTCTGGGCCTGCGCGACCAAAGCGAGAACTTCTTCGTTCCCGTGGAGATGCCGAAATCGCTGCTACCGTTTTCCCTGCCTATGGCGCCCGAGTCGGCGCCTACAACCTACGTCCCCGCAGCCGACCCCCGTTTGTTGCTCATCAGAATCCATCAATGGCTCAATCAAGCGCAATCTGGAGCATATCACATCCGTCCCCGCCTGCGCTGGCGTTTGCCTCATATGGGTTATACCGGCAGCGACGCTCACATATGGCCTCCGGTACCGAAGGATGCGCAGCGTCTGCTGAGCAATATCAACCGGCAGAGCTTGATCACTTTGTGTCCGCCGGAGCCGTATCTGGACGAACCATCACTCACCACCCTGTCGGCCGAACTGGAATTCCCGGCCGACAATATCGAATTCCTCTATCACCTGTTGGTCAACGCCCAGCTTTTGCTCCCCGGTAATCCGGTGACCCCCAACGGGGCTTTACTGCCGTCCTGGCTGACACAGACGGCCGCTAAACAGGCGACGTTCCTCTATGGCGTTTACTGTTCTCTTAGCGACTGGGCCGAATGGTGGCCGGCCTGGCGCAACGGTGACATCAGCATTCAGTGGAGTCATCAAAACTACTGGACAATGCCGAGCATGGAGAATACCTTGTCCCAGACGCATCGTATGCTGCGTGAATCCTTCCTGGCTATTCTGTCCTACCTGCCGCACGAGGTGTGGCTTTCGATAGACAACGTTATGCGCTTCGTGATGAAGCTGTATCCCGAACCGCAAACTCACCTATACCAACAAAACCTGCAGTGTAGAGGCGCAGGGAGTTGGGAGGGGTTTCTGCGCCATGTGTTAAAGGCGATGTTACGGGGACCGTTATATGTCCTGGGACTGGCCGACGTGGCACCGCATCTGGATGATATTGTGCTCTTCCGCTTGCACCATCTTCAGGAAGTGCATTTGGGCTATGCCGAGATGCCGTTGCCTGAAGACGTGGCCGGATTCAGCCGTGAGCATGTGGAGTTCGTGCCCCAAGAGCAGATATTGTTGATCACGCCACCGGCCAGAGCCGAATTTTTCGACCTCGTGCAGCAGTGGAGCGAACCGCGCGGCCTCAGTCAGGGTCGGCTGCACTATCAACTGAACGTCTCCCGCCTGCACAAAGCCTTCGAGCAGGGTGAAACTCCAGAAACACTTGCCGCGACCTGGGAAAAATGCGCCGGCTTTGCGCCCCCGCCGGATATTCAGGCGTGGTGGCAAACATGGTGGGCACGCTACGGTCATATCCGGCTCTACACAGGCCAGACGGTGTTGGTGACGCGGGATGAATTCACGCTGCAAGAACTCCAAGTCGCCCTGCCCAAAATGCGCGAGTCCATCATGGGCCTGGTCACCCCGCGCGTTGCCCTTCTGCAAACCACGCAGGTTGACCAGATTGTGAGCGATCTGATGCGCCAAGGGTACATGCCCAAGGAGGAGTGATGGTAGAGAAACTCAGGGAATCGCTCAATCTCTATCACATGAACGCGCTCCGCCAGATCGCCGAGCATCTGAATATTGATCCTACGAAAAACGGGCCGCGTAAAAGCGTGCTTATTGACGCGCTTTACAACAAGATCTGCCAAATCGCCGCCTCTCCCGCTTATATCGAAAGCCTGAGTCAGGCCGAACACGCGGTCCTGGCTTTATTGCTCAAGCACGGCGGGGTCAGTACCTTATCGAATATTTCTTTACCGTTGATGAAAACCGGCCTCGTTTACGTTGAGGGTCAGGATTCAACTCTGAATCGCCCGAGGCTGGAAGATGTCCTGCTGTCGCTGTTGCGCCGGGGCCTTATTCTTAACCTTGATGAACTCACCAACACGGTCACGCGGCGTGGCCTTGAAAACTTCAAGCAGATCGGCATTGCCCCGGAAGTGAGCAAGGTGTTGCCACGCGATCTGCTCACCCTTCCGACGACCTCCGCATCTTTGCCTGTTATCCTTACGCCACAACACGTCGAGAGCGAAGACTTTGAACTCTGTATGCGCAGGTTATTCTTCTTATGGATAGAGCTGGAGCACACGCCGCTGGAACTGCTCAAATCCGGCGGCATCAGCAAACGCGACGTGCGCCGCCTGGCCAAAAACCTCCGTCTGCATGAGGAAAATGACGCCGAACATATCTTCTGGACGTTGGCCATCTTGCAGGCTTTGAACCTGCTCACAGTTACGCCGACAATGATCCGGGCTGCCGATACCGACGCGGCCAAGTTGTTCTGGAATGCCTCACCGCGCGTCCAGTTGTCCACCATTCTGCAAAGTTACGGGAATGTATCAACCGATCTGCCCCTGAACCTTAACCTGCTTTACGCCTATGCTTATTATCCCAACATCTCGACATGCCCCTTCACAGAAATGCGGAGTCGCTTGCTCGGTCTGCTCAAAGAAACAGCCGACATGCAATGGTTTCCGTTCTCGCTTTTCTTGACTTTCTTGAACGGAGGTCGCTCCGGCAGTCTGACGCTCACGGATGACACATTGAATTCACTCTACGCCAACTTGCGATGGTACGGTGAAAACCGCCGCGAAGAGTTGAGAGGCGTGTTATCTCAAATAGATCAGCAAGCCGCTCTCGCCATGCTCACAGAACTCCGCATGTTGGGAGTGCTGGAACTCGGATATGCCAGGCCGGGGGGAGAGCTTATGGCCTTGCAGCTTTCCCCCCTGGTTCGCGCACACTTCACCGATCAGGTGTACCCTCCCTCACCGAACAAGGGACAGGTCATTCTGCAACCCGATTTTCAAATCCTGGCGCTGGGGCCGGCGCCGCTCTCTGTTTTTACCAACCTGGAGCGCTTTGCCATCCGTGAACAGTTCTCCGAGAGCGTTGTCACCTACCGGATCACGCGCGAGGGTGCCTATCAGGCCTTCCGACGCGGCGAATCGGCGGAAACTATCTGCACTTTTCTCGAAGAGGCCACCGGACAACCTGTACCCCAAAACATCGCCCGTACCCTCGAAGAATGGGGCAGTCAGTATGAGCGGATCGTCATCCTGCGTAACGTCGCCGTTCTACAAACCGATGATGCCCAAACGCTGGATCGGCTCTTGGAGGATCGCAGCCTGGGTAAGCTGCTGCACCGTTTGGATGAACACACGGCCTGGCTGCCTACCAAGAATCTGGCGAGGTTCGAGGCATACTTGAAGCAGTTGGACATGTTGCCCGCCTACTCGCAAGGGCCGGCGGCAGATTTACCGCACAGCTTGCATTGGGAACAGGATAAGTTGTTCACCCGCCACCCCATGCCGAGTCTGTACGTCACCGGCACATTGCGCCGTATGGCAATACAGGAAGGTGAACATTGGCAACTCACCCGCCAAAGTGTGCGTGCTGCCGTGGCTGCCGGCATGGATATTCCGACAATGATCAAAACGTTGGAGCAAATGACCGGCACCCCCCTGACGCCGGAATGGCAAAAACGTCTAAAAGCCTGGGGCAGCCATTACGGGGATGCCCAAGTGGCCGCGGTGCACTTGCTGCGCCTGGAGAGCGACGAGGCCCTGCAAGAATTGCGCCGCTCCGACCGGCGTCTAGGACGCTGGCTGCATCCACTGCCTCAAGCTCCCGGTCTGGCCGTTGTTGACGAGAAACACTGGGAAGAGCTTCGCACCCTATTGCAGGAATGTGGGGTCGAAGTACAAGCCACGTCGTGGTGGTAGTCGCCACAGGACGTCTGAGCCATTTTCATCTAGCGTACCAGTACCTTCGTCATGTTGGCATGCGTCGTAAAAATGTTATAATGGAGTATAAGTTCTTACATCGGGAGGCCATCCATGAGCCCGGCACAACCTAGCGCAGCAGATCGAAAAAAAGCAGAAACGCTCTATCAAGAAGCGCTCACTGCTTATGAACGTTGGGATGTCGATATAGCCATCAAGAAACTCGAAGAGGCTTTGCAGTACCATCCCAACAATGCTTCTTACCACATGAGTCTGGCCCAAATCCTGGCACGTTCTGGCGACTTCGACCGCGCCTTGCGGGCTCTGGCAAACTACCTGCGTCTGGCACCGGATTCGCCGGTTGCGGGCCGCATCGAACAACTCTTTGCCAGTGGCATGGATCCTGTTGAAGAAGTTCTGACCAACCGAATGAGTGCCGCACAATTGCCCATCGACATGATCGGCGCAGCAATTCAAATGTGGATGGAGTTCCGCATTGCGTTGGGGGAAGAGCCGCTGAGCATCCCCAAGCCGGAAGCATGGGCGGCAGCATTGGATTATACCGTCCGCAAAGTCAACCTGCGTGATGTGCCCCTGGACAAATTGGCCGCGCTCTATGACGTCTCGGTGGAGACCGTGCGCAAACATAACAGCACACTGGTTAAGATGCTCGACATCATGCCTTGCGACTACCGCTACTTCACCGGCACCCAGAATCCCCTGGATAAACTTGTCGAGGCGGCGGAGCTTCTCGAACAGTTGGAAGCACGCTTCAACGAGGAATGAGCATCACCTCCTTGTATTTCTTGCGATGCTGACAATCAGCATCCCAATCGCTACCCTGAGCCAGGCGAACCTCTCAGGTTTTGAAAGATGGCCACTTGGACTATAATAAACGCGGGGGCTTGTGCAGCCCCCGCGATGCCGTTCGTTCACATTTCCAGGACTTACGCCAATGCACATCGTCTATCGTGACAAAGAATGGTTTCTCGATCAGGCACTCACCGTCAATCAGATGCTGAAGTACCTCAAATTACTCCCGGAAAGCGTGCTGGTCGTCCGCAACGGCCACCTGGTCGCCGAAGATCAGAAACTCCAACCCGGCGATGAGGTCAAAATCGTCGCCGTTGTCTCTGGAGGCTAAAGATGCGTTGTCGGCGGTGTGACGCCCCGGCGGCCATCAACATGCGCGAGCATAAGCTGTCACTATGCGCCGTCCACTATCCCGAATGGTTCCTCGAACAGACCCGGCGCACTATTCGGAAATACGGCATGTTCACCCCTGCCGAGCGCGTTCTGGTCGCCGTCTCCGGCGGGAAAGATAGCCTGGCTTTGTGGGAAGTGTTACTCATGCTTGGCTACCAGGCCGACGGTGTCTACATTGATTTAGGAATCAACGGCGGAGGCGAGTATTCGGCCCGTTCGAAAGCAAAAGCCGTGGCCTTTGCAGAACAGCATCCCGCCGCACGCTTGATCGTTGTGGACATCCGGCAGCTCTACGGTGCGAATGTCCCCCAGGTGGCCCAACGCCGCCACCGACCGCAGCGGCCCTGCTCCATCTGTGGCCTCATCAAACGGCATGAGATGAACCGTATGGCCCTCGAAGGCGGTTACGACGTCCTGGCGACCGGACACAACCTCGACGACGAGGCCGCGACGCTCTTCGGCAACGTCCTGCACTGGCAGATGGAGTATCTGCGCCACCAATTCCCCGTTCTTCCCGCGGACGGGCAAGGATTGATGCGCAAGGTCAAGCCGTTCTGCCGCTTCTACGAGCGCGAGACCGCCGCCTACACGCTCATCCGAGGCATTGACTACATCGCAGACGAGTGTCCCTACGCCGCCGGCGCGACCAGTCTGGCGCACAAAGAGACCCTCACCCGCATGGAACACGACGCCCCGGGCACTAAAATGCACTTCTATACCAATTTTCTCAAAGCGAAAGATGCCGGCCTGTTCGCCACTGCCGAAACTACCCCGGAACTCCATTCGTGTCCCCGCTGTGGACAGCCGACCGGCGCCCCTGACCTGTGTAATTTCTGCCGGTTGTGGGAAGAGCAATAATGCCGCTTTTCGAGGTGGCCACGATAGGAGGACAAAAGTGATGAGTTTCGGTTTTTTGCTGGTGGTATTGGTGTCGGTCGTGTTGGGGCTGATCGGATTGGGTATGCTCGGCGCAGGAGTTTTTATGGTATGGCAAGGCTCTGAAGGGCCGCGTCGCCCGCTGGGCATCATCCTGTTGATTTTGGGCTTGCTGCTGGTGTGTGCGTTAACCGTAGTGGGGCTTGCCTATTTCCTTCTCCCCATACGCATGTATTGACCGGAGGTTAGCGTGACCACTGAACTCTCCCCTAGCCAATTCCGCGAGATAGCCGCCGCTATCGAGGCCGAAGTTGCCCGCGTCATCGTGGGACAGCGTGAGGTGGTGCGCCACACGCTCATTGCGTTGCTGGCAAACGGGCATCTGCTCCTGGAAGGGCTGCCCGGCCTGGGCAAGACAATGCTCGTGCGCACGCTGGCCACCGCGCTGCACCTTAACTTCAACCGTGTACAATTCACCCCCGACCTGATGCCCGCCGATATCATCGGCACCGACATCCTCGAAGTGACCGACACGGGTGAACGCCATTTCCGCTTCCATCGCGGGCCGGTCTTCACCAACCTGCTGCTGGCGGACGAAATCAACCGTGCCATGCCCAAGACGCAATCCGCCCTGCTGGAAGCAATGCAGGAGCGCCAGGTGAGCATGGGCGGCACGACATACCCCCTGCCGCAACCGTTTCTGGTGCTGGCGACACAGAACCCCATCGAACTCGAAGGTACCTATCCGCTGCCGGAAGCGCAACTCGACCGCTTCCTGTTCAAGATCAACGTGGGCTATCCTTCGGCGGATGAGCTGGTGGAGATTATGGCGCGCACGACCGGCGCAGTGATGCCCGACATGCGCTCCGTCGCCGATGGGACGACCGTGGTGGCGATGCAGGCCCTGGCGCGCGGCATCCCCGTAGCGACACCGGTGAGTGCCTACGTGGCCCGCTTGACCGTCGCCACACACCCCGACAACCCCGCGGCCCCGGAGATCGCGCGGCGGGCCGTGCGCTACGGCGCCAGTCCACGGGGTGCGCAGGCCCTCATCTTAGGGGCGAAAGTCGCCGCGCTGCTGGCCGGACGCTACAACGTCGCTTTGGAGGATGTGCGCGCGGTGGCACCGGCGGCCTTGCGCCATCGTCTGATCCTGAATTACGAGGCCGAAGCCGAAGGCATCACGGCCGACGCCATCATCACCGCTATTTTGGACGCCGTGCCGGAGCCGTAAGATGACGCCGGACGCCGACCTCGCCTTGCTCTCCCGGCTGCGCTTCGTCACGCGGAAGCGCAAACGCGGCGGGACATGGGGGGAGCGACGTTCCACGCGGCACGGCGCGGGGCTGGAGTTCGCCGATTACCGCGATTACACGCCCGGCGACGATCCCCGGCGGGTGGACTGGAACCTCTACGCGCGGCTCGACCGTCCTTACGTGCGCCTTCACGAGGAAGAAGAAAACCTTGCCGTGTGGGTGTTGCTGGACGGCAGCGCTTCCATGGCCTGGGGCGAAGGTGAGACCGCCCGTTGGCCTGCCGTACAGCGGCTCGCGGCGGCCTTCGGAACGATGACCCTGCTCGGCGGGGATGTGCTGTGGGGCGCGGCGTTGCAGCACACCGCACACGCAGAGATGTTCTGGGGGCCCGGACGAGGTAGAGGGCTGTTGCCGGCCTGGCAAACCTGGTGCACCGCAGTAACCCCCGCCGGGACTACAGCCCTGGCGGACGCGCTGCGCGATGTTGCCGCACGGCCCCAGCGTCCCGGCCTCGCCCTGCTTCTCACCGACGGCTACGACCTCGATGGGCTGAGCAGGGGGCTCACGGCGCTGGCCGCACGCGGTCACGAAATCGTCCTCTTGCACCTCCTCACCCCTGACGAACTCGACCCCACCTTGCGCGGGGACCTGCGCCTGGTGGACACCGAAACCGGCGACCGGCGTGAGATCACGGTAGATGGCGCAGCGCTGGATGCCTACCGACACCGGCTGACGAGCTGGCTGGCCGAGTTGCGCGCACTCGCCGGCAAGCACGGTGGACGCCATATCCTGCTGCGCACGGATGTTCCACTGCGGCGGATGTTATTGGAGGACTTAAGGAAAGCGCGGATTGTCAATTAAGGCAGCAATGGCCCCGCTGGTGTATGGATATGGATAACGTGGCCGCGGCGCTCCGCTGGGCCAACACCCAACTAGTCCCCCTCACCGACCGCCCCCAGCTAGAGGCGGAATTGCTGTTGGCGTCTCTCCTCGAGCGGCCACGCACCTACCTATGGGCGCATCCCGAGGCGTCGCTGCCCCCCCAACAAGCGGCCGATTACGCCGCGTGGGTGCAACGTCGCGCTGCCGGTGAACCGTTGCCTTATATCATCGGACAGAGCGAATTTTACGGGCTCACGTTCACCGTGACGCCCGATGTGCTGATTCCCCGCCCGGAGACGGAGACGCTGGTGGAGGCTGCGCTGGCCTGGCTGAAGATGCATCCCGTTTCGACGGCCGTGGACGTGGGCACCGGTTCCGGCTGTATTGCGGTGGCGTTGGCGGTTCACGCGCCATCGCTACGCCTCTACGCGACCGACATCTCACCCGCTGCGTTACAGGTGGCGCGCGCCAACGCCGAACGGCACAACGTCGCCGAACGCCTCACGTTCCTCGAAGGCGATCTGCTCATGCCGCTCCCCGAACCGATACACCTGATCGTCAGCAACCCGCCCTACGTCACGGAAGAGGAATGGGACGCGCTGCCCCTTTCCGTGCGGCGGGAACCGCGCACGGCACTGCTCGCCGGCGCAGACGGTCTGGACGCGATCCGGCGTCTGCTGGCGCAAGCCCAACGTCGGCTGCGTCCCGGCGGCTTGATGTTGGTAGAAATCGGCGAGCGACAAGGCCAAGCGGCCCAGGCGCTGGCCCAGGCCGCTTTCCCCAAAGCCGAAGTGACAATCCTCCCCGATCTCGCCGGAAAAGACCGCGTCTTGAGCATTGCGTTTGAGCGTCCAAGCGCTACCACACCAGGACTATTCCGCCCACTTGATGAAGCCGGGTAAGAACGGTGTCACTGCCTGAGGATGGTAGGGAAGCACCCGCACGGTGTACCCATGCAAGCCGCTCATAAGACACCGCGTTTCCGCCTCGTAAAGATAGGTCCCCTCCGCCGTGCGTTCGATCAGGTGCATGGGTACCGTATGGCCTCTGACGATCTCCCCACTTGGATTGACCAACCCGACGTATAACTCAACCGTGATCTCATCCGGCGTAAGCCCACCGCAGAAAACTTCCGCCTGCGCCGCAAAAGTATCCCCGACTTTGATTTCGGCGGGCAAATCGCCGTTGACTTTCGTGATGCGGAGCTGAGACCAATTCTCGTAAAGCCGCAGCTTCCAGGCTGCCAGCGACTTGGCCTCGCCCAGATCGTTGTCGCTCAAGAGAGCGTAGCGTCTGGCAGCAGGCATGTAGAAGCGCTCGGTATATTCCGCCACCATGCGGTTGGTGTTAAAGAAATGGGACAACGCCCCGATGCTCTCTTTCATACGCCCGATCCACCGCCGGGGCAACTTGTCGCGTCCCCGCTCATAGAACATCGGGACGACATCGCCTTCCAAAAGGTCGTACAGGGCTTCGGCTTCCACCTGATCTTGAGTATCGGGATTGTCATACATCTCACCGCGGCCGATGGCCCAGCCGACATCCGGGGTATAGGCTTCATCCCACCAGCCATCCAGAATGCTCACATTCAACACACCGTTCGCCGCGGCCTTCATCCCACTCGTACCACTGGCCTCACGCGGACGGCGCGGCGTGTTCAGCCACACATCAACGCCTTGTACCATATACCGCGCAATGGTCATATCATAGTCTTCCAGAAAGACCATGCGAGAACGAAATTCCTCCCGGCGCGCCATGCCGACGATTTTTTGGATCAATTCTTTGCCGGGCTGATCGTTGGGATGGGCTTTGCCGGCGAAGATAATCTGCACAGGACGCGCCGGATTATTGAGCAAACGCGCCAGTCGCTCCGCGTCACGCAGCAATAGCGTCGCGCGCTTATAGGTCGCAAAACGGCGGGCAAAACCGATCGTCAATGTCTCCGGATCCAAAGCCTCCGCCGCGGCTTCGACTTCACTCTGGGCAGCGCCCCGTTGGATGAGTTGCTGTTGTAGACGTCTACGCGCAAAAGCGACCAGCCGTTCACGCCGTCGTTCATGCGTATTCCATAGTTCCTCTGCCGCGATGTGCTGAGCCCGCTGCCAGATGGTCTGATCTGCCGGTTCCTCCCGCCAGCGCGGCCCCAGATAGCGGTCATAGAGCACTTTCATGTCTCGTGAGATCCATGAAAGGATGTGGACGCCGTTGGTGACATGAGAAATTGGAATCTCACTCTGGGGGACGCCCGGCCATAACCCTTCCCACATCTGCCGCGAGACAACCCCATGGAGACGGCTGACGCCGTTGCTGTAGGCCGACATCCGCAAGGCCAGGATGGTCATGCAGAAGGATTCAGCGGCATCATAGGGGTTTTGCCGTCCCAGAGCCAGGAAATCGTTCCAGGGCAGCTTGAGATGGTTGGCAACGTAATCCTTGAAATAATACTCGACCAGCGACGGGGGGAAGCGATCGTGTCCGGCGGACACCGGCGTATGGGTGGTGAAGATCAAGCCGGCCGAAGCGGCCTCCCGTGCCTCGTGGAAGCTGACTTGATACTCGTCCATCAGACAGCGCGTGCGTTCCAATGCCAGAAAGGCCGAATGGCCCTCGTTCATGTGATACACAACGGGATCCAGGCCCAGCACCCGCAAAGCACGGTAACCACCAATTCCCAACAAGATTTCCTGCCGGATGCGCAAATCCTGGTCGCCGCCGTACAGTTGATCGGTGATGTCGCGGTCTTCGGGGCGGGTGTTTTCGGGGATGTTGGTGTCGAGCAGATAGAGCGCCGCGCGGCCCACGTCGGCCCGCCAGATGCGCGCGAAGACGGTGCGACCGGGGTACTCTACGGCGATGGTGAGCGGGACGCCGGCTGCATCACGCACCATCCGCAGAGGAAAGTTATCAAAGTGATTGTCCTCGTATGCCTCCTGCTGCCAACCGGCTTGATTGAGATATTGGCGGAAGTAGCCTTGTTGGTAGAGCAGTCCCATTCCCACCAGGGGCAATCCCAGGTCGCTGGCCGATTTGATGTGATCGCCGGCTAGAATGCCCAGGCCGCCGGCAAAGATCGTCAAACATTCTGTGATGCCGAACTCGAATGAGAAATAGGCGATGAGTGGGTCCGGCGTTGGGCCATACGTGCGGGTAAACCAGGCAGTTGATTTTTCGTTGAGATGCTCTTCCAGGTATTGGGTGACCCGTTTCAGATGAGCCATAAATCCTACATCGCCGGCGGCGGCTTCGAGACGGGATTGTTCAATTGTCCCCAACATAAGAACGGGATTATGATTGGTCTTTTCCCACAAATCGCTATCCAGACGCCGGAAGAGTTCAATGATGTCATGTTTCCAGGCCCAGCGCAGGTTGTAGGCCAAATTCCACAGGGGCTTCAACGGTTCAGGTAATGCAGGGGTAATGGAGAAGGTACGCATCGGTTTCGGTTTCATGCATTTGACTCCTTCACTTTGCTACACTATGCACAAACACCAACGGGGACATTTACAGGTTATAGCGTATCACGATTTGGAGTGAAGGCAAGTTGGCACAAACGATAACGCGGCGAGTCTTGTGGGACCCGCCTTTGACGGATTCTGTACTCGTCAGGTAACGGCTCAGCAGACACCATGAGTTACCCTCCCCCCAAAGATGAAAACGGCTCGGCAGGAGAGTCGTTTTCAGATTTCATACACGGATTTCACGGAACACACGGATTTTTATTTTCCTCCGTGAAATCCGTGTC
>FWPV01011505.1_pt1 | contig 14056 bp, 13 predicted proteins | sample 2228371 | NCBI WGS metagenome assembly FWPV01 (sample SAMEA103939776, study PRJEB20133) | metagenome
GGCCAGGAGGACCAGCCCTCCCAGGATGCCCAGCAGTGGAGAGCGCCCGCCCTCGGAAACCGTTTCCGGCTGACCCAGGGAACTGATCTGCGCACCGAAATCCAGAGTGGATCGGTCGCCCGCCTGCAGCGCAAGGGTGTAATCCATGCGGGTGGTGGGATTATAGCCTTCCGGAACGGCCACAGTAATGTTGTATTCCCCCTCCGGCAGGTCGCTGAAGCAGACCGGCTCCTCCAGACTGGCGCTGGTCCTGCCGGTCAGCGATACCTGGCCAAGCCGGTCGGTCAGGCTGACCGCTCCGTCTCCGATTGCCGTCTCGCCGGTCTCGGGCAGGGCGTTGCCGTTGATGTCGTTGAAAAGAACGATGCACACCTCTCCGTTGCCTTTGAAGGGTGTCGGCGAAGGCAGCAGCGGGGTGGGTGTGGCGGTCGGCCCGCCTGGCGTCGGGGCAGAAACCGTTCCGAGCAGCAGCTTCTGCCCGGGGATGAGGACGCACGCTGCGTCGAGATTGTTCAGCATCCGCAGCGTGTCGAGATCGACGTAATTAAGCAGCGAAACGCTGATGCAGGTGTCGCCCTCTTTAATCACGTACAGGATCCGCCCGTCCGCCTCCGGCGTCGGGGTGTAGTAAAATGCCTGAGCTTGCGGGCGTTCTGCCGCCGGCCAGGACAAGCCGGCAGCCAGAATCGCAAGCGCCGCAACCGCGAGCAGAGAGATGAGTTGCCTGTTGCGATTCATCGTATGGAAGTATCCGAGAGGATTATATCATCCTTGCCGGAAGCCGAAAACAGGCGGGCTCGAGCGGCAACACACTGACAAACCTCCCGAATTTACCTAAAGAAATCACTCTCGCGAGGAAGCCTATTTACGGCGTCAGCCTGCGGTGTATAATGAATACGCGCAGCCGTTCATGCTCGCGCCGAACGGGTAATACCTGCGGGAGGAACACATGCCTCTGGACATCGTCGTTGGAACCCAATGGGGAGATGAGGGGAAAGGGCGGATCGTCGATCTGCTGGCCGCAAAAGCGGACATCGTAGCCCGATTCAACGGCGGCGACAACGCCGGCCATACCGTCACTGTCGGCGACCGCACGTTTAAACTGCATCTGATTCCATCCGGCATCATCCACCCCCACACCATCTGCGTACTTGGCAATGGAATGGTCTTCAATCCGGTCACTTTTCTCCACGAGGTCGAGATGCTCCAATCCGCAGGGGTGGCCGTTGACCCCTCGCGGCTGCGCATTTCTCACGCCGCGCACCTGATCACCCCGGCACACCGCGCTCTCGACCAGGCTCAGGAAATTGCCCGCGGCAAGGAACAGATTGGCACCACCGGGCGGGGGATCGGACCGGCCTATACCAGCAAGACCGCCCGCAGCGGTCTGCGCATGGAGGACATGCTCGACACGACGGAATTCCAGCGCAAGCTCTGCCGCCATATTGAGGAAATCAACAGCCTATTGATCAAAATTTACGGTGCCGAGCCGCTCGAGGTAAAAACTGTGGCGCGCGAATACGCCAACTACGCCGCTCACCTGCAGCCGTACATCGACGATACCGGCATGCTGATCCATCGGGGGCTGCAAAAAGGCCAGCGCGTTCTAGCCGAAGGCGCGCAAGGGACGCTGCTCGATCTGGACCACGGCACCTACCCCTACGTGACCAGCTCGGCGGCCATTGCACCGGCTGTGTTCAACGGATTGGGGATCGGAGTCCATCCAGTTGAGCGGGTGATCGGCGTGACCAAATCCTTCCAGACCCGGGTCGGGGCAGGTCCGTTTCCGACTGAAGTATTTGGCCGCACCGCCGAGCGGCTGCGCGGCACGGGTAAAAATCCCTGGGATGAATTCGGCACCACAACCGGCCGCCCGCGGCGGGTCGGCTGGCTGGACAGCGTGCTGCTGCGCTATGCCCTCAGGGTCAACGGGGTGACCGAGCTGATGGTCACTAAAATGGACATCCTCAGCGGACTGACCACCCTGCGCCTGTGCGTGGCGTACCAGTCCGCCGGGCGGACCATCCAGGAGCTGCCGCTTGGCCCGGCCAACCTGGCTCCTTTCGAGCCAGTATACGAAGAGCTGCCCGGGTGGGAGGAAGACCTCCGCGAGGTGCGCCGCTGGGAGGATTTGCCGGAAGCAGCCCGGGCTTACGTCCGCCGAGTGGAACAATTTTGCGGCGTGCCGGTCAGGCGCGTTTCAGTCGGTCCAGAACGCTCACAGGTGGTCGAAGTATCCGGGTGAAGGGTCTCCACGCTGTCCTGCTCCTGATGATCCTGGGGGCGTCCGGCTGCGTTCCCGCATCCATCGACGGCGGGACGGTCCTGGCGACTGAAACGGCCGCCGTTTCCCCCAGCCCGAGTCCGACGATCGAGTGGTTCCCGGCAACCAGCACCTACACCCCCGCGCCTACCCGCGAGATCAGCCCGACCCCGACGCCCTCACTCGGGCTGGCGGAGGTGCTCCTCGAGGACGACTTCAGTCAGAGCGGGGCAATGAACGTCTTCAAGAACGCCGCGGGCAGCGCGGCTTACGGAAAAAACGAATTCACCCTGGCGGTCGCCGCGGAGAAAGGTTACCTCGTCAGCCTGCGCAGCCAGCCGGAGCTGGGCGACTTTTACCTCGAGGTCACCGCGAATCCCAGCCTGTGCCGCGAAAACGACAGCTACGGGCTGCTGCTGCGCGCCGCGAACGAGTGGAGCTACTACCGCTGGGTGATCACTTGCGGCGGCCAAACCCGCCTGGAGCGAGTCAAGGACGGCTACGCGGTCTTGATCCAGGACTGGCTGATCAGCCCGCAGATCCGCCTGGGACCGGGGGTGGATCTTCGCCTGGCGGTGTGGATGTACGGCGGTCAGATGCGCTTCTATATCGACGGGGTGGAGCAGTTCAGCGCGCGAGATCCGCTCTTCGCCAGCGGGCGGGTCGGGTTCTACGCCCGCGCGGCGGGCGAACCTCCGCAGTCAACTTCAGTCAGTTGAGCGTGCGGGCGATCGATCCCGAGGCGCTGCCTACCAGCACCCCCGCGCCAGAGGCCACATCCAGCCCATAGATCGGATTCTTCCGAAGCCTCCCCCGCCCGTATCCAGATTTGGCAAACCCCGCGCGGAACGCCGATTCATCCTTCCACCACAAACAAACCCTTTCATTTCTCGTGTACAATAAGGGATAGAAAACGCGAAAATGTGAACGGTCTTTGATGGCGTTCACAGCTGCAATCACCGGTCGAGAAGACCTGCATAGCGGCTCCAACACCCCACCCCTCGCCCGGAGCAACCGTCCAATTCGATTTTCGAAATCAGGAGATCATATGTACCACACTATCATCATTGTTGGCAACCTCGGGCGCGACCCGGAAATGCGCTACACACCCACCGGGCAGGCGGTCACTTCGTTCCCCGTTGCCTCCAGCCGCACCTACACCTCCTCCAACGGGCAGCAGGTCAAGGAAACGATCTGGTTCCGGATCAGCGCCTGGGGCAAGCTGGCTGAAACCTGCAACAATTACCTGCGAAAGGGCCGGCCCGTTCTGGTTGAGGGACGGTTAGTCGCCAATGAGCAGGGCTCGCCGCGCATCTGGAACCGGGCTGACGGAACGCCGGGCGCTTCCTTCGAAGTTAACGCGGTGACCGTGCGTTTCCTCGGCGGCAGGAGAGAGGCCGAGGAGGAGCTTGGCGGCGAGGAGTTGGCTGAGGGCGACGTTGGCGATGAAATCCCATTCTAAGGGCAGGATGCAGTCATGACCCAGCAGCCCCAGCCGGCTCCCGGATTCCAGATGGAGCTGCCCGAGGACCTCACGCCAATCTACTCCAACACCGCCCGGATCAGCCACACGCCCTTTGATTTCATCGTGGATTTCACCCGGATTCTGCCGGCTGAAACGCGGGTACGCGTGCTGGCCCGCCTGGTCATGTCGCCGGCGGCAGCCAAGCTCTTTCTGCGCGCGCTGAGTGAAAACCTGGCCCGCTACGAGAGCACCTTTGGCGAGATCGCTCTGCCAAAGGGCGACAGCGGCCTGGCAGACACCCTCTTCCGCCGCCCCCAACCGCCGGAGCCGCCCAGACCAGCGGATTAACTCACATGGAAGATTTCCAGCAGTTTACCGAGCAGGTTCACCAGGTCTTCGAAACCCTTAACCAGGCGCGCGATAAGGCTTTGCTTCAAGCGCGGCAGCTGACCCGCCTTTCTGCCCAGACCATCCGCGCCATCCACCGCAGCGAGGTCGAAACGGCCGCCGGCTACCTCAAAGAGGCGGGCAGCCTGGCCGCCGCGCTGAAAGCGATGCTGGCCGATTTTCCGCAGCTTTATTACACCGGCTACACCCAGGACGCCCTCAAGGAATACGCCGAGGCCAGCCTGACCTGCGCGGTCATCCTCAACCAGCCGCTGCCCACCCCGGAATCGCTCGGGGTTGACTACCCTACCTATCTCAACGGGCTGGCCGAGGTGACCGGCGAACTGCGCCGGCGCTGCCTGGATATTCTTCGGCAGGGATACTCCGAAGAGGCTGAGCGCCTGCTCGGCTGGATGGACGAAATCTACAACCTTCTGGTCACCGTGGACTATCCGGACGCGCTGACCAACGGCCTCCGCCGCCAGACCGACCTGGTCCGCAGCATCGTGGAGCGCACCCGGGGCGACTTGACCCTCAGCCTGCGCGAGGAGCGGCTGCAGCAGGCCCTCAACCGGGCCGCCTCGCGGCTTTCGGAGGAAGACAGCCCGCATGAGGGCGATTCGCGCGTCTGAGATCGGCGCCTACCTGTACTGCAAACGCGCCTGGTGGTACCAGCAGCAGGGCATTCGCTCGGAGAACGAAATTGAACTGAGCGGCGGCAGCGCCTATCACCGCCGTCACGGCCGGCTGGTTCTGGCTGCCCGCCTCGTAAGGGTTCTCGGCTGGGCGCTTCTCCTGGCTGCCCTGGCGCTGACCACCGTCGCGCTGACCAGCCGGCTGTTCTCCTGACCCCCCATGGAATTCATCATCGCCCTCCTCCTGTCGGTCATTGCGCTTTTCCTGCTCTGGCTTGGTTCGCGCGGGCGGCGGGCCAGCGGGCTGCCGGCCGGCCGGGTGATTTACGCCGACCCCAAACTGGTCGGCGCACCCGAACGCCCGCTGTTCGACGCCGAGAGCATGCTCACCGGTAAGCCCGACTACCTGGTCGAGGAAAAAGGGGCAGTCATCCCTGTTGAGGTCAAAAGCGGGTGGGCCCCTCCTGAGCCGTACGACAGCCACATTTACCAGCTGCTGGCTTACTGCCTGCTGGTCGAGCGCACGTCCGGCAGGCGCCCGCCATACGGTATCCTGCGCTACCGCAACCGCTCCTTCGCCATCGATTACACTCGCGAAAGCGAGCAGGCGCTGCTGCGTCTGCTTGAGGAGATGCACGAGGCAGGCCGGGCGCGCGAACTTCACCGCTCGCACGAAGAACTGCCGCGCTGCCAGCGCTGCGGCTACCGCTCGACCTGCGAAGAAAAGTTATAATCCGGGCAGGCAGCCGGGCTCCAGGCCCGCGCTGGTATAATAGCCAGTATGGACAGCACACAGCCAGCGCCGCGCAGAATCGCGATCGCTTTCCATCCGTATATACCCGAAGCGGCTGAAGAGGCGGACAGAATCAGGCGCTACCTGGAGGAACGGGGCGTGGAATATGTTATTCAGGCTCCGCTTCCAGATGGACAGTTCCGCCGCGACCTGACCGGCGGGCGGTTCGACCTGCTGATCGCCCTGGGCGGCGACGGAACCATGCTGCGCGCCGGACATTTATGCGGACCTCTCGGCATCCCGATCCTCGGGATCAACCTGGGCAGGTTTGGATTTTTAATGGAAGTCGACCGCGAACACTGGGCAGAGATGCTTCCCCTGCTCCTTGCCGGCAACTACCGCCTGGAAAATCGGATGATGCTGAAGGTCGAGCATCTGCGCGGCGGGAAACGCCTGGGCCGCTGGACGGCGCTCAATGAGGTCGTGGTCTGCCGCGGGCAGTACGTGCGCCCGGTGCGGTTGAAAGCCTGCGTGGACGGCTACCCCCTGGCAACCTACATCGCCGACGGCCTGATCGTTGCCACCGCCACCGGCTCGACCGCCTACGCCCTGGCAGTCGGCGGACCGATCATGCCGCCCGATATGCGCAACATCCTGATTGTGGCGGTCGCGCCGCACCTCTCGATTGACCGGGCGATGATCCTGGCCGAGGGGTCAGTGGTCACCGTCAGCGTGGATACCAGCCACCAGGCGGTCATGTCCATCGACGGGCAGCCGCCTGTTTCCATGGAAAACGGGGATGAAGTGCGCGTCCAGGCCAACGATCAGACGGTCCAATTTATCCGCTTCCACGACCGCGGATACTTTTATAAAAACCTGACCGAATACATGGAACAAAATCCGGCCGCAGACGAGCAAATATGAGCGAACAACCCTCCACCACCGCCCAGTTCTGCTACAACCATCCCCAGCGTGAAACTCTGCTGCGCTGCAACCGTTGCAATCGGCCGATTTGCACCGAGTGCGCCGTGCTCACCCCCACCGGCTACCGTTGCAAGGAATGCGTCCGCGGGCAGCAAAAGATCTTCAACACAGCCCAATGGTTCGATTTTCCCATCGCCGTTCTGGTCGGCGGCGGGCTTGCCCTGGCTGGCAGCCTGCTGGTTTCCTTTGTCGGCTTCTTCACGCTTTTTATTGCCCCGATCGTCGGAATGGGCATCGCCGAGGCCGTCCGCTGGGCTACCCGGCGGAGACGCTCCTACTGGCTCTGGCGCACCGCGCTGATCGCTACCGCCGCAGGCGCGGCGGTCTTACCTGTTATCAGGCTGCTGGGCGGGCTGGTCCTCGGCGGCGGCTTTAGCCTTTGGGGCCTGATCTGGGCGGGAGTATACGCCCTGCTCTGCACCAGCAGCATGTATTACCGCCTGACCGGAATCCAGATCCGCTGAATTACGGTATGCTGACCGAACTGCGCATCGAAAATTTTGCCATCATCCAGGAGCTCGAGCTGAACTTTCGGCCGGGCCTGACCACCTTCACCGGCGAAACCGGGGCGGGCAAATCGATCATTCTGGACGCGATCATGACCCTCCTCGGCGGGCGGGCGGACACCACCCTGATCCGCTCCGGCGCCGAACGGGCTAACGTCGAAGGGGTCTTCACCATCCCCGAAGCCAACCGCGATGCGGTTCTGGCCCTGCTGGAGAGCGAGGGGCTGCTCGACGATTCCCAACTGCTCAGCCTGGGGCGGGAGCTGCGCATCAACGGGCGCAGCCTGGCGCGGGTCAACGGGCGGGTGGTCAACATCAGCCTGCTGCGCGAGCTGGGCGCTTATCTGGTCGATATCCACGGCCAGTCGGAGCATCTCTCCCTGCTCAACGTGCGCCAGCACCTGCGCCTGCTTGACCATTTCGCCGGAACCCAGGCCGATCTCAGCGCCTACCAGGCGGCCTATCACGAGCTGCGCCGCGTCCAGAAGGAGCTGGCCGCGCTGCGCGAGAGCGAGCGCGACGCCGCCCGGCGCATCGATCTGCTCGAATATCAGGCCGGCGAGATCGAGGCCGCCAGCCTGAAGCCGGACGAGGAAGAGCCGCTGCGCCAGGAACTCACCCGTCTGGCCAACGCCGAAGCCCTAGCCGGGCTCAGCCAGCAGGCGCTGACCCTGCTGGATGAAGGCTCGCCCGATTCGCCAGCGGTCAGCGATCTGCTCGGTCAGGTGGCATCCACCCTGGAAGCCCTCAGCCGTATCGACAGGGATCAGGCGGGACTGGTCGAAAGCGCCCAGGCGGCGGCCATTATCCTGGCGGAGCTGACCCGCGACCTGCGCGCATACGGCGAGTCGATCGAGTTCAACCCACGCCGACTGGAGCAAGCCGAGGAGCGAATGGATCTGATCCAGCGCTTGAAGCGCAAATACGGGGGGAGCGTCGAGGCAGCGCTCGAATTCGCCCGCGCCGCCCGCCGAGAACTGGAGCAAATCACCCACGCCGGCGAGCGGATCGCCGAACTGGAGGAACGCGAAGGCGAGCTGCTCAAGAAGCTCGCCGTTCAAGGCGAGGCTCTCTCCATGCGGCGTAAAGAAGCGGCCGGCCTGCTGGCGGCAGCGGTGGAAAAGGAACTGGACGACCTGAACATGGCCGGAGCCAAATTCGCGGTCGACATTCACCACCAGCCGGACGAGAAAGGGCTGCAATTGGAGGACGGCAGCCGGGCGGCGTTCGACGAGACCGGCATCGACCGGGTCGAATTCTTGATCGCGCCGAACCTTGGCGAGGGGTTGAAGCCGCTGGTCAAGATCGCTTCGGGCGGCGAAACCTCGCGCCTGATGCTGGCGCTCAAGAAGACGCTGATCGAGGCCGATTCCATCCCCACCCTGATCTTCGACGAGATCGACCAGGGCATCGGCGGGCGCGTCGGCGCGGTGGTGGGGGAGAAATTATGGGCGCTGGGCCGACAGCACCAGGTGCTGTGCGTGACTCACCTGCCGCAGCTGGCCGCCTTTGGCGATCAGCAGTTCGCGGTCCGCAAGGGGGTCGACGGCGGACGGACGACCACCCGGGTTGAACCGCTGGCCGGGGAGGCCAGGCTGGCCGAGCTGGCCCAGATGCTCGGGGCGGTCACGCCGGTCAACCTGGACGCAGCCCGCGAGACCCTGCAGCTGGCCCAGGAGCGCACCGCCCAGCTGGCGGGTGAGCAGCGGCAGAGGGAGTTCTAATCGGTTCAATTGTTGCGCACAGGGCAAAAGACGGCAACAAGTTTTGATAACTCTCTTAGAAATCCCCTGAAAGCTTTGTTCTCCATACCGATTGGTATATAATGAGATATATTCAGGACGGAAGCCTAGGCGGAGGATCTAGGGAACTTCCGCAAAAGTCGACAGTGCACGGGGATAACCACTGTCGACTTTGATTCTTCCTAGGATCCGATTCACTGCTTTATCCGGCGCCGATCCTGCCCTGGAGATGTTCCAGCAGCCCGCTCACCGGCACGCGCACCTGTTCGAGTGTATCCCGGTCGCGCACGGTGACTGTGTCCGTATCCAGCGTCTGGAAATCGACCGTCACGCAGAAGGGGGTGCCGATCTCGTCCTGAGAATAGTAGCGCTTGCCGATGTTGCCGCGCTCGTCCCAGGCAACTGACATCCGCCGTGAGAGGGTGCGGTAGATTGAGCGGGCTTTCTCGACCAGCTCGGGCTTGTTCTTCAACAGCGGGAACACCGCGACCTTGTAAGGGGCCAGAGCCGGTTTGAGGCGCAGGACGACCCGCTGGTTCGCTTCGTCCTCCCAGTAGGTATCGCACAGCACGGTTAACAACAGGCGGTTGATCCCGACCGACGGCTCGATCACGTGGGGCAGGAAACTGCGCCCGGTCTTCGGATCGGTGTAGCGCAGGTCGCGCCCGGAGTGCTCCATTTGCATGCGCAGGTCGTAATCACCGCGGTAGGCGATGCCCCACAGTTCCTTAAAGCCGAAGGGGAAGCGGTAATCCAGGTCGTAGGTTTCCTGGGAATAGTGGCTGCGCTCCTGGTCGGTGTGCCTCCGCCAGCGCAGGTTTTCCTCACGGACGCCGAGCACGCCGGTGACGAAAGCCCACATCGCATCCTGCCACTGCCGGAAAAGCTCGCCCCAGTCGCTCTCCTCGGGGTCGAAGAAATACTCGATCTCCGCCTGCTCGAACTCCAGGGTGCGGAAGATGAACTGGCCCGAGGTCATCTCGTTGCGGAAAGCCTTGCCGATCTGGCCGATGCCAAAGGGCAGCTGCAGGCGGGTGGTGTTGAGCACCTGCCCGAAGTTGGTGAAAATCCCCTGGGCGGTTTCGCCGCGCAGATAAACCGGCATCTTTTCTCCCTCGACCACGCCGATCGCGGATTCGAACATGATGTTATACGCTTTGGGCGGGAAGAGCGGGTTGCCCTCCGGGCTGCGCACGCCGAGGCGCTGGATCAGCTCGCCCATCTGTTCCAGGCTGAGAGACTCTACCAGAATTTCCTCCGGCTGGGGGTGTTTTTCCAGCCAGGCAGAAATGACGTGGTCGGCGCGGTAGCGCTTGTGAGTGACGCTGTCCTCGACTAGTGGATCGTTGAAGGCGTTAACGTGCCCGGACGCCACCCATGTTTCCGGATGGAGCAGGATCTGGGTATCCAGGGCGATCATATCGCCCCGGAAGGTGATCATCTCGTCCCACCACAGGTTGCGGATGGCCCGCAGCATCTCCGCGCCGAGCGGGCCGTAATCGTAAGAGCTGACCAGCCCGCCGTAAATTTCCGAGGTCGGATAGACAAACCCGCGCCGCTTGCACAGGGAGACAATTTTATCCAGCGTTACCGTATTCTCCGCGCTCATCGTTCGCTCCTCTAGAGAAAGATATCGCTCGCCCGCAGGGATTAAAAAATCCCGGCAGCACGATGGATGCTGCAGGGACGACTGGTTCAGCCGCGGTTCCACCCTGCTTCCCCCGGGAAGGGGGCACTCTTGCAAATTGCAGCTCCCGCTTGCCAAAGGCGTTCATCGCTGCGCCGGCCGTAATTATAATCGATACTTCGCCAGCGGTCTACTCATTTTTTAAGTGGGCTACGGTCACGCCGTCGCCGCCTTCGTTTTCCATCCCCGGCTCGAACCGCTGGATATAGACCATTTCGCGCAATGCTTGCCGGACCGCCTCGCGGAGCCTGCCGGTCCCCTTGCCATGGATGATGCGCACGAAGGGCATGCCGGCCAGGTAAGCCGAGTCGATGAAGCGCTCGAGGGCGTCCAGGGCGTCCTCCGGCCGCTGCCCGCGCAGATCCAGGTCCATCCCCGGCGAAGGCCGCAGCGGGTCCGGGCGGGATTTTGCCTCCACCGCCGCGGCTCGCCTTCCCGCCGGCGCGGGTGCTGACGGCCATTTCGCCGGAGCAGGCTGCGGTTCGCTCTCCAGAGGGCTGCGCTGCACATCGTTCAGCTTGGCCCGCACCCGCAGCGCTCCCAATTGGACCTCGACCTCCGATTCGCTCAGCGCTGTCACCAGCCCGTCCATCTTTAATGAGCGCAGGTGAACCCTGTCGCCCAGACGCAGCGGCCGGGCAGACCCCGGCTGAACCGCCTTGCGGCGGACCGGCTTATCCAGGTTCTCTTGCAGCTCTTCGAGCCTCTCCTGAATGGGTTTCAAGGCTTCCAGCGGCTGGCGGGCGCGGAGCAGTTCTTTACGCAGCGATTCCAGCTCCTCGCGCAGGGCAGCGACTTCCTGCGCCTGCTCGGCGCGGGCTTTCTCCAGAACCGCCTGGCGTTCGTCTTCGATTTTCTCCAGGCGCTGGGCTAGCTGCTGACGCAGCTGCTCGGCCTCGTGGCGAGCCCGGTCGGCCGCGCCGCGGGCTTTCCGCGAGGCATCCCGCTGATAGTGAATTTCGTTGAGCAGGTCGTCGGCCTTCAGGTCGTCCGGATCGAGCATCGCCCGCGCCGCCTGAATCAATTCCCTGTCCAGACCCAGGCGGCTGGCGATCGCCAGCGCGTTCGAACGCCCGGGCAAGCCGATCATCAGGCGAAAAGTCGGCTTGAGGGTCTTCAGGTCAAATTCCATGCTGGCGTTGACTACGCCCTCCGTGGCGTGGGCGAAAACTTTCAGCTCGGGGTAATGGGTGGCCACCAGGCTGGTCACCCGTCTCTCGACCAGGGCGGCCAGGATCGCCCGCGCCAGGGCCGAACCCTCCTGCGGGTCGGTGCCGGCGCCCAGCTCGTCCAGCAGCACCAGCGAGTACGAATTCATCCTCCTGAGGATGCGGACAATGTTGGTGATATGCCCGGAAAAAGTCGAGAGCGACTGCTCGATCGACTGCTCGTCGCCGATATCGGCGTAGATGTTGTTAAAAAGGCTGAGCGTGGAACCGGACTGGGCCGGGATGTGCAGCCCGGACTGGGCCATCAGGGCCAGCAGGCCGACCGTCTTAAGGGTGACCGTCTTTCCGCCCGTGTTCGGCCCGGTGATGACCAGGGCAAAAGTCCGCTCGTCAAGGGTGATGTCGATCGGCACGACCGTTGCCGGGTCGAGCAGCGGGTGGCGCGCCTGGTAGAGGAGTATCGTGCTGCCCGGGTGTTTCTCCCGGCCGGTTTTTCGAAAAGGCACCAGCACCGGCTCGACCGAACGGGTGTCCTCGGCGTATTTGGCGCAGGCCAGAGCCAGGTCGATCCGTGCCAGGGCTTCGACCAGGGCGCTGATTTGCGGGTGATAGGCGCCGACCTGTTCGGTCAGCTCAGTCAGGATGCGCCGTTCTTCGTCGCGCTCGGCCAGCTGCAGCTCGTGCCAAGCGTTGTTCAGCTCGACCACCACCAGCGGTTCGACAAAAAGGGTTGCCCCGGAGGAGGATTGGTCGTGTACGATAGCCCGCATGCGGCTGCGCGATTCGGCCCGCAGCGGAATGACATAGCGCCCGTTGCGCTGGGTGATGATGTTTTCCTGAAGGTGGGGGGCGTTCTTCGGGTCGTTGAGGATGCGGGTCAGGCGCGAAAGCAGGCGCTCATGAGCGACTTTGATCTCAGCCCGGATCTGGGCCAGTTTTACCGATGCGCCGTCGAGCACCTCACCGCGGTCGGAGATCGCCCGACCGATCGCCTCGATTAACCCGGGCGGCGGGACCATCTGCTGGGCAATTGCCGCCAGATGAGGATACTCGCTGCTCTTATGCTCAAATGCGCGGTAGAGCTCGCGCGCCGCGACCAGGGTATACTTGATATCCAGCAGCTCCGCCGGCAGCAATACGCTGGAGCGGGCAGCCCGGTCGGTCAGCGGGCGCACGTCCCGCGCCCCACCGACGCTCACTTCCGATTTGACGCTGAGAAGCCGGCGGGCCTCGGTGGTCGCCGCCAGCCGGTCGAGCGCCTCCTGGAGGTCGTTGGTCGGGCGCAAACCGCGCGCCAGATCGGCCGAGGCGGAAAAATCCGCATAGGCTGCCAGGCGCTCGAGCACTTTGGAATATTCGAGAGTGGTCAGCGACTTCTCGTCCATTTCGGTGTGATTGTACCCTGAATCCGTGAAACAAGGGCCGCGAACGCGGACCTTCCCCGGCCGGATGCAGGAGGACTGCCGGCGGGTCGCGCCCTGCGTTGAAATGGAGCTCTCGACCGCGCTCGGCGCGGAAGGCTGCCCCTATCCGTGCAGAAACTGATTGATCGCGTCTGCCAGTTCTTGTTTACCCTTGTGCCCCGAAGAGTAATAGCTGGTCAGCGGGATGCGCGCGCCGCTGTGCTGGACGAGCGCCACCCGATAGCTTCTGCCGTCCGAGCCGGAGGATTCCTGCACCTCCGCGCCGGCAAGGTCGTCGAGCAGATATTCCTCGCTGCTGCGGGTGACCAGGCTGTTTTTACTCAGCACGGCCAGCCCGGTGGAACGGTCCAGATCGAGCGCGACCCGGCTGGTGAGCAGAATCAGCAGCGACCCAGCCCCAGCGAGTATTGCGCCGATAATGTACAGGAGAAGACGGTCGTCCTGTTCGACGACCAGCCTGGGCTGGCTTCCAGACTGAAGAAAGGCGTTGATCTGATTGGCGGCATCCCGTTTTGCGGCGAATCCGCTGGACCGGGAGCTGGTCAGCGGAATGTCGCCGGAAGCGGTGCGCAGGACCACCCGGAAGGTTTCATCCCCGTCGCTGTCCACGTTCGATTCCACGTACGCGTCGCGCATCTGGCTCAGGGGGATCGTCCGGGTGGTGGTTTTTACCATCGTCTTTTGCGACAGCGTGCAGACAGCCTCTCCGCTCCGGGTGCACACCAGGGTTGTCTCGTTTCCGAGGAAGACCACGGCAACCACCGAGATCAGGATAAAGACCAGACCTAAGAGCCAGAGACCGCCTGGATTGAATTGAATGCTCAGGTGATCCTGGTGGTGGCGGGTTATTTTCATCGGCTTCCTCCTTGGTGTTTCGCGGGCAGGCTGGGTGCGAGAGCGCCGGAAGCGGCGGCTGGCTGATCGCCTGCTTTGATTCTACATCGTTACTGTCACGGCACAACCGGTTTTTGCCGGCAGCTCCCGAGCGGACATGAGGCGCGCCAGAAGTGTTCTTCGCCCGGGGCGGCTGAAAGGAGATTTGAACCCGGGGTGATGGGGAG